>OASY01000649.1_pt1 | contig 20867 bp, 19 predicted proteins | sample 1501231 | NCBI WGS metagenome assembly OASY01 (sample SAMEA2579917, study PRJEB22360) | human gut metagenome | biome: human gut; feature: human-associated habitat; material: faeces | place: Denmark | collected 2008/2010 | reverse complement strand
GATTAAAAGCAATCACAAGAATTGATTTAGGTATTTGCGACACAGAAGGAAAGGTGCTGGCATCCACCTTTACAGACGCGGAAGAGTCAGAAAGTTCGATCCTGGTATTTGTGGATTCTCCGGCAGACAGCCAGGTGATCCAGGGATACCAGTTCTTTAAGGTATTTGACGAGCATCAGCTTGAGTATATCCTGCTTGCAAAGGGAGCCAGCGATGATGTATATATGGTAGGAAAGCTGGCTGCATTCCAGATCCAGAACCTTCTGGTGGCCTATAAGGAGCGCTTTGATAAGGACAACTTTATCAAGAACCTGCTCCTTGACAATCTGCTGTTAGTAGATATCTATAACCGTGCCAAGAAGCTTCATATTGAAACAGATGTGAAGCGCGTGGTATTTATCATTGAAACACACAATGAAAAGGATGTAAATGCTCTTGAGACCGTGCGCAGCCTTTTTGCATCCAAGACAAAGGACTTCATTACAGCAGTGGATGAGAAGAATATTATCCTTGTAAAAGAGGTTCGTCAGGGAGAGTCTTACGGAGAGCTGGACAAGACTGCCAACACAATTTTGGATATGATGAATACGGAGGCTATGACAAAGGTTCGCGTATCCTATGGTACGGTGATCAATGATATTAAGGAAGTGTCACGTTCCTACAAGGAGGCCAAGATGGCCCTTGATGTAGGCCGCATCTTCTATGCAAACAAAAATGTAATCGCTTACAGCAATCTGGGTATCGGCCGTCTGATCTATCAGCTTCCCATCCCGCTGTGCAAGATGTTTATCCGCGAGGTATTTGACGGCAAGTCACCGGATGAGTTTGACGAGGAGACCCTGGCTACGATCAACAAGTTCTTTGAGAACAGCCTGAACGTATCCGAGACTTCCAGACAGCTGTATATCCACAGAAATACCCTGGTTTACCGTCTGGATAAGCTGCAGAAGAGCACCGGACTGGATCTTCGCGTATTTGAGGATGCCATTACCTTTAAGATCGCGCTTATGGTAGCCAAATACATGAAGTATATGGAAAGCCTGGATTATTAAAATGAGGTCGGGGAAATGATAGAACTCAGTCATGTGAACAAGGTCTACAGCGAGGGAAACCGGGCTGTGAAGGATCTGAGCCTGACCATAGATGACGGAGAATTTGCCTTTATCGTAGGACGAAGCGGCTCCGGAAAGAGTACGCTTTTAAAGCTCCTTTTAAAGGAGCTTGAGCCTACTTCCGGGCGGATTGTGGTCAATGATATGGATCTGGGGAAGATGCCCCGAAGATATGTTCCGAAATACCGGAGAAAATTAGGTGTGGTCTTTCAGGATTTCCGTCTCCTGAAAGACCTTACTGTCTTTGAAAACGTTGCATTTGCTCAGAGAGTCATCGGCGTGCCGGGAAGGGTGATCCGTGACACCGTGCCCGAGATGCTGCGTCTTGTGGGGCTTTCTGCCAAATACAAGGCATATCCGGCTCAGCTTTCCGGAGGAGAGCAGCAGCGCGTGGCCATTGCAAGGGCATTGATCAACCGGCCGGAGGTTCTTCTGGCAGATGAGCCTACAGGCAATTTAGACAGCTTTAACGCCCATGAAATTATGCATCTGCTGGAGGAGATCAATCAGCGTGGAACCACGATGATCGTGGTGACACACAGCCATGAGATGGTGCAGCAGATGAAAAAACGGGTCATTACCATGGAACGCGGGGCAGTGATTCAGGATGAAGGCGGATCCAGATAAGAAAATGAGGCGCTTAAGCGTCCGGACGGGTCTGCCGGAAAGGCATAATGATTAAAAATGAGTACATTCTGGTATTGCCTGAAACAGGGCATTGCTAATATATGCAGAAATATTTTGTTTTCGCTGGCATCCATAGCGACGATTTCTGCATGTATTTTTTTATTCTGCCTTTTTTTCTCACTGGCAGCCAATGTGATCCATGGCGCCAGGACAGCCCAGGAAACGGTGGGAATCTCTGTCTTTTTCGATGAGGGGATGACAGAGGATGAAATTCTGGCAGCGGGAGAAGAAATAAAAGGCTGGAAAGAGGTGCGTCAGGCAGAGTACACCTCAGCCGAGGAAGCCTGGGATACATTTAAGGCTCAGTACTTTGAGGGAGCCGAAGATTTGGCCGAAGGGTTTGAAAACGATAATCCTCTGGCAAATTCTGCTTCCTTTGAGATTTTTTTAAACGATATTTCCGATCAGGAGTCGGTTGCAGACCGCCTGGAGGCCATGGATGGGGTGCGCCGGGTGCGGTATTCCAGTACCCTGGCAGCAGGATTTACAAGCGTTGGAAAGATGATCGGATTGATTTCGGCTCTGATCATCGGCGTGCTTCTTGCGGTAGCTGTTTTTTTGATCAGCAATACTATTTCTGTGGCAGCGGCATTCCGCAGGCGGGAAAATGAGATCATGCGCTATATAGGAGCCACTAACTTTATGATACGGGCGCCCTTTCTGGTAGAAGGCCTGCTTCTGGGATTTCTGGGAGCTCTTGTGCCTCTTGGGGGCATATGGGTTCTCTATGAAAAAGGAATGTTGTATCTGGAAGAAAATTATTCCATGATCACAGGTCTGGTTGAGCCCCTTGCGCTGGGAACCATATTCCCCTATATGACAGGGGGAGCTTTAATGTTAGGCGTCGGAATCGGACTTTTAGTAAGCTTTGTGACGATCCAGCGCCATCTGAGAGTTTAGGCAGGATAAACGAGGGCATATGAGAAAAAAGAAGATAGCGGTTTTGGCAGCAGCGGCCGCCTTGACCTTGGGAACGGTATTTTCCTCCTATGCCACCAGTAAGGCTATAGAGGATGCGAAGAAAAAGGTTTCTTCCATGGAGGAGGAAAAGAAAAAGGTAGAGTCTACTTTAAAGGAGCTGGAGGGAAAGAAGTCAGATACAGCGGCCTATGTAAAGGAGCTGGATCGAAATCTGTCCGCCCTGGCAGGGGAGCTTACAAAGCTGGAGGGAGATATTTCCCAGAAGGAAGAGCAGATAGAGGAAGCGAAAGTGGAGCTGGAAACAGCCAAAATTACGGAGAACCGCCAGTATGAGGACATGAAGCTGCGGATCCAGTATATGTATGAAAATGGTCAGACTGGCCTGTTGGAGTCCATGATGCAGTCAGAGAGCATTGCAGAGCTTTTAAACCGGGCAGAGTATGCCAGCCAGATTACCTCCTATGACAGGAAAATGCTGGAGGAGTACAGAAAAACCAGGCAGGAGGTGGCTTTAAAGGAGGAAGCTCTTAAGACGGAGCATCAGGAGCTTCTTACCCTTCAGGATTACACGAAGGCAAAGCAGAGCTCGGTAAAGACACTGATGGCTTCCAAGGAGACAGAGCTGGCTTCCTATGAGACGAAGATCGCTTCTGCACAGGGAGAGATTGACCAGTATAATGCGGATATCAAAGCCCAGGAGGAGCATATGGCCCGTGTGGAGGCGGAGATACGGAGAAAGGAAGAGGAAGCCAGAAAAGCAGAAGAAGCCAGAAGGGCAGAAGAAGCCAAGAAAAATCAGTCTTCTGCCGGTGGGGATAGTACGGTAAAAAAGGGGAACACTAATTTTATATGGCCCTGTCCTGCAAGCGGACGGATTTCATCCGCGTTTGGGGACCGGAGCTCACCGACCGAGGGAGCTTCTACCAATCATAAGGGAATTGACATTCCGGCGCCGTCCGGTTCCTCTATTGTGGCGGCAGCAGATGGCAAGGTAGTGATCTCTACATACAGCTATTCGGCCGGAAATTATATTATGATCGATCATGGCGGCGGGCTTACTACTGTATATATGCACTGCTCTCAGCTTCTCGTGAAGGAAGGGGAGACTGTAAAACAGGGACAGACTATTGCAAAGGTAGGATCGACAGGATATTCCACAGGGCCTCATCTGCATTTTGGCGTCCGGTCCGGCGGAAGCTATGTAAATCCTTCCGGTTATGTAAGTCCATAAAGGGGCATACAGTGTAACAGGACAGAGAGGCCCCTTAAAGGCCAGATAGGAGACAAAAAGTGGAAGATCAAAGATATGACAGACAAAGCGAGAGAGGAAAGGCGGCAGGAAACCAGAACCGGTTCTGGATGGGAGTTCTTACGGGAGCTCTCGTCATGGCGTTTGTGGGGCTGATCATCGTAGGTATGTCTGCGGGAATCTACCTGTTCGGACGGCGGGTGATCAGCCGTCAGCCTCAGCCCGGCGCTCCCTCTATTACGGAGGAGCCTGCAAAGAGAGTGGACTTTGAGCAGGTGACCTCAAAGATGGAGATGATCCAGCAGATCATAGACCAGGTATTTCTCTATGATGAGGACGCTCAGAATGTAGAGGATTTTATCTACCGCGGTATGATGGCAGGTCTGGATGATCCCTATTCTGTATATTATTCCGAAGAGGATTATAAGCTGATGCAGGAAAGCACCAGCGGCACCTATTCCGGAATCGGGGCTATGATCAGCCAGAACCGCACCACCGGCCTTTGTACGGTGGTAAAGGTATTTGACGGCTCTCCGGCTCTGGAGGCAGGGATGCGGCCGGGGGATGTGGTCTATAAGGTAGAAGATACGTTAGTAGCAGGGGAAAGCCTGGATGTGATCGTGAGCAATTATGTAAAGGGAGAAGAAGGAACTCCGGTGCAGATTACCGTATACCGGGCAGACGAGGACGCCTATGTGGATCTGACTCTTACCAGAAAGAAAATAGAGGTTCCTACTGTGGAGTCCCGGATGCTGGATGAAACAACAGGTTATGTGGCTGTGAGCGAATTTGATCTGATTACAGTAGATCAGTTTAAAACAGCCATTGATGACCTGACGGCAGAGGGGATGAAGCAGCTGGTGATCGATCTGCGGAATAATCCCGGAGGTATATTAGACAGCGCCGTAGCCATGGTGGACTATCTGATCCCGGATGATATGACGGATTTTAAGAAGGGAGAGGGAAAATCGCTCATTGTTTATACGGCTGACCGAAACGGGGAAGGGGAAACCTATACCGCTTCCGATGGCCATGCGGTGGATCTTCCTATCGCCATTCTGGTAAATGGTGATTCTGCAAGCGCTTCGGAGGTGTTTACAGGTGCGATGAAGGATTATGGAAGAGCAGTCGTGGTAGGAACTACCAGCTACGGAAAGGGAATTGTTCAGAATCTCATTCCTCTGGGAGATGGTTCTGCCATTAAGCTTACGACCGCCCACTATTATACGCCGAGCGGTTTTGACCTTCATGAAAAAGGAATTGTGCCGGATGTGGAGGTTCCTTTGGATGAATCCTTAAGAACGCAGGCAGTAATCCGCCCGGAGGATGACAATCAGCTTAAAAAGGCTGTGGAGGTTTTAAATAACGGGCAGTAGGATGAAAATAAAAACGGCAGTGCCGGACGGACTTGAAAGGAAGTCTTACGGTACTGCCGTTTTTATGTTTTTTGGCGGATGGGTTGCTGTACGGTTTATGCATTCTTTGAGAAATACTCCCGCGTCAGCCGAATTACCGTTCCGGACAGCAGGAAGACAGCAATCAGGTTGGGAATGGACATAAGGCCGTTAAAGGTATCGGCAATGCTCCACAAAAGCCCCAGATCCATAGTAGCTCCGGGAATGGATACCAGAGCGTAGATTACCATAAAGGGCTTTATAAAGGCTGCGGAAAGGAGAAATTCCACACATCTTGCGCCGTAAAGCCCCCAGCCTAAAATGGTGGAGAAGGCAAAGCAGCACATGGCGATCGCGGTAAAAATGGACACCCAGTTTCCGTAGGTAGAGGTAAAGCCCAGGATCGTAAGCTCTGCTCCGGCATCCTGTCCATAGGTTATGGGAATACCGCTGCAGAGAATTACCAGAGCAGTAAGGGTACAGATCACAATGGTATCTGCAAATACCTCAAAAATACCAAACATACCCTGATGGACAGGATCATCTGTATCCGCACAGGCGTGGGCAATAGAGCCTGTACCAAGTCCGGCCTCATTGGAGAAGATGCCTCTGGAAACGCCGCGCTTCATACTGGTAAAGAAGCTTCCTACCACTCCGCCGGTGACAGCAGAAGGAGAGAATGCTCCCTGGATGATTGAGGAAAATACGCCGGGAACATTTTCCAGATGGAAAAATACCACGCCAAAAGACAGAAGAATGTAGAGCAGAGCCATGAAAGGAACCAGCTTTTCCGCTACACTTCCGATGCGCTTGATGCCGCCAAGGAGCACCAGAGCGACAGAGGAAGCCAGAAGGATGCCCATAGCCAGATTAAAGGTACCGACAGCAGAGTCGGGCAGGATGCCGTAGCCTGTGAGGGCAGACCGGACAGCCGTTGTGATGGTGTTGACCTGAGTGGCATTTCCGGTTCCGAATACAGTAAGGATACCGAAAATGGAAAAAAGATAGGCGAGCCACATCCATTTTTTCCCAAGCCCATTTTTGATATAGTACATGGGACCTCCGGCCAGATCGCCGTCCGGATTAGTTTCCCGGAAATGAACCGCCAGAGTAACCTCGGAAAATTTGGTGCACATTCCTAAAAATGCGGAAATCCACATCCAGAATACAGCGCCCGGACCGCCGATGGCAATAGCTCCGGCTACACCGGCGATATTTCCCGTACCCACAGTAGCCGCAAGGGCAGTACAGACTGCCTGGAAGGGGGTAATGGCGCCTTCGGAGGCATCTTTTTTGCTGAACATGCGGCCCAGAGTGGTGCGGATGGCATAGGGAAAGCGGCGGATCTGGATAAAACGGGTGCGAAGGCTTAAGAAAAGTCCTACTCCGATGATGCAGATCATGGCCGGTACTCCCCAGATAAAGCTGTTTACAGCTGTGTTTACGGAAGTAATAAATTCGATCATGATTATCCTTTTTAACCCTTTCTTTTGTACTGCATTTCATTATAATGGTAAAGTTTGCTTTATGTCAAACGATATAGAAGAAAAAGGGATATTTATACAACCTTAATACAGGCATTATGGATACTTATGCCGCTTTTATACAGCACAGAGTATAATAAAATAAAAAAGCAGAAGTAAGGGGATGTGAAGAGGATGAAAGAAATTATTCTGCTGGGTGCTTTGGCTGTACTGTATAAAATAGGCGGCCGTCTGTTTGACAGGCTGGATCATTTCTTCGAAGGACTTATGCCGCCTCGGGAGTCTTCGTATGAGCCTGAGGAAAGAAATCTGGAAGACGGTTGGAAAATAGAAAAAATGAAACATGCATAAAGGATGTATAAAGAAAATCGCTCCGCCGGTTGTTGGCGGAGCGATTTCATGTTACACTAAAAAGGCACGGTTTTGGAAAAGATTCCTGGCCGTAGATCTTTGTACAAAAAGGGGAATTTGATTATGCCAGTGTTTGATTTTAACCATACGCCGGAAACGGAAGATACAAAGGGAGCAGAGTGTACATACAGTATTTTTTATTCGGATGCTCCTCAGGCAGCGCCGGAGCAGCCGATTCTGGTATTAGACACAAAAGGACAGCAGTGGGAGCATCACACCTGCGGTCTCTTTACCAATCCTGTAAGGGGAACTGCTTTTGAGTTTAAGGATGGAGGCGAAACGGTCAGTGGAAATATTTTAAAAATAGACGCCCGGTTTGTAAGCCTGATCCGGTGGCTGGGGGAAAACCATATCAATGTGCGTCTGTCCGGAGAGAACAGGGAGGAAGGCTATTCCGTTTACCGCATCCGTGAAACAGCCTTTGGGGGAGGAACCAAGCTTTCAGCAGAGGACGGCTTTTTGCAGTTTATGATTGAGCGTCTGTTTGCCAGCAGTGCGCCTTCTGAGACAGAGGAGGAAGAGGAAACTGAAGAAGGAGATGATATGAAGCTTACCAGTCTCCAGAGCATTACGGATTTTATGACCTGTGCAGGAAAGACCCTTCCGGATCACATCCGTCTCTGGGCAAGAAGAAACCTGGCAGTGGCAAAGTCACATGAGGTATCCCCGGAGGAGCGCCGCCATGCTCAGAGAGCGCTGTCTATTATGATGAACGTGCGGTGGAAGCATGATTATTTTGAAGCCATTGATCCGGTAGAGGCAAGACGGATTTTAGATGAAGAGCTTTACGGCATGGAGCGGGTAAAGCAGAGGATTATAGAAACTATTATCCAGATCAACCGAACTCACACGCTGCCCGCATACGGCCTTTTGCTGGTGGGGCCTGCGGGTACGGGAAAATCCCAGATCGCTTATGCGGTGGCAAGAATCTTAAAGCTGCCGTGGACAACTCTGGATATGAGCTCCATCAATGACCCGGAGCAGCTGACAGGAAGCTCCAGAGTCTATGCCAACGCAAAGCCGGGAATTATCATGGAGGCATTTTCCATGGCAGGAGAGTCCAATCTTGTATTTATCATCAATGAACTGGACAAAGCGGCTTCCGGAAAAGGAAATGGAAATCCAGCAGATGTGCTTTTAACCCTGCTTGACAATCTTGGCTTTACGGATAACTACATGGAATGTATGGTGCCTACCTCAGGCGTATATCCCATTGCCACAGCTAACAATAAGGAGCAGATCAGCGCACCATTAATGTCCCGTTTTGCGGTGATCGATATTCCGGACTATACATTGGAAGAAAAAAAGATCATTTTCTCAAAATTTGCTCTGCCAAAGATCCTGCGCCGCATGAGCCTGCGCAAAGAGGAGTGTATCCTGACCGAAGAGGCTCTTGATACCGTAGTGGAGCTTTATTCAGATACGAGCGGAATCCGTGATCTGGAGCAGGCTGCGGAGCATATCGCTGCCAATGCCCTGTATCAGATCGAGGTGGATCATCTTGAAAAGGTGGTATTTGACGGAAAAATGATCCGGGAGCTTTTGGGATAATAACCTTTAGTCTGCCTCGTCCTTTTCCGGCTCAAGGAGTTTTAAAAGAGTTTCATTCAGAGCCCGGGCCTGTTCGGCCAGCTCCCGTATGCAGGAGATTTCCGGAACCTCAATATCATGGATCAGGGTATTGCGCATTTTTCTAAGAAATGCAATCTGATTCAGGCTGTCTTTGTCAAAAAGCCCGGTCCGTTTCAGGGCGTTGATATTAAAGACGCTTAAGGAACGGGAGCTGCGCTTGGTGGTGCGGTTTAAAAGCGCTTCCAGGGGAACCCATTGACTGAAAAAGGCGCTGATGGCTTTCAGACGTTCCTCATCCTCTTTAGAGCCGGCTGCCTTTAAGGACTGGTAGGCCAGGTACCGCTTTTCATTTCCGCTGATGATCTGGTCAATAATCTGCTGGGAAATGTTCCGTTTGTCCTTTTCAAATTTAACTGCCTTTAAAATAGGCCCCATGTACTTTACGTCCAGCAGCTTCAGGCTGGACAAAAGCCGGAAGAGCAGCTCAATATTTCCCATCCGCAGTTCGATATCCTCCGGGCGGAAATTGCTGCTGAGGTAATTGTAAAGATAGGAAGCCAGCTCGTACTGGTTGTTAAAAACAGCATTTTTGCTGCGGATCCGTTCATTTCCTGCAGCCTGCAGGCGCTCCAGGGCGATTTCTCCTGCAAGGACAAGACCGTTTAACTCGTCTAGGATGGCAAGCTCTTCTTTGGAAAGCGTACCCTGAAGGGGTTTGTAGATTAAGTCATGTTCTACCTCAGACCAGGCGTGCATCAGGACGGACGCTACCTGAATTTCGATTCTGGCCCGGCAGTAGCGTTTTTCTGAGGGTTGTACCAATTCTTCTCTCAGATAGACACGGTAGTGGTTGGCCCAGTAGCCGGAAAAACGCTTATGATAAGTAGGAGGCTTTGACTGCTCCGGGAACTGCTTGCTTTCCAGAATGTGGAACTGATCCCGGATCAGCTGGTCTGCCTGAAGGCGGTCTCCGGGGAAATAGAGGGAAACCCGGACACCGCAGAGATCGGCGATGTCCTCATAGATTTCCTTTATATTCCGGTAAGGAACCGGGCGCTTGGCATTGCGGCGGAGAACCTTGCTTTTTAAGCGTCCCGGATTTTTGGCCCGGTAGGTAACCATGGCCCGGATACCGGAGGAGCGCAGCACAGCCTCCAGCTGACCGGCTGCAAGACGGCCTACAGATTCATAGTAGTTAAATTTCTTTTTGTAGTTGTCAATAAACTGGTTGATCAGGTCCATTGATTTCTCCTTTTTGCGGGCTTTATCGGCGGAAATGCTCTGCTTTAATCAGATGGTTTCATCATATCATAGGAGAAATGGGAGTGCAAGCAGACCGGTTTTTGAGTTTTTGCATTTTGCATTTTATCGTGTCAGCTTCTTTTCCACACAGGCAATGGCCTGATATAAAAGCCAGGACAGCAGGCACAGAATCATGATGGAGGTCATAAGCACCGTCATGGTAAAGGTCTGGGCGGAGTAGGTGATCAGATATCCCAGTCCTGCCCGTGCGGAGAGAAATTCACCAATGATGACGCCGACCAGGCACAGGCCGATATTGACCTTCATGTTATTGATCACCATGGGGAGGGAGCCTGGCAGAAGAACCTTAAAGAGTACGTCTGTTCTGGTTCCTCCAAGGGAACGGATCAGGCGTATTTTGTCTTCATCGGTCTGACAGAAACCATTGTACAGAGTAAGGATCGAGCCAAAGAGAGCCACGGAAACGGCCGCTGTGACAATGGTGGTGGTATTATTTCCCAGCCATACGATTAAAAGCGGAGCCAAAGCGGATTTGGGCAGACTGTTTAAAAGAACTAAGAATGGCTCTAAAACGCTGGCAGCAGAGGGACTGGCCCAGAGAAGAAGGGCACAGACCAGACCGGCTGCGGTACAGACAGCAAAGCTTATAAGCGTCTCCATGAGGGTAACGCCTGTGTGGAGAAAGATGGTTCTGTCGGCAGTCATAGAAATCAGGCATTTGAAGATCAGGCTTGGACTGCTGAAAATAAACCGGTCGATGAGACCTAAGCCGGCTGACAGCTCCCATAAAGACAGAATCAGAATCAGAAGAAGGATGCGCCAGATACGGATCATACTCCGTCGGCGCAGCTGGTCGGCCAGGTATTCCTGCTGGGCTAACGAGGGGGAGAGTAAGGGATTATTCATCTGTTTTCAGCTCCTTCCATACAGCGTTGAAATATCCGGAAAATTCAGGACAGTTACGTCTTTTTAAAGGTGTTGCACAGTCAGCCGGGAAATGGATGGGAAGGATTTTTTTGATCCGTCCGGGCCGGGGTGTGAGTATGATGATCCGGTCTGCGATGCTGATGGCTTCTGAAAGATCGTGGGTCACAAGAACGGCTGTTTTTTTAGTGCTCCGTAAGATAGAACTGATATCGTCACATACAGAAAGCCGTGTCTGGTAATCCAGAGCAGAAAATGGCTCATCTAAAAGAAGAAGATCCGGTTCCAGCGCCAGAGTACGGATCAGAGCGGCCCGCTGGCGCATTCCTCCGGAAAGCTCAGAGGGCCGGGCGTGTTCAAAGCCTTCAAGGCCGTAGGCTGAGAGCATTTCCTTTAAGCGGGCAGTTGTCTTTGGGGTAAGGCGGTTCTGGATTTCCAGTCCCAGAGATACATTGGATAAAATATCCCTCCACGGAAAAAGATGATCCTTTTGGAGCATATAGCCGGTATCAGACGGCGATTGGCGCAGCGGATGGCCGTCTAAGAGGATCTGCCCCGTATCAGGTTTGGACAAACCGCAGAGAAGAGAAAGAAGGGTGGATTTTCCGCAGCCGGACGGGCCGACTACGGCTGCAAATTCACCGGGAGACAGGGAAAATGATATATCAGAAAGAGCCAGCGTTTCTCCTTCCAGCGTATGGTAGGAAAAGCTGACTCCGTTTACATCCAGTTTGGGTGTCATTTTGTAAAATCTCCTTTCACCTAAGTACGTCTTTGATGTAGTATACGCGAAAGGAGACAGGATGGTTCAGATCTGGTTTACTGGGAAGCAGCGCTTTCGGATGGAATTGTTTCCGGTGCTGCCGGGGCAGAGGCATCTGCGGCCGCTTCATTCTGTGTATAGCTCCAAGTCACGGGAGTGGGCCGTGAGGCATCAAAGATCTGAGAAGCGTCAAAGAGATCGGACAGCCGTTTTTTGGATGGATCCGTCTGGATCATATCCTCGTAAAGACGGTAGCCGTCCAGATTCCGTCTGGCCATCCGCAGATGGTCGCTTCCCTTTTGGATCCAGGCGGGCTTGCTTGCATCCACATTGCAGAAATACCGGAAGCCCTTGGAATGGAGGTATTTAAAACGGTAATTATTCTCTGTATAGGGCCGCCAGTCTGCCACATCATTGCCGTTGGGATAGATATAGATATCGGTTGGCCCGATAAGAGATTCTACCTCTGCTTCCCACTTGTCCGTATCTGTATAGAAGCGCTCGTCGCTGATCTTGAAGGTTTCTCCGGGTACGGAGGAAACGCCCATCCACAGATGGCCCCAGCTGTGGCTTGCAAGCTCCCAGCCATTGTCTTTTAAACACTGGGCTACCTTTGCAGCCTGCTCTCTATCCTGTTCATAGTTCGGACTGTCACTGTAGGAAGCAGCAGTGCGGTAGCCTAAAATTCCTTCATAGCCCGTAAAGGCGATGATCGCTCTGGCACCTTTATAGGAAAAATCGGGGTGTTCTTCGATGAAATCTTCTAAAATCGGGATTAGGTCATAAGGGCCGGTGGAAATGGAGCCGTCTTCCATGACCATTTCAGCAGTGGGTTTTCCGTCCTCTCCGATGACGATCCGGCGTGCAAAGCCGTCCTTTTCCATATAAGGATAATAGCATACGTCATCCTGGGACATGACCAGAGGTTTTTTGCCCTCAGGAAGCAGGATTTCTCCCCAGGAGAAAACGGTATTTCCATTTTCATCTGTAGTCTCAGAGGCAATATCCCGGATGCGTACCAGCACATAACCGTCCTCATAGAAAGCATCCAGCATTTTTAAAAACTCATCCTTTGTAGTCATGACGGAATTGTAGCCGGGAGTCCGGCTGTCGCCGTCAAAGGCTTTGGCAGTGTCCATGATAAGAGAATGGAAAAATACATGGGGAACGTTCTGCACATCAGCTGGTAAGAGAGAAGCCTTTGCTTCCTCATAAGATGTGATCGCTTCCAGGGCAGCCGGATCCTCTGCCAGAGAGGAGTCTTCTTTAATAAGAGCAATGGCACGGTCGTAGTCATAGCCCGCAGCGATATATGCGGCCTGAGCAAGTGTGCCGGAGGCCGGGGAAGAGACAGGCTGTGCCAGATCTTCGGAGGCTGTTTTGGTTGTACTGGAGGAGGCGGAAGCAGATGATATGGGCTGTCTGTTTAAGACAAAGCGGGTCAGTGCAAAAACGCCTGATGCCAGGGCTGAAAACGCCAGAAACAGTGCAAGTATAATAGGAAGATGCCGGACAAGCTTTCTTCGCTGTCTTTGGGCCTGCCGGCGTCTGAAATCATTTCGGCTCATAAGTTGTAAATCTCCTGTTTGAATGAAAGTAAAATTGTATCAATTTAATTATAACATAAAATTCAGGAAATGAAAGTGATTGAAATTTGATGGAAGCCGTGGTATGTTTAAAATAGAAATTACCAAAAAACGGCAGCTGCCTTTTGACACAGCAGAGCCGGCTATGAAAAGGAGATAAAATTATGGCAGAAATGGTAAAAGATCCAAATTGCGCATACTGTATGCAGGGAGAGCTGGTAGCAAAATTTGCCTATCCGGTCTGCGAGATGAAGACAGGCTTTCTTTATGTATTTAAGGAGCAGAGTAAAAAGGGAAGAGTGATCCTGGCTCACAAAAAGCATGTCAGCGAGTTGATCGATTTAACAGATGAAGAGAGAAATGATTTCTTTGCAGAGGTGGCTCAGGTGGCAAGAGCCGTACACAAGGTATTTCATCCCGATAAGGTAAACTACGGCGCATACGGCGACACAGGCTGCCACCTTCATTTCCATATCGTTCCCAAATATAAGGGCGGAGAAGAGTGGGGCGGTACCTTTGAGATGAACAGCGGAAGAACCATTCTCACAGACGCTGAGTATGAGGAGATGGCAGAGGCCTTAAGACAGGCTTTAAAGGAAGTATAGGAACACATAGTATAAAATAACCTCTGGCAGCGGCAGAAGCCGCAGCCGGGGGGTTTGTCTTTTTTGATGCGACATAAAGCGTTTGTCCGGTTTCATATATTAGGCAGAGAGCAGCAATGTTTGGAGGAATCGTGTATGAAACGGACAAAAGCAGCAGGCTTTTTGCTTGCGCTTCTTATGACGGCAGGGCAGGTGATGGCAGCATTGGCTTCTGAACCGGAGCTTGCGCTTCCGGCCGGGGTGCCGGCCAGAGCGGTAAGCAGAGAAACTGCGCAGATACAGGCAGAAGCGGGAGATGCGGCAGCTTCTCAGACGGCAATCCAGATATCAGCGCCTTCAGCCGTTCTCATGGAGGCATCTACGGGGCAGATTATATATGAAAAAGGGGCGGATGATAAAAGAAGTCCTGCCAGCGTTACAAAGGTCATGACGCTGATCCTGATTTTTGATGCCCTGGCAGAAGGGAAGATCCACCTTTCCGATGAGGTAGTTACCAGCGCTCATGCCAAGTCCATGGGCGGTTCCCAGGTATTTTTGGAGGAAGGGGAAACGCAGACGGTGGAAACACTGATTAAATGCATCGTGATCGCATCAGGAAATGATGCTTCTGTAGCCATGGCGGAGTATATTTCCGGTACAGAGGAGGCCTTTGTACAGCAGATGAATGAACGTGCCGAAGGTCTGGGGATGACGAAAACCCATTTTGTGGACTGCTGCGGTCTTACAGAGGATCCCTCCCATGTGACAACTGCCAGAGATATTGCTCTTATGAGCCGGGAGCTGATCGATCAGTATCCTCAGATCCACAATTATTCAACAATCTGGATGGAAAATATTACTCATGTGACAAAACAGGGGACAAAGGAATTTGGTCTTTCCAACACAAATAAACTTTTGCGGATGGCAACGAATTTTAAGGTTACCGGCTTAAAGACAGGCTCCACCTCTCTGGCAAAATACTGTCTGTCAGCCACGGCAGAGAAGGATGGGGTGCGCCTGATCGCTACGATCATGGCTGCTCCTGATTTCAAAGCACGTTTTGCAGACGCACAGACGCTGCTAAACTATGGCTATGCAAACTGTAAGCTTTATGAGGATAAAGAGGGGATCACACTTCCGGAAATTCCGGTAGAAGGAGGAATTAAAAGCGGGGCAGAGTTGGTTTTGAACGGCACATTCAGATATCTCAGCCTTAAGGGAGAAGATTTTTCATCTGTGGAAAAGAAGCTTGTTCTCTCCGAGTCCCTTCCGGCTCCGGTGGAGCCGGGCCAGAAGGCTGGGGTGCTGGAATATCTGTTAAACGGAGAGAAGATCGGAGAGATGGATGTAGTGACCGCAGAGGCGGTGCGGGAGGCGCAGTATGGAGATTATCTGAAATGGATGATAAAAATATGGAGGCTTGAGAAAGCTTTTGACTTTTAATATGTCTCTAATGGAGGAAGCACGTGATTGGGAAGGGGACAGGTATAATGACCGCCGTTTCTTTTAAGAGTCTCTGTCTTGGCGGCGTCAATGATGTCAGGGCGCTCCATGGTGCGGATCGCAGACAGGGCAATCATCTTTCCGGCCGTCAGGAGTCCTTTATGGGCAATGGGGCTGCAGGTTTGGGCCGTCATCTGCCAGGTGTGCCCCACATTGCCCACACAGCAGGCGGCAACCCGCAGATTTAGAGTAGGAACTGCATAGCCCACATCGCCTACGTCGGTGGAGCCTGCAGTCTGGATGATATGGTTAGGATCGAAAGGATGGATCTCACTGTCTAAAGGTTTGGACAGAATTTCCTCAAGCCGGTCTTCTCCATAGATCTGAATGATTTCGTCACGGATCATTTTCCGGGCAGTATCATCATAAGAATCCAAAAACTGTCTGGCCAGCCGGTAGTCCTCCTCGGTCCATTTTGGTGCGCCTACCTCCTGCATACAGGCGTCTGCGATCTGGGCAAGGGCTTTGTTGGGGAGGTATTCCGTAAAGGCCATAGACAGATCATAATTCATGGAAGTGCCGGTCATAAGGGCGGCACCCTTTGCCACATCAACAACACGGCTGAACAGTTCTGTCAGCTGGCGGACATAAGGGGAACGCACTTCATACCGGACGGTGGAGCGGTCCTGTACCACATTGGGGGCAGTGCCGCCGGCGTCAATGTAGGCATAATGGATCCGGGCTTCCGGAATCATGTGTTCCCGCAGATAATTGCAGCCTACGCTCATCAGCTCTGCGGCGTCCAGGGCGCTTCGGCCCAGATAGGGGGCAGAGCCGGCGTGGGAAGTAAGGCCTTTAAAGTGGAAATTGGCTCCCATAATCGCGTTATTGTGGGAGTTGTCCACCTGATTGATGGAGTCCGGGTGCCAGGTATAAACAAAATCCACCTGATCGAACAGCCCGGCTCTGGCCATGAACTGTTTGGAACCGGCCCCCTCCTCTGCCGGACAGCCAAAATAGATGACTGTGCCGCCTTTTTTGAAGGTTTTCAGATATTCCTTGACGGCAATGGCGGCTGCCAGAGCTCCGGCACCCAGGGCACTGTGTCCACATCCGTGGCCAGGTGCTCCCTGGATGATAGGTTGTCTGGACGGGCAGGCAGCCGCCTGGTTTAAACCGGAAAGGGCGTCATATTCTCCCAGAATACCAACGACCGGTTTTCCGCATCCATAGGAATAAGTTCCCTGAAAACAGGTGGGGATACCGGCCAGACCTGTTTCTACCGTAAAACCTTCATCCTTCAGAAATTGGCAGAGCAGCCCGGCAGACTGATATTCATGATATGCCAGTTCGGCAAATTCCCAGATTTGATCGTTGGCCTCGATGATACGGGTTGATTTTTCTTCGATAATCTTTTCGATAAACTCCAAGGTTTTCATAGGTACTCCTTCCATATACTTATAATATTTTTCCCAGAAATTCTCTGGTTCTGGGGTTTTGCGGATTCAGGAACAGTTCCTCCGGACTTCCCTTTTCCTGAACAATGCCGTCTGCAATGAAGAAGATGCGGTCGCTGACCTCCCGTGCAAAGCCCATTTCATGAGTGACGATGAGGATGGTCATGCCGGAGCTGGCAAGATCCCGGATTACGTTCAGCACCTCTTTTACCATTTCCGGATCCAGGGCGGAGGTGGGTTCGTCAAAGAGCATGATCTCCGGCTCCATCGCCAGAGCACGGACGATGGCCAGCCGCTGTTTCTGGCCCCCGGAGAGCCGGTTGGGATATTCGTCTTTTTTGTCCGAGAGACCTACCCGTTCCAGCAGACGGAGAGCGGCGGCTTTTGCCTGCGTCTTTGGAATCTTTTTTTCCAGCACCGGGGCGAGGGTGACATTGTCTATTACCTTCAGATGGGGGAAAATGTTAAAATGCTGGAAGACCATGCCCAGATGCTGACGATATTGGTCTACGTTGACAGAACGATCCGTGATATTGGAGTTTCGGAACAGGATGGTGCCGGAGTCCGGGGTTTCCAGCAGATTCAGGCAGCGGAGAAAGGTGCTTTTTCCGCCGCCGCTGGGACCAATGATAGAGACTACTTCGCCTTCGTAAATAGTTTCAGAAATCCCTTTCAGGACTTCCAGCTTTCCAAAGGATTTTGTCAGATTGTTTACCTGGATGATGGGCCGGGCTTCGGCACAGATTTTGTTTTCAGCGTTCATTTTGTTTCATCCTCCATTCAGCATAAGCCATAATCCGGCCGAGTATTGTGGTCACCAGCAGATAGATGATGCCGGCAATGATAATGGATTCCACCTGCCGGAAGGTAGCGGAGGCTACGGTTTTGTATGAGGTGGTCAGTTCATTGATAAAGAAGACAGACGCCAGGGAAGCCTGTTTAATCATGGTGATAAATTCATTTCCAAGGGCAGGAAGGATATTTTTAACTGCCTGAGGAAGGATAATTTTAGTCATGGTATTCCGGGCGGTCATCCCCAGGCTGCGGGCTGCCTCCGTCTGTCCGATATCTACGGCCTGGATGCCGGCCCGGATGATTTCCGATACGTAAGAGCTGGCATTGACGATCAGGGCGATGATGATGCAGGTGGAGTCAGGAATTTTAATCCCGGTGGCTCTGGGAAGGAAGATCCAGAAAAAATAGAGCTGCAGAAGGATTGGTGTTCCCCTGAGAACCCAGACATAAAACTGTACGAACCACTGGAAGGGTTTGATGCGGGAACGCCGCATGATGGCCAGGAGGGTGCCCAGTACGGTGCCGCACAGTACGGTGATGGCGGCCAGACACAAGGTTCCCGTCAGTCCCTGTATGTATACATAGCTGTATCGATTCCACATTTTGATGATCGTTGCCCACATATCGGAAGTCACCTTTCTTTCATTTTCTTTATTATGTGTATCCCGGCAGGGAGCAGGATGTCATAATCCCAGAGTTTTTGCATATTCTGTGTATTTCTCATACCATTCGTCATATATGCCTGAGGCTGTGACCTCATCAATGATCTCATTGATCTTGTTTAAAAGAGCTGTTTCGCCTTTGGGGATTCCGATCCGCGTTCCGGAAGTGCTCTCGTCAACGACGAAGGAAAAATCGGGAACAATGACCATACTGCTTTCCGCGTTGGCTGCGATAAAAAGCTCTGCTGTCTTTTTTTCAGTCACAACCGCATCTGCTTTTCCTTCCTGAACCATTAAAAAACCGTCGGTGGTAGCAGATACCCGTTTCAGCTCCCTGCAGGCCGGAATCTGCTCTGTAGCAAAGAGCTCCTGCAGGGAGCCGCTCTGGCAGACTACGATTTTATCGGTCAGGTCATCAGCGCTTTTGATCGTGTCCAGATCTCCGCTGCGAATCATCAGACCAAAATTGTTGGCGTTATCCTCATCAAAACGGTAGCCTTTTGACATTTCCATAGCCTCTGCGCGGGCCGGGGTATAGGCAAGAGCCGAAATCGCCAGATCGTATTTGCCTTCGGTAACGCCGGTTAAGACTGCGGAGAATTCCAGAGGAACGATCCGGCACTCTACCCCCAGCTTGTCGGCAATATAACGGGCTAGCTCAACGTCGGCTCCAACGTACTGTTCCTCTCCTTGTCTGGAAGGATCGATAAATTCATTGGGAGCAAAATAAGGCTCCATGGCTACCTCAATATATCCGCGGGCCAGGATATCGTTCAGGCGGCTTCCTCCATTGCTGCCGGTGGTTTCTTCAGAGGCGGCTTTGGCAGCTTCAGAGGAAGCGGATATGGTATCAGGGATTGTTTCTGATGGCAGAGTGGGGGCAGAACCTATGGCAGAGCAGCCGCTTATGGCGGTCAGAGCGGCTGCAGAGGCCAGAACGATTAACATCTGAACTGTTTTTTTCATAATAATCCTCCCTTTTAGCGGTTTTGTAAGGCTTTAGCATAAGGATGATGCTAAAACTTTAGCATAGTAATGTGATACAGTGATAATTAGGGGGATTATATATGAATAGAGAGTATTTGTCAAGGGTGTTATTGAGAATTTTTTGCTGCTTTTTTGGAGAAATCCATTGTCACAAGTTCGTTATAAGGGACTTCTGTCTTTAATTCCCCTGCTTCCTCCAAAATACGTTTTAACAGCGTAAAGCTGTTTTCTTCAAAGACCGTATCCTCCTTCCAGGTATCCTGGGATTTGTAGCGATCTACAATCAGGGCCAGCTTATCCACCGGCGTTTCCTTAAAATGCGGGGAAATGACCTTGGCAATTTCTTCAGAGGAATGGCTGTTTACATAGTCCAGACCTTTCTGGATGGCATTGGTAAAGCTTTGGATTACCTCCGGGTGCTGCTTCAGATAGCTTTTTCTGGCGCTGTAGGCCGTATAGGGTACATAGCCGGATTCTGTTCCGAGAGACGCCACCACCGCACCGCTTCCCTCCATTTCAAGGGTTGTGGCGAAAGGTTCGAATTCGATGGTATAATCCGCAGCACTGCTGGTAAATGCCGCCGCGGTGAGGCCAAAGCTGATGCTCTGGTCGATGGTGAGGTCATTAACAGGATCAAGACCGTTCTTTTTTAAGATATATTCAAATACCATCTGGGGCATGCCGCCGGCTCTTCCTCCCAGCACCGTCTTACCCTTCAGGTCCTGCCATTTAAAATCTTCCTCCGCCTGCCTTCCTACCAGAAAATTCCCGGCTCTCTGGGTCAGCTGGGCAAAGTTGACGGCAGGATCATCCGAACCTTCCTGATAAACATAGATGCTGGCTTCTGAACCCATAAAACCGATCTGGGCGTCTCCGGAGATTAAGGAGGTCATCACCTTGTCAGCGCCTCCGGCATTTACAAGAGTCAGATCAATGCCCTCCTCTTCAAAATAGCCCAGTTCAATGGCAGCGTACTGGGGGGCGTAGAAGATGGAGTGGGCTACCTCGCTGAGGGTGACGGCAGTCTGTCCGTCTGGGGAGAGGGAGGACTGGCAGCCAGAGAGGGACAGCGCAGCAAGGATTCCGGCTGTGAGAAGAGGCCAGAGTTTTCGGGTATGAGTTGCATACATAATGGAATCTCCTTGGATATGGTTTTATACTGTTATTGTATTGCATGTTTTGCATTAGGGTGAATCCGTTTGAGTTTTCGCATTTTGCACCGCACCCTGGGGTCTGGTGTGCAGGGCTCCGGTTTCCGGTCATAAGAAAGCCTAAGAGTCTGAAATTTTTCTAAAAACAAAAGCCATATCAAAAACTCGCTGCGCTCAAACAGGTTTGATATGGATTTTAACAAAAAATTTAATCCTCTAAGGTTTTCTAATGACCTTCAAAGTCGCCCTGCACACCAGACCCCCAGATCACACTGTAAAATGCGGAAACTCAAGGAAAAGGACATTATAATGACTGTAAAAAAGAAAGGCAGGACCTATTAACGAACCTTGACAGTTTTAACAATTGCTCTGAACTCTGCGATAGGGACTTTGCGCCCTTTTGACGGAGAAATTGAGCGATG
>OASY01000641.1_pt1 | contig 21135 bp, 15 predicted proteins | sample 1501231 | NCBI WGS metagenome assembly OASY01 (sample SAMEA2579917, study PRJEB22360) | human gut metagenome | biome: human gut; feature: human-associated habitat; material: faeces | place: Denmark | collected 2008/2010 | reverse complement strand
TACCTGCTGTTCGCCGTCGGCTCCAGCAATCTGGCAATGGTCATCGTCGGTCTGGTCTTCTTCTACCTGCCGCAGACTTTCATTCAGATGACCGCCATCCTGTCGCTGACCGACTCCATCGAATATGGTCAGCTCAAGAACGGCAAGCGTAACGAGGCCGTCACCCTGTCCGTCCGCCCGATGCTCGACAAGATCGCAGGCGCATGCTCCAACGGTATCGTCGGCTTCATCGCCGTAGCCGCAGGCATGATCGGTGACGCAACCGCCGCGGATATGACCGCCGCGAACATCGGCATGTTCAAGGTCTGCGCATTCTACGTGCCGCTGGGCATCATCGTGCTGAGCCTGCTCGTGTTCCTCTTCAAGGTGAAGATCACCGAGAAGATGCACGACGAGATTGTCGAAGAGCTCGAAGCCAAGCTTGCTTCCGGTGAAATCTCCGAATGATCGAACATAGTATGTTCTAAAAATACATATTGAAAATACGATTACAATGCCGATACTGATGGGCTGTCAGTATCGGCATTTCTGTTGTATGTAATCCTACATAAGAGCTATTGTGAATCGTCCATAATCATGCAAAACAAGCGAAAATAGTTCGCGCTGCATGCTATAGTGACAACCGAAATGCGAGCGATGATCCGTTATCAGCGGGGAGCTTCCGGAAGAACGGTCGCGTGAGCGACTTATTAGACCCGGCGGGAAGGCCCGAATAGCCGAACATACAAGCGGTCGCACGTATATTTGAAAGTGCGGCAAACGAGGTGGTACCGCGGTGGCGGCGTCCAGCAGACGTTACGGCCATCGTCCTCGTAGGAGATAGATAGCAAAACCTACGAGGAGATACGGTGAGCGAAAACAACGTGTATCCGAAGGCAGCTGCGGGTGAGCAGAGCGCCAATGTAGCGCCGAACCCCAGTTTCCCGAAGCTGGAAGAATCCGTCCTTGATTATTGGGAGAAGGACGCCACTTTCCAGAAGTCCATTGAACGCCGTCCTTCCGGCGATCACAGCCAGAACGAATTCGTGTTCTTCGACGGTCCGCCGTTCGCCAACGGCCTGCCGCATTACGGCCACCTGCTGACCGGTTACGCCAAGGATGTGATTCCGCGTTACCAGACCATGAAGGGCCGCAAGGTCAATCGTGTGTTCGGTTGGGATACGCACGGTCTGCCGGCCGAGCTTGAAGCCCAGAAGGAACTGGGCATCGATTCGGTCGATCAGGTCAAGGAAATGGGCATCGACAAGTTCAACGACGCCTGCCGTGCCTCCGTGCTCAAGTACACCAACGAGTGGAAGGACTACGTGCACCGTCAGGCACGTTGGGTCGATTTCGAGCATGGCTACAAGACGCTGAACATTCCATACATGGAATCCGTGATGTGGGCGTTCAAGCAGCTATACGACAAGGGCCTCGCATATCAGGGCTACCGCGTGCTGCCGTACTGTCCGAAGGATCAGACGCCGCTTTCCGCGCACGAGCTGCGCATGGACGCCGACGTGTATCAGGATCGTCAGGACACCACCGTGTCCGTGGCCGTGAAGCTGCGCGACGAGGAAGACGCCTATGCGGTGTTCTGGACCACCACGCCGTGGACCGTTCCCACCAACTTCGCCATCGTGGTCGGCGCAGACATCGACTATGTGGAAGTGCGTCCGACCGAAGGCAAGTTCGCGGGCAAGAAGTTCTACCTGGGCAAGCCACTGCTCGGCTCCTACGCCAAGGAACTCGGCGACAACTATGAGATCGTGCGCGAACTCAAGGGTGCCGAGATGGAAGGCTGGCGCTACTACCCGGTGTTCCCGTACTTCGCAGGCGACGAGAACGCCGTCGAGGGCAAGGTTCCGGGTCCGGAAGGCTATCAGATCTTCACCGCCGACTATGTCGATACCGTTGAAGGTACCGGTCTCGTGCACCAGGCTCCGTACGGCGAGGACGATATGAACACGCTCAACGCCAAGGGCATCAAGAGCGTTGACGTGCTCGACGCGGGCTGCAAGTTCACCGCGCTGTGCCCGGACTATGAGGGCATGTACGTGTTCGATGCGAACAAGCCGATTCTGCGTAACCTGCGTGCCGGTGACGGTCCTCTGGAGCGTATTCCGGAAGAGCAGCGTGCGATCCTTTTCCAGGAGAAGAGCTACGTACACTCTTACCCACACTGCTGGCGTTGCGCCACTCCGCTGATCTACAAGCCGGTGAGCTCGTGGTTCGTGTCTGTCACCAAGATCAAGGATCGTCTGCTCGAACTGAACCAGGAAATCAACTGGATTCCGGGCAATGTGAAGGACGGCCAGTTCGGCAAGTGGCTGGCCAACGCACGTGACTGGTCGATCTCCCGTAACCGTTTCTGGGGTTCGCCGATTCCGGTGTGGGTTTCCGATGATCCGAAGTATCCACGCGTTGACGTGTACGGTTCGTTGGACGAGCTGAAGGCTGATTTTGGCGATTATCCGCGCGACCATGAGGGCAATGTCAACATGCACCGCCCGTACATTGATGAGCTGACGCGCGTCAACCCGGACGATCCGACCGGCAAGAGTCACATGCACCGCATCAGCGACGTGATGGACTGCTGGTTCGAATCCGGTTCCATGAGCTTCGCCCAGTACCATTACCCGTTTGAGAACAAGGAAACGTTCGAACAGCATTTCCCGTGCGATTACATTGTGGAATACATCGGCCAGACCCGTGGCTGGTTCTACGTGCTGCACATCATGGCGACCGCCCTGTTCGACAAGCCGGCGTTCAAGAACGTGATCTGCCATGGCATCGTGCTCGGTTCCGATGGTCAGAAGATGTCGAAGCACTTGCGCAACTACCCGGATGTGAACGGTGTGTTCAACGATTTCGGCTCCGACGCCATGCGTTGGTTCCTCATGAGCTCGCCGATCCTGCGCGGCGGTAACCTGATCGTGACCGCCGATGGCATTCGCGACACCGTGCGTCAGGTCATGCTGCCAGTGTGGAGTTCGTACTACTTCTTCACCCTGTATGCGAACGCTGCTAATAATGGTGCCGGTTTCGATGCTCGTGCGTTGCGTGCCGATGAGGTCGCCGCACTGCCGGAAATGGACCGCTACCTGCTGGCACGTACCCGCCGTCTGATCGAGAAGACGCAAAGCTCGCTGGATGACTTCCTGATCTCCGACGCTTGCGAAGCAGTGTCTGATTTCATCGACATGCTCACCAACTGGTATATCCGCAACAATCGTGACCGTTTCTGGAATGAGGATGCGAACGCGTTCAACACGCTGTACACCGTGCTTGAAGCATTCATGCGCGTGATCGCACCGCTCGCTCCGATGGAAGCGGAAGCCGTGTGGCGTGGTCTGACCGGTGGCGAATCCGTGCATCTGGCCGACTGGCCGTTCCTTGCCGACGAACAGACCGGCGAAGCGACCGAACTGGGCCGTGTGCTCGTTGACGATCCGGCTCTGGTTGACGCGATGGAGAAGGTGCGCGAGGTCGTGTCCGGCACCCTGTCGATGCGTAAGACGAAGCAGATCCGCGTGCGCCAGCCACTGCATAAGCTGACCGTGGTGGTGGAAAACACTGATGCCGTGGCCTCATACGACGAGATTCTGAAATCCGAACTGAACGTGAAGAACGTTGAACTGTGCACGCTTGAGGATGCCGAAGCCCAAGGCTTGAAGATCATCAACGAGCTGCGCGTGAACGCTCGCGTGGCAGGCAAGCGCCTGCGCAAGGACGTACAGTTCGCCATCAAGGCCTCCAAGTCCGGCGCATGGCATGTGAACGCAGACGGCGCTCCGGTATGCGAGACGCCGAACGGCGAGATCGTGCTTGAGGAAGGCGAATACGAGCTGATCAACAGCGTGGAGGAGAAGAACGCCGAAGAGGCCGCCAACTCCGTTTCCGCCGCGCTGCCGACCGGTGGCTTCGTGATCCTCGACACCGAGCTGAACGATGATCTGATCGCCGAAGGCTACGCCCGCGACGTGATCCGCGCCGTGCAGGACGCCCGTAAGGCCGCCGGTCTGGAAATCTCCGACCGCATCGCGCTGACGTTGACTGTGCCGGCCGATGACGTGGCGAAGGTCGAGCAGTTCAAGGATCTCATCGCTTCCGAGACGCTCGCCACCTCCTTCGAAGTGACGGCCGGCGATGAGCTGAACGTTGAGGTTGCCAAAGCCTGAGTGGGCTGACGGTTGGCTTGGCTGATGGCTGACAGCTGAACGGTCGCCAACATAACAGGTCCCGAATCCGATGGATTATTCCAGAAGGTTCGGGACCTTTTTAAATGGTCTTTTGGTGGTCTTCTATCGGTATTTTTGTCTGTCTTTTGGCGGAACTGAACAATCGACCATGAAATGTTCAAACATGAAGCTACAGTGAACCCGTGGCTTCAAGCCTTGCAGACTTGATCTGTATCCGTAAGCATGTAATTTATGTCGGCGCGCACTTTACATATGTGATCGCATTGCGCGTACGACTCGCATGTGGAAACAGATCGTTACGCGAATGGTCCTCAGTACCATCCATGTGAGTCAAGCACACATTTGAGAAGCAGTCGCACACCGGGAATCGCGCTCGCGCGGTTCCCGTTTTTCGCTTGTTTTCCTCACCGCAATATGCATACGCGTGTTTCTTTTTGTGATTTGTGGATATACACAGCAATCCGTAGGGGTTGATCTGCTAGCATGCGGTATATTGCATGTCATGATAAGCGCGCACGATTGTTTTGCGGAGTCGTGCTGTGGAAAACGAGGATGTTATGTGTGATGGAGAAATAGAACTATCTGACCGTGCAAAATCGCTTTGGGGCAAAACAAATCGAGTGGATGATACTGAATGGTTGCCCCTATATGTCCACATGGCGGATTCGGCTGCGATGGCAGCGAGAATTTGGGACACTTGGGTTCCTTATGGAACGAAATCAATAATATCCCGTGACCTTGGTAATGATGACGATTTAGCAAGAAAACTAATGATTTTCCTTGCCGGTGTGCATGACATCGGCAAGGCGACGCCTGTGTTTCAGGCGAAACCCATTTCATTCGGTCCCGATGCGGAAAGCCTTGTCTGGAAGCCGGAGCAAGCAGGGCTTCCTATGATTGCGGGACTTAGGGACACCAGTCATCCCACTCATCCTATTGCCGGGCAGGTCATTCTCGAAAGGTATTTTTCGCTGGTTCATAAATGGGGTGGAAGAGAGTCGAGGCAATACGCTTGCGTTGTGGGAGGCCATCACGGAACTCCGCCGGATAAAAGCAAGCTTGAAAGCGCGAGATTGGGGAAAACGGAATCCGGTCTGGACTCAGAAGTATGGAAGACAACTCAGAATGAGCTTATAGAATTCATTGCCGGAACCGTTGGCATGGGGGATGAAGAGTGGGAATTGCTCTCTAAGAAGAGATTCAGCGCTCAGTCCGCTGTTCTTGCAACAGGCTTGGTCATTATGGCCGATTGGATTGCCAGTGACAGTGATGCTGATATGTTCCCCCTAGTGCGAGTGCATCCTCTGTGGGAAGATGAGGAGTCATTCGGCATGACGGAGCGAGAATACGATGATATTCAGTCATGGTCAGGGCTGAAAAGAAGAGCAGAACGCGCATGGGCGTGTGTGCAATTGCCTCATGCGTGGGAGCCGGCAGATATACCGTCATCCTGCCAAGATCTTTTCTCGACTAGATTCAGACTGCCCGAAGGGGCGCATCCGCGTCCTGTTCAAGAACAAGCCGTTCGTGTTGCTCGTAATACGGATACTCCAGGATTGCTGATAATCGAAGCGCCCATGGGCGAAGGGAAGACTGAGGCCGCCCTCGCCGCTGCAGAAATCCTAGCGCAGCGTACAGGCAGAGGCGGCATATGCGTAGCGTTGCCGACGATGGCTACCACGGATGCCATGTTCTCACGAGTGCATCGGTGGCTGGATGCTTTGCCGTCCCGTGATTCTACGGATGAGAAAACGGTTTGGTTGGCACACGGCAAAGCGAAACTTAATGACGATTTCCAAGGCATTATCGCAGCTTCATGTCGACATTTCTCTTCGCTCAGTCAGGATGATACCGATGAACCTTACTCAAGGAAACATGGTGAGATTCCTCCTGAAACCGTTATCTCCGATTGGCTATGGGGGCGCAAGAAAGGAGCGCTCGCTAATTTTCTTGTGTGCACAGTCGATCAAGTGTTGATGGGCGCTCTGCAAATGAAGCATGTGGTGCTGCGTCAACTTGCGATGGCAAACAAGGTTGTCATCGTAGATGAATGCCATGCTTACGATGCATATATGCGCGAGTATCTCAAGATGGCACTGGAATGGCTTGGTAGTACCCGAACTCCGGTCATTTTGTTATCTGCAACATTGCCGGAGAGCCAGCGTGAGGAAATGGCGGAGGCATACTTGAAAGGATGGAAGAACAGCAAGCTTGAGCTTCCGTCGGAAGCAAAGCATGGAGGAATTCGGGAACTCAAAAGAAGGCAGCTTGCGGCGAAGACTGAGAAGGTATGCGTCAACGCACCTAAATTGGTTCAAGAAAAGGAAAATTCATCTGCCCGCAATGTCTCGTCTGCGTATCCGGTGTTGACATATACTTCTGATACTGAAATCAAACACATGGATGTGAAACCCTCTGGCAGATCAATGAACGTGCGTTGCCAGATCGTTGATGACAGCGATGAAGCGCTGATTAGCTTACTTGATCGTCTGCTTGAAAATGGCGGTTGTGTGGGAGTGATTTGCGATACGGTCGGTAGGGCGCAACATGCGGCGAAACTGCTAGGTGATTATTTCGGTAGTGAGTATGTGAAGCTGACGCATTCGCGGTTCATGGATATTGACCGTATGTCCAATGAAGCCGAACTGCGTCAGCTGCTAGGGCCGGATAGCACTGTGGGGAATGGCGGGCGTCCTCAGCGCATGATCGTAGTTGGGACACAAGTGCTGGAACAGTCGTTGGATATTGATTTCGACGCGCTGGTGACGGATATCGCGCCGGTTGATTTAATTATGCAGCGTCTTGGAAGGGTACATCGTCACAGGCGTGGTGACAACGAGTTCGACCGTCCAAGTCTCTTGCGGGGAGCGGCGTGCTATATCCGAGGCATTGCATTCTGGAATGACAATGGTCCCGAGTTCGCTAAGGGGGTGGATGCGGTATATGACGTGGCTTCTCTGATGGAATCGCTTGCGGTTCTAGAATTGACTGGTTCTTCCGCTTTCTGCACGCAATGTTTGCCGAAGGACATAGCTCGTACCGTAAGGAATGCATACGGCGATGACGCTCGGAGTCTCGTGCCTACGGCGTGGAATATGCAATATGACAAAGGCTGCGAGGAGCGAGTGAACAAGCAGGAGAAGAAGAGAGCAGATGCTCACAGCTATCTCATTCAATCGGTAGCTGTCATGAATCGGAAACGCTCGCTGGTGGACTGGTTTTCTCCTCAGATCGATGAGGCTGATGATGACAAGGGACAACGTGCCGTAAGAGATACGCAGGATACTGTGGAAGTGATATTGCTCTGCAAGCGTGATGGTGAGGCGTGTTTGCTGCCTTGGATCGGTGATAAGCGTAACGGCATAGAACGAGGAGCAGTTATTCCTGTCGATACAGTTCCTTGTGATGATGTGGCTAAGGTTGCAGCACAATGCTCCGTGAGATTGCCTGTGGCGTTGTGTGCGCACGGGCGAATTGATACGTTGATTGCTGCTCTGGAGAAAGGCTGCGAGACTGAGGCTGTGTATTGGCAGGAATCGCCTTGGCTTGCGGGAAAGCTTGCTTTGTTCCTTCATGAGGATGTGGAAAAGCACTTGTCCTCAGATGAGTTGTGCGGGTATACGATTTCGTATTCGCGTGGTGGTGGATTGACATATGCGAAGAAAGAGGATAATTGAAATGTCCTCATTTGGGGATGATCCCATAAAAGACTTGGGATTCGTAGTGTTCCCCGCATCTGCGGGGTTGGATCAACGGGATTGCCTATTTTGTGCTTTCTCGTTGCATCTTTGGAAAATACAAAAACAAAATCTTTTATGTTGACATTTGTAGATTCTGAGTATATGCTCTAAAAAGAACCTGCGATCAAGGCTGATATGTAAAGGAGACGGGGGAATGGACGGAAACTTCTCATTGCTCGATGATAGGTGGATTCCGGTTTCCTATGTAGATGGGCATCCTGATGAAGTGTCGCTCCGGCAGCTTTTTGAGGATGCTCAGAAGATTAAGGGAATACGAGGCGATATTCCTCAGCAGGCGATGACTATGCTTCGGTTAGCACTTGGCATCCTGTATCGCGCATATTGCGTTGAAGATCCCAGCGAGGAACAGATGCGGGATATGTGGGCGGATGTGTTCCTCGCGGGGCACTTCGATATGGATATCTTGGATGGCTATTTCAACGAATGGAAAGATAGATTCTTCCTGTTCGGGGACAGGCCTTTCTTCCAGGTTCCTGAACTGGAATATGTTGGGCAGAAAGAATATGATCCCGTTTCCGAAATGATTGCGGACATGCCTAAGCCCGAAAAATATCTGTTTGCGATGCGTGGTTTGGGGACTACGGACACGCTTTCTCTGCCGGAGGCTGCACGGTGGCTGGTGTTTTTGCAGTCGTTTGATACGGCGGGCATTAAGACTCCGGTGAAGGGAAACACCCATATTAATAAGGGGAAGATATACCCTCTCAAGGGCTTCCTGGGTACCGGTTGGCTTGGCGGTATCGGCGGTGTGTATGCGGAGGGGGCGAACCTCTTCGAGACGTTGATGCTCAATTGGGTCCTGTATGACGACCGCTATGACTTGGAATATTATCGTTTGTTTGGCAATGTGAACGATATTCCGGTATGGGAGAAGGACGAGGTTCCTTCTGCGGACATGGATGATCAAAGCAGCTTTGCCGGTCCTGTTCAGGCAATGACTTGGCAGTCGCGTCGTATTCGATTGGTACCGAATGAAGAGCGCACAAGGGTTATCGGTGTCGTGAACTGTTATGGGGATGCCGTAACCCTATACAACACCGATGGTTTTGAAAAGATGACTGCATGGAGGAGGAGCATTCCGCAGCAGAAGAAGCTGGGGCTTCCCACTCCTCCGCATATGCCCGTTACCCATGATGCAAGCAAAGCGTTGTGGCGCGGCTTGGAACCTATCCTGTGTGTGGGGGATGATGGCGATTTCCGTCCTGGAATCATCAGATGGCTGGAAGAAATTCGTACTGAGGTGCTTGGCTCGGAAGAGCATGTGCTGAATATGGTGACGATTCATGCTCAGGGCATGACCTACGGTACGCAAAGCAGTTTTTTTGAAACCGGTATCGATGACAATCTGTCTCTAAGCATGATGATGTTCCGACATGATTATGCAGGTATTGCTGCAGTGGTGGATGTGGTTAAGCGCACGGACAAGGCCGTGACGGTTTTGACTACGTTTGTCCGAAATCTGCGGTCGGCGGCAGGCGAACATAGTGGGAAAACCCAAGAGATAGCTGACCAGATTCGTGAAAGTGCATATGCGGATCTTGACATGCTTTTCCGTGACAGATTGGCAAACTTCGATGAGTCTCAAAATCCCGTGGCGTACTCCAATGCGTGGTTGGATGAAGTCCATCGGATGTTGCTGATGATGGGACGGGATTACCTGAGTCAGTCGCCAGTGCCGGTTTTCGAAGAACACGAATCCGGAAGGTTCGGCGTAATGAGCGCCCCTCTTGCACAATTGTTGTTCCGCGGATCGCTGAACAAGGAACTTGGTCGTATCTCAGACTAGGGTTTTGACCGCACTTGACCAAAGGAGGAAATGACTATGGCGTCGTTATCAAGATACGATAAGGTGAAAGCTGTTGGGAAATATGCTGCCAGTCTGGTTTATGACGTGCAGCGTGATTATGTCTCAGGCAGCGGCAGCAACGCGAGGGGTAGGGCTAGGCTCTCGAGATTGCACAGGGACCTGGATGGGGCATCCCCGTCTTGGATGCTGATTGGCGACGAACTGTTTTCGAATTGGCCGACCGAGCTTGATGAGCCAGCGGATAATTCACCTGAATTCGAGCGCCAGAGCAACGCAATCAGAGCTGCGCTGGGGTTATATGCAGTGCATCAGCGTTCGAAAAAACAGGGAGTCGCGCAAAAGTTTCAGAGCGATCCAAGCCTACGTATGACTTTTGGGCGTGCGTGCAGAAGGATTGAACCTGATACGGACAGTGCGAAAGGTATTCTGCGACGATTGAGAGTCGCGGAGAATGCACCCGATTTCAACGGAATCGTTCGCAGTATGCGCGCTCTTATCATGCTGATGCGCAACACTGATATTCAGGTTGATTATGGTTCCTTGGCTAGCGATCTGTATTTGTTGCAGTTCTCTGATAGCCGTGGGTCCGTGTTCCAACGATGGGGCAGGGATTACTACTCCAAGTTCCCGTCAGCGCAAAGTGGTCAAAAGGCCGACAAGTAATCATCATTCATTTTCAAAAACATCTTCACAATAAACCGATTAGGAGAAAAATCATGTTCGTAGATATCCATTGCCTTCAGCAGGTGCCGCCGAGCAATATCAACCGAGATGATACCGGTAGCCCGAAAACCGCATACGTTGGTGGAGCGCTGAGAGCTCGTGTGTCCAGTCAGTCTTGGAAGCGTGCCATGCGCGAGATGTTCGGTAGCAAGCTGGACAGCAGCAAGATGGGGAAGCGTACTAAGAGCGCGGTGGCGCTGATCAGTAATGCTATTGCTGAGAAAAGGCTGGATTTGGCTGAAGAAGCCAATAATTTGGCAGAGAAAGTGCTGACTGCTACGGGCGTCAAGGTTAAGGCATCCGATCGCGCTGGAGCAGACAAGGGGTCAGCTGCTACAGAGTATTTGATTTTCATCGCTAACCGTGAAGTTGAACAGCTGGCTGATATCGCGATTGCCGCATTCGATGAGGGGAAGGATCCCTCGAAGTTGAAGAAGGAGGTGGCTGCAGTGTTCCATGGTAAGCAGGCTATCGATATCGCTTGCTTTGGCCGCATGCTGGCTGATGCTCCAGATTTGAATACGGATGCCTCGGCTCAGGTTGCCCATGCGTTCTCCATCGATCAGATTACGCCTGAATATGATTACTTCACTGCTGTTGATGATTGTGCATCGGACGACAATGCCGGTGCTGCCATGATCGATACTGTTGGTTTCAACTCCTCGACCTTGTATCGGTACGCGACGTTGAACGTTGATGCGTTGAGGGATCAGCTGCAGGATGCTGATGCAATGGTGGAAGGAGTTTCCGCCTTCGTGGAAGCCTTTGTCAAGTCTATGCCCTCCGGCAAGCAGAATACGTTCGCCAACCACACACTTCCTGAGGATATTGTGATCGTGCTTCGCGATTCACAGCCGATTAGCGCAGCTGACGCCTTTGAGAATCCCATCAAGAGGAAGGATGGGATTTCGGTCTCCAGACAAGGCATCGAACGACTGGGCGACAGGTTGAACGAGATTCGTATCAACTACGGCGAGGAACCGGTGAAGGCTTGGCATGTTGTGTCCGGTGGTTCTGTGCCCAGTCTGGATGAATGGAGTGAACAGGTTACGCTGCCGGAGCTTGAGCAGAGCTTGCGAGAAACGCTGAGCGCCGCGTATTCCGCGTGATGCTCGGAAGGAGTTGAAATGAGCGTTCTATTATTGCAATTGGCCGGACCATTGCAGTCATGGGGCGATTCTTCGCGATTCGTTCGGCGTGAGACTCGTAACGAGCCAACCAAAAGCGGTGTGATCGGCATGCTGGCTTCGGCGCAGGGACGTACCCGGGAGGATTCCATCGAGGATTTACTAGGTATATCGTTTGGTGTGCGTGTCGAGCAACGCGGTAGGGTAATCCGTGATTTTCAGACCGAAAAATCCCTGACAAGGAAACGTAATTCCAGGAAGTTCGATAAGGAGATGTCGCCGACTTATCGGTATTATCTGGCGGACGCCTGTTTTCTGGTCGCGCTGGGTGCTGATCATTCGGTGTTGGAAACGTTGGATAATGCGATTCATTCGCCGAAATGGCCGCTTTATCTAGGTAGGCGTTCGTGCCCGCCGAATTATCCGTTGTCGTTGGGCATCCACGATGAGTATGAAGATATTCGCCAGGCTCTGAATTCCGAGGTGTGGCACGCTTCGGAATGGTATCGGAGACGTTACAAGTATCCGGATTTGGAAATCGTCTGCGATGCTGAAGAAGTCGAAAACGTAACGACGCAATCGGATTTGCCGCTAAGTTTCAGCCGGGAGGGGCGACGCTATGCGAATCGTGCGGTGCATCATTACCGCATTCCTAACCCGGATAAGCCCGTGGATGAAGGCGAGAAGGACGATACTCGGCCTCCTTCCTTTGAATCTACCGGTGAATCGGATCCGATGAACTTCATCTAGGTAGGAAAGAACGATGTTTATCTCGAGAATAGCCTTGAACAAGGCGCGTTACGGGGCTCGGCAGCTTATTAGTTCGCCATATAAGCTGCATGCGGCAGTGGAATGCGCATTCCCTCCCAATGTAGTTCGAAACAACGATGAAGGACGTATCCTGTGGAGGCTGGACACGTCTGTGGCCGATAACGGTGTTTGGCTCTATGTGGTGAGTCCGGAGAAACCTGACTTCATGCATATCGTCGAACAGGCTGGTTGGCCGATGCATGCGGAGTGGGAAACGAAGAATTATGAGCCGTTGCTTGAGCGTATCGCTAAAGGACAACGGTGGCATTTCAAACTTCGCGCGAATCCAGTCCGAAAGGCAAAAGAAGATAGGGGGCGGAGGCGCAGGAACGGCGGAATCGTTGGCAAGGTGCAAGGCCACGTTACCGTTGATCAGCAGTTGCAGTGGCTGATCGATCGTTCGGCGTCCCATGGTTTCGCCATTCTGTGCGACCAGAATGATCGACCTGACGTGGTGGTGAGGGAACGCCATAAGGAGAACTTCAAACGTGCTGATGCAACCGTTACTTTGGTCACAGTGGTTTTTGAAGGATGCTTGGAGGTCACCGATGCGGAACTGTTCTGCAAGACTCTTTGCCAAGGCATAGGAAGGGCGAAAGGTTTCGGATGTGGATTGTTGACAATTGCTCCGGATCTGAACAATTAAGGGCGAATGATGAATGCGCAAACGACAGATGGCGACAAGCTTACAGACGATTATATTGAGGCGGCGGAGCGTCAGCCGAGGAAAAACGGGCACTCTCACATGGGTACTCCGCCACCGGAGATTAGTGAACTTGTCCGTGCGGAAGACCGTCTGTCGTTTGCGTATTTCGAACATTGTACCATCGGGCGTGATGACAATGCCATTACCGCAACGGATAGTACCGGCGTTACCCACATTCCTGCAGCGACGCTGAGCGTGTTGATGCTGGGGCCTGGAACGCGCGTGACACATCAGGCGATGACGGTCATAGGGGAGAACGGCGCGACTGTGATTTGGGTAGGGGAGCGTGGCGTTCGTATGTATGCCTTCGGCAAACCATTGACGCATTCTTCTGTACTGCTGCAAAGACAGGCGGCTCTCGTGTCTAACACGAGGAAGAGATTGAATGTTGCGCGCCAGATGTACCAAATGCGTTTCCCAGGCGAAGATGTGAGTGGCCTGACCATGCAGCAACTTCGGGGTCGCGAGGGAGCGCGTATACGGCGGGTGTACCGTGAGTGTTCCGCTCGTACCGGAGTGGAGTGGGACAAAAGAACGTATGATCATGATGATTTCATGGCTGGCTCGGAGATTAACAAAGCCTTGTCTGCTGCCCATACATGTCTGTATGGTCTGGCGCATGCCGCAATAGTGGCGCTAGGTTGCTCTCCGGGGTTAGGTTTCGTACATGTAGGTCATGAGCGGTCGTTCGTCTACGATATAGCCGATCTTTATAAGGCTGAATTGTCGATTCCGGTTGCGTTCGAAACGGCGGCAACTCAGCCAGAGGATATTGGATCGGCAGTACGGCATAACGTTCGCGATGCAATATACGATCTTAGTTTGCTGAAACGAATGGTGAAAGACATTCGCACGTTATTGGGAGAATCTTCCTCCGATGATGTTCAGAGCGTTGGGGATCATGTCGGACTGTGGGATGAACGGCTGGGAGAAGTATCTGCAGGAAAATCCTATGCCGATGATGAGTGGGGATATGAGGAATGGTAGTTATTGTATTAACGGCATGCCCGGTGGGTTTACGCGGTGACCTTACTCGATGGCTATTGGAAATATCGCCAGGCGTGTTTGTGGGGCATTTGGATGCACGTGTTCGTGAAAAACTGTGGGAGCGAATCGTTGAACTCTCAAAGAACGGTCGTGCCATTATGGTTTATTCGGCTCGAAATGAGCAGCATCTTGCTTTTAAAGTGCATGGAGCTGAGTGGTCTCCGACAGACTGTGAAGGCTTGGAGCTTGTAAAACGTCCTTCTGGTCCAAAGGAAGTGTCGTTTGGTAGTGCTCTTCACCGTGGATGGAGTAATGCCAGTAAGTATCGGCAGGCGAAGAAGTATTCAAACTAAATGAAAAACGAATGACATGAATTTAGAAACCACGAAATTGCTATAATCTCTTAGTGTGTTCCCCGCATATGCGGGGATGATCCCACTACGACCGTTATGGCCGGGACAAAGGCGATGTGTTCCCCGCATATGCGGGGATGATCCCGGTGGTATCCACTGCCTACGCCTCAGCGAATGGTGTTCCCCGCATATGCGGGGATGATCCCTTCTGATGGTTGGAGAAACCGTTATCACGATCGTGTTCCCCGCATATGCGGGGATGATCCCTCCGCGAGGGTGACGTCTTGGATGCCGTCCACGTGTTCCCCGCATATGCGGGGATGATCCGTCAAGTCATGCATGGCTGATTTCAAATCGGGTGTGTTCCCCGCATATGCGGGGATGATCCCAATGTAGCGTCGTTCGCGCCATTGGATGCCATGTGTTCCCCGCATATGCGGGGATGATCCCTAGAATGAATATTCAAGAATGGATGAACTCAGGTGTTCCCCGCATATGCGGGGATGATCCCGGATTGACCGGCCCCCCGTCATCCACATGCATGTGTTCCCCGCATATGCGGGGATGATCCCAAGCCGCAATGACCAACGTCACTTCAACTCTTGTGTTCCCCGCATATGCGGGGATGATCCCGGGGTCTGCTTGACTGCAACTGTGATACCGTCGTGTTCCCCGCATATGCGGGGATGATCCCAATGCGCACGGCGTAAACGGCGACACGCCATAGTGTTCCCCGCATATGCGGGGATGATCCCCGTGAAAATCGTCACCGAAGACAACGGCGCAAGTGTTCCCCGCATATGCGGGGATGATCCTTCACGCGACATAACTTGATTACCGTGTTTGGCGTGTTCCCCGCATATGCGGGGATGATCCCGCGCTCGTAGGCAAAATGGCGAGTCTGCCCAAGTGTTCCCCGCATATGCGGGGATGATCCCACCAATCAACCCATTGGCCAAATTGAACGCGTGTGTTCCCCGCATATGCGGGGATGATCCCGAACGTGTTCCGCCTGAGCTATCTGAAATCCCGTGTTCCCCGCATATGCGGGGATGATCCCGATATAAGTATCTGAAGAAGTTCCTCACCGCCGTGTTCCCCGCATATGCGGGGATGATCCCCGGATTCGGTACCTGTGTTGCGAAAGTACCGAGTGTTCCCCGCATATGCGGGGATGATCCCCAAAACAACAGGAAAGTGATTAAAATGAGTGAGTGTTCCCCGCATATGCGGGGATGATCCCCAAGGAGGGAAACAGATGTACATTGAACTCACGTGTTCCCCGCATATGCGGGGATGATCCCTCACACAACATATTGACCGCACGGCAACACGTGTGTTCCCCGCATATGCGGGGATGATCCCCGGCTACCGACTCGGTAAGATACGGTTCGATGGTGTTCCCCGCATATGCGGGGATGATCCCTCTTCGGACACTCGGTAAGTTTTATTGGCAATGTGTTCCCCGCATATGCGGGGATGATCCCGTGAGCGGGTGGAATACGGACGCGGTCGGAAGGTGTTCCCCGCATATGCGGGGATGATCCATCTGAGCGAAGTCGGCGGCATCCACACCGCCCGTGTTCCCCGCATATGCGGGGATGATCCCGTGCCGTATCGTATCATTCCAATTCCCGAAGAGTGTTCCCCGCATATGCGGGGATGATCCCACCGGCGTATGCTGGCCGAGCTTGGAGCGGATGTGTTCCCCGCATATGCGGGGATGATCCCGTCACAGGGCCATCCAACAGGTCGCGGCGTACGTGTTCCCCGCATATGCGGGGATGATCCCGGTGCTAAACGCCCGGTGAGACGCGAGACGGCGTGTTCCCCGCATATGCGGGGATGATCCCCCAATCCGTCGGCGGTACGCGCGGGGAAGAATGTGTTCCCCGCATATGCGGGGATGATCCCAGCTTGCACAGGCGACGGCGCAAGGCGATTACGTGTTCCCCGCATATGCGGGGATGATCCCGTCACCCTTACCGGCCAACGGTCGAATATTAGGTGTTCCCCGCATATGCGGGGATGATCCCGGGACTGAAGTCTACTATCTAGATACCCCCGAGTGTTCCCCGCATATGCGGGGATGATCCCAACGGCCACCATCCTTCGGGGAGCTTTCCGAAGTGTTCCCCGCATATGCGGGGATGATCCCACGGGGGTGTATCCCTTGCTTGCGTCGATCTGGTGTTCCCCGCATATGCGGGGATGATCCCCCGAGAGCGGTGGTGAACGCCTTCAACCCCTCGTGTTCCCCGCATATGCGGGGATGATCCCAGGTATAATCAGGCATATTCGTTATTGAGCGTGTGTTCCCCGCATATGCGGGGATGATCCCAAGGTTGCGACATACCTGAGCTGCCTATCCAAGTGTTCCCCGCATATGCGGGGATGATCCCGCGGCGGCGAGGGCTTCGACGTTGAGTGCTGCGTGTTCCCCGCATATGCGGGGATGATCCCGTCAACGGGGGTTGCTTGTGGTTGATCTGCCAGTGTTCCCCGCATATGCGGGGATGATCCCGACGCGCTCGCATCCGTCAAGGGCACCGCGTTGTGTTCCCCGCATATGCGGGGATGATCCCGTGGGCCGCCATTGCGGGTCGAAACGTCGCGCGTGTTCCCCGCATATGCGGGGATGATCCTCCTGTCACCCGGCATGATGTCGAGAGTCGGATGTGTTCCCCGCATATGCGGGGATGATCCCGAGTCGAAGTCGGTCGTGGAATCCCATGCGAAGTGTTCCCCGCATATGCGGGGATGATCCCGTTTGGCCTTGGTCGATGCGTTTCTTGCAGTGGTGTTCCCCGCATACGCGGGGATGATCCCGACCAGGCACAGGCCGACTACTCGACGGCCGAGTGTTCCCCGCATACGCGGGGATGATCCCAGTACGTCACATACGCTCGGCACCAGCGGGTCGTGTTCCCCGCATACGCGGGGATGATCCCACGTCGCCGTAGTCAGGCGTGGTGTCATCATTGTGTTCCCCGCATACGCGGGGATGATCCCAAGACGCCGAAACTTGCGGAATGCTCGCCGCAGTGTTCCCCGCATACGCGGGGATGATCCCACCAGCACGACCACAGGCGGCGCGCACTGCTCGTGTTCCCCGCATACGCGGGGATGATCCCCCATCCCAATCATCCGAGAACCTGACGTTCTGGTATTCCCCGCATACGCGGGGATGATCCCGCCAGGCATCCGGCGATTCGCCTACCGTCACCGTGTTCCCCGCATACGCGGGGATGATCCCAAACGGGAAGCATCAAGGCATCCCCACAATCAGTGTTCCCCGCATACGCGGGGATGATCCCCGAGGCATGAAAAACCGGAAGCAAGCCCGCGCGAATCGGCTGTTATCTCAAGTCTGCACGGGGACTTCCGGCAATGCAAAATCATACCCCACAACCGAGAAAAGCAAGGCAACATGGCTGGATACCGAAGCAGACCAACGGAGCCGCCTGTAAGTGTTCCCCGCATACGTGGGGATGATTTTAATTAAAACTTCGACCTGCATATAGCTTTCTGTCGAGCATAATGAGGGGCGCGCTTGCGATTACCGGTTGTATCTCGCTTCGGTGATCCGGATTCCTGGTGTTCGGAGCGTTGATGACGAGTCCACGGTTGGATGCAGAAAGCATAAGCGGATGGCGGTCGATGAAATGCCGGACGACAAGAAAACCTACGACATTAATTCGTGCGCGGTCAGCATGCCGACGGCGCACGACGGGAGGGGTCCGTCCTGGAGTCAAAGATCGAGCCAGTTCCCCCAGCTCTTGACTGGCGATTATGTCTATTGGATAGTGTACCTCGCTTATATATGGCAGGTGTTCGTGCGAAAAGTGTCAAAAACATGCCCCCTAAGTGGCTTTTCTCGAAGGGCATGTGCCATATATGAGCGAGAAACTTCAGGTCAAGATGCCAAATCTGCCATATATAAGCCAGATATCGCGGTTCAGTTCAGATGAACTGGGTGTATATCCATAAATTTCGACGATTAGGGTGTATCAAGAGTTCCGAGTTGGTTTCAATGACAATCCGAGGGGGTGAAAACGAGTTTATGGGCACGCGTGCGGAGTCTCAGATGCGCAGAACTCCTCACGCAGCGCATATCACAATCCCAGCCAGGCGCGTAGGTCACGAATTTCCTGATCGCAGATGCCGTGGACCATTCCCGGATATTCGAAATACGTGAGATTGCCGGTTTGCGCAAGTTTGTTGTGCGCGCACTGTTGGTCGGCTAAAGGAATTGTGCGGTCTTTGCTGCCGTAGCAGAGTGCGAATCGCGTGCGTCCGGTCGCGGGCAAAGGCTCAGCGGTTTCGCCTTTGAATGATGGGCTCATCAGAATCGCCCTGTCGAACGCATCGGGATGTTCCGCAACCATGCGATACGACAGGTATCCGCCCTGCGAAAACCCGATCAGTACCTTGCGGAAATGCGCGTATGCGGGCGAATCCAGCAATCGTACGACGGCGTCACCTACGGCACTGCACTCACGTCGACGCTCTTCTACTGAACATCCATCTGGATACCAGTAGTAGCTTCCGATGTAAGGACGTTCGTACGTGCCTTGGAACGACAGATAATTCGGATGCTGGGCAGGAGCAATGGAGTTGTCCGTTGAAGATGCGTCTTGCTTCGGAACATCATAAATCGCATCAATAATGCGGATCATCTCATTTTCATCATTGCTGAATCCATGAAATCCCAAGAACAGCAGATTATCGCCGGCCTTTTCGCGGGCTGTCACATCAATGCTGGTACTCACGTTCAAACGCATGTCATCCTCCCGTCGCATGTCGATAGTATGCAGATTTCCAGCGGCACCATAACGGTGGACAGCGAAGTGGGGAAGGGCACGACGTTCACCGTTATGCTGCCGTTGGTTGAGGAAAACACTGAATATGTGGCGAAGTTTACAGCAATCCATCCGCATGCAACGCGCCATACATGCGGTCCAGGCATTCGACCAGCAGCGGATACGGCATTGCTATGTTCACGCGCACGCATCCGGCACCGGTCTCGCCGCATGAACGCCCGTCGGTCAACGCCACTTGCGCCTTCTCAAGGAAGTATGAGGCCGGATCGTCGATGCCAAGCGGCGAGAAATCAAGCCATGCGATATATGTGCCCTGCGGTTTGATATAGCCGACGCCGGCGAACCTTTCACGTATCTGCTCGTCGAACAACGCCAAATTCCTGCGCACATAGGCAAACGCATCCTGGAACCACAGGTCGCCTTCGTTATATGCGGTGGTGGTGGCGATTGCGCCGATGGTGGCGGTCTGATGTTCGCTCCACTCCGCCTTGACCGCCCACATGTCACGATCCGCAGGATTGGTAAGCAGCACCTGCGCGCACTTCGTGCCCGGAATATTGAACGATTTCGACGCGCTGGTAGCGGTCATCGACTGTAATGCGGCCTGCTCACTGATGGTGGGGAACGGAATGTGCCTGCCCTCAAACACGAACGGCGCATGAATCTCATCATTGAAAATACGCACGTCATACTGTGCCGCAAGATCGCTCAGACGCAGCTCCTCCTCCAAGGTGAGCACTTTGCCGATCGGGTTGTGCGGGTTGCAGAGCACGAACGCATGGCATCCGGCCGCAAACGCGCGTTCGATGGCGTCGAAGTCGAACACCCATTGCGCCTCTCCGGTTTCGGCGTCGCCGCTTTGCAGCATTTCGATTTCGATCACGTCAACGTCGTACAGTTTCGGAACGCTCAAAAACGGCATGTAGGCAGGCGTCGGCACGATCACGCTGTTGCCCGCACCGACCAGTTCACGCAGGAAAAGCTCATAAGCTTCGAGTACGTCGGGAACCACGCGAATAATGCTCGGATCGACATCCCATCCGTAATGCGAGCGTTGCCATCCTGCGCATGCTGCTGCCACGCGCTGTTTCCAGGGTTCGGGAATGTAGCCGAGTTTGCAATGGTCGCAGGCGTTGTCGATGGCTTTCTGAATGCAGGGAGCCAAGCCGTAGTCCATTTCGGCAATGAACGCGCCAATGCAGCCGGGGTAGCGTGTCCACTTGTCGGAGCCGACTGCGGCAAGATCGGCTGCGGTGGTGTGGTCGATGGCGTCGGCGTCAAAGCCGGAACCGGTACGATGCTTCATTTCCATGATTTCTTCCATGGTTCCAGCATGACGTACCGATGCTTGCACGAACAGTGTGTTCTTGTACTGAAAGCAAAGACTGTTATGAAGTTTTCTTATATCAGATGCTTTTGCTATTCAATTATTAATCTGATTATGACGATATAGCAAAATACTGGAAACAATTGTTTGCTGCAGTATTCCGCGATTGCGAATAAGCACGGATATCAAACGATGAATCAGATGTTTTCCAAATACTGGTGTGACGCCCTTTCGATTTCGTCTTTGACGCGGGCCACTGCCGGTCGGTCGTCCACTTTTCTTGTGACGAAACAGACTGTGCGGAATGCGTTGTTGTCGGCGATTGGCAGTGCGGCCAAATCGGGTTGGATTCCAGCGGTTGTGGCTAAGCGAGATATGATCGAGACGCCCATGCCGACTTCCACCAGATTCTGCGTGGCCCAAAAATCGTCGGTCGAATGTGTGATTTCCGGTGTGAAGCCGGCGGCACGCGCCAACGACACCAGATTCGCCTGGCAGGTTTCGCAGCCGGCGATCCACTAAAACGTCCG
>OASY01000632.1_pt1 | contig 21384 bp, 34 predicted proteins | sample 1501231 | NCBI WGS metagenome assembly OASY01 (sample SAMEA2579917, study PRJEB22360) | human gut metagenome | biome: human gut; feature: human-associated habitat; material: faeces | place: Denmark | collected 2008/2010 | reverse complement strand
CATAAAACCCTCAAATTCTTTCCTTATTCCGTCCGGAGTTGCCTTCCGCCCCATCCTCACGGCTACTTGTGCCCAGGTCAATTCCTCGAATATCTTGTACCGTATTATCCGCTGCATCCGCTGAGGAATCGTCAGCATCCAAGTTTCTACCTGCAGCTTGATCTTCGCCGCATCATCAATTCTCTGCTGCAAGATCTTCTCCTGCACTTCTACACTTCTGGGATCCTTAAGCACAGAATATGAGATCCCCTGCACATGAAAATTATGTGCTGTATACGGGAACTCTGGTGAGGATCCTTTCACAATATCCTGCTCAATCCTCTTCCTCTGTTTTCTCAACCTGCGGAGTTCTTCTTTTGCCTCCTCTACGAGTACACACGCATCTATGTACTGCTCCAAAATCTGCTTGTCCAACGGTATCACCTCCTGTATCTCTCATCCGGGCATAATGACGTATACGCATAGGCCGGCATCCGGGCTGACCACCCATCCAGCTTCGGCCCACGGATCGCCTCTGCGTCACTGGCTGCTACTGCCCGCTCTCTCCGCAGCCGGTTCGCCTTCCTCTGGGCCTCCGTTTTTACAATCCCCATTATGTATCCCTTCTTTCTGGCCCCGCAGCAGGGCTATGGCGTATTCCAGGTATGGATTTTTCTTCTGCCACATGACTATCCCATCCTTTTATTCCACTTTTTAATTGCCTCTTCCGGTGTATTAAAACTGCTCGTCCTCAGGGCACCCGCCAGAGAGCAATTCCCGTGAAATATGTGATACCCTATGTATTTTGTATCTTTACAATACGTTTTTATTAAGACAGCGTGGCCTCCACAGAATGGACATGGCAATATTTTGTTTTCATCTATCTCTGAATATCTTATAAAATCATGCATTATTTCTCGCCTCTCAAATGTCAGATTAGTTACTCTGCCATTCATACTCTCCAAAATACAACATAGCACATATGACTCGTATCAAAGGTTATGGAGATGATATTTTCACTTGTTATACCTTCCCAATTACTGTCCTTCTCCAGAATCGCTGTATTGATATCATTAGGGTCGTTTGTGTACTGCCACATGATCATGATTTCTGCTCCTCCTCTATCTCTTTCAAATGTCAGTTTTCAGGAATTACCTGTCCTGACTTCTCCAATCGATCGGCCGCCCTTCCCAGGACAATCATAATGTCCCGATATTCACCTTTTGTCAGAACACAGCCTTTTGTAAACTCATGAATATACATCCGTAAATCTCTGCATTCCTTTATTCCTATCACTTCTTCGCTCAAGGTTGATTCCTCCCCAAATTCTTAATTGTCAGTTTTGTTCATACGCTCTCCTGTTCCATGCTCCTATTGCTGTTTTCTCTAATTGGTAGCTCCGTGTCGCAACTCCACATTCCTCGCAATACACAAAAGCTGAAATAACCTCTTTATTAAATCCTTGGCTAATTTTCAGTATTGCTTCTCCGCCGCAGAACGGACATAGCTTAAGTTGTTCTCCCATTTTTCACGCCTCCGCTAAACCTTAATTTTCTTCATTCAGCCAGTCACGTATAAAATCCCGGCCATCATCATGCGTACACGTTCCAAGGCAGCCATTCCCAAAATCAGGACATCTTTCCGCACAATCGAATGGAATTTCATGAAATAATTCCGTCAGTTCTTCTTCGCTCATGCTTTTTATGCGATCTGTGTTTTTCATCTTCTCCTCCAAAGGCTAATTTTGTTCTATCCATGATATCAACACATATACTGTCCTGAGGTGATATCATGGATTCTTGTGAACTTACAGTAACGATTTCTGCTCTGGCCTGCTGTATTGCCGATGGCAAGTCTCCAGAAGAGATCGCCCTGATCAGTTCCATTTTTGTACAGATCGGTGACTCTCTGGCCACTATGGCTGCACATCAGGCCCTCTGTGCTCCCAAAGATACCAAGTAATTCCTTGGGAGAAACTCACTCCTCTGGCCGGTATGGCTCCGGCAGCGGCTGCCAGGCAATGAAAGCTTTGCCTGAAAAATATATCCCTCTATAAAGGTCATACCAGCCAAATCCAATATTATTACCCAAAATATCTTTCTGACAACAGCCATAACCTACCAGACGCACTTTCTCATCAATCGCAAAGGTCACAAGATATTTTCCTTCTTCTTCCGGCAGCCTCTCCTCCACCGGGATCCAGCGGTGCTCCGATGTTTTTCTGTTCGCGTTTAACGCCTTGATTTCTTCCGGCGCCAGACCGGTATCCTCATACTCCATCAACTTCCAGAGGGCTCCATACAGCCGCTCCCGTAAAGGCTTGGTGATTACCTGTCCTTCATGCAGCTGTTCCCATGACACACCCTTCAAGCACCAATTTCCCTGCTCATCTTTCTGTGTTAATCTCTTCATGACTCATTTCCTTTCCTCGGCCTTATCAGTGCGATAATCTTTCCTGTCGCACTCAAATTTTTGTAGTACACATTTGTCCCGTAATAATAAAATCCTCTTATTCCCGGGCGGCCTTCATTGCGTATGTATTTTATCTGCATCGGTCCCCCTTTACTTTTCCCAGCTGATCTTTCTGCCCCACACATTTCCCGCACAGGCCGTATGGAAAAACCAGTGGTCTCCTCTTTTGGTCTTCACGTATTCAACACGGGACAGGTCATCCGTTTCCGGATGGATCACCTTCCCGCATCCCTTGCAGCAGGTCTGGCCCAGTGTACGCATCATAATGGTTTTCTTCTGTTTGTCTGTCATAAGGTTCCCTCCCGGATCTTACGGATCCTTGCTTTCAGCGATTCCATGACCCAGCTCTGTACGTCATCCTTACGCTGCAGGGCCTGCATGACATCCGTGTCCCGGGTCCCGCTGCATACCAGGTGGTGGATGATCACCTTCTCCTTCTGTCCCTGACGGTGCAGGCGTTTGTTGGCCTGGGTATATAATTCATAGTTCCATGTAAGGCCGAACCAGATCACATGGTTCCCTCCCTGCTGCAGGTTCAGCCCGTAGGCACTGCTGGCCGGATGGGTAAGAAGGATCTGGATCTTTCCTGCATTCCAGTCATCCTCATCCTGTGTAGTCTTAAGCTCCCTTACAGCCAGCCCTGACTTCTCCAGGGCCTTTAGTATCCGTGTCCGGTCATGCTGGTAGTTGTAGAACACCAAGGCCGGTTTTCCCTGCAGGGATTCGATCAGCTCCAAAAAGGCCTCGACCTTGCAGCTGTGTACTTCATGTACCTGGCGGTCCTCACCATACAAGGCCCCGTTTGCCAGCTGCAGGAGCTTGTTGCTCAAAGCCGCCGCACTGGTAACACTGATCGTTTCATCATCCTCCGGCAGCTGCAGCACCATCTCCCGCTCCAGTTCGCAGTAGGCTTTCAGGGATTTTGAATCCAGCTCCACCGGGATCTCGTGATAGGTGATATCCGGCAGCTGCAGATAGTCCTCCGCCTTCATGCTGATACAGATATCGGAGATCTTTTCCAGGATGCTTGCTTCCGTTCCCGGCTTGGCCTCATAGCTGTACACCATGCCGTCCGCCCCTCTCTTATCCGGCTGGAAATACCTCTCCCTAAACTGGGTATATCGCTTTCCCAGGCGTTCTCCCCCATCCAGCAGGAAGATCTGGCTCCACAGGTCCTCAAGTCCGTTTGGCGACGGGGTCCCGGTCAGTTCCACCATACGGTCGATGCGGTCTCCCACACTCGCCAGGGCCTTAAACCGCTTGGCGCTGTGGCTCTTAAAGCTGCTGCTCTCATCCACTACAACCATGTCAAAGGGCCATGCGTTCCGGTAGTAGTCCACCAGCCAGCAGACATTCTCCCGGTTGATGATGTACAGGTCTGCCGGGGTGTTCAGCGCCCGGATCCGCTTTGTCTGGCTCCCCAGTACCGGCGATACTCTCAACATCTGCGTGTGACCCCATTTGGCCGCCTCCCTTGTCCAGGTTCCTTCTGCCACCTTCTTGGGTGCGATCACCAGCACCTTGCGCACCAGGAACCGGTTGTATTTAAGCTCCTTCACGGCGGTCAGAGTTGTAACCGTCTTGCCGAGTCCCATATCCAGAAAAAGCCCCAGCTTCTTGATCTCGATGATCTTGTCAATGCAGTGCTGCTGGTAGGCATGCGGCTTAAATTCCATTCCTCGTCCTCCCCAATCCGTATCGGGCGCCTAATTCCCTGCTGGTTTCCTCGAATCCCGATGCCAGGAAGAACGTTCGAACTCCCTCAATCCCGTAGGCCACATATACCTTCTGTCCCAGTTCCCTCAGCCGGTCGATCTGGATCTTCTGCAAAGCGCTTAGTTTCCCTGTATCCGTTTTCAGTTCCACAAATACGGGAGCCCGGTCTGGGAAAATCACAATCCGGTCCGGCACACCATCGTTCCCGGGGCTTGTCCATTTATAGGCCCGGCCGCCCAGTTTCTTTACTTCGGCCACCAGGACCTTCTCAATGTCCTTTTCTCTCATGCTTTGACTACCTTCCTCACGTACACGTGTATGTGTGTGTTTTATTTATGTGTGTGTATGTATGCGTATGTACTATATTTTTATATATTTTTTAACTCTATATAGAAGTTTGTAGTCAATGTAGTCATATAGTATAATTCCTTTTGTTTATAAGGCTTTGCGCCGACTACAAACACTGACTACAAGTTGTAGTTCTGTAGTTTTCACTTTCTACATGACTACAAACAAATCTCCTTTGTAGTCAGGCCTATGTAGTCACTCGTTCAAATCCTCTCTGTTGTCCATAAGTCCCAAATCTCCGCGGGGTTTTAATCCGCTCCCACCCTTTCAGGCACAGCAGGATATTGTTGATCTCTGTGCTGTCTGACCGCTTCATGTATTTCAGTTCACTCCCGAAACACTCCACCCAGATTTCCGCTGCACAAACCTTTTCCCTGGGAATCAGCTCTACTCCATCCTCCAGCCTCATGTTTCCATTCCAGAAGATCCTCCGTTTCTGAAGATCCAGGGTTTCCCAGTTTGAAGGGATCTCCCGTTCCAGAAAGTCCAGGATAATACCTTCCTTTCCCGATGATTCCCTGTGTTTTTCCTGCTGGTCCTTCGCCAGGGTTTCGATCTCATTTGGCAGATACAGGGGTTCCCCCATGGTCCAGTACAGATAGGCCTCCGCCCAGATCTGGTCTACCTCAAGCGGCAGCTGGTTCCACACGGACTTTTTCGCGGGATGGACGCCCACATCCACCGGCCAGAAACGCCGGTTCCCCGTGGCGTCTTTTAAAAACTCGCTGTCATTGGATGTACCGAAGAACACGCACCGTCTGGGGTACTTGTCCGTCCTCCGGCCGTATGCTGCCCGGTAGATATCATCCGTCTTGCTTAAAAACTGTTTAATGACCTGGGTCTCCTGCTTTGTGAAGGCACTCAGCTCCCCGATCTCGTTGATCCATGTCCCCTGGATCAGCTCCGCCGCCTCCTTCCCCTCAAACGTTGTCAGGGAATCGCTGAACCAGTCCTTCCCGAGGATCCGCAGGAACGTGCTCTTCCCAATGCCCTGCGGCCCCGTAAAGATCGGCATATAATCATACTTGATCCCTCCGGTCACTGCCCGGCCTACCGCCGCGCACAGGGACTTGCGCATCACGGCCCGGGTGTAGGCCGTATCCTCCGCCCCCAGGTATTCTGACAGCAGCGTGTCCAGGCGTTTCACTCCGTCCCATGTAAGGCCCTGCAGATACTGCTTTACGTCATTGATCCGGTTCTGGGCGCTTACCAGCATCAGCGCATTGTCCAGTTTCTCACGGCCCGTAAGGCCATAGAATACTTCCACATAGCGGTAGAACCCGGCGTCATCCACATCCTTCCAGCGCCGTTTTTCTTCTCTCTGATCCCACGGGACACGTCCCAGGATCATGCCGCAGCTGGCAAATTCATCCGTCACGATCCGGCCTTTTAACAGCGGGTCATTCTCCAGTACGACCACGGCATTATTGATCGTCTTCTCATATCTTCCCTGGCTGTCCTTTGTAAGCTTCGGCAGCCAGGACAGGTCATAGTCCGGCCCGCTGTCTGCCTGCGGGTTCTCCGGTGCCTGGAACGTCTGCTTCGCCTTCTCAAGGCGTTCCACGGATATCAGGTCGGACACCTGCTTATCCTCCAGCGCCAGCCGGCTCATAGCCATGAAAGACGGCATCTTGCTGGCCGGCGTACCCTCCTTTGCCTCGCTGTCGCGGTCCCCATACATATGCAGGCGCACCAGATCGAACGCATTGACCAGCTGCCCGCTGCACGGGTCGGTTGCATGGTGGGAATATAAAAACAGATCCCCGTCATAGACTACGGCGCCGCCCACTGTGGAGCCCCCTGTATAGGTGTATCTCCCCGGGATGCTGGTCTCCTCGTACATTCCAGGGATAAAGTGCTCCATGGCCTGCGTGATGCTGTAGGTGCGGCAGAAGGCTCCGATCACCCCCCGTTTCCGGGTTGGATCCTCCTGCTTTGCCAGCCGGCGCCGTTCTACTGCTTCACTGCCCGGCACCTGGGGCCACTGGGCGATATCATGCCAATCCCCATACATGGACAGGAGCCCGTCCAGGCTGCAGAACGGCCGGTCATAGGATTCACACACATACTGGCTGTCCGCACAGCAGCTGGCCCAGTACATCAGCCTGGAGGCCTCAAAGGTGGTCGGGTCACAAAAGCCAATCCCGATTAAAAACGCCAGTTTCCGTGCCGCCGGTTCATACTCATCTGCCGTACCCGTCCGGTCCAGGGGGACCACCACACGGAGCCTCGGAGCATAGCCTGCGTGCTTTCTGGTACTGTAGACGGCTGCTGCACAGCCCAGCCCTTCCACGCGGCGCAGGATATCCTCCGTCTGTCCGGCGGGGATATTGTCGAGATCCAGAGTGACCAGGTCACGACCTTCCACGTTGGCGGCCTTCCTGCGGTCCCCGGCAAAGGTGCCTCCCACAAAGCCGCCTGCATCCTTTAACTCGTCCTGCCTGGACTTTGGGAGGGCCAGGTACTCTTCCAGGGTTTCCACGCCCCGGACCGGTGTTTTCAGTTTTTCCACGAACTCGGACCACAGGATCTCACTTTTAGGCCAGTGTGTGGCCTTCCTGCTCCCCGCGGTGCTGATCCGCAGCATCCTGTTATACTGCATCTTCCCTTTCCTCCTCTTAATCCTTCATGTAATAACTACTCTCAAAGCCTGCGCCCTTTAGGATCAGGCCCGGAGCCCAGTCAATCGGTTCTGCCATCAGATCACAGATCTCTTCCACTGTGGTCTTCATAGGGGCGTCAATGATCACCTCATCGTGCACATGGAATACCACCTGCAGGCCCTTTTCTGCGATCCGTTCCAGCGTAACTGCCAGGCAGTCCCGCGCAATCGCCTGCACAATGTTCTCCGTCAGTTTCCCGCCGTAGGTGGACGCCACCTCCCACTTCCTTGTCTGCTGGCCCACTGTGTAATAATGAAGCGCCAGTTTCCCGAACGGGTTCTCTTTTAAAAACGGTTTCGGGTAGAACAATTTCCTGCCGCTTGGCAGGCGCACGGTGAGGAAGGTCTGGCCGTACAGGATGTCCCCCTCAAGGGCGAAGATCAGGCCATAGATAGCCTGGGGCTGCGCGGTCTGCATCACCGCAAGGGCCGCGTTCTCCACTGCATACCACAGGTCCCGGATCCGCGGGTTGGCCTGCCTCCACCGGGTTACGATGTCCGGGAGTTCGTCCTCTGTAAGGCCCATGTTCAGGGCCCCCATGGCGATCAGGGCCGAAGTCCCTCCCTGGTAGCCAAGGGCCAGCGTTGCCACCTTTCCTTTCTGGCGGAGGGAGTATTCCGGGTTGCCCTTTGCGATCCGGTCCACCGGCACGCCAAACATCTGTGCCGCGGTTGCTTCATAGATCTTCCCATGGGTGGCAAATACCTCATTGACCCACTGTTCCCCCGCCAGCCAGGCAATCACACGGGCCTCAATAGCAGAGAAATCCGATACAACGAACTTGTGCCCCTCCGAAGGGATGAACGCTGTGCGGATCAGCTGGGACAGCGTGTCGGGCACGTTTCCGTACAGCAGGCGGAGCCCTGCATAATCCTTCCGCTTCACCAATCCCCTGGCATAATCCAAGGTCTTGAGATAGTTCCTGGGAAGGTTCTGCATCTGCACCAGACGCCCGGCCCAGCGTCCGGTCCGGTTGGCCCCGTAATACTGGGTCAGGCCCCGCACCCGGTCTCCCTCCCCTTTTGCTGTGTCCATGGCGGTATACTTCTTAATGGATGTCTTTCCCAATTGCTGCCGGATCTCAAGCATACGCTGTACGTCCTCCGGATATTCCTCCCGGCTCTCCAGGGCTTCTGCCACGGTGGCTTTCTGGATATCCGCGAACTGCTCCCTGCCGCACTTCTCATTTAACCATGGTACCAGCTGGGCCCCGCTGTTCGGGTTCCCCAGACCGGTGATCCGGACGGCTTCCTCCGTCAGCTCCCGGGTACTGATATCGTTCATATACAGGGCGCCCTCGATCAGCTTTGTGTCCACACGCACCCCGTATGCGTTCATAATGACATCCAGCCTCCACTGGTGCTGTTCCGCCTCCGGCATGGGGAACTGGTCCAGCCGTTTTAAGATCTCATGTTCTGTCACAACATCCTGCTTACAGTATTCCTTGAACAGCTGCCATTTCTCCGGGGCGTGGTGCGGCTGGTTCCAGGCGCGGTTCCCGTTGGCCCTGGTGGGCTTGCAGGGGACGCAGAAGTACCGGATCAGCGCCTTGCCGATGGAAAGCTTCTGCTTATCCTGCGGCAGTCCGATGGCCTTTCCAGTGGCGTCCAGCCCGGCTGTATACCCGCAGTACAGTCCATGGACCATGGTACAGCGCCACTGTCCCAGTGGTGTTTTGTAGCCTGCCCGGTTCAGACAGTACCACTCAAATGCCGCATTGTAAGCGTGCTTGACCACTCCCGGATCGTCCAGCATCCGCTTGATGCGTTCCGGTATCGTTTCCCCGCAGGCAAGGTCTATAATCTCTACGGGAAACGTATCGATCTGGTAAGCGAACAGGAGGACGCTGAAATCAGGGGACTGGGCGTATTTATAGAGCCCTGCCTTGCCGATATCCACGCTGCTGCGCGTTTCAATGTCTATGCTCAAATGGTGTTCTGTCATATCTTCCTCCTGTCATAATGAGGGCCTTACGGCCCTCATACCTTTCTGTTTAATACGGCATACCTGTCAGCGGGTTGACCCCGCCTGCCGGCTGCCCCCACGGTGCCTGTGCCGGCTGCCCCCACGGTGCCTGTGCCGGCTGCCCCCACGGTGCCTGTGCCTCTGCGGGATTCTGTGCTCCCGCAGAGGCCACGTACTGAGGGGCCGCTGTCTGGGGCTGCGGGGTCCCGAAGGCCTGTGCAGCTGTCGGGGCACTTCCGCCCAGAGCCTCCCCGTCACGCAGTTTCTGGACCGGACCCAGGCCGCAGCCGATCCCCTTCTTGCCGCCGAACGCATACGGGAAGAAGGTTACGTTCACACGACCGTACATCCCGCTGTAAACCTCAGACTGGTTGATAATCGGGTTTGCCATGCGGTCCACGATCTCCGGCGGGTAATCGGCCTTTGCGCTGGCTGTGAATACCCAGTGCCCTTTACACTCCGGGCCAAAGGCCATACCGTCAGACGGCCTTACACCGTCGCCATCATAGACCGGGGTTGGTACGATCGGCGGGCATACACCGCCCCATTTGTCAGAGATCCCCCTCTGCTTGGCCGCCTCAATGGCAGCGTTGATCCGGGCCATGGTGTCTGTGTCCGTCTTTGGTACTAGGATCGTGCAGCTGTATTTCTCCTCCTGCCCCTGCATGGCCGCATAGGGCTTGAACAGATGCACATAGCCCAGTCTTACTTCTCCGGTTGTTACGTTTGTTAATTCATTCATGTTATTTTTCCTTTCTGTTGATATCCTCTCAGAATCAATTTACAATGGTGCTAAAATTCAAAGGAGGGTTTTTACCATGTCACTATTGCAAAAACTTGTATCTTCTCTTGGCAATCCGTATATAGTACGGAGATTGGATCGGGAATCTATCATTTACCGGAGGTTGGATAACGGCTATGAATTTGAAATCTCCGGTATTCAGTCTGTTTCCGGGAAATGCAGCTTATATATCTGGAAAGAAAATCCGCGTATGTTAGTTGGCATTTACCACGATATTCCCGTAAAGTTCTTGAAAGATGCTCTGGGGCATTATGCCTTTAAATACCAAAATCTTTCCGAGAAAATCCGGGTTGAACGCGAAGACCAAACAATATAGCCGCAAGTTCCTTTCTGGAAAGGTTTTTCTCATCCAGGATCCTTTCCAGTTCCTTTTTTTCCTGTTCATTTTGTGTAGTCAGTTCAAACCTGCGCCAAATCATTTCACACATCAGCATTCCTCCTTGAACGCCTCAGCGGCGCTTACTTTGTTTGTGATTGCCGGCCGTTTATCGGACTCCTCCACTAACGCCGGATTTCCCGGTTTCTTTACAACACAGTCTTCTGCCTTCTCGGCAAACTCCTTTTTCCCCAGTACCTTTTCCGCCTGGGCTACGGTAAGCGGCCTTCTCTCCCACAGGATCTCCTGGGGTACCCCTCTGGACTCGAGGATACCAAATGCCTCATCCACGTCGGTCCATACCCGGGTGCTCCTGCCCTCCACTGCCTTCCATCCCGGGACCATCTTTCCGGCCAGGCACTTTTTAAGCGCCGCCTCCTGGATATCCGACAGCCAGCGGGCCACGTCCCTGCCTTTCCTCAGATAATCCCCCATCTCCGTGTCGGAAATAAGGGTGGGATCTGTCCCGGTTAAAAATGCCAGTTCCACGTTCTTTTCTGCGCGGGCCTTGCACTCCCCTCTTGCACGGCAGTACCTACAGGTTTTTGGGGCTGGCTTGAACTCCCCTTCCCCTTTGATCGCCAGCGCAGCCCGTTCCTTTACATACTCCCCAAACTGCAGCAGCTCATCCAGGGAGCACTCCCACTCAGAGAGCCCGTCTGGAAGCCGGGGCTGTACGATGCTCATACGGACGGTTTCGATCCGGTACAGGACCCGGTAGGCTTCATACGCACCCAGCGCATACAGCAGCATTTGCGGGTTCCATTCCGCGCTTACGCGGCCGTCCGGGCTTTTCCCATATTTAAAATCAATCACATGGATAATCCCGTTCCCAACCAGGATACAGTCCGCAGACCCAGAGGCCTCACCCTCATCCGGAAGGTGCGGTATGTACCTGTCCAGGGACACCCTCCGTTCAATATCCACATGGGGGGAAGCGGGGAATTTCAGGGTAATGGCCTTGATGTAATCCAGGTAATCATCCGTGTAGCGCATCATCTCGTCGTCCCAGAGTTCATTTTCCTTAAGCTTTTTTATGGCAGCTGTAAGTTTCCTCTTTCCAAACTCGACGGTGTGAGCATAGTTACGGATCTTCAGTTCCGCCAGCTCATGGGCCAGCGTCCCCTCAGCCGCCGCCGGCGATCCGGTATCCGGGAATTGCCTTGCCAGCATGGCGCTCGGCGTGCAGGCCATCCACTGGTACGCCCCAGACGGGCTGAGAAGGGAATGTTTTCTCTCTGCGTGTCCCATCAGATCTGCGCCCCCATTCCGCGAAGCGCTGTCGCAAATGCCCCGTACTGCTCCGGCCGCAGTTCCGGGATCGCTGCAGCGCCGAACTGTCCCAGAAGCGCGATCAGTTCCTGCTGTTTACCGGAATCCATCAGCAGCATGGCTGCTTTCGCCAGATCATCCGGTGTATAGGTGTGGGTGGATGTCGGTACAGCCGTAGGAACCGTCGCTGCGGGAGCTGGCGGCACTGGCGTTGTGGGAATCGCTGCCGGAGCCGCTGATGCTGTTGGAAAAGGTGCGGGCGCAGCAGGTGCTGCTGGGGCAGACGTTACTGGAGTTGTCGGGACCATCGGTGCCGCCGGCTGTGCGGGTTCCTGGACAAAGGTCGGCTGTTTCACGGATTCGTGTCCCTGTCCTGCCAGGTTTTTTGCAAAGTCCACCATCTCATCGAAGCTGTTAAATGTTACTGTCATTGTCATTGTCTTAAAATCCTCCTTGATTCCTCGCTCATTCTCCCTTATAATAAGGGTGTACTATTTGTTATCTGGACCCATCACAGTTCCCGCTGTGCAGGTCCTTTTTCAGTTGCTTAAGATCCTTGAACAGCTTGTCCATCTGGCCTGGGCTGTCCAGATATGCATCAAGGTACTTATCTGCATCCATACCAGGCTCCCAGCCAGTCGCATAAGTTTCCACCGTCACCTCTGCGACATGACCTCTAAAACTAAAGAACGCTGTGGGGTGATCCCCTGTAAGACTCCGCTTACTCTTCTGCAGCCCGTTGATCTGCAAACACAGATCCAGGGCCTCGCAGATCTGCTGCCTCCTGCGTTTCTCCGCCTTACGCTTCAATCTCTGATTCATCCTTCCTCACCTCCCTTCACAGCGCGATCACGCCATACGCCACCAGAAACAGCACCACTGATTCCGCTCCCAGCAGGAACGCCATCGCCGCGGCCAGGTTCCACGCCCAGCGGTTGTCCTGGCGGTATCTCTGAAGCTCATCCCCTACCAGGCCGCCCAGTGCCAGGATGTCGTCATATTCCTCCGGGGTGATGGTGATGGGGGCCTCTGGCTGGGGGTTATGTTTGATTACTTCCATAGCTTGTCCTTTCTGACCGCTCTCAGGCGGTCTTAGCCTTTTTTCTCATTTGGGCCACTGCCATGACCTGTTCCTGCATGGCGTATGCGACCTTCTTAAGCTCCTCAGGGCTGAGGGAATCCATTGGGACATCCTGCCCTGTATTTCCTATGTCGATGTAATTTGTGAAGCCGTATTCCCTCACTACAACCACCTCCTTCCTGATTCTATGCCTTATGGGCTGTACAACTTACGTTGTCCACCCTACCTAAGCTACTCCAAAATTCATTTGGGCATTGGCCATTTCAATCAGTTCTTCCAAAAATGTAGGAGCCTCGTAGCAGTCAATCAGCTCATGGGCATCCGCTATGTACTTCCGTTTCAGCGCCTTATAAGACTTCGGCCGTCCGCTGTCATCATAAATACCGAACTCCCTCTTGATCTGATCGTAAATATCCCGGTACACCTTGGAACGGATTTCTGTATCCTTATAAGCTTCTGACTGCTTTCCGCCTAATACAGACACGTCTTTGCACTTAACATGACTGGACAGCTCGTCCGCTTCGGAACCATACAGAGGAATGTCATATTCCAGCTTATCCATACGCTGCTCCATCTTAACCTGCTTCTGATCGATCATCAGAATGGCTTTCATTTCAGTGGACAGATTAGGATTCTCGTAATATCCGTTTTGCCGGATAGCTGGGAGAACCTCATCAAACACCCAGCTTTCAAAACGTTCTGCTGATTCTAACTTGCTGTGTGTAATAAGGCGGTACATATCACCCTCTCCAATAAAATTCACATCCTGCATTTTCCCGCTGATAGGGGTGCGGTGTTTTACCGTAGCCCTACAATGCTGCTGAATTGCATCATTTGGTCTTGCATATCCCAATGCCTTTGCTACATCACTTGCCATAAAGTATGGCTTTCCATCAATCTCGACCGTTCTGATCTGACCGAACTCCTCATTGTTAAAAATCTGTAACTCATGCATTTTGTGTATCCTCCTACTTCACTTTAAACATCTGCTTCACAGCCCACTGGGTACACTCACGTATTTCTTGATTATCCGGCTGAGGGCACCCTTTTTTCTCCAGATAATACAGTAATGAAACTGTACTAATATATCTGCTTAACCATCCCAGTGCACATATAACTGTGCTTGTTGCGAATATTGCAGTTACCATCTTCTTTCACCTCCCTTTCCTCAGCCTCTGCCTGCCCCTTCTAAAAACTCCATTATGCTTATCTGCTCATAGTCTGGAACCTTCACAAAATCAGCTGGAAGCTGGATTCCATACTGTTCGCAAACCATCTTTACCATTTCAGCGGATTTATATGGAGCAATACCCTGCTTATCCATACGGTTTGAAAGAACTTTGAGCAGATTCGCCACCTCTCCCGGATGCTCCGTTGGAGGAATCTGTTTTTTCGGATTCTCCATTTCGTGGAATCGGTTGATGTACCTTGCAGTAAATTCCGTTCCCCTCTGTCCAGTCATCTTGTGGGCGATGAACTCGCAGCCTTTCTTTGTGACAAGAAAACAGGGGAGCATCTTGTTTTGCTCTGTAACATACGTAGATTCCTTGAAAAAATCGGAGAATCCAATTTTGGCTTCTCCTAACTGAGATATGTAATTGCGAATATCCCGAAGTAACTTAGAATGTTCTTTTCCGCACCACTCAGCAGCTTCCATTGATGTGATTATGCGAGCAACACCGATAAAATCTGCATTGCTCCATTTACGAATACTGCCCCTATAAGGCTGTAATACGCACCATCAATATTTCGGCACTTGGTTTTCACTGCGATATATAATCCTTTAAAGAAAAGCACAAGGCCTACAACAAAGAAAACTACTAGAATCACAAGAACCACATATCCTAGCACTATATTCTCACCTCCCTTCCTCAGTCTCTGCCTGCATTGCGGTACACTACTGTACAAACCTTTTGATTTCCCTTTGAATTTTCATAAGGAATTCTTGTTGGGTAGTTGTTTTCTGCCAGCCACGATCTCATATCTTTCAAAACGGATGGCTTGTACTGAATCGTTACATCATCATGTCCATTCCGACTAAATGCTGTAGTGATGATCTCGCTGTCTGGTATATGTAATTTCTTGATAATAACGCTTACGGCCTGATTGTGTGGATTGTTATTAGTGGAATAGATCCCCAGTTCCCTAGCTATCTCTGTACAATCATAAAGCTTTGGCATGGTCTCTTTATCCGTTATCAGAGGAGCCTTTACCTCGTATCCCAGATCTGTATACAGGCGTTTTACCTCAGCAGCAATAAATACAGGTTCAACTTTTGCCTTTTCCAAAACGCTCATGACATTTTTAACCATCATGTTGGCTGAGGATAATGCGGTACGGTTCGATTTGTTCTTTTTAGCTTTTGGCATTTCATAAGAACCTGTTTCGCGGAGCGTGGGAAGGACTTCATCAGTTACCCAATCGGTAAAGACTTCTGCATTTGGTTTGCGGCTTTTAAAAACCAACTTATACACACCGCTCTCGGTAAGGAAATTCTCACCTGCGTTGTTCAATTTTCGGAAGTTGGTTAAACCGACATCCGAATTTTTTACCTTTACAACCTGCTTTTTATTCATCTTGCTCATGTGATCCTTCACGGTTCCAGGTGCCATCTCAAGACATTCCCCTACATGATACGGATTAAAAAGTACGGCTCCATTCAGTTCAAACACTTCTACTTCATGACCCTCAAAAATCATTAATTCGTGCATTTCGTGTGTCCTCCTCTCCTAAACTTTACCATTTTGAAAGTTTTTGATTAAAAAAATAAGTCCCTATATCACAAAGGCCTATTTGAAGTGCATTACTCCACCGAATTATATCATTCTGTGAAAAATCACTCCTTCCATTTAATTTCGCTGTGATTGACTGTTCAGAAAGACCGATATTCTTAGAAAACTCCTTCTGGCTTCCATATACTTCCACGATACGCCCACGCAACTTACCATATAAAAAGCCCATCGTATTTTCACCTCCTCATATCTGATGTCTATACTTTACCATTTTGAAAGTATAATGTCAATATGGTTTTTAATTTTTTGAAAGTTTTTATTTTAACCTCTTGAAAGTATATCTTTCATATGATAATATAATTTCAGGAGGTATAGCTGATGAATAAAAAAATCGAATCCTTTAAGGATAGATTAAAATACGCTTTAGATTATCGAGGCTTACGAGCTGTGGATCTGTGTAAAAAGACAAAAGTATCCCAATCTACAATGAGCCAATATCTAAGCGGCTATGCAGAGCCAAAAAGCGCACGCCTACAACTTATTGCAGACGCATTAAATATTAACCCAACATGGCTAATGGGCTTAGATGTCCCTATGGAATACCGCTCTCTAAATTTTCCGACTGAGCCTGATGATTGTCCTTTTAATTCTGCATTGGTTAAATTACAGAACAATGATTATTCTCTAACCCAAGAGGAACAGGAAGCCCTTAAAGAAAGGCTTCCCTCAGTAATGGAACACGCAACAAAGGTTTTTGATGATTTTTCATATAAATTATCCTCTTTATATGAAGTCGAAAAAGCCAACGAATTATTCAAAAATTTTGCCTTGCTAAACAGTGTAGGGAAAGACAAGGCCATTGAGCAGGTGACATTATTAACTAAGATACCAGATTATCAGGATTTAAACTCTAAAGATACCAGTAATACAACCATCATAGAATTTCACCCTAAACCAAAGAGCAAAATTATTGCACTCCCCTACTTCCGGGCCGGAGTATCCGCCGGATCAGGGATCTTTATTCTTGGAAATGAGGCAGAGGACGAAATAGAGCTTCCGGCTCTGCCAGAGTACGAAGCCGCTGATTTTGCCATTGATATAAACGGGGACAGCATGGAGCCGGATTTTTCCCATGATGATATTGCACTGGTGCAACAGGATGCGGAGCTGTCCCCCGGAGATATCGGGGTTTTTGTAATAAATGGGGATGCCTTTATCAAGGAATTAGGCGAAAATGAGTTGATTTCCAGAAACAAAGATTATAAAAATATCCCCATCCATGAAGGGGATAATGTGGTCTGTATGGGAAAAGTAATTGGGAAAGTAAAGACTGATGAGGAATAAAAATGCTTAGAATCTCAAAAACTGCTTTGGCAAATGCCGACGAAGTTGAACCCGATCCAGATGAGCAAGAAATAATGCTTGCTTATAAATCCGGCGCCCCTGAGTATCAGCCTACTATTTCTCAAGAAGATCTGATAAAAGAATTAGGACTATAAGCCCGCCTCTGCCCCATAAGAGCCACTATCTGCCCCCCAACAAAGGACTGCTGTGATCGTTGCGACGTCGCAACACCATGGAGTAACAAAACGTTACCCCGTCGAGAAGATCTACACCCTTTTGCAAATGCGACACCACTGAATAACAAAACGTTATTGAGCCGTCGTGAAACGCGACACCCTTTTTTGCTGATACTGCCATGTGCCCCTACTGTTTTGGTACTTGAGGCTGCCAGAACGAAACGTTATAGCCCTGTTCTCCTTCAAGGGTAGGAATACTATGCACCCCCTTCAAGAAACGCTTCGTACGAAAATGTACTAGCTCATTTTTGAGCCAAACGCAATTTTGCGCCCGGGTGCGAAACCTTGACAAACCTCAACACTAGTAGCAGGCTGAACGAATCGTTCACCGAGTTCAACCCAGAAACGGATAGAGCTTAATACTCAAAAATGAGTAAAACCAGCAGCAGGGCCGGAAGTTGGTTCAACCAACCTCTTAACGGCTACGGCATTTCACCGCAACCTTAAAAGTCGGAATTACCAACTTTAGAATTTCGGATGTGACTATTAGTAACAGCCGAATTTTCGGCGCTATGAACCCAGCTGTCAATATTACTGACACCCACCACATTGACAATATAATATACTTACCCGGGCAGCCGATAGGGCGGCTATGACCCCGTTCCGAGTCTTGCGGAAAGGGGAATGCTTATGAGTACATACGAGGAATTTCAGATAATCCTGACCGTAGCGTTATTGATTGTTGCTATTCTGAATTTAAAAAATAAGTAGAGCCGCTTTGTCCCTGGAAAGATAAGCGGCTCTACTTAGATACGTTTAATCGCCGGAGCGGGAAGTCTTGACCTTCCTTATCGGCTGTCTTGTTAAGTATATTATATGTCAAATCCGTTTATTTGTCAAATTGCAAAAAACCGCCCCTGCGCCAACAGGAACGGCTTTAAATTAAAGAAAGTAATTGGAAAAGTAATATATTGAATCGCCTATGCGTTTTAATAAAGTAAACCAACGATTAGTGTTTTTACAGAATGGTGGTGACCTATTGGAAATACAATATTCTAAACAAGCAATCAAATTTTTAAAGAAACAAGACCTGCCAACCAGAAAGCGTATCATAGCTGCAATCAATGCGCTTCCTTCAGGAGATGTAAAATCTTTGCAAGGGCGTTCTGGCTACCGTCTCCGAGTTGGCGACTATAGAGTAATTTTCGATAAAGAAGGAAATATTCTCTATATTGAAAAAATTGATAACCGTGGACAAGTTTATAAAGGAGTGTGATTTATATGACTGCAATAAAAGAGCGTATTATAGGTGCTGTCTCCCTGATGAGCGATCAGGAGGCTGCTGTATTTTGGAAGTTAATCCAGAACCGCTATATTATCACTCCCAAGACCCAAGATGCCTGGGATAGTGTTGAGGAAATCGAACCTGACGAATTTGATCTGGCTATGCTCAGAGAAATAGAAAATGATCCTGATTGCCACGAGTTTGTTTCCTCCAAAGATGTTATGGATGAGCTTGGTTTGTAGTTGATTTTCAAAACAAATAAAAACCGCCCGGTGTTACCAGCACCGAACGGCTTTCACATAGATTCTCTTGCCGGATACTCCAGCCATGATAAATCCAGACCAAACATCTGAATTATATCATTTCTGGTACATCCTGGCAAGGGGTGTATTTTTTACACCCATTTTTCATACAATCCACAAGGAGATGATATAATGCCGCCATTACCCACCAGTAATTCACAGACTTTGGAGATCGGCGCCGCCTACATCCGCGTCAGCACCGACGATCAGACAGAGCTTTCCCCGGATGCCCAGCTGCGTGTCATTCTTGATGCCGCCAAAGCGGACGGGTTCGTGATCCCTAAAGAATATATCTTTGAAGAGAAGAAAGGCATATCCGGCCGGAAGGCTGACAACCGCCCGGAGTTCCAGCGTATGATCGCTATTGCCAAGTCTCAGAAACCCGCTCCCTTCAAACGGCTGTACCTCTGGAAGTTTTCCCGATTCGCCCGGAATCAGGAGGAAAGCACCTTCTACAAGGGGATCTTACGAAAAAAGTGCGGAATCGAGATCAAAAGCATATCAGAGCCCATTATGGACGGAATGTTCGGCCGACTGATTGAAACGATTATCGAATGGTTTGACGAATACTATTCTTTTAACCTGTCCGGGGAGGTCATGCGCGGCATGACAGAAAAAGCCCTCCGGGAAGGCTATCAGACCTCCCCTTCTCTGGGATACAAGGCCGCCGGCGAGGGCAAACCATTTCTCATTGACGAGATGACTTACCCGATTGTGGAGTATATCTTCCGTACCTATCACGATGGCCGGGATATGACTGCCACTGCAAGGGCCGCCAACGCCATGGGCTACCGAACCCGCCACGGCAATCTCTTTGATCGTCGGGCAGTTTACCGCATTTTAACGAACCGGTTTTACAATGGAGAGGTTGTCTGGAACGGGATCACCTTTCAGGGATCACATGAAACCCGCCCCGCCGTAACCTCCATTTACGAGAACGTCCAAAATCGGATAACATCTGAATACCGCCCCCTCAAGCGCCGCGAGGCCTCTGCTAACGCGCATTGGCTGTCAGGGCTTTTAACCTGCAGCGTCTGTGGCAGCAGTCTGGGCTTTAACCGCTCCAACAATCAGAAAAAGCGTCCTGACTTCTTTCAATGCTGGAAGTACGCCAAGGGCGTCCACCCTGGTTCCTGCTGCGTATCTGCCCGGATTGCAGAGCAAACCGTGCTGAGTTCGTTGGAAAATGCCATGGGGCAGAACTATCTTGAGTATGAATATATCCCGAAAACAGCTGTGGAAACAAACGGAGAGGAGCTGGCCTTAAAAGAGGCTTTGGATCGGATCGCCATCAAAGAGCAGCGCATCCGGGAGGCATATGAGAATGAAATTGATACCCTGGAAGAATATAAGCAAAACAAAATCCGTCTGAATGCCGAACGGGAGCAGCTGACCGCCGCACTGGAACAACTTCGTCAGAAGATCCAGCAGTCCACATCCGCGCCGCCCAGTCAGGCCGAGGTCATGGCCAAAATCTCCTGTGTGTATCAGGTGCTTTCTGATCAGGAAGTCGATAACGAAACCAAAGCCAATGCCCTCCGAGCCATCTGTAAACAGATCGTTTTTGACCGTGAAACCCGGCGTTTTATCTTTTATTACTACACATCATAAGTTATTGCATTACGGGCCACCATACTGACTCATAATAAACTGTGCCAACTTTGCATTTGGTTCCTTAATATTAACCGGAAACTGCAGGCGTTTTTCATAAATCCACATTATACGTTCCCCCCTTCCCATGGCCATGGATCGCTGACCCAGGTCCAGTATGCGTTCTCAGGAACGTTTCCCGCATTCAAAGGGCCAAACTGTGTTTCATAGGCAGTCTTGGCCTGCTGGTAGGCCTGGGACATCTGATTAAAGTAAGAAAGAGCCTCTGTATCACAGGGATGTGTATCCAGATAGAGATTGGCTTCTATAACAGCAAATCCCGCCTGGTTCACGGCCTGAAGCATAGCCCCTCTGGCACTGTTTTGCATGGTTTCCATCATCGTCCGCACCTCCCATAATTAAACTGAAGATCCAGATCCGGGAAGATCGTCCCCTGCATGAGTCCCTGCTCCGGCGCATAGGTAGTCTGCCATTGCTGCCAGGGCACATAGGCCATGGCGACGGGGTAATTCTGCTCCAGATGGCTGGCGGCGGTATTCGGGCAGTTAGCAACCGGCCACACAAACGCCCTTTGATCTGAACCAGTTCCCATAGCCGGCTCCCCTCCCGTCTGAGGGTATGATGTCTGAGGATATCCCATTTGCGGATATCCATTTCCCATATACGGACAGGGCTGTGCCATATCCCGCCGTCCCATTTCCGGCATATTTCCGGAGTTTCCTGACATTCCGGCTCTTTGAGCGTTTCCGCTGTCCATACATCCCGGAATTACACGGTTTCTGCAGCCGCATCCACAGCCGCTGACTCTTCCATCCATGTAAGTTTCCATAGGTAATAGCTCCTTTTCCTTCTTTCTTTATCATATTATGAACCAATTACCAGAGGGTGACGCTTTTTATCCTTCATATGATATTCCTCCCTCAGACACACATTGTCCTCCTGTCCCATATAATATAGTACAAACAGCCGTTACCGCCCGGCAGACCTGCAGGCAGGTTTACCCGACGGATCGGCTGCACAGACAATAGAACCTGCTTTCCCCCTTCTATTGTCGTAATCAGGCAGAACCATATTTTTATAAGTGTTCTGCTGCCATCAATCAAAAAGGAGAGTTAATAATATGTGTTGTCTTTTTTCAAATTGCTGTAATAATCGCTGCTGGTGCGGAGGATGTGGAAATAATGGCTGTGGATGCCGGGGATTCAATGACAATGACGGCAGAGGTTCTAATGACGGACGCGGCGGATGCGGCTGTGGAGG
>OASY01000631.1_pt1 | contig 21385 bp, 12 predicted proteins | sample 1501231 | NCBI WGS metagenome assembly OASY01 (sample SAMEA2579917, study PRJEB22360) | human gut metagenome | biome: human gut; feature: human-associated habitat; material: faeces | place: Denmark | collected 2008/2010 | reverse complement strand
TCTCTTGCCCCCCCCCCCCGAAAAATGGTAAAATTCAGTGGGGCATCCTTTTGTTTCCCTTTGTGGACACGAATACCCACACACCAAAACTTAGGAGGAATCACTATGAAACACTGGAAACGCATTCTCTCCGCACTGCTCATCGGTGCAATGGCCCTCACACTTTTTGCGGGGTGTGATAAGAAGGTCAAGGTCGAGGATGAGCTGTTCAAGCAGGTCTCTGATTTCTATCAAACCAAAGGCCAAACCGTTGAGAAATCGCCCGATAACAGCGATGCCGAAAAGCTCATGGCTTACATAGAGGCTAACTATACCCCGCCCACATCGTCCTTCTCCTCCGCCTCCCCCTTCAACAGCTATATGACCCGCCTCCGTTCCAATGTCGTTCTGCCAACAGTTTACGGGATTGGGCCTACGGACTATGTTTATTATACTGTAGGTTGGTCTCCTGCTATTCCCAATCCCCAAAGTGAGTACTACAAGAGCTCTTCCGGAATCGTTGCAAAGATCATGAACGATATTTTTATTTCCGCTTCAACTAGAAAGATTACGTTCAATAACACCGCCTCGGGCGTAAAGAAAGGCAACACGGAATACTTCAGCTATGCGCAGGGTGAAGTTGACGGCATTACCTATTATCTCGTTGTTCTCCGTTGCCCCGCCGTCACTACCACCTGACCCTTTCCCCACGAGCATCAAGCACCCCACATCATAAAAAACAGCCCTGCAGCGGTGTTGCTGCAGGGCTGTTTCTGGCTTTCGGGGGGTATTACCGCTCAAACGTCGTGCTGAGGGTCGTGCTCCACTCCCCGCCGGGGGCGAGACAAGCCGCAGCGGCCCGCTGGCTCCACTCCTGCGGATCGTCCACCGAGGCGGGCAGAGAGTTCCACGGCTCGATGCAGACGAAGCGCAGGGGCTTCGACAGGGCCGACCAGATGAGGGTATAGGGGAAGCCGGCCACATCGCAGACGATGCTGCGGCCCGTGTCCTTCTCGTAGATGCCCAGCGTCCTGGTGCGCAGGCCCGCCATGCAGAAGCTGTCGTTGTCGAAGAGGTCGTTGGTCAGCTGGATGGCCTGCTGGTTCTTCCACTGGTAGTAGCATTTGCCCGTCAGCAGGCCGCCCCCGCTGGCGTCGAGGATGACCGGGCTCTCGGGCCGGTCGAAGCGGAACTCGTAGTCCTCGACGGTGTGGCTGTCATCGAACGGCACCTGAAAGGCCGGGTGGTAGCCGATGCCGAACCGCAGCTCTTCGGCACCGGGGTTCGAGACGGTGAGGGTGTGGTGAAGGGTCTTTCCGTCCAGCCGGAAGGTGCTGGTGAGCAGGAAGTCGAAGGGGAACTTCTCCGCCTTCATGGCCTCATCCGGGCGCAGCTCCAGCCGGATGGTGTCGCCCTCCGCTTTCAGCAGGGTGTGCTCCACGTCCCGGGCAAAACCGTGCTGGCCGCCCTTGTAGGTCTTGCCGCCATGGGTGAAGCTGCCGTCCTTGAGCTTGCCCGTCCACGGGAAGAGGATGGGCGCGTGGCGCTCCCAGACCGCCGGATCGGCCTGCCAGAGCAGCTCCTCCCCCGCCGCGTTCTTCAGGCTGACGGCCTCGGCACCGTGCGTGTCCACCGTAAGGCTCAGAAATTCGTTTTGAATGGTCGCCTGCATTTGTATGCACTCCTTTTCGTGTGTGTTTTGCTGATTCCAGTATACTCTCCCCGCCCCAAAAAGCCAAGGGGATTCACCCATTCTCTCACGGCGGAATAGGCTGTACCGAGCCTTATCTTGATTTCAAGCAAAGGAGAGTTTTTGTATGGCTACCGGAATTCTGCGCATTCAGGCCTTCGCGGCCCGTCAGTCCAGCCCTGTCGAGGGCGTGACCGTCACCGTCAGCGGCAACGGCTTCACCGCCACCCGCCTGACCGACGCCGAAGGCAACGCCGACGATGTCACCCTTACCACCCCCGCCTGTGCTCTCTCGCTGGACGAGAACAACACCACGCAGCCCCCCTACGCGGTCTGTGACCTCGTGGCCTCCAAGACCGGCTACCGCACCGTCCGCATCCAAGGCGTGCAGGTCTTTCCCGGCCAGGTGACGCTGGCCCAGCCCGAGATGATACCCGACACGGAAGAGATGCGGGACACCCCCAACGTTCCCATCGTCATCCCGCCCCACAGCCTCTTCACCGGCGACGGCGGCAGCGGCCCGAACCCGTTCCTCGCCTGTGTGCCGCGGGTGCTGGACCGGGTCATCATCCCGAAGAACATCACCGTCCACCTCGGCAGGCCCGCCGCCTCGGCCCGGAACGTCACCGTCTCGTTCCGCAGCTATATCGCCAACGTGGCGTCCAGTGAGGTGTATCCGACCTGGGCTGACGAAAACAGCCCAGCGGGGCAGTCGAACTGCCTGCCGACTCAGAAATTCCATTCGATCGTGATTTTTTGTTCTCCGGTAAGCGGATCTTTTGGGCTGACGATGACCCGATGGACCAACAGCACAACAAGTTCGCGGGTCAGCTGTGAAACCTGTGCCAGTTCACGGACACGCTGCCTCTGCGTCTGGACTCCACCGGTCTCTTCCTGCCGTTGTTCCAGTTCCGTTTCCAATGCATCGATCCGGGTCTCTGCCTTTTTCACTTCTTCCAGAAAGGTCTGGTTCATTTCAGAAAACTGGACGGCATCGATCAAGCCTGACACCTTATCCAGATACAGCTCCTGCATGGCCTTGCGCCGCCGGGCTGCTTCGCTTTTCAACCGTTTCAGCTCGTCACGCCTGGCCTGCTCTCGCTGCCGGATGGGGTCATCCTGTTCTGGAAGGGTAACTTTTTCAGGGTCAAAATAGTCTGCCGCATACGCCCGGATACGTTCCAGTACCGCATTCTCCAACGCGTCCATATCGGTACAGGTCTTGTTGCCGCACACTTCCGGTGCGCGCTGGTGCATCCGGCAGCGAACATAACGTACACGGGTGCCGTCTGCCCGGGGAGGACGGCCAGTTTGCTCCATGCAGCTGCCGCAGCATCCACAAACCACCTTTTTTGCCAGCGGATGGATCGTTCCCTTCTCGCCGCTCCGGGTGCGCTCCTGCATCATCCTCTGGACCGTTTCAAACATTTCCCGCTCAATGATCGCTTCATGCGTATTTTCTACAACGATCCACTGCGATTTTGGCATCCAAATCGTCTTTTCAGACTTGTAACTTATCTTTTTATGCTTTCCCTGCACCATATTTCCGATATAAAGCTGATCATGCAGTATTTGATATACGGTGGGACTGCTCCAAAGAGCCGCATTTGTATTCTTCAATGCACTGCGGTAATGGATGCCATGCAGCTGCTTATAGGCCGTTGGGCTTGGAATTTTTTCGTCATTCAGGATGCGTGCGATCTTGTGTGCGCCGATCCCGTTAAGAGCCATGGAAAAGATCCGCCTTACCACTTCGGCCGCTTCCGGGTCGATGATGAGTTTTCCTTTTGCATTTGGGTCTTTGCAGTATCCATACCGTGCAAAAGAGCCGATGAACAGCCCCTCTTTCCGCTTGTGGTCAAGCACCGAGCGGACATTGGTGGACAGATCTTCCAGATACCATTCGTTGATCAGGCCGTTGATCTGGCGGGATTTTTTGTTCGCGGTATCGTTGGTATCCACATGGTCTACCACCGCAATGAAGCGGACGCCCCACTCCATGAACTTTCCGTGCAGATACTTTTCCACGAGCTCCATGTCACGGGTGAAACGGGATTGCGTTTTGGCCAGTACCACATCGAACTGATGTTCGCTTGCGGCTTGCAGCATCGAATTGAATGCCGGGCGGTTCCGGTCGATGCCGGAATAGTCCTCATCCGAATAGATCTGGTAAATCTCAAATCCGTTCTCCAGGGCGTACTGGAGCAGCATCGACTTTTGATTCTGAATGCTCTCCGATTCACCAATTTTATCTTCATCTTCTTTGCTCAGGCGGCAATAAATTGCTGCTTTCATGATCTGCCCCCCTCTTTTTGTACACGAGCATCCATGCGCAGCATAACGCATCTCTCCTTCCAATTCAGGGATGCCGCATCAGGCACAGGAGCTTGGAGGAACGGCATTGAGCAATCCATCGATGATATATCGCTCAAATTCCTTTTGAAACCGTTCTTTGCGCTGTTCGTTGTTGTCCGAGCGAAATTTTTCGTGCAGAATAAAAGGAGTTTTTTTCATCGAATCCCCCTTTTCGGTCCATTTGGTCGTGATATGGGTCACTTCAGTCTATTTCCAGCCAGCGAAATTCAGAACTTTCCATATTTTTCATGCAAAATATTGCAAGACGTTCAAAATCAACTTGAAACGCCTTTGCCGCAATGGTACAATTATACTGTCATTTTATGGAAACTCGGCGCAAAGCCCCGTGCGGACAGGCCGCAAGCGCCGGAGTTCCTGTGGGATGTGTAAGAACAACTAAGGCAGCACTGCGCTACTGCACCTGCGCAGTATTGCTTTCCGAAAATGTGAGAAAGTATATTTATATGATGAAAAAGATCTCCCGCCGCTCGTTTTTGCAGGTCTGCGGCATTACTGCGGCAGCGGCAGCACTGACCGCCTGCGGCGGCACTAAGACCGAGACGGCTAAAAAAGACGCTGCTCACGAAGCCATCACCTTTATGGCACCTTATAAGGAGATAGAAGCCTTTATTGAGCAGGTACACAGCGTTTACCCGGAAGTGAACATCGAGGTCGTGCCCTACAGCGGCGATAACACCACCACCTGTCTGCAGAATATGTTTGCGGCGGGCGACCTGCCGGACGTCTGCACCTTGACCTACTACGACCCCCGGAGCGATCTGGTCTCCGACAAGCTGCTGGACCTTTCCGGCTACGATTTTACGGATAACTATGTGGAGTCCCGTCTGCAGGACGTGTTCGACAACGGTGCCATCTACCTGCTACCCTCGACCTACAACTGCTACGGCATCACCTACAACAAGACCCTGCTGAAGAAATACGGCTGGGAGCTGCCCAATTCCTTCGCTGAGCTGGAAGAACTGGCTGCAAAGGCAAAGGAAGCCGGGGTCGATCTCTGTCTGCCGCAGATCCAGTATCCGGGCTACGGTTTCCAGTACCTGTGCAACATTGCAGAAGCCGATTTCCTCGGCACACTGGACGGCAGGCTGTGGCAGCGGGATTATCTGTCCGGTAAGGCAAATGTCAGCAACACCCCCGGCATGATGCAGGCGATGGCCTATGTCCAGAAGTGGAAGGACATCGGGATGCTGAACGACTCCGGCGATGCTCTTGACGACAATGTGACCCGGCAGAGGATGACCGAGGGGAACACCCTGTTTTTGATCGGAAACACCAACGGCATCGTGGAGGCAGACGGCAACGCCGATAAATTCGGCCTGATGCCGTTTCTCTCGGAGGACGGCACCCAGAACGTTTTTGTGCTGAATGTGAACCGCTTCTACGGTCTGAATAAAAAGCTGGAGCAGGACCCCCAGAAGCTGGAGGATGCGCTCAAGGTGATGCGTGTGCTTTCCACCGTTGCAGGCACCAGCGCTCTGCAGCCCGCAACGGCGCTGAAAAGCAGCCTGCTGCCCTTCAAGGACGCAAAAGCGGACGGCACCTACTATGCCGACATCGCCGATGCCCTGAACGCAGGCAGCACCGCGCCCTTTATCTACTCCGGCTGGGAAAACACCGTCGTGACCACCGGCCTTAAAATGCTGGATTTCATCAAGGGCAACGCCACCATGGAGGATGTCATCCGTCAGCTGGACGAGGATCAGGACAGTGTGGTGAACAACACCCCGGATGTCATCACTACCGTTACGGAGGAGCTTTCGCAGGAGGACTGCGCCATGCTGGTGGGTCGCTGCTTTGCACAGGCCACCGGCAGCGACCTTGCGCTGGTCTCGCTGAGCACATGGATCCCCGGCAACCCCACCGATCAGAACCACCACGGCGTAGCGGCCAAGCTGTACGCCAAGGATATTACGGATTACGACCTTTCGGTCATTCTGCCCACCGGCTGGAACCGCACCATCCAGACCGTTTCCCTCACCGGGCAGCAGATCAGCGGCCTGCTTGCTTCTGGTTACGACGCCTACGGCAACGGCAAGGGTTACCCCTATGTGCTGGTAAGCCCGGTGCAGCCGGAGGCGGACAAAACTTATCAGGTGGCCATCTGCGGTGTGAGCGACCAGCTGGCTGCGGAGACCACGGTGACAGACAGCGGCGTGGTGGGCATGGACGCCGCAAAAGCCTTCTTTGGCGCATACACCACCATCAGCCGGGCAGATACCGCATGGAGCTAGGGTGCACCTGAAACAGAACGGACAGGAGATACTGGATGTGAACAACAAAATCTATAAAAGGCTGTTTGGCGGCTTCGGCTTTGTCATCATCGTGTCGCTCCTGACCCTTTTTGTCATGAGCCAGACCTACATCCAGAACCTTGTCTACCATGAGCGGCTGAGCCAGATGGAGGAAGTCACCCACCAGATGTTCCGCAGTCTGGAGGATGTCATCGACACCCACTGGGACGAGGTGGATGTGCAGTGTAATTATTTGTACAACAGCCCGCTGGAGACCGATACCGACCTCTACCGCTATCTGAAAAAGCTGTCGGAGCTTTCCAATTACCATGAAAAACAGATCGAACTGGTAGCCGTGGATACTGCCGGACATTATTATACCGAGTATGGCCGCATGGGGCTGCTGCGGGGAATGAACTATCTGGAAAGCGCACCGGAGCGGGTCAACTATGTTTCCAACTCGCTGACCAAGGACGACTCCCGGATGGTGTTTCTGGAACAGCTCTCCACCCCCATCACACTGCAAAGCGGAGAGAAAGCGATCACCCTGCGCTACTTTGGCATCTCCCAGAGCATGACCCAGCTGAACGATTATTTCCGCTGTGACGCCTACGAAAACAACAACAGCGTCTATGTGCTGGACAACGATGGCTTCAAGCTGTTCAACGCCAATGACACCGAGCTGCTGAAGGGACACAACGTATACACCGTCCTCTCCCAGATGTCCTATCTGCACGGCTCTTCCTTTGCGGGGGCAAAGGAGCGGCTTGCCCGCACAGGTTCCTGCTATTCCAATGCCGTGCTGGATGGGACTGAGTATTTCTACGCCCTGAAGCAGATGGAAAACGCCCAGTGGACACTGGCGTTCCTTGTTCCGGCAGAATATGTGGCCGTGAATACGCAGAAGCTGGTCAACATCGTCATGGTCATCATCATCGTCATTGCGATGGTGTTCTCGGTCATAACAGTTTTCGTCGGCTGGTTTCTCCTGCGGCAAAAGCAGCAGCAGGAGCTGCGGGCCGAAAAAGAAGCGAACCTCCGTCTGGAACAATACAACATCCATCTGACGCAGGTAAACGATGAGCTGCGGCAGGCGCAGGATGCTGCCGCAGAGGCGTTACAGTCCGCAGAGCGCGCCAGCAAGGCCAAGACGGACTTCCTCTCCAACATGAGCCACGACATCCGTACCCCCATGAACGCCATCATCGGCATTACCACCCTGATGAAAAACGAGCTGCACCAGCCGGAAAAGCTGGCCGAGCATCTGGGCAAGCTGGAAAGCTCCGGTCAGCTGCTGCTGGGCATCATCAATGATATTCTGGATATGAGCCGCATCGAGAGCGGCAAGACCACCCTGAATGTGGAAAAAATGAACCTGCCCCAGCAGGTCAGCCAGCTGGACAGCATCATCCGTCAGCAGGCAGGCCAGCGCCGCCAGACCCTTACGGTAAACACCCATCTGCAGCACGAAAACGTACTGGCAGACCCCAACCGCCTGAATCAGGTGCTGATGAACATCCTCTCCAACGCGGTCAAATATACGCCCCAAGGCGGACACATCCGGTTGGAGGTGGAGGAGCTGCCCCGGAACGAGCACTTTGCCCGGTACCGCTTTGTGGTGCAGGATGACGGCATCGGCATGAGCGAGGAGTTTCAAAAGACCCTTTTTGACCCCTTTACCCGCGAGGAAAAATCCGGCACCAACAAGGTGCAGGGCACCGGCCTTGGCATGGCCATCACCAAGAGCATCGTTGACCTGATGGGCGGCTCCATCAGCGTGGAGAGCGCCCCCGGCAGGGGTACCCGCTTTGAGGTCGTGCTGGAATTTCCCATTGATACGGGGTCGGATCATGCGCAGAAGGTGCAGGCTCTGCCGGAGGAAGCAGAAGAAACTTCTCCCCTGTCCGGCATGAAGTTCCTCTGCGCCGAGGATAACGCCATCAACGCCGAGATCCTGGAAATGCTGCTGGAATCCAAGGGCGCAAGCTGCACCGTCTGCTCCAACGGTCAGGAGATCGTGGATGCCTTTGCCAGCGTCAAGCCCGGCGAGTACGACATGATTTTAATGGACGTGCAGATGCCGGTGATGGACGGCCTGGAGGCCACCCGCCGTATCCGCAACGGCGAAAATCCGCTGGGCAGGATCATCCCCATCCTTGCCATGACCGCCAACGCCTTCCTTGAGGATATGCAAAAGAGCAAGGAAGCCGGCATGGATGAACATCTCTCCAAACCCGTGGACATTGCAGCACTGGAACAGACCGTAAAACGCTTCCGCGTTACCCCTCCCCATTAAAAAATAGCGGAAAAGCGCGTTTCCGCAGATGAAACACACAAATGATGTAAATGATGTAGAAGAGGGTCAGAACGTGAATACACTTTCCGAGATCGAGGAATATTACAAAGCGCGTGAGCAGCAGCTGTTGAAAAAACTTCATCAACAGGAAACCGCTCTTGCCGCAGCGGAGCAGGCGCTGAAACAACTGACCGAAAATCAGAAAGCATCGGAGGACGAAACAGCCCGACAGCGCGCTGCACGGGAGCAGCAGCTCAAAGACGAGCTTTATCGGGATCCGCTGACAGGAATTTACAACCGCCGCTATTACGAAGAAGTCGTCCGTAAATCCACCGGCCCGGCGGGCATCGCGCTGATGGATGTGGACGATTTTAAGATCTGCAACGACACCTATGGACATTACGCCGGAGATATGGCACTGAAAACGGTGGCAAACGCTATCCAGTCCTGCATCCGGAAGTCGGACCTGCTCATCCGCTACGGCGGGGACGAATTTCTGCTGGTGTTACCCGGCATTCCGGGAGATTGTTTGCAGACCAAACTGGAACAGATCTGCACCGCCGCGCAGATGGCATCTGTACCCGGCTATTCGCATTTCCGTATCTCGCTGAGCATTGGCGGAACGATACAGTCCCTCGCCGACCCGATGGAAAACATCGTTCGCCGGGCGGACCGGCTGATGTATCAGGCAAAGTGCCGCAAGAATGCCGTCATGGTGGAGGTTCCGGGGCATGACATGGCGGCTTTGGAAAAACTTTTGCAGAACAAGTCACAGATCTTACTTGTGGATGACTCCGCAATGAACCGCATGATGCTGACAGAGATCCTGAGGGATAGTTACCACATTCTGGAAGCAGAAAACGGACGGGAATGCATGGAAAAATTGCAGGCAGAAGCCGGAAACATTGCACTGGTGCTGCTGGACATCAATATGCCCGTTATGGACGGCTTTGAAGTGCTGAAAGCCATGAATGCCAACCACACCATCGAGGATATCCCGGTCATTATGATCTCCAGCGAGGACTCCGATGCGACGATCCGGCGTTCCTATGAGCTGGGCGCAAGTGATTATGTCAATCGCCCCTTCGATGCTCGTATCGTGTACCGCCGTGTGACCAACACCATCAAGCTGTACGCCAAGCAGCGGCGGCTGGTGCAGATGGTCTCTGAGCAGATCCGCGCCCGTGAGAATAACACGGATATGCTGGTGGGTGTACTGAGCCATATCGTAGAATTCCGCAACGGCGAAAGCGGCGCCCATGTGCGGCACATCCGCATCATCACCGAGCTGCTGCTCCGCCGTCTGTTGGAGAGCAGCAGATACTCGATCACTGCGGAACAGCAGGATATGATCCCGCTGGCTTCCGCCCTGCACGACATCGGAAAAATCGGCATTGACGAAAAGGTCCTCAACAAGCCCGGCAGACTGACCCCGGAGGAATTCGAGGTCATGAAGACCCACAGCATGCTGGGAGCCCAGATGCTGCATGATCTGGATAATTTTGCAGAGCAGCCGCTGCTGCAAACGGCCTACGAGATCGCCCGCTGGCACCACGAACGCTGGGATGGGCGCGGCTACCCGGATGGGCTGAAGGGCGATGAGATCCCCATCAGCGCACAACTGGTCTCGCTGGCTGATGTGTACGATGCACTGACCAGCGAACGCTGCTACAAAAAAGCCTTCTCCCACGAAAAAGCCGTGCAGATGATCCTGAACGGCGAGTGCGGAGCGTTCAACCCGCTGCTGCTGCAGTGCCTGACGGATATTCAGGCTGACCTGAAAGAAGAATTACAGCAGCGCAACTGAGCAATGGATGCAATAAAACAGGAGAACAAAGAGCCCAAATGAAACACAGAATCTCACGCCGTGCATTTCTGCGCGGCTGCACCCTGCTGGCGGCATCTGCTGCCGCCGGCAGTCTGACTTCCTGCGGCGGAACGAACGCGAAGGACAGCAGTCTTCCGCAGCTCATTGTGGGAAGTGATACCTATCCGCCCTATATTTATCTGAACAATGACGGCGTTCCCGCCGGGATCGACGTGGAGATCGCCACCGAAGCCTTCCGCCGCATGGGATATGCTGCCCGGTTTGAACCGATCGATTGGGAGCAAAAAACAGCTCTGGTGGAAAGCGGCACCATCGACTGCATCTGGGGCTGCTTTTCCATGGATGGGCGCGAGGAGGTATACCGCTGGGCGGGACCCTACATGGTGAGCCGTCAGGTGGCTGCGGTGGATGCCGACAGCAGCATCCGGACACTCGGCGACCTTGCCGGAAAGACCATCGCCGTACAGAGCACCGGCAAGCCGGAGGAGATCTTTCTCAGCGGCTCCGACCCGCGCATCCCGCAGACCGTCGAGGTGTTCAGCACCGAAGACCGCAGCGTGCAGTATGCGATGCTGGCCTGCGGCTATGTGGATGCCATCGCTGCCCATGAGACGGCCATCCTGCAATACATGAAGGACAATTCCGTGGAGTTCCGCATCCTCGAAGAACCGCTGCTGGTCACCGGGCTGGGCATCGCCTTTGCCAAAAACGACAGCCGCGGGCTGGACATCCAGCTGAACGCTGTTCTTGCGCAGATGCGCACAGACGGCACACTGGAGCAGATCCTTGGCAAGTATCTTGAACACGCTTCGCAGTATCTGGAGGTGGACACCATTGGCATGTAAAAACAGAACCATCTCAGATACATGGAGATGGGGGCTCTATCTGGTCATCGGCGTGCTTTTTATGGCCGGCGTCGTTTTTTTCTCGAGTTGGCAGGCACTGCGTGCAACGGAGGCTCGTTTCTGCCAGATCCTTGATTTTGTCAAATCCCAGTCCACCAGCTTCGAAAAGCACAACGATACGGTCGTGGCCAAAGCGCTCCGCCGCACGGCGGTATCGGTGCATCAGCTGGCACAGGACCCTGCGCTCGACCTTTCCGACCCGCAGTGCCTGAACAGGCAGGCAGAGCTGCTCTGGCTCACAGGTATTTCGGTTCTGTCTCCGGACGGTACGCTCCTGTGCGAATCCACAACCAACGGCATCGGCTATGCCCGGTTTGGAGAACCGCTCAAGAATGATGCCGTTCTGGACGTTTTCTCTTACCCGCAAAAGACCTACCTGAAGCGGATCCTGCTGGAGGATGGGTCTGCCGTGGATGTTGCGGCACACCGGGCAGAAAGCAAAGAGGTCATCCTGCTTGCCTACCGCTATACCCCGGCAGAATTTGTAGAGGGAACGGCCTTGTCCATCCAGAGCGTACTGGACGGCTACTCGGTTGAGACCAGCGGCACATTGTTCATCGTGCAGAACAATCAGGTCATTGCCTCCAACCGCCCGGAGCTCATCGGGCAGGATGCTGCGGACAGTCTGCCGGTGCGGGAGATCCGCAAAGCCGGGGCTGCCGAAACGCTGACCCATACCCACGATTGGAACGGCTCCGGCTGCTATGTTGGAATGTACTGCCACGGAAGGTCTTTCGATCTCTACGCGTATACGGATGAAAGATTCGTCTTCCGTGAATCGTTTCCGTTGATTTTGATGGCGCTGGCCGGTTACATCCTGCTTGTAATGGTCCTTCGGGTGCTGCGCAGACGCTCCGTGCAGGAGATGGAGCAGCAGAAGAAAGAGCAGGAGAAGAAGTATCAGGCTCAGCTGGAGGAACAGAACCGCAAACTGGAGATCGCACTCCAGCACGAGGGTGCGGCAAACCGTGCCAAGCGGGAGTTCCTGTTCAATATGAGCCACGATATCCGCACCCCCATGAACGCCATCATCGGCTTCACCTCGCTGGCTGCGACCCATATTGATAATAAGGAGCAGGTGCTGGACTACCTGAAAAAGATCTCTACCTCCAGCCAGCATCTGCTTTCCCTCATCAATGATGTGCTGGATATGAGCCGCATCGAGAGCGGCAAAGTAAAAATCGAAGAGAAAGCGGTGCATCTGCCGGACCTCGTCCACGATGTGCGCTCCATCATCCAACCCGATGTTTCGGCAAAGCGGCTGTCGCTTTTCATCGATACCATGGACGTGGAGAACGAGGACATCATCACCGACCCGCTGCGGCTGAACCAGATCCTGCTGAACATTTTGTCCAACGCCATCAAGTTCACTCCCACAGGCGGTACGATCAGCATCCGCATCGCCCAGAAGAACGGTGCGCCCAAGGGCCGTGGCTGCTATGAGTTCCGCATCAAGGACAATGGCATTGGTATGAGCGAAGAATTCCAGAAGCACATCTTTGAGGCGTTCAGCCGGGAGGAAAGCTCCACCGTCAGCGGCATTCAGGGTACCGGCCTGGGCATGTCCATCACCAAGAACATCGTGGATATGATGGGCGGCACCATCGCGATCGAAAGTGAACCGGGCAAGGGCAGCGAATTCATTGTAGATCTCTGCTTCGCACTCAGCGGACAAAGGGTGGAGCCCAAGCAGCTCCCGCAGTTGGAAGGGCTGCGCGCATTGGTAGCAGACGACGATACCGACACCTGCCTGAGCGTCAGCACCATGCTGTCCAAGATTGGGATGCGGCCGGAATGGACGATCTCCGGCCGGGAAGCGGTGATCCGCACCCGATACGCCATGGAGCAGGGCGACGAATTCAGCGTCTACATCATCGACTGGCTCATCCCCGATATGAACGGCATCGAGGTCGTGCGGCAGATCCGCAAGCTGATCGGGAAAAGCTGCCCTATCATCATTCTGACGGCCTACGATTGGACGGATATTGAAGAGGAAGCCCGCGCTGCCGGAGTGACCGCCTTCTGCGAAAAGCCGCTGTTCCTTTCCGAACTGCGCAGAGTGCTGGCAGAACCGTACGGTGCAGAGCCTGCCTGTAAGCCAGCGCAGCCAGCTGCCGCCGAGCTCAAGGGAAAGAAGCTTCTGCTGGTGGAGGACAACGAGCTGAACCGTGAGCTTGCGCTGGAGATTCTGAAGGAAGCGGGCTTTGCGGTAGACACTGCTGAGGATGGCGAGATCGCTGTCCAGAAGATGAAGCAGGCGGCCCCCGGGCAGTACGATTTGATCTTAATGGACATCCAGATGCCCAAGATGGACGGTTACGAGGCAACGCGGCAGATTCGCGCCCTGCCGGATGCTGCAAAGGCAGGCATTCCCATCTTTGCAATGACGGCAAACGCCTTTGAAGAAGACCGTCAGAATGCATTGAAGGCCGGTATGGACGGCCACATTGCAAAGCCGCTGGATATTCCGCATCTGCTGCAGGTCCTTGCAGATGTACTGAAATCATAACGGCTGCCAGCCGACAAAAGCAAAAGCACCCGCAGCAGGCTTCGCAGAGGCTCTTGACCTCTGGAAGCGAATGCTGCGGGTGCTTTATTTCTTTTCTGTCTGACAGGCGTTTGGCTCACAAAATTTTGCGCAGCTCCTGCACGAGGTCGCCGATCACGATGGGCTTGGACAAAAAGCCGTTCATGCCGCTTTCCAATGCGTTGCGGCGGTCCTCGTCGAAGGCGTTGGCGGTCATGGCAAGGATGGGGAGCTTTGCCCGGGCAGGGTCATCCAGTGCGCGGATCTTCCGGGTGGCGGTGTAGCCGTCCATCACCGGCATCTGCACATCCATCAGCACCAGATCATAGCTGCCCGGTGCGGCGGTGCTCACCTTTTCCACCGCCACTTCACCGTTTTCCGCCGTATCGACCCGGAAGCCGTACTCGCGCAGGATCTCCTGCGCGATCTCGCGGTTCAGCTCGTTGTCCTCTACCAGCAGGATGTGTCTGTCCTTAAAGTCGGCGTTCTTTTCCGGCAGAAGCTCCTGCGACGCATCTGTCAGCTTCTGGCCGAGGGCGCTCATCAGGGTCTCGCGCAGGTCGGACATGAACATGGGCTTTTCGCAGAAGGCAGTCACACCGGCGGCCTTTGCCTCCACCTCAATGTCAGACCAGTCGTAGGCCGTCAGGATGATGATGGGGGTATCGTCGTTCAGGCTGCGTATCTGGCGGGTGACCTCGATGCCGTTCATATCCGGCAGCCGCCAGTCGATGATATAGGCGTGGTAGGCATCGCTCATCTCGATGGACTGCCGCGCGCGCAGCACCGCTTCCTTGCCGGAAAGGGTCCACTCCGCGCGCATTCCCACCTTGACCAGCATCTTTGTCACGCTGTCGCAGGTGTTGAAATCGTCGTCCACCACCAGAGCCTTCAGGCCTTCCAGCTCAGCGATCTTTTCCACCGGGCGGTGCTCTGCCTGCACCCGCAGCGGCACACGAATGATAAACTCGCTGCCCTTGCCCTGCGCTGTCTGCACCTCGATGGTGCCGCCCATCATATCCACGATGTTTTTGGTGATGGCCATGCCAAGGCCGGTGCCTTGGATACGGCTGACCGTGGAGGTGCGCTCCCGCTCAAACGGCTCAAAGATTTTTTTGGCAAATTCCGGGCTCATGCCGATGCCGTTGTCCTTGATGCGGAACTCGTACTGCCCGCAGCCGCGCGTCTGCCCGGCAAGCTGGCGCACCCGCACCGAGACCGTGCCGCCCGCCGGGGTGAACTTGATGGCGTTGGACAGCAGGTTCAGCAGGATCTGGTTCAGCCGGGTCTTATCGCAGTAGACATCCTCGTCGGTCACATCCATCGCGTCCATATAAAGCTCCAGCTGTTTTGCGTAGATCTGCCCGCTGACGATGGTTTTCAGATCGTGCAGCACCTCCGAAAGGTTGACTTCCACCTCTTCCAGATGGAGCTTTCCGCTTTCAATTCGGCTCATATCCAGCACATCGTTGATGAGCGAGAGCAGATGGTTGCTGGAAGCAAGGGTCTTGGCCAGATAATCCTTCACCCGCTCCTTGTCGTCGATATTGCTGATCGCCAGTGTGGTAAAGCCGATGATGGCGTTCATGGGGGTGCGGATGTCGTGGGACATATTGGAAAGGAAGGTGCTCTTGGCGCGGTTGGCAGTCTCGGCGGCGGCAACGGCATCCGAAAGCGCCTGATTCACCTGTTTGTCGGCAGTGCGGTCGGACATGACAAGAATGTATTTGGTCCTGCCCTCCACCTCGCTGCCCATAGCGATGTTATGGAACCAGCGGTGCTCTTTGGTTTCCAGATGCTCAAACTCGAGATCCCATTCCCGCTGCTGTCCGCTGAGAAGCCCATCCAGAAAGTTTTCGCCCTGCTCCGGGGCGCCCAGCTTGTCCAGAGCATGGACATCCTGCCGGACTTCTCTCCACGGGATGCCCAGCAGCCGCTCAATGTTCGGGCTGACATAATCCACCTTGGAGGTCTCTGCGTCCAGCATCAGGAAAACGTCGTCCACGTTCAGCGAGAGCTTCTGGAACAGTTCGTCCCGGTAGGAGATCTCGGTATTCTTCCGGCGCAGGGTCGTATGGCTTCTGCGCACAATGAGCAGAATGACCAGCACCGCAAGACCTGCGGCGATGCCTGCTGCGATCTGTATCGTATGGAACCACAGCTTATCCAGATTGGCATTGACGATTTTGACCGGGACAAGTCCCAGCATCGTCCAGCTCTGGACAGCCGTACCCTCGTAGACCAGATAATAACTGGTGTCACCCAGCTTTACCCTCAGGTTTCCGCTGCTGCCCTGCTCAAACGCATCCGAGAGGGCAAGGATCTGCTCCTCTGAAAGGTCGGAATGGTCGCGCAGCATCGCAATGAAGTTGTAGATCGTTTCCGTGCGGTTTACAGAATTGTCGATGACCACCCGCCCATCCGGGTAGATGACATAGTTGCTGGCATTGCCCTGAAAGGCAGAATTGTCCAGTAATCTCAGCACCTCATCGTTGTAATAGGTGATGGCAACGGCATCGTAGGCAAAGCCCCGGTAGCTGCCCTGCGTTTTGGGACAGATGAACGCCAGCATCTGGGGCTTGCCGGGCAGCGCCGTGTTCACGACGACATCCTCATCGTGAGCGAGCTTTTCATCCAGATTTGTCTGCAGGCCAAGGTAGCCCGTTTTCCCGGTCACGGTCATGTAGTTGCCGTCATAGGTAAGAAAGTAGAATTCGGCAAACCCGGCCTCCTGCTGTGCCGCCCCGATATACGCCTGAATCTCCGCCTCATCCGAGGCAGTTTCCAGAAAGCCGTTGTACAGATGCAGATAGGTCAGGTTCTTGCGCACCATCTCTTTCAGCATATTGTTGGATTTATGCAGCACCTCTTCCAGATGCGAGGTGCTTTCCTGATAGATGGTCTGGGACACAAACGAGATGTACCGAACGCTGAAACCTGCTATCAGCAAGACCAGAAGAAGGATGGCCGCAACAGGGAGCCACTTTTGCCGGGGATGGCAGTTTCGTTTGCATCCATGCTTTTCGTCTTCCATCCCGCTCACCTCAGTGTCATGTAGTTTTCAGGCTCTGCAAGCACTGCGCCGCCGCCGGAGAGATGATCGCGCCATCTGTTTTTTACCCATGTATCTCCGTCCAAAGACCTGCCGCTTTCGCTCGCAAGCAGCGCTTCCATCTGATTTTCCGCTGCCAGACAGGTCACGGTAACGGTGTCGTCGTCCCCCAGCGGCTGTCCGTTCCGGGTGATGCCGGTCAGGGTATAGCTGCCGCCTGCCTCTTTGACCTCCACGGCAATGCCGCTGACCACCGGCAGAGAACCGCGGTTGAAGGGTACAAACCCACCCTCGCAGCCCTCCACAAAGGCGCGGACAGTCTCCTTCAGCTCTGCGCCGGTCATGGTGCGCTGGCGGGACATCAGACCGTTGGGCATGATCATGGAAGCGGCCATTTTCTTGTTATAGTCTGCCTGCAGCACACTGCCGGTAAAGCTGTTTGCGGTGGCAAGCAGCACATCGGTGCCATAAACGCCCCGCAGCGTGTTCGCCATAACGGAGAAGGAGGCGCTGCCGCCGTTTGCGTGGAAGACATTGGAGCAGCTCTTCCCGGAGGTCAGCACGATCTCGTCATCGGCAGGCGTTTCTTCGGCAAGAAGCTGGGCATTGAACGCACGATAAGCCTGCTGTGCCGTGTACTCGCCCGCGATCATTTTGGAGACAACGTCTTTGGAGACGGCAAAGAAATCGTTGGAGGCGATGCGGATATACATGTGGTTTTCTTCCACCACATCGCGCACGTCCTTCATGTACTCGGTCAGGCGCAGGGGGACGTTCTGGCTGTAGCTCAGCAGGTCCTGCCCGTCGGCAACGATGCGGCTCTGCGCCTCCTCGGAGAGCATGACGTTCAGCACCTTCATGGCTTTTTCGCGGCGCGCGGTGTCCTGCTCGAGGTCACGGTTCAACGCCACCTGGAAATAGGGGGTGGTCATGATCCACTTTTCGCCGTTCTGGCTGAAGAAGGGCAGGAAGATCGTGTCGATGCCCTCATCCCGAAACATCTTGACACCGGCAGAGCTGCCAAAGTACATGGCAGCTTCTCCGTTCCGGAACATCCTGGTCACATCGTCGTAATTCAACGCAAGATCGTCTGCCGTGAGGTGGGTATCCTGAATGAACTGCGCCATCCGCTCAAACGCCCCCGGCCACACGGTGTCGTCCAGACCCACCCGTGCGGTGTTGGCAGGGTCGCTGTAAGCAGTGCGCCACTTGCGCCCATCAGTCGTGGTAAGCTCGGCAGCGGAAAGCCCCTGCAGCGTTTCCATGCAGATGTAGTCGTAGGTATAATCGGCGGTAAAGCCGCGGATGCCCACCTTCTCAAACGCCTGACAGGCCGAAACGAAGCTCTCGTAATCGGTAGGCAGGGGGATACCGTACTGCTCAAAAAGGCTGCGGTTGACCACAAAGCCGTGGGCATCGGCGCAGACCGGCAGCCAGTTCACGCTGCCGTCCTCGTTTTTGAAGCTGTTGAGGTAGGTGTTGTACACAGCGCCCGCTTCGTTGGTCAAGGCAAGGTTCATCAGGCTGTCCTTCAAGGGAGCCGCATCGTGCAGCGAGAAGCGGCAGCAGGTGATGATATCCGGCAGGCCGCCGTTCTCCTGCAAAAACTTGTAAAAATCCAAATCGTTGTTTCCTGCGATGAATTCAATATTTACATCCGGCAGCTGGGACTGGATATAAGGCGCATAGGTTTCGTACAGGTTATTCGTCCACAGATACACCTGAATGGTCTGAGCATCCTCCTGCTTTTCCACATTTTCGGCGGTTTTTGTTCCGCAGCCGGTCAGCACAGATAGACCTATCACCAATGCCGCAAATGCAGAAAGAAGGCGGTGCAATGTTCTTTTGTTCATTAAATCGTTCCCCTCACAACTCTTGGGCAGCTGCCGTTCTGCACTCCCGAATACCACAAAAAGGCATCGGTACAGCATGACAGAACTATAGGATTATTTTACCACCGCCATGATGGATTTTCAATAAAATTTCATATGTTGATTCATAAAAGCAGCGCGTGTCCGATTTCTTTGCGCCAGTCGATGCAGCTTTTTTGAACAGTATATATACCAACACATACAGTATGTATATGTAACATTATAACAGAGGCATTTCAAGGGTTTATGCTTGTGAATACTGCTTACGTTCTATGATTATCACTTGATAAAAAGGCAGCTTTGGTCAGTTGGGTTATTTTGCTCCCCGTGGCCCGAGCAGGCCCTGCGGGCCAACATCCACTGCCAGATCTCGCTGGCTCTCAACCGCATCTACACCGAGTGGTACCCCAGCAAGGGCTACAGTTTCAACATCACCAACTCCACCAGCTACGACCAATACTACGTCCATGGCCGGACGGTGTTCGACGTCATGGTGCGGCTGACAGACGACATCTTCAACACCTATATCCGCAAGACCGGCACCGTGAACCCCTACTACGCCGAGTACTGCGACGGCAAATCCGTCACCTGCCCCGGCCTCAAGCAGTGGGGGACGGTCACGCTGGCCAATCAGGGCCGCAGCGCACTGAGCATCCTCAAATACTACTATGGCCGCAACATCGAGATCATCCGCACCAACAACATCCAGTCCATCCCCCAGAGCTACCCCGGGAGCCCTCTGCGGCAGGGCAGCACCGGAGCGGCGGTGTTCACCCTGCAGCGGCAGCTCAACCGCATCACCAAAGACTATCCCTTCCTCGGCCTGCTGACGGTGGACGGCATCTTCGGCCGCAAGATGACCGAGACGGTCAAAAAGTTCCAGAAGCAGTTCAACCTCACCGCCGACGGCGTGGTGGGCCGCAGCACCTGGTATAAGATCAGCTATATCTACGTCTCGGTGAAGGACCTCGCCGAGCTGACCAGTGAAGGCGAGACATTCAGCGGCACCCTCCCGGACGGCTCATGGAACTTCGGCAGCAGCGTCCTCAAACAGGGCTCCACCGGCAGCGAGGTAGAGCAGGTGCAGTTCTGGCTGAGTACGCTGGCTCAGTATGAGAGCAGCATCCCCTCTGTCACGGTGGACGGCGTCTACGGCAGCGGCACAGCGGCGGCTGTCCGGGCGTTCCAGCGGCGCTACGGCCTGACGGTGGACGGCATCGTGGGCCGCACCACATGGACCGAGCTATACGACCAGTTCCGCAGCATCCAGTCCGACAACGGCATCCCCAACGCCTACCCCGGCACCGCCCTGCGCCAGGGCAGCAGCGGTCAGAACGTCCGGCTGGTGCAGTTCTGGCTGAAGATCGCGCGGACGGTCTATTCCCGTCTCAACAACATCACCGTGGACGGCATCTTCGGCTCGTCTACCGCAGCGGCCGTGCGGCGGTTCCAGACCTACTTCGGCCTCACCAGCGACGGTGTCGTGGGCCGGACGACATGGAACAAGCTCTACGAAGTCTACAACGACATTGCCAACCGCCTGCTTTCGCCCAGCCTGCGGCCCGGCGAGTACCCGGGCGTGCTGCGCAATGGCTCCACCGGCACCGCCGTCCGGGAGCTGCAATTCTATCTCTACCTCATGAGCGCCTACCAGAGCAGCATCCCCTCTGTCTCCATCGATGGCCGTTTCGGCGCGGCCGCCGAGGCCGCCGTGCGGGCCTACCAGCGGTTCGCCGGGCTGACGGTGGATGGCATCGTGGGCCGGAAGACATGGGATTCGCTCTACGGCAAAGCGTCGGCCCTCCGCTCGTCCGGGCCGGTGGTCACCCTCAAGCGTCTCCCCTACCCCGGCACGCCGCTCACCGTCGACACCGACAGCAGCGCCGTGCTCTACTACACCCTGCTTTTGCAGCGCATCGCCTACTACTACGACAGTGTGGCGTCCCCCGCGCTTTCCAGCCAGTACACACAGGAGACCGCGAACGCCACCGCCAGCGCGCAGGAGCTTCTGGGCCTGCCCGCCACCGGCGTGGTAGACGCCGAGACGTGGACAGCAGTGGAAGCCCTGAGCTTACAGCTGGCGGCCTTCACCCCCAACCCCGACCGGCATCCCGGGCAGGGGCCGGATTACCCGGACCGGGCCATGAAGGAGGGCAGCGTGGGCGCTGATGTCCGCCTCATCGAGGGCTGGCTCAATGACCGCTCCCAGCTCTACTGCGAGGAGGACTACGTCGCCGACAACGCTGCCTTCGGCCCGGAGGACACCGCCGCCGTGAAGGAGACGCAGCAGCGGGCGGGCCTTGAGCCAAACGGCGTCGTGGACCGGCCCACCTGGGCCGCACTCCGCGCCCAGAGCCATACTGCCTGCGACAGCTGCACCGAGGAGGGATGAGAGATGGCGCGCTTACTGGTCTATGACGCCTACGAGAACAAAGTCTACACCTATTCGAGCCTGCGCGAGAACGACCCCATGCCCTACAGCACCGGCAGGACTCTGACCGTGCGGGAGTTCCGGGGCAAATCGAACAGCCCGGTGCTCTGGACGACCATCGCGGCAATGGAAGCGTGGAACCTCACCCGCCGCAAATACGGCAGGGGCATCCCGGTGGGATACGCCTTCCGCCGCATCT
>OASY01000625.1_pt1 | contig 21710 bp, 15 predicted proteins | sample 1501231 | NCBI WGS metagenome assembly OASY01 (sample SAMEA2579917, study PRJEB22360) | human gut metagenome | biome: human gut; feature: human-associated habitat; material: faeces | place: Denmark | collected 2008/2010 | reverse complement strand
GTCACAAATTGAAAATGTAATTCAAAAGTATAGGGAGCACCCAGGTGAAATGCCAAAACGAATAACGATAAACGCAATTAGCAACTATATTGGCATCCCTGGTAAGCAATTATATTATATGAAACAATGCAGAGCTGTTATAGAAAAATATGTAGAAACAGACGAGGAATTTCGAGTCAGAAAAATATTATGGGCTGTTGGTATGTTACAAAGAGATAATAAGAAGTTGAATTTCAATCAGATAAGAAAACTGACACATATTCATTCAGGGCACTATTACAAATGCCGCCCTCTTCTTATCGACACGATAGGAGAGGAAACAGTTCTTCGTATTGACCCAAATACTTCCATTGTTAGTTAAAAAGTAAAAAAATGGGTAGAAGAGGAATTAACCTCAACTACCCATAAAATAATAGTTAGTAAAAACTAACCCTTATGTATAAAGATATCAACGCCTTCTTAGATAGATGTAGTCTCTTTTCTATTAATAACTGACATCAGTCTTGCGTGCCACGGCGCTTTTTTTGTCCAGTGGTAGCATGGCATATCCTTTCCGTTGTTATCTTTGTAAATTTGCTGAATGATTTTCAGTTCGTCCGGATGACCCAATGTAATTATCTTGTATCCATCGAAATAAAAAACTGCACCTTTTCCTTCAACCGTAAATAAACATCTCATTTCTTCATTTTCTCCTTCCTGTTCAATCACGTTTTGATTTCCATCCATCAATTCCTTGATTCGTTTGATAAAATACGCTTTTGTTGCCGCAACACCACCATGTATTTCTACTGACCTGTGCGGACAAGCAGTAGGGAATACTTCTTGATGCAATCTGATCGTACTTGTGCTTGGTGTGATCCCATACTGCTTACACTTTTGAGCGCACCACTGTAAAGCACGTTCCTCATTTGCTTTAAATGTGTTCAAATCACCCATACTCTGACAAACTTCGATACTAAGGTAATTTATATTGCCGTCTGTATTTCCGCAATGCCAAGCACAGTTTGCATCGTCTTCCACCTGTTGGATACCATCACTGCCGCAATATGCGTGAGCGAAGCCTTCCTCTTTGTTATGACTGCCATTTGCTAAAGAATTAGCCCAATAAGCTGCATTTAGAGAACTACCGCCTGCATCATTGTGAATAAAAATACCGATAGGATTTCTGCCTCTCCTACCGGCAACACCTCCACATATACTCATTTTTATCACCTTCCTTTATTGTGATTATTTTTCCTCGTGAGTTTCTTCATTTCCCTGATTCTGTCTTAAAATTTCTTCGAGTTCCTCAATACTAATTGTTTCTAATCCTGTAAGTTCTGACATAATTTTGTCCTCCTTCATATAAAAAAGAGGGTAGTGCGATTAAACACTATCCTCTGAGTTGATTTGTTTATTGTTATTCTGAAGTTTCTGCAACTTCCTGTCACACTGTCTCCGTTCAAAACGCCAAGTTCCAAGATGTTGTTGTCTGCAAATGATTCCTTTTTACATAATTTGTTAGACTATATTTAATTGGGTTGATTAAACCCATATCAACCATCTGTCCTTTGTGCGTGCCCAAACGCTTCCAAAACCTTTGGACAAAAATAAACGCCTTCAGATATCTTTTTAAAACTTTTGGCAGTAACAAAACCGCCTGGATTAAATAAAATAACATCTTCATTTTCAAATATAAGATTGTTTAGCAATAGAAAACCATTTGCTTCGATGGTTCCGTCCTGATAGATATAAATATTTTCATCAGAACTTAATCTGCCAAGATTTACTGTTTGTTCTGTTTTGAAAAATCCGTCATCAATAACTAATTTAAATGTATGATTTGCATCTGAAATTTTATTTACGTTAAAATTAAAAACATAACGTAGTGTATTTCCTCCATCCACGTCAAATCTATTATCAATGCTATAGTCTCCTCCAAGTTCCATTGGTTTATTATCTGTGTAAACAGATTCTCCATTTCCGCTAGAAGCTATACTTATGAAATTATCAGAAAACTTTACTATTCCGACTAATTGTGCACTGTTATATGGAGCGTGAGATACATCAAGTGACTGTATAACTGGCTTATTGTAATATAACCTTATAGAGATGATTTCTTTATTTATTGCAGTGTTTGATATATCAAAATTATTATCATAATTTGAACATATTACAATTTTAAAACTTTGCTCATTATTACAATTTTTGATCGACTGAATTAAGATGTCTGGCTGAACTGTCAAATTTGCCGATGCGATTCCAGTCTCAATCATATTTGTTAATCCATTACTATTGGTTGCATAATCATTTACTGTACCATCTGCATCATCAACAAAACATATCTTATAGTATATTTTTAGATTTTCTGGATTCTCAACTGTTGCATTCATCACCAATTCTTCGACGGCTCCAATTCCATAAGGAATACAATCATAAGACTTAGAAAATGTAAATTTAGGTTTTCCTTTTTCCCTCCACACTGCATATAAAGTTAAATCGTAATCAGACTTATAAGAATATCCCGGCGTAAACATTGCTTCAGGTTCTGGCGATTCATTCCATGTAGACCAACCTAAAAAAGTATATCCACTACGAGTAGGTTTTGACGATGTGATAGTAATGGACTGACCAACATTTGCCGTTTGTTTTTCCGGGGCATTGGAACCACCATTTGCGTCATAGGTAATACTCCATGTTTTAGTAGTATTTTGACCCCAAACAGCATATAGAGTTATATCATAATCTGAACTATACGAGTATCCTGGTGTATACGCAACTTCTGCCTCAGTAGAACCGCTCCATGTAGACCATCCAAGAAATGTATAACCATTACGTGTTGGTTTAGATGATGTAATAGTAATAGATTGTCCCACATTTGCTGTCTGTGGAGATGGTGCATTCTCTCCACCATTCGCGTTATAAGTGATAGTCCATGTTTTAACGACATTTTGTTCCCATACCGCATAGAAAGTCATATCTCCATACGGTGTGTACGCTTGACCTGGTTGATAATCTGCAGATGTAGCATATCTTGACGTAGACCAACCTAAAAATGTATAACCATTACGAGTAGGCTTTGCGTATGGAATATAAGTAGCTTCGCCAACATCCTTTTGCTGACTGGCAGGTGCACCAGTTCCACCATTTGCATTAAAAGTAATTGTGCAATACTGTGTAGATTCACCCCAAATTGCGTACAAAATGGTATTACTATAGATTGTATAATAATCTCCTGGTTGGTACTGTGGGCTACCCGTTGAAGATGTAGACCATCCTTGAAATGTATACCCATTTTTGGTTGGAGAGGATGAAGGAATAAATAATCTTTCCCCGTATACTCCATATAAAGTATTGAATGTTCCAGATCCACCCTGTAGATTAAAATTAAGATAGTACTGCGTTGTACCGCCTGAACTTTGCCAAACGGCATAAAGAGTGCTGTTTCCATATAAAGTATAATATTCTCCTGGCTGATACGATACACTGCCGCCGGAATAAGTCGCCCAGCCTTTAAATGTGTATCCGCTTTTTGTTGGAGTTGTATATGGGATTTGCACTCGTTCACCATATCCGCCGTACAAAGTATTGAATGTGCCGGTTCCTCCTTGAAGATCAAACGACAAAGAGTATTGTGTAGTCTGATTCTGTCTCCATACTGCATACAGCGTTGTATCGCTATCAGATGTATACGAATATCCAGGTGTAAATGCAGATTCTGGTTCCGTTGCTCCTGACCATGTACTCCAACCTAAAAATGTATATCCAGAACGAGTAGGCTTTGAATAAGTAATCGTAATGGATTGACCGACATTTGCTGTCTGTTTTGCCGGAGTATTATATCCACCATTTGCGTTATATATAATACTCCATGTTTTTGTGACATTCTGACTCCAGACTGCGTACAATGTTACATCTGCATCGTCCCCTATAGGATCACCTGGGCTGTAGCCGATAGTGGACGAACCTTGTTCTTTTGTCCAACCCTTAAAGGTGTAACCAGATCTTGTTGGAAACGAAGTTGGAATATATACAACTTCTCCCCAATGTCTTTTCATCATACTAGGCGCGCCAGATCCACCGTTTGCATCAAAATAAACGCCCCAAAGATTTCTTTTGGCTGTAACTGTAAACTTGATTCCCTTACTTACTACATTCGGTATATGAATATTAGCATATGCTGCTAATGGTATGTCTGCGCCTGCTTCCGCTGGAACAAACAAAGTCTCATCTCTAAATGTTGTTTCGCTCTGCACGATAGTCATATACTTTGTGTCTACAGAAGAATTTGTTTGATGAGCACCTACTTGCGTATTCCCAGTACCGTACGTAGGTGATGATGTTGTCTTGTTCGCTTTTAAAATAATTCTAACATCCCACCCAGCTTGTCCATTCCTGAATACGCGAGTTGTTTGCCAGTCAGCCCACGCACGGCAGTTTGTATTTCCATCCATTGTTTGATATCCAGTCCATCCAGAAAAATCAGGCATAACAGTTACCTCCTATATAAATGAAATTTTTAATGCTTCCTTTTGCGTGTCATAAGATAATTTTGCGTGATTTCCAATTGTGAGACTATTGACAGATAAATCTGCAGAAGCAGCAAGAGGAGTGTATCCAAGTGCATCAACTACATTTTTTTTTGTCAATTCAGCTCTGATTTGTTCACTGCTTTTATTATCAACATTACCAAGACCAACTTCAGATTTTGTATAGCTTGGCTTCCCTTCTTGTTTCGCCCACGAATATACATCTTGTGCAATTGCAGTATTATATGACAAATCGTTCCACTCTGACGATCCATCTCCAACTTTGTAGGCATTACCTCTATCTGAGGTAATAGCCATACAACCATCTGGGATTACTGGGTTAGAACTACGCCATTGGCTTTCTGTTTTTACAGCTTGTTTAAGCTGAACTTTGATTGTTGCCTCCATAGCATATCCTCCTCCGTAATTAAATTGATCCGTCTAAAATTAAAACATCTCCTGAATTAAGCACTAATTTTGCTGCATTTAAAGACGTTACATTAATCGTTGCATCAGCACTTCCATTAAAAGATGCAGCAGTGGCTGTAACAGCTCCTCCTACATTAATATTTCTTGCTGTTGTCAATTTAGCAGCGGAAGCAACACTCTTGGTTGCGTCAGAAGTATTATCTACATTCCCAAGTCCAACATCTGCTTTTGTTAGTTGCGCCCATGCTGCAGAGCCGGCTGTTGCACCTGCCTTTAATACTTTCCCATTGTTTGTTGTTCCGGTAGCAGGAACATGCAAATTTCCATCTCCTGTTGGGTGTGTATATTTTGTATCAGCAGATGTTACAATAAGATTTCCTTCCGCATCCGTTGTTACAGATGTAGAACCGGCTCCTTTAATTGCAATGTCAGTAGTTTTTGTATCACTACCTGTCAATCTGATTTTTGCTGTTCCATTTGCAGAACTATTCGCTGCAACTCCAAGGGAATATGTTGTATTGTTATCTGTTGTTTTATAACCTGCATCGTTTGCCAATTGAGATACTTTTGTTGGAACAGAAATATCCACGGAGCGATCTTCATTAATCGGAACAGCAGAACCATTCTTTTTGATGGATGTAATTGTGTTTCTTTCTGAATTTACAGGAGCATGTGCTGATCCAGCATGTGTAGCAGCTCCATCCCATGCAGTTTTCTTTTCCTTTGTCACATGAATATCTGCATTTCCAGTATGTGTTGTTAAATCCGTCTGATTTGCTTTTGTTCCAATTGCAGAATTTAATGCATCAACTACGTCTTTATTTGCATCAAGTGCGTCTGATACTTCTTTTAATGTATCCATTGTTTCTGGAGCGTCATTTACAAGATCTGCAATTTTCTGATCTGCATACGCTTTTGCATCTGTAAGTGCCTTTGCAGAGCTTCCCGTAGGATCAGCTCCAACTTCTGTTGCTGTATACTTTGGCTTAGTAGGCGCTTTTGCCCAAGCGGATACGTCAGAAGCTGGCATGGAAGTTGGTTTGTTTTTGATAAATGCATCAGAACTTGAATCTGCAATATTCCAATCTGACTGTACATTTACCTCTGCTCCAGCAGCAATTGCATTCAATTTTTGTAATAAAGCAGTTGTAAAACTTGCTGTTGTAGCATCAAGAATGGCTTTATTAGAATGAGTATGAGATGATTGTGCAACAATAGAATTTACTTCTTCTGGTGTGAGATAAGCATAAGTAAGTTCATCATATTTCTTTACACCATCTCCAATTTTGCATTTTTTTGTATCCGATTCTACTAAGAACTCACCTTTAAGCCAGACAGTTTCCGTGTCTTTTGCCCACTCAGCCGCTGTTTTATTATTGAGTAAGATACGTGTTTTTAATGTTGTATTCGCCATATATTTATCCTTTCTATTTCAGCCATTAAAAAGGTTGCTACCAAGTAACAACCTCTCAAAAGCATCCATCTATAATTTTTATATTCATATAATCTCTTCCGATACAGTAATATTTCAATGACTTATCATCCCATCGATATGTAGCATTTTCTGTTGTATCGATATAAATTTGATTAGAAGATCCAATAGAGGGAAACTTTAAATATGAGTCTTCTGAAACTATTTTTTCTGCTGGTTGAGACGTTATTTGTATCCAATGTCCGTTTGCATATCTCCACAGTATAGAAGTTTCGATTACGAAATAAAAGGAATCAATAGGTGCGAGTAATCCAACACGTTGTTCTTCCTTTTCGATTGTTTGAATCTGTTCGTAAACTGTACGAATACCATGATTATCTAACACGATTTTCTTTTTATCGTAAACGAAAATAAGTTGCCCATCCTCAAGTGGGAGCGTGGGCAACTTAGATTCAACTGTAGAGAGTGCTTTTAAAATTGATCTTGTTTCTGTCATAAACAGCACCTCTACTTTCTATGCTATTTATGATTAAAATTCTGTAATAGTTAATTTATTATCTGTATAGCTCTTTGCTTGTTTCAGTGCTTCATCAATCTGTCCTGCGATATCTGCGCCACCTGATCCTACTGCTTTGTCAACATAATCTTTAACAGTACTAGATTCACCTAAATCGCCAACTTTCGTATTCAAGGCTTCATTAGCAGCCTGTGCAGCTTCAGACAGAATTCCAGGTTTAGCCTCTTTAATCTTGGCATCAACAGTAACTGCATCTACTTTTGTATTGACATTATCTTCGATAACTTTCAGTTTTCCGTCAATGTCAGTCTTTGTGTATGCATCCTCAATACCGTATCCTGCAAGTGTTGTAGCTTTATCAGCCTTATCATTCACAGTTTCTTTCAATTTGTCTACTTTACTCTGTGCGTCAGTAGAAGCAACGGTAAGTAATTCTTCCTGAGTCTTTGTGTATGTATCAAGTTTATCCTTATTTGCATGTTCATGTGCTTTTGCGATTGCTTCATTCAGAGCAGAGATATTTACTTTGGAAGATTTAATAACCTTTCCGGTAGCACCGCTCATTACAACGATCTCGCCTTCAATAGCAGAAGGATCGGCACTCGTAACAGCACCGTCAATGTTAGACTGCAACACGATTCCATCAGCATTAGATGCAGATTCAACATTGTAATCTTTTACGATAAGAATCAAATCACCGATTTCGCATTTCTGTCCAAGGTATGTTCCAGCAAGAGCAACAACATATTTCTGACCAGCTTTATATGCTTCTGATGGGAATTGATGATCTTCGTCAATTACAATCGGAACTTCAGATTTTGCAGCATTAACGAGAGACTCTGCGTACTCTTTCGTTGCTAAATCTTTTCCTTCCAGTTTTACTGTTCCTGTAAAGTTAGCATTTGCAATGTTTGCTTTCAGGTTAATATCACTTTCTAATTTCGTAATACGTTTCTGGAAATCAGTGATAGATGTAGATACATCTTCAAATACCTTAACCCATTTAGCACCATCCCAAATATAACCAACATTTGTATCAATATAGATAACGCCCTGTTGCTGTCCGGATTCTGGTCTTGTTCCAACGATTACATACTGTTTCAGAGCAGACGGGTCTGCGCCAACAGCTTCAAGAGTACAGTTTCCGTTTTCTCCTTGTAGTACAAATGCTTTATATTTACCATTTACCTTTGCTGTGATAATTTGTCCGGCGTAAGCATTTGGTTGCTTTGCATACGTTTCAGCTTCTCCTTGAGAACCCCATAATGAACGTGAATCAAGTGGAAGTGGATTCGCAGGAGCAAAAGCCTTCACAGCAACGAGCAAATTTTTAGAATCAATAGCCATAATTACAATCCTCCTTTATTTAAATGGTTACTTTAAAAGTCATTCCAGCAGCAGCGGGCGTAGACATCCGGTAACTATATACTTTATATGATGTTTTTCCGTTTTCTCCACCTCTTGCATCAGCAACGTCAACGAGTGTTTTTGTAAAGCTAGAAGCCATTCCGGTATCATTTGTTTCAACGTACATTACCTGATTAACGTCTCTTAAAGTTGCAGGGTATGCAAAAATAATAAACTGCTGTCCTTGTGCAATATTAATGTTGAATGAAAGTCCATTGGAAGGATTTAACTGCTTGTTTGCCAAACCACGAACAGTTGCAGAATTTAATTCTGGCAAATCACCAACACCTGTTCCATAGAATAAATTTCGTTTTCCTGTAATTGAATATCCACTAGAAGTAACAGTGCCAGCAGTAATATGTCCGTTTGGAGATGGATTGCCAAGGTTATCGTTCTTGATAGCACCTTCTTTATAAGTAGCAGAAGCAGTAAATGTAACTGTCTCATCTCCTACAACGATAGCTTCTCCTGTGTAATCAAGAGGAGATGCTGTTCCATCTTTCACACTTTGAGCACCTTTTTTAATAGAAATAGCTGTCAAATCACCTGCATCATTCTTATTAAATGTGGCTCTCAATTTTGGAGTAATGCTTGTTCCTGCTTCAACGTTGCCTGCCGCAGAACCAGCATTATTTGTAAGAGTTACTGTAGGCTTTGTATAAGTTGCAGGAATAGATTTCTGTGTAATCAGATTGAGCAATCCATCCATATCGATTTCTTTTGGAATGGTCTGTCCTGCTTTAAGAGCACCAAGGTCTGTTCCTTTCAATGTGTACTCTTTAGATGATTTTGACTTCAGAAACTTTGTTTCTCCGTTTTTGTTAATAAATGCAAGTTCATCGGTGTCACTTGTAACAACGAAATCATTTGCATCCAGCTTTCCGGATGTTTTTGCTTCCTCAATTTTCCCTTTTTCACCTGTTGCAAATTTTACTTTTAAATCTGCCATGAGTTGTACCTCCTTAATTTTTTATATATAAAAAGACGATAGATTTTCTATCGCCTAATTTTTAAAATTCAACAATGTCAAATGAGCCATCACAGCCTGTATCTCCGCCAGATCCTCCAGTAGAAACAGTAACTTCGTCTCCAATTGGAATATGGTTTGACAACAACTGTAGTGTTTTCCCATTTTTAATTTGAATATTATCTGCCTTTGTTTTATCGTATATATCAGCAATTTTATCCAGAGCTGAAATCTTATTCTGTAAATCAGAAACAATCTGATCAACAAATTCAAGAGATTCGTCTGGAACGAAAGAGTAGTAGTCTTTTAGAGTAGAAATTTTAATTACAAGTTCACCTGTATGTACCACGAACACTTTTTTTACTTCCATATCTGTTTTTGTGAATGTCAACCGAATTGTAATGTCACCAGCATATTGCGTTAATTCTGTATCTACTGGCAGAACATATCGAATATGTTCTTTATACAATTCAGTATCCTTTTTTAAAATTTCTGCATGTGGAACATTTGCTTGATCCACGTATTTTAATGTGGCAGTAAATTCACTCAAGTCCAATTCTCCATAATTCGGAGGGATTAAAATTTGAATTTTATCTGCCAATTTCTCTCTCTGATATAGTGTTGTGACGACAGTAGCAGTGAGAGATTTGTCGTCATTCATAATTATTGTGTAAATTGTGATCACCTCGTTTCAAAAAAAACAGTCTATATTGACTGTTATTAAGCTATACTGTATGCGAATGTAACATGTCGTTCCAACATCCCGGTATTATCTGTAACAAAGCTAATCTTGCCATTGCTTGATATTTGAATTCGTGTTGAGGCACCATATGTAGAATTAGATGTGACATTTTGTGTAGTGGCAAAAACCGATCCATAAGGTCTAAACCCATCAGGAATAGTAATTTCTGATATAGTCCCACTTTTACTTGTGCCAGTGGCACCAGTCCAAAAAATGTTGCATATACAAATTGATCCTAGTTTTACTAATCTTACATTCATGGAATTTCCCCATGGTTTTCCATATAAATCTCTTGTTTCAACTGCAAGAATTCCGTTAATCTGTTCTTTTAAAACTCGTCCTTGATTTGCACTTAAAGGAACCGTCGATGAGCTGGAAGTTAAATTATCAACAATATCAGACCGGTCTATCTTTCCATTAAGTTTTGACAATATTTGTGAATTGTTTTCTTCAATCGTGTTAAGTTTTGTGCTCATAGACTCCAAAGATTCTGCAACAAATACCTCTTCGTCATCGCTATTTCTGTTTATCATGATATCGCCGTCAATCTGCAATTTTGCCCGATCTGTCTGATTGAAATCAGGAACACGATTTATAGCAACCGTACCATCTTCATATACAGACAATGGTGCAATACCTTGAGACAAAGATGGATTGATTACTACTTCAGAAAACCTGTCTTTAAACTTAAATTGGAAATCATAAGACTCCCCCTTTTCTAGTATTAAGAAATTAGAATCTGTTATGGTTTTTCGATAATCGTCACCATTGGTACCTCCGTTTTGAATATTTGTTATAGTAGTCCATGATGAAGGCATACTTGTTCCAGTTTTACAATATCTGTAATAGGCAGTAAAAGATGTGTTATATCCGCTTACCCTAGAGATATTGCAAACAACATTTAAACTAACTTCCTTTTCAAAATTTCCTAGTCTTTTCAGCTCAAATGTAGTAGCAAGTGGAACATGATAATCAATTACTTCAAAAGCGTTTTGCTTTACTACCGGCGAAGAAGATATCCCACGCGCATCTACAGCATAAACAGATATAGAGTATCTTCCATATTCAGTAATCGCTCCAAGATCGATCAATACATCTGATTGTGATTCCTGCGCTTCATATGTTCTGCTAAAACTATTGTTGTTGCCACCGGAAATAGTGCATACGTATTTACTAATTGTAGAAACAGAAGAGTATGCTTTATTTGATGTAGATATTTGAACTTGCATACCTTCTACATTAGCTAGTGTTTTATTCTGTCCAAGAATACCTGAAATTGTACTGTTTTTATTACTGTATGAATAATTGGAAAATGTTGGTGCCGTTCCAGATATATTAAGCTGCATTGTTGCAGAATACTGCTGATACGGAGTCTCAACTCCATTCAAATGCAAGTTCTGCACAACAACAATTGTGATCCAGTCTTTTTGACCAGCTTTCTGGTAAATTTTATTTTTCTGTTGCGTGGTTAAATTGATAGATACGCTTGAACTTGTTATATTTGTTCTCTCAGCAATATAATTACTGTCATCCTTAGAATTTACATACAAATATACAGATGATGGGGGAGTAGTACCAGTGAAATATAAATTGATAGGAGAGTTGATATTAAAGTTAAAATCACCTGTAATAGATGGATATCCAAGAGTGTGATCAATAAATCCACTGTTTGTCCAAAGATTTGTTCCAGTTTTTTTGACACGAATTTGAAATCTATAATTCCTGTTTGGTGTGACTGTATATGTGATTGATCCAGATTTTCCAGAAACAGAGAATTCTTTAAGCTTTGTTTCTCCGTCGTATAAGTGTAGTGCGTCAATATTATCAGATGTAGACCAATTAAACCCAACAGTCGTTCCAGATGTACTTCCGTTCTTTTCAAATTGAGTGATTTGTACATTTCTATCAATATGCTTTCCAAAATATGCATTACGAATTTGACCAGTTCCACCTAATTCAGCAGCTGTTGGAGACACCGATGTTCCAAAGTACATATCACCAAACATTGTAAAACTAAGATCACCATTTACATCATGAGGAATATCTGTGAATGTTTTTCGCCCAATTTCAACCCATACATTTTGACCAACATTAAGATCAAAAGTCCAAGTAACATTTCCTGTATTATATCCGGTTCCCTCTATCGCAATTCTATACCATGCGCTCCCTTCACGGTTATATCCCCAATAAGGATAATCGGTTCTTCTAAAATACAGAGCGATTGTTATGTTGGATGTATTTTTAGCCGCATTTACAGTTTCGTTAATAACATCAATTCTTTTTTCATATCTTCCTGCCAAACTTTATCGCCCTCCAATCTATATAAAAGGTGTCATACTGTACATGACACCTTAAAACTTTTTTATTAACTAGAACCACCTGTTTTTACAAATGCGATTCCATTTCGTGTAATACTATTACTATCTTGTACTGTCAAAGGAATCATTTTTAGTGTAGGTAACTCAACGCCTCTGTCTGCATAAACACGGGATGTTTTTGTTGCATCTTCCTGCATCCAGAAAACTTTATTCCCGTTAAACCATCCTTCAAAACCTTGCGTGTTCATTTTAGTACTTCGCGAAGTTCCTGGATTCAGTACTTCAATTCCATCTCCGTTGATATTAACGTTTAACTGTTTTACAGATGTTCCATCTTCAAACATTCCATACTTTTTAAAAACACCTTGCCACCCAGAAGCAGATTGCTCAATGGCTGAAGAAATTTTTTCATCTGTTTCTTTATCTATGCCCTCAATAACACCAGAAATTTTTCCTAACTCTACGTTAAAAGATGTATTCAATGCGTCGATCGCATTATTTAATGACGACTTAGCGTTCTCTAAATCATTCTGAATTTTTTGAATGTTTACATTAAATCCATTGGCTGTTTCTTTGATTTCTGTCTTTAAATTATTTTCAACATTCTGAATTGTTGTATTTATTCCATCAATTGTCTGCTGAACAGAAGAGAAACTGTCATTGATAATTGTATCGTTTATAAAATAGGTTTTCCCGCTAGGATCCTCTTTGTATCCTCCGCTTTGCTGATATTTTGAATCATATAAAGTGAACCAAATATTTTTGTCTGATGACACTTGTAGTTTATGGTTAAATATTTTTCCGTTTTGTTCTTCTCCACTTGTTAGTGGATACTCGTGCCATACAGTAATTGAGTCTATATCATTTCTTACATTTCCAAGATCAAGTTCTAGATATTTTAAACCCTCAGATGCTTCAATATATCTCGTCGTATCTCCGTCAGTATACAATTCTGGATTGGATACAACCACATCTTCATGTTCTTCATTTTTACATATCGGTATTTTTCCGGAAGCAATATCTACATTATTGGACATTACATTTAATTCTGCCCATCTATTAGACGTATCTAAATTGCTTCCGTTAAGCCAGTCTCTAATATATCTAATAGCTGTTACATGTGTTTTCCCGACAGAGTGAATAATATCCTGTTCCGTCTGTTCAATTTGAGTAGACAATCCATTTTCAACATCATCTACTCTTTGTGTAATATTCTTTTCTGTCTGTTCAATTTGTGATGAAAGCCCACTATTTACATCTTCAACTCTCTGTGAAATCTTGTTTGCTTGTATAGACAGTTCTGCCATTTGACCTTTCAGGTTTCCAACGACCAAATCAATTCTTTCTGCGGTCTGTTTGATTTCAGATTTTAAGCCGATGATATCTTCAATGTTATCTTCTGGTGCGGGAGTCCAAGATGTGTCAATGGTTCCTCTGGCAAGATACGCTTCGTAAAAATAAGTAGTGCTATTAGTAGGTGGAATGATATCGATCGCTGTATTATCTAAATCTGTAACTTTTTTTACTTTTACAACTTTCGTCCATTGAGAACTAGACTCTGACGTTACTGTTTCGCCAAAAATATCAAATGTAATCGTACATGGCGTATCTGTTCTGTGCCAGATTACGAATACATAGCTGTCTGGCTCTGTTATTAGATCAGGCAGACGATAACTGTCTGCTTCTGATTCTATTGTTAGTTTTAATACTTCATCATCAATCCCATATGGATTGTCCATTTTTACTGATTCAACAGATGACAATGTATCGCCCCCTTTACCATATTTTTGTTGTTCCTATGTACATTGCAGAAACTTTGTTACTGCCTATATATATAGAAGAAACAGAAGATGAGCCAATGTACATATTTTTGTGTTCTTGTTTCCATATTGCATATAATGTCATGTTGTTGTCTTTTGTGTATGTGCTGCCTGGATTATATGATGTTCCACTATCGCTAGAAGACTCAGACCAATGCACAAATACATATCCGCTTCTAACTGGAACTTCTTTTGAAAGAGAAATTCCGATTCCTTCTGTTTTTGTTTGATTTGTTGGCATTCCAATAACGGCATCAATAGTGTTCTTATTATATGTAATGGTGAATGTTTTTTTTGGTACTTCCCTCCACACTGCATATAAAGTTAAATCGTAATCAGACTTATAAGAATATCCCGGCGTAAACATTGCTTCAGGTTCTGGCGATTCATTCCATGTAGACCATCCTAAAAATACATAACCAGAACGAATTGGCTTTGAATACGTGATAGTAATATATTCTCCGACATTTACAGTCTGGGATGGTGGTGCATTTGAACCACCATTTGCATTGTATATAATGCTCCATGTTTTTGCCTTCTCATAATCATCATTGAGTGTGCTGTCATTCTTTTCCATATCTATTCAATCACCCCACAATCATATAAACTGTGTTGTTATCTTTTGAAGAAAGTCTGTCATATTCACTTTGAGATAATTTTATGAATTTAAAAGGAACACTTTCTTTTGTTACATAAGTGTTAGATGCCTGAGAAGTTGTAAGAAAATTACTGGCTTGAGATTGCGCCATATACTTACTATCAGCAGTAGACTGTGTTATATATCCTTTGCCATTTAACGCACTATTTGTTACATAACTTGACATTCCGGAAACAGTTTGGTATGTACTTGTGGCATCAGATTTTTTAAGATATATAGATTCAGCAGCGGAAGACTGGAGAAAGCTTTTATCTGTAACATTTGTCTTAATTGCTGCATTTAACATTTCTGTGGTTACATCACCAGAACCTGTCCCGTTTTTGCCTTTTGGAATTTTAAAGTTAAAGATAGGACTGGCGCTTGTTCCTGTTTTAGTAACGGCAGCAGGTACGTTGTTTTCAACTGTTTCAACTGTACCAATAGAAATTACTGGACTTGTCCCGTCTTTTCCAGGATCGCCAGGATTCCCCTTTACATCCGTCAGACTAAACAAATCTTTCCAACTACTAAAGCGTCCATCTTCCATTTTTGCTCGCCATTGCACTTTGTCTCCATTTTTTTGCAGCTCCACAGCTACAATAGTTCCGGATGTCCCGCCTCCTAAATTAAGAGAGGAGATAGCAATTTGTCTAACTGCTTTTGCAACACCGCCCTTAATCAGAATTAAACTATCAGAATCATCCGCAGAGGATACCACGTCAACATCAGTTAATTTTTTATCTGCCATAATTTCCCTCCCTTAATATATGAGTCTATTTCCATTTTCATCTGTTAATCTATAACCGTCCTGATCAGTTGCGTAAATATTTTTTGGAGCATTAACAAAACCGTATGCGTCAAACAACATCGTTTTGGAATTACGGATTAAGTTTCTACAACCAATATCTACAGTCGCATCTGATACGACAGTAATTGTATGTCTATCTAATTCTTCCGACTTGTTTAAATCTTTATAAAGTATACATTGTATTTTCTGTACGCTTTTAGATTTTGGAGTATACACAACTTCATTTTCGAGAACTTGAGACGAATATTTTTCAATAAAAGTTCCATTTCCTTCGGCTTCTAATATCTTAAATACACCTTTAAATTTCTTTTGTGCTGACGCACCTTCTCTATAAAATGCCGAGAATGTAATTTTTGCGGGATCAAAAGTAGTTTCTGTTAATTTCTTGATGATCGTGTCAGATGCTTGAAGAATATACACCACAGCATTTTCTGCATTAGAATCTTTTCTCTTAGATAATACAAAACGTTTAGTACTGGTTTTAACTTGTTGCTTCTCATCGATAGTGACAGTATAATTTCCTGTAATATCCACATATCCAGTATCAGTTGTCATATTTGTAACAGTATACGTGAATGTGCCAGAATTCCATGTTCCTGTCACACCTTCTGACGGAGACTGTGTAAATGAACAATCTTTCGTTACGTCCTCTGAACCAAATGTTGCTGCGACTGTGGTTTCGCACCCTGCATAATTCCCGTTGTTCCCTTGCGAATCTGTTGGGATTGTATGGTCATCATTTGTGAGAGAAATAGTAAAGGAAGCATTCTTTTTTAATTCTTCGCTAAGTCCCTTTTTTGTAACATAGTCCTTTACAACTGTCTGTTGAAATCCTTCTGTCGATTGTTTGAATTCAGAAAATTCTTGACTTAATGTTTGTACTGTACTCCCGTCAGCTTTCTTGTCAAGAGTGGATTGAACTTCACTTACTTTTGTATTGATACCATCTAATCCAATTTGCACATCGTTGACTTTATCATTGATGCCAGTTATTATTTCTCCGTTTTCTCCAACATACTGATTGAATTTTGTCTGGTCAACTTTCGCACTAATCTTTTTATTTAAATTATCGACCTCTAATCCAATCTTTGTAATAATTGTTTCTTCCAATGAAGACATACCATTACTAATATCTTCTGGAGCAGGTTTCCAATCCGTAACAATTGTTCCACGCTCAATTTGAAGATTTTTGAACATATAATATGTATTCGGCTTGGAATCCATATCAGTGAGATACAATACTTGTTGTCGAGCACTAGGAAGAGTTTTCTTTGTTCTCACCTGAAAAATACATTGTTTCCATTCGTCTTTTACAATCTCATTTTTAATTGCAGTATATGTTTCTCCAAGATCATTGGTATTCTTTATACTATTTTCGTCGCATAGATACGCATTAATAGAAGTAGTAACGTTAGATTTTACATCAAAAGAAATCATATAATCTTCATCAGGTTTGTATTTTCCCGGCATAATCTTGCTATATAAAATATAAGACCATCCGCTTTGAGCTAAAGATCCACGCGTTAGTTTTGCACAATTTATTTTATTTGAAGATTCAGAAGAAGTAGTATAATCGCCAACTTCCATATTCCATCGCCAATTTTTATCTCCCCTGTTTGTTTCTTCTACAAGATTTACTCCTCCAGAATTTGTATTGCTTCCGTCATTCAAGACAGTAACAGTCTGATAATCCAATTTATTAGTAATACTTCCACTTGCACATAAAGTACATTTAATTGCAGCATCGTCTTTTTGTACTTTATATATGGAGATTGCTTCATCTTTTGAAGAGGTATATACTGTTTCAAACGTTGTTCCATTTATGCTTCTTTCTATGATAAAACGACCCGAATATTCATTTGCAGCCGCCGCATTTCCATCTTTATAAAAACCAGAAAATGTAACAGCTTCCGGTGAAAACTTATCACCAGAAAGCTTCTTAACAATTAAAGTAGACGGTTGTAACATATATACTCGCGCAGAACCATTAGCCCCATCTTTCGTTTTTGTCCAAGAGAATTGTTTTACAACAGACTGTCCTTTTAGCGTAAATGTTAGATTAATAACACCGTTCAAAATATCGGCTCCACCAAGAGTTGCATTTTTAGCAATATTTAAAATAACTTTTCCTTCCTTCTCAGGTGTTGCATTTTCAACGGTATGGGATATTCCGGATGGCAATTCACCAACTGTAACCTCACACGCAATTTTTGTAAAGCCTTCATATCCAGTGAAAGGTATTTCAAGCAGCATTTGTTTGCTTACAAGTCCTGCATTCGTACATGGGATCGACTGTGATTCATTCGCAACTACTACATTTAATGCGGGTGTTCCGGGCTTTCCTTGTTCACCATCATTCACAACAGTTAGTGTAATTTGTCCATATGCTTTCATATTTCACCATCCTTATATTAAAATAGGAGAGTAGTGCTTCCTACCCTCCGTGAATGACAATTTTATGTTGTTAAAGAAATTTCTGCCTCGCAATTAATCACCAGATTCTTATTTACAAGTTCTCTATCGACAAAAATAACTTTTCCTGTTTTCCATTCTTTGTCTGTGTCAAGCTCGACTCCATTTTGCCGTCTGTAATACTTATAAACTCCAGTTGGTAAATCAACTCCTGTAGCATCAGCCCATGCGGATCCGTTATATTTCTTGAGTACAACTTCTTTTTTTACCTTATCAATATGATAATAGAAGTCTCCTGTATGAGGAGACTTTGGAGCTTCTGTAGAGAATGTAGTTGATTTAATCGGATCAATTTCTTCTCCATTTAAATATGCTAAAGTATACACCGCTCCAAAAGTTGTTTCATTTGTAAGTTGTGTACCTACAGAACATAACACTTGTAAATCAAGCGGGTCATTTTTATCGGTTACAGTCCAATATGCGATATATTCTTTTCCTCCATAGGTCGCTGTGCATTTAAATGAAGCGAGAGAATCTACCATCACTGGAGTAACTGTTAATTTACTTGTTGTCTGTCCTTCAATAATTTCGTAATTTCCACTTTTGAATTTTGCCCACTTGTATGTAACGCCTGAAGTGATAATTGTACTTCCGTCAGAAAGTTGAGTTTCTAATACGACATTATTACCACCATTTACGATTACATCACCTTGCGGAGCATAAATCTGTAACAGTACCGCATTCGTTGCTTGAATACTCTTTGTCCAACCAAATTTTTTAACAACAGAAACACCACCTACAGTGAAAGTAAGAGAGAATGTTCCTGATAAATCAGAAGCAGAACCGAGGTTATTTCCTGCAGGAACATTTATAATCAGCAATCCATCATTAGATGTTGTACCGGCTGTGTTTGTTTTTACAGTAACTCCAGATGGTAAAGTCCCAGTAGTGCATGTTACTGCAGCTCTGCTTAATCCCTTATATGCATAAAATGGGATATTGATATCTCTAGAAATCTTAACAGTACCATTTGCATTACATGGGATGACCTCTGCTTCATTACCCATAATTACAGAAATAGAATCTTCACCCGGTTTACCATTTCCACCATCAGTACCGTCTCTTGTAACCATTACAGTCTGTGAGTCCAATTTTGTTGTAGTTCCACCTGACGCATACAACTCACATTTAATTGCTCTTACAGTTGTGTTGGACGGTGTGTATACTTTACTAGGCTCATCTGTTGAGGATGTATATTTAGCTGTTCCGAAATTTAAACCATCCGTTGATTCTAAAATAACAAATCTACCATTATATACGGTTTGTGTTGTTGCTGCTCCAACTTGCTTCATTCCTGAAAATGTTACATTAGCTGGCGCAAATACATTATTCTTTCCAAGATTCATAGAAAGGGTAGATGCTTCCACAGAATAGATAACTGCATCAGATCCATCAACGCCGGCACGCTGTTTAATTAATGAAAATCTCTTTTTTAAGGTTGTTGCTTTTGACACACATGAAAATTCAACATGACCAACATCAACATTATTATCCATTTTTGTTACCGTGTATTTATTACCCACAAACGTACCTGTAATTCCTTCACTTGGAACTGCACTGATAGTCCATTTAGATGTTACATCAACACCACCTTCAAATACGCCTACTGTTGTTTCTGCTCCTTTATAACCAGTATCCGGATTAACAACACCACTTGAATTACAAGGAAGGGTATGACTTTCGTTACTTAATACAACTGCTACGGTACTGTTTCCGGCAGCACCATCTCTGATTTTTGTGATTGTATGTAAGTCATATACAGATGAATCATTTGTTACCAACTTAATTACTGCTACATCATTGTTAAATAAAATATTTTCCGATGCTTTAATATTGATAGTAGATCCGTTAATAGATGGATTGTTTGTCGTTGGCATTGCAACAAATAAACCACTTGCATTTTTATATTGCCACTGTGAAATATTTACGTTTGTACAAGTAGCAGTTAACACGATAGTATCAACACCTACTAAAGTCTGATTTGAATTATATAAAAATACAGACTCTCCAGAAACTGAACAATATTTTGCCTCAGTTGCTTGTTTAGACAGTGAAAAGGTCATCTGAGCCTGTGTCTCTAATGTTACATTGGTGCTTGGGTCTGTATACTGTACATTTGCAATATATGTAAGGATTCCACTTTGAATTGTCCCAAGAAAATTCTGCGAAACTGTAAGAACTCCATCTTTTACAGTTTCTCCTGTTTTTAAATCCGTTGGAGCAGATGATCCCTCTTGTCTTTTCCATGTTACAGTAAGACCTGTTTTTGGCAGTGTAAGTTGTTGATCATTAAAATACATAATTGGTGTAAGAACCAAATGTGTTTTACTCCAATCTGGAGTATATACAGTTGTAGCTTCATTCGGATTTTCGATGACAGTCTGTGGTAAGCTGCTTGTGATATACAAGCTAATCCGACCTACATCTGTAGCATCAGTAATTGTAATAGAACTATATGCTTTTGCTAAAGCCATAAAATACCTCCTTTAAAAAACTGCTCTTGCGAGTTCTTTATTTTCATTAAAAAAGGAACAAGTAAAACTTGCTCCTCCGAATACATCTTCGTTTGTAATATGCAAACCTTTCGTTCCGTTTGCATGTGCTGTGTTCCAGTAATGATCTCCATCAGAATCTGGAGATTGTCTTGTCCATATAAAATGTGTCTCATCATACATATCTGTAATATCGCTCTGACCAAGATACAATGTCGGCGAGAGAGTAGTATTTATCATTCCGGGTCTGAACACTACTCCGTTAGAGGAATAGATATTCATTGTGTACGGAGTGGACACCTTAATTCCATCAATCTGTGTTTGCATATTAGAAAATTTGTTTTCGATAGTAGTGAACGATGCATTGATACCCTGTCCATTAATAACAACATCAGACACATGTATTTTCCCATCGTCATCTTGTTCTACAGCTTGAAAAGCTAATTTTTCTTTAGCAATTGTGGAATCTGCAATCATGTCATTTTTGATTAAACCATCTTCAATTGCAGATTCTTTAATTCCAGTAGAATCAATAAGAACACCTTTCCCAGTTTCGTCATACAGACAGAACGTAAAATCATTGTTTGAATCTCTTCCTATTTGAATACGAACTGTCCCGTTCTTATCTTTGAATTGCATTGTATTTCCTGCAATTGCCATTCCACCGTCATCAGATTCAATCTGAAATTTATCTGCAGAAATAGTACCTGCTTTTAACATTGATACTGTAATCTGTGCTGCAATCAAGTCTTTAATAACAGCTTCATCAATTGTCACATTTTGTGCTGTCAAATTAATAATGTGACCGAGTTCTGCTGAAACATTACCAGAAATCAAGTTATCAATGTTCGCAACATAGGCAGCGAGTTTTTTGAAATCACCAGATTCAGCAACGATCTGTCCGGCAGAAATAAGTTCAGCTTGTAAATATTGAAAGAATCCATTCTCGGCGTGTATATTAATACACTTAATCATTTCAGCCTCCAATGTTCCCGGAGTAATATAATTTCCGTTTCCACCACCAATAATACTTCCTCCAGAACCATTTACGATGTTTTGAACTTTATTCGTAAATGCAGAAGACTGAAGCAACTTTTGCAAAATTTCATAAATATTTTCATCGGTAATTTGTAGATTTCCAACGTAATTATTGCGAGCGCC
>OASY01000620.1_pt1 | contig 21900 bp, 25 predicted proteins | sample 1501231 | NCBI WGS metagenome assembly OASY01 (sample SAMEA2579917, study PRJEB22360) | human gut metagenome | biome: human gut; feature: human-associated habitat; material: faeces | place: Denmark | collected 2008/2010 | reverse complement strand
ATAAAAATGTTTGGCGAGGACAGTGATGTGTTCCGGGTTCGTGTGGCAGGGCAGTTCCCGCGTTCTACTCCGGACAGTTTGATCGCAATGGAATGGTGTGAGGGGGCGGCAAAGGCCTGCCCCCCGGCCTCTGCCCATGGGGAACGCCTGGACATAGGCATCGATGTGGCACGTTATGGGGATGATAATTCTGTTTTATATCCCTTAATGGATAAAGCCAGGTCAATGCCATATGAATTGTACCGGCATAACCGTACAACAGAGATAGCAGGATATGCAGTTAGGATGATTAAACATTATGCAGTTGAGGAACGGGTCAATACGATCCGTGTTAAGGTAGACTGTGATGGGTTGGGAGTTGGCGTGTATGATAACCTTTATGACATTGCCCCTCAGATTATAGATGAAGTATACCAGGAGCGTTTGGGACGTGCACGGAAGGATTCGGGGTACACAGCCTGCTGGTCTGGGGTTGAAGGGGGGACAGGTGAGGCTGGGATCCCCCAGTTGGATCTGGAAATCCTGGAGTGCCATTTTGGAGGTGCAGGGGGAAAAGCGGACGAGGATGACTCGGTAGAGTATAGCAACAGCAGCGGCCTAATGTGGGGCAGGGTGAGGCAGTACCTTAAGGATGGCAGGCTGCAGTTGCCGGATGATGATACATTGTTTGTGCAGCTGAGTAACCGGAGGTATAGGGTCAACAAAGATGGAAAACTGGAATTGGAGCGGAAAGAGGATATGAAGAAACGGGGGTTGTCCTCGCCAGATATAGCGGATGCCTTGGCAATGGCTCTTTATGATCCGGAGGAACCAGTCTTGGCTTTTGGTGATATGGGACTGGAAAAAACAAGTTACTGGACAGGATAGGAGGCAGATAGATGGTGGGAAAGGAATATGGGCGCCTGGGCCAAAAGCGCTATGGCGGGACATTTTTTGAAGAGTTCCTGCCAGAACTGCGTGGAAAACGCGGGATTGCGGCATATTATGAGATGTCAGAAAATGATGAGGTGGTCGGCGCTGTACTGACTGCTATTGAGTTGTTGTTGCGTCAGGCGTCCTGGCGGGTTGACCCGGCGGGGCCTGAAAAAAAGGATGTAGAAGCGTCTGAATTTGTGGAGCAGTGCCGCAATGATATGCAGGAGACGTGGACAGATACAATCTCAGAGATGCTTTCTTTCCTGATCTATGGGTGGTCCCTTCACGAGATTGTTTATAAACGCCGATTGGGAAGGGGACAGAATCACATAACGTCATCGAAGTATGACGATGGCCTGATCGGATGGCAGAAACTCCCCATACGTGCCCAAGAAACACTGTATGAGTGGGTATATGACGGGAATGACAACTTGGTGGCTATGCAGCAGCTCCCACCACCGGATTATGGGATACTGGAGATCCCTATGAATAAGGCACTCCTGTTCCGTACAAAATCCAGAAAAGATAATCCGGAGGGAAAGAGTATCCTGCGGAATGCCTACCGTTCCTGGTATTTTAAACGGCGGATCCAGGAGATAGAGGGGATTGGGATCGAACGGGATCTGGCGGGCCTGCCGGTGATTTATACTCCGGAGAAGGTGGACATTTTCAGGAATGACCCTAAAATGCAGGTCGTAAAGGCAGAACTGCGTAAGTATGTGAAAAATATTCGCAGGGACGAGGAAGAGGGGGTGGTATTGCCGAACGGATACAAGCTGGAACTCCTTAGCACTGGGGGTAGCCGCCAGTTTGATACAAACGCTATCATCAATAGGTACGATACCCGCATTGCTATGGCCATGATGGCAGATTTTATCCTTCTTGGCCACCAAGGGACAGGAAGCTATGCGCTATCCTCTGATAAATCCCAGTTGTTTAAAGAGGCGATTAAAACATATCTGGATATTATCTGTGAGGTATTTAACCAGCAGGCCATCCCCCGGTTGATTGATGTGAATGGGCAGCACTTTCAGGGGATTACAGATTATCCTAAACTGGTACACGGGGATGTGGAGCATATTGACCTGGGTATACTGGGAGAGTTTATTCAGAGGATGTCTTCTGCTGGTATCCTGCTTCCTGATGAAGGGATTGAGGATTATGTTAGGGAGGCAGCCAGGCTGCCGGAACGCATAGAACTGAGAGAAGAGAAGAAACCCGCAGAAAGACCGGATAAAGGTAACAGTAAAGACAATGACAAAGAGGAGGAAACAGATAACCTGAGAGCGGTAGAGGCGGCCAAGCATCGACTGGGAAGGTGGTGACAGAATGTTTCTATATCGGCAGCCAGCAAAGATACTATATAAGTCAAAGCAGCAACAGGCAATTCTCCAGAAACTATCAGAATATGTGGACTCCCATCTGGGTGAGCCGGCGAGGATCCTTACGCATCTCTGGCGTGACCAGGAGGAGGCATTGACGTATAAGGAACTACGTGAGGCTGTTTTAAATGGGGATATTAGCCCGGAAATATTTGAGGTATGGCAGCGGGATTATGCGGCGATGGCGGCCTCTGCCTTCCTTCCGGTATGGATGGCTGCGGCAGAGGCCGGAGGAAGAAATGAGCCGGTTACAGCATCACTTGCTGGATTTGAGTTTATACCTGGTGCTCATGGGGTCAAAAGGTGGGTAAGGGAACATTCCGGGGAACTGATCACCGCAGTAACAGAAGAACAGCGTGCTGCGGTAAAAGCGATGATTGGAAGGGCCGTAGAAGGAAGGTATACAGTAGACGAATTGTCCAAGGTGATACGCCCTTGTGTGGGGCTTAACCGGCTCCAGGCGGAGGCAAACCTGCGGTATTATGAAAGCATCCGGGACAACCTCATCAGGCAGCACTCGCGGATGATGGTAGAGAACGCGCAGAAACAGGCTTTGGAAATGTCAATAAAGTATGCGGAAAGGCAGCACCGCCAAAGGGCGTATATGATTGCGGAAACAGAACTGGTGGCAGCTTACAATCAGGGGAATGAGCAGGCTGTGAGCCAGGCACAAGGGCAGAAACTTCTGGGTGCGGTACGGAGGATTGGAAGTACAGCGGATGATGAGCGGGTCTGTGGTAGGTGTGCACCTAAGAATGGAAAAGAAATCCCGGCAGAGGAGGGCACGCCGCCTTGGCATCCGCGTTGTAGGTGCGCGATTGCTTATGAACCGACGGGAGAAACTTATGACAGTCAAGTGGAGCAGCCAGAGTACCTTCCACCCATGGATGAACGCATCAGGGCAGATACCCAGGAACAGATATGGAAAGAATGGGGCTTGATTCCACAGTCCCACCAGGATATACTAAAAGATGAAATGGATATATGGCGTTCTCCTTTTGGAGGGTCACGTACAGACAAGAGATTTGGGATTGTATATGTGGCGGATGATCTGGACGAAGGTGAATTTATCCACGAAGCGGCACATATTCTGGAATCGTCGCTGGATATTTTCAAGGATTCGGAATATATAGACATATTGGAAAAATCACTGGGGGATTACCATAATAATTTGATACTGGATGAGGAAACATTTGTACAGCCCGTTTATCGGGTGCAGTCCGCTAAATTTGTGACAAAGTATCAGGGGCGTTATTATCATAGCGTTCCAATTAAAAAGCCAGATGGTTCAATCAATCCAGGTGCATTTTCAGATTTTTTCTCAGAGGGATATAGGGCTTATATCCTTTTTCCTGAAATGTTAAAGCAGAGAAATAAAGAACTGTATGACTACATAGAAAGGCTGGTAGCGGATGGCTAAGACAACGGAGTATTCTGGGACTCAATTAAAACATGATTTCATGGCAATATCCAATCCAAAAGAATTTATGGAGTGGAAAGCGAAATACCCAGAACTTAAGGGGGAATCATATGATGATGATATGGAGCGTAAACTGCAGGAAATCCTGTATATGCTCCCTCATGATCCATTTGACACAGTAGATTCTCATAAGGAGCTTTGGAAAAAAAACTAAACAGATATTAGAAACGTTGCCGTCTGCCGCCTGGTAGGCGGTATTTTGTTTCGGTGCTAAAAGAGGAAAGTGAGGGACAGATATGTTATCTTTTTTGGACATGATAAATAGTCCGTTGGTTAACAGGCCACCAGAGCAGGAAGTGATTAAGGGCCGGATCCAGATTGAAAAATCAGATGACGATAAGCAGTATGCTTTTGGATGGGCCAGTGTGTCAGTGGCTACAGATGGGAAACAGGTGGTGGACTGGCAGAAAGATATGATAGACCCGGAAGATCTGGAGGCTGCTGTCTACCGGTATGTGGAATTGTACCGGGATGGTGGAGAGATGCATGAGAGGGGAGGCGTGGCAGTCCTGATAGAATCGGTAGTGTTTACACCCGAGAAGTTAAAGGCAATGGGACTGGAAGAAAACAGCCTTCCTACAGCATGGTGGATAGGATTCCATGTGACAGATAGTGAGGTATGGGAGAAGGTCAAAGATGGAACCTACCCCATGTTTTCCATTGAAGGGAAAGCAGTCAGAGTCCCAGTGGAAGATGAACCATGATTGGTTATTCATTATGGTGAATCATAAAAGGATTAAGTTCAGAGGTAAACACGCAGGCCATCCTGGGTGTTATTTTATACCTATTTTTAAGAAAGGAGGCAGGCCATATGGCAAAAGGTAAGACCAAACTTAAGGGTCTGGAAGTCAGTAAAGTGGACTTTGTGGATCAGGGAGCTAACCAGGGGGCAGACATCTTACTGACAAAGCGCCAGGAGCCACAGGTAGAAGGTTTCTGGAAAGGGCTGTTGTTTTATATCAAAAAGCAGATGGCGGCAGACCCACAGGGGGCCAAAGAAATTTCACAAGAAATTGAGAAGGCAGGGGCCCAGACTTTTGATGATAAGATGTCTGAAAGGAACCTTGACCGTATCCGGGATGAGATGTGGAATGTCTGCTATGCCCTGCAGAGCAGTTTCGTATCTATCTTGATGGATAACGAGCTGGACAAGAAAAAAAAGAAGGAAGCCATGGAACAGTCGGTAGAGGAATTCTCACAGGCAATGGAAGGATTCATCAGTCGCTGGTGCAAAGGGACAGCTGCCAATGTTGAGAAAAGACTGGAAGGGATGTTTGAGCCGGATATAAAAACGCTGGGGATTATGAAGAACAGACTTGACCAGATGATCGCAAAGGCAGGAATACCTTTTGTGCCGACACAGAACCTGGATAGACCAGGAGAAAAAGGAGAACAGGAAATGAAGATCGACAAGAGTAAGATGACACCAGAGGATGCAGCTCAGTTTGAGCGTATGGCAAAGGCATATGGATGGGAAGAGGATGACGCTGCTTCATCTGCGGGAGCTGAAGGTACAGCACTGGAAGGGGATGGACAGACGACAGAACCGCCAGCAGGCGGAGTGAACAAAGGACTGCACCCGCAGGTACAGGCAGAGCTTGAAGCATTGCATAAGATGAGGGAAGAACTTGAGAGCAAGGAACTGCTCGGCGTAGCTAAGAAATATGAGGTGATTGGCAAGAAAGCGGAGAAACTGGTCCCTGTGTTAAAGAGCATGAAGGCGGCAGGGGATGATTCCTACAGCAATTATCTGGCAGTCCTCGATGAGATGGTCACCATGCAGAGCAATTCAGGGATGTTCACAGAAATCGGAAAGTCAGGAGGCCATATTCAGGTAGGGGCTACAGCAGAAGAGGAAGCATTTTCTAAAGCTAGGGCCAAAGCTTCCGAGATCCGTAAGAGCAGGCCGGAACTGACAGAAGCAGAGGCTATTGACCTTGCTATCCAGGAGACACCAGAGCTCCAGGAATCATTTAGATAAGGGAGGAATGGCATATGGCAAATGTATTTGAATATTCTATGGTCGATACATCGGCGACACTGACGGTCACATCAGGAGCGGATATCACGTCTGCCCAGTGCAAAGCAGTGAAATTATCAGGAGGAAAGGCAGTGCTCCCTTCTGTCGGGGAAATACCGGCAGGTATTCTTCTTATTTCCAGTGAGGATACCATCAAGAATGGAGAGGAGACCACTATCCAGATCAAAGATATGGGAACATGGAAAGCGGGAACTGCATTTGCAGCTGGGGATATGTTGGCAGCAGACGCAGAGGGGCTTTGCCAGAAAGCGACAGAGGGACAGTTTATGTATGCCCGTGCACTGGAAGCAGCGACGGCAAAAGGTGACCTTGTAAAAGTACAGATCGTAAATGCAGGCTATGTGGCCAGAGCTTAAAGGAGGAATAAAAGATATGAATAATCTACATGCAAGTACAGCAGGTATCCAGTTGGATATCGCAAAAGGCTGGAAACCCAGCCTGTATCTGTCCAATATGTCCATGGCATTTTTCCAGCAGGAGGGTTTCCATTTTGCAAAGAACATCTTTCCCATTTGCCCGGTGAGCTTTTCTACCGGACAGTATTATATCTTCAACAAGGAGGAACTGGCTACGGATCAGGTGCAGAAGAAGCCGGCTTATGGAAAAGTAGCCCCGGCAGTGTTCAGCCATACCGAGGATTCGTATACCTGTTCCGTGGATCAGTTTATCATTGGGATCGACCAGATTGCAGCGCTGAACTACCAGAGGAGCCGTGTTCCTGGAAGTATCGATCCCAAGAGGTCAAAAGTCCGTATCGCAACAGAGCAGATGAACTTACATCTTGACAGACTGTTTGCAGAAAAATTCTTTAAAGATACTTCTTGGAAGAATGTGAAAGAAGGGAGCGATTCTGCGGATGGAGGCAGCAAATTTATGTATTTCGATGATGCCAGTGCAGATATCATCGGCCTCTTTGATGATTACAAGAGGGACATTCTCTTAGGCGGTCTGCGTATGCCAAATAAGCTTATCTTGGGATACGATGCGTTTGTAGCCATGAAGAAACATCCTCAGTTCTTAGAGCGTGTGACAGGAAGCGGATCCACACCGAACCCTGCTCTTGTAAATGAACAGGTTATCTCTGCTGTATTAGGGATCCCAACGGTTAAGGTGATCTATGCAGTGCAGAACAAAGCACGGATGGGGCAGGCGGCAGATATCCAGTTTGCGTGTGACAGCAAATCTGCCCTGTTATCTTATGCACCAGATTCCCCTGCTATTGATGAACCTTCTGCCGGATATATCTTTACATGGGATATGCTGGGGAATGGGCAGTGGATCGCTACAGACCAGTTTGAGGGAGAACCAGGGACCCATTCAGAGTTTATAGAAGCGCTGCTCTCTACAGATATGCATAAGACCTGCGACGATTTGGCGATCTTCCTCAAAGGTTGCGTAAAATAAAAACGGAGGTGGCAGGATGAAGCAGTATGGTGTTGTAAAACCAGTGTACTTAAAAGGCATACGCCGTAAGCTTGGGGAGATGGTACCGGAAACAGAGGTACAAGGGGAGGGCGTTGGATGCCTGCTCCGGATGGGCTACCTGGTCGAAATGGAAGAGACAGAAGATGGGCCTGAGATATTTGGGGTATCTATGTTGCCGGAAGAAACAGATGCGGCAGGATTGGGAAAGAAAGTAAAAGAATTGGGAACCTTTAAGATGGCAGGAGATGGCAACGGTATCCAGGGAACGTTAAACTATGTGAGTGGGTATACAGGTTTTAATGGTTCAGATCCACAGGAGCAGGAGGGATACTTCCTGCCTTTTGGGTTCACATTGCCGGAGGGATATGCCAAAGCCCATATGATTATAAAAGGTGGGAAAGGGAACTCCGTAGAATTGGATGCTCAGAACGTGGTCTATCTGGGAAAGACAGCAGAAGATGTGAGGGTGAGAAGTCTGGTGATCACACTAAACAAGATCGCAGAAGATAACCCAGACAACATCCAGTCCGCGGTCAAAGAGTATCTATTGACAGGGCTCACAGCTGTAGGACAACAAAAGGCCCGGAAGAAAGGATAATAGGGTATGGCGAGGACCTATACATATGACCCGGTACAAATATCGGAAATGGGCCTGGATCGGATGCGGTTTGAACTCGGCGTGATGGTGGAGGGCAGAGAAGATACGGCGGCTTTGACGGATGAGGAGATCCGGGCCGCCTTGGGCCTTTACCCGGATGACTGGAAGAAAGCCAAGCTGGCACTGGTGGAGAGCCTTTGCCGGCGCTTTGCCTATGAAGTGGACACTAAGACCAGCAAGCTGACTCTGTCCCTGAGCCAGCGGGCGAAGGCATGGCAGGAACTGTATATGGAACTGAAGGAAGAAGTTGAGGCCGAGGAGATAAGCCTGCCGATTTCCGTAGGTGAAAATCAGGGACACAAACCATATTTTTATACCGGTATGATGCAGAATATGGCCGGAGGAGGAACGGAGCAGACATGATAAACGCCAGAGGGATGTACCTGCGGCCAGGGAACCTGTTTAAGGATTTCCAGGTGGTGAAATCGGAGACAGTGCTGGAGAAGGGAAAAACAGTGGAGATAGCTGAAATGACCGGCATACTCATTCGCGGATGCCTGGAGGATGCCACACCAGAAGAGAAAATGCGCTGGGATCAGCCACAGCACCCAGTTTCCCATTCCATCGTCCAGGCTGGGCCCCCAAAGGCAAAGCAGGGGTGGATCTTGAAATGGTTGGGGAGGTCTTATCGGATTAACGGCGTTGATTCCTGCGGGGAACTGGGAATAACGACGATCTATTATGTGGAGGAACGGAGGGACAATGGTGCTTGAATACTCAGCGGGAGCCAGAATACAGATGGCTGTCAAGCGATACTGCCAGCGTACAGTAAACCGGATCCGGGCAAGTGGCTGGGTCGGAGTCCAGTACCTTAGAAATGCGGAGCTCAAGGTTCTTAGCGGGCAGAGGAGCGGGCGGCGTTATAATGTACCAGGCACGGGGCGAGTTAAATATTATAAGCGTACCCACAGGGCTGCCGTCACATACCGTAGGTACACTGCCTCTGCTCCCGGGGAGGCCCCAGCTGTAAGGACTGGGGTATTCCGTACCAGCTGGCAGATGGTTGTAAGGGACAGGCCGAACGGAGTGCTGCTGCGGTTGAATACGAGCGAGAATAGGAAACGGTATCCGGGATACCTGGATAAAGGAACCAAAAAAATGGCTCCCAGGCCGTATGCAAAGCCAATCCAAGACATGGCTGTTCCGCAGGTTCGCAGAGTCTATCAGAACATGAGATTATAGAAAGGGGAATGTGCATATGGCGATCTTGACAACAACAAAGAGGCCGGCTTTTGATAGGGCGGCAGTTATCCGGGGAGCATTTATCCTTGGCCGCCATAAAAGCTGGGAAAAAGGAGTTAATGGTCTTGTGGCTGATGTGACAGAAAACGAGTTGCTGGTGCAGTTCCTCCCTGAAATCCGCAATGTGACAAACCATTACCGGATCCCGGCAGAGGAAGTAGCGTCTGGGGAATGGGAACTGCGGATCTCGCCTGACTTGCAAGAGATTGAGGAGGTAGGGAAAATTGGAACTGCATGAGCTGATTTGGGCTAGGTTGTCTGGGGATCAGGATGTAACAGGAAACTTGACCAGATTTTGTGGAACCCCCGCGGTATTTATAGACGAGGTTCCACAGGATGGTGCGGCAGGCTGGGGTGGGGAATCTAACTATCCGAGGATCGTTTTTAATGTGGACTTGTCTGCAAATGAAGAACGCAGGTGTCAGGGAACCATGGTTCTGTCTGTATTTGCGGAAAACAACGGGACATATGACTTTGCACGGGCTGCTGCAGCAATCAGAAGGTGCCTCTGCGATGTTTTCCTGAGTCCAGAAGGCGAAAGTCCTTGCTGCTTTGCATGGAGCCGTACAGACGGGTTTGCAGTGGAAGGAACCAACATATGCGGCCAGGAAATGCAGTTTGATATCCTGGAGTATCCATCCCAGGAAACAACAGACCCAGATCCGACAGAGGCCTTGAGCGCATACCTAAAAGAACTGTTTCCAGAAGCGTTGATACTGTGGCATGATACGGTTCAGGAAGAGGAGGAAGTTGAGGGAAGACGTCCAGCATTCTATTGCCGTTTGGAGAGGGAGGTAGAGGACGCAGGAAGGTCTACTTATACAGTGGCTTGGATGGAATGCACTATGGCAGTCCATGTGTTTTCTGTTTCAGGTAGCCTCCGTGGAAAATATGCAAGGGCTGTCTCAAAACAGCTGTCTGTGGATGGCGTGTTCTGCCTCACGGATCGTTCTCCGTTTTTTGTAACGGCTGTGTCGCTAACTCCTGGGGCGGACTACCTTCGGTCGGGCCAGGTGCGGGTATCTGGAAGGTATGGGATCTTAAGGCATAGAGAAAAGAAGAACAAATTGGGAGGAGTGAAAACAGAATATGAAGGAGAATGAGAGTATGTCAGAAAAAAGGAAGGATATAATTTCCGGGCAGACAGCCAGCAAGAGACAGCCAGGGCTATGGGACAAGTCTGCGGAGGATGTCGCAGCTGTGTATACAGTGGATGAACTGGCAGTAGCCGGCTGGAAACAGTTTGGCTGTAGCTGCGAGATGGTAAGGGCGGCGTTTATGCATGAGGGAAAAGACAAGGCGACCCTTGCAGAGGCAAGGCTGCTGGTTGATGGATTCAGAAAACGGGAGGTGAAATAGATGGCAGGGATTTTTTCAGATAGCATGGCAGAGGTCAGGCCGGGGAGTTACTTTACGGTAGGCACCAGTGATGGTTCCAGTGCAGTGGGGGCTAAGGATGGTATCGTAGCAGTGCTGTTCCAAGGTACATTTGGGCCGTTGAATGAGATTGTGGAAATAACGGATAGCCGGGATATTTACAGTGTTTATGGAAGTGATGGGAAGGTGGATGCGGCCAGTCTGGCATTTCTGGGCGGGGCAAAAACAGTCCTTGCCGTGAGGGTTGGGGCAGAAGGGACGGCGGCCAGGGTGCAGTTGGGCGAAATTGTGACGATCACGGCCAAGTATCCGGGTACACGGCCTTTTGCAGTTACGGTCAGGGATAGTCTGACAGAGGCAGACTGTAAGCAGGTGGTTTTTTATTCAGGGAATAAGCAGGTGGAAAGCTATACAGTTAAGAAAAACGGGAATACGGAAGGCGCAGTCTTAAAAGCGGCAATGGAGGGATCGTCCTATTTCACAGTGGAGGTGAATACGGATGGGGCTTTGACAGATGTTGCCCAAAAGGCATTTACAGCTGGTGCGGATCCGACGGTCAATGTGGACAGCTATCAGGCTGGCCTTGAAATATTAGAAAGTGTATACTGTAATGCGGTTTGTGTGGCAACGGAGGACACGGCGGTGCATTTGTTGGTCAAGACATTCCTAGATCGCGCTTATGACAATGGATTTTTTGCCTGCGGCGTGATTGCGGAACTTGCCAGCACGGATCTGGAGGTGCGCCAGAACCATGCATTGGCGTTTAATGATGAGAAGATGGTCTATGTGTTAAATGCAGAAGCTGACCGGATGGGGGAAACGTTAAAGGGATATCAAGTGGCAGCCATCGTGGCAGGTATGTATGCAGCTTATGCAAGCAATTATACATTGACCCATAAGATTCTGGAGCCGGTAACGGATCTTAAGGAAGTCCTGACACCGTCCCAGATGACAGCTGCAGAGCAGAAGGGCTGCCTGGTACTCTCCAAAAGCCCAGCAGGGAAAATATGGATTGACAATGCCTTGAATACGCTGGTCGAACTTCCGGATAGCAAGGATGTAGGCTGGAAGAAACTGCGCCGGACAAAGACCCGATTTGAACTGTTGTATCGAATGAATACCACCGCTGACAACCTGGTGGGGAATGTGGATAATGACAAGAACGGCCGTGAAACCGTGATTGCGAAACTCAACGAAGTTGGAACAGCCATGATACAGGAAGGAAAACTGGTTTCCTGTAGTGTCACAGAGCATCCAGACAAAACAGCTAATGCGGATTATGCATATTTTCTGATCGATGTGGTGGATAAGGATAGCCTTGAACATCTGTATCTGTACTATAATTTTTCATATGACACAGAGGAGGGATAAAGGATGTCAAAATTAAACACAAGGGCCGGTGCGGATGCACGGCACGCTCGTACCGGTAAGGATGGGGCACTTTATGACGGGGATGGGAACCTGCTGGCAACCATAGAGAGTTTTCAAGCGCAGGTTGCCTTTAATAACGCAAAGTACCAGGTACTGGGGAACGGTCAGGAACTGGAGGCGATGAATACCTTTGGAATCACCCTGACGGCCAGCCAGGTTGTAGTGGAGGATGACCAGTTCATTGAAGATCTGTTTGAATTTATGGATAGCCAGGTCATGCCAGAATGGGTGTTTCAGGGCGTCCTCAAAGGGCTTAACGGATCTGAGGAGCGGGTGGTTTACCGCGAGGTGATTCCCTCTGGAACCATCGACCTGCAAAATATCAGTACAGGTGATGTAGTGAAACGTTCTTGGAGTTTCTTTGTGAACCAGGCACCAAGGTTACAGTCCAGGCTGACAGTGGACAGGTAAATATGATCGGGTTTGAGCGAATAGCTAAACCTAAGATTCCTGAAAACCCCTGTCAAAAAAAACAGTAGAAGAATTTTAAGGAGGATTTAACAATGAGGCGATTAGATGTAAATGCAGCAGAAGAACATGAGGAGAGAGAGTTGACATCGAGGGAGCAGGATGAGAGTCTCCGTGCACAGGCACCGGCAATCCTGGAAGGGATTATAGCTGCAGCCCAGAACATAGAGGAAGAGCAGCAGACGATCACTATCCAGCGTGCAGGTAAGGCGTATTTCAGACTGGTTATCCGCCCAGTGCCTGAGGCAGAGGCAAAAGCGTGCCGTAAGAAGTGCACAAGATATGTCAAGAGCAAAGCGTATGGCATCAAGGTGCCCGAGGAGATGGACCGCACAAAGTATACATCCATGTTGATATACGCTGCGACTGTGAATCGAGAGGAGACATGGGATAACAAGGCGCTGTGGAAAGCCCTTGAAAACCGCTATCCGATCGTAACCGGATGGGAAACCGTGGATCAGGTGCTTCTCTCTGGGGAGAAGGAGCGTGTAATGGATTTGATCGATACATTGTCTGGATATACGGATGATGATGAGTTTGAACTGACTGAAACCATAAAAAACTGATCCGGGCCAGAAGCCGGCCTTTTGTTATCCGACACCGGGCGCTCCAAGACCTGGGAATCCGCCCAGATGAATTCGAGGAGCTCCCGATGTGGAAACGGGCCTGGATAACGGCCTCGATTGAAGTAGAGCATAATCTGGATGAAGGAAACGAGGAGGTGAAAGAGGATGGCAGAGCCGGTTACAATTGATGTTATCATACAGGCAGTGAATAGGACAGAGGCAGGGACGAAAGCTGCTTCCAAAGCCGTAAATAGCGTGGCAGAAGCGTCAAAAAAGATGGCAGAGGAAACCGCAAAGGCGGAGGAGTCTGCAAAGAAAACGGATGCTGGTTTTGCACAGGTGGAGAAATCTTCAAAGAAAGTCGGAAAAGGCCTGGATGATGTGGAGAAATCTTCAAAGAAAGCCGGAAAAGGCCTGGATGATGTGGAAAAGTCATCTAACCGTACCAAGCGTGGGTTGGATGAAACAGAAAAATCCAGTAAGCGGGTGCAGAAAACCTTACGGGAACTGGCAAAGGAACGAGTAATGATCCTAATGGAAGCTAGAGACAGATTTTCACCAGTACTTGGAAAAGTGCAGGGAGGCCTCAGAAATCTTACAAAGGGTGCCTGGATGGTGCCGATCAAGGTGGCGGATTATGCCACCCGACCGATACGTGGGATTTTAAACCTCCTATCCTCGGTTCAGGGGATGGTTTTTGGGGCCGCTGGTACCTTTGGGGGATTGGTAGCGCCCATGGACATTTCCGGGGACTATGAGCAAACGGAAATTGCATTTTCCACTATGCTGAAAAGCCAGGAAAAGGCAAAACAGTTCCTGGCAGATGCATCCGACTTTGCCAATGCCACCCCTTTTGAGTTCCCAGATCTGATTGACAGTTCCAAGTTGCTACTGGCATTTGGCTTCGACTCGGACAGGATTCTCCCTATGATGACGACCATTGGGGATACAGCCTCAGGACTTGGAGCCGGGGCACAGGGCATTGACCGTATCAACAGGGCACTGGGGCAGATGCAGGCGAAAGGCCGCGTATTGACAGAGGAGCTTATGCAGCTGCAAGAAATCGGTATCCCAGTCAATCAGATCCTACAGGAAGAACTGGGGCTGACCCAGGAGCAGATCGCCAGAATCGGTGATGAGAATGTAAAGGCAGAAGATGCCATTGACGGCCTCCTGCGCGGCATGGAGAAACGGTATGGCGGCATGATGGTGAACCAGTCAAAGACCGCTAAGGGTCTGATGAGCACGATATCCGATACGTTCCAGAATACATTTATGCGCAGCTGGGGTACTGGGTTGTGGGCTGGATTTAAGCCGGGGCTGAAAAAAATAACCGGTTGGTTAGATGAAAACCCAGAAAAAGTAAAGGGATTGGCCGTAAGCCTGGAGAGCCTGGGAGCGGCATTTTCTTCCTCTGTTATGGGGGTAGCAGATAAGGTCCGGCAGGAAATATCCGGCCTGCTCCATGACCCAGCCTGGCAGCAGACAGATTTCTTTGGCAAGGTGGAGATTGCATGGGACCGTCTGATTTTAGAGCCGTTTTCAAAATGGTGGGATACAAAGGGAAGAGAAGAGATCACAGATACGGCGGACGACATGGGGGAATTTATCGGGACTGGTTTGAACCGTGGGATCCTGGCCATTCTTGGCGTGGAAAATGACGGACTGCTGGGTGACGGGATGAGCGCAGGGGCAGCATTCGCAGAGGGCTTTATAGATGGTTTTGACCCGGAAAGGGTAAAAACAGCTCTATTGGAGGCCGTAAAAGGTATTTTTGCGGATTCTGCCTTTGGTGGCGGTAAAAGCAATACGTCATGGCTGTCAACCCTCCTGGTAGGCGGCGCAGGATTAAAAGGGATTGGGATCGGGGCAGAAATCGGAGCAGGGGCATACCATACATTTTCTACAGCAAGAACTTTGAGCAGACTGTTCAGACCTGTGGACGTTGCCGCACCAGCAGTAGGAGGGGCAACAGGCGGAGGGGCTGCTGCCGGAGTCTTTTCACTGCCAGTGCTGGCTTCTGCTACGAGTGGGATCCTGGCCCTACTTGGGCTGAACGCGTCCGTGAAAGACCTGAAACAGGCACAGAGTGCAGGCCTGAGTTGGGACAAAGCACGTTATATGAGGCAGGGTATCACAAAGGGAGGCATGGTGGCAGCTGGGGCAGGGATTGGCACAATGATTGCCCCTGGAGTCGGTACTCTTATCGGGGCCGGGGTTGGTGGATTTTCGGCACTTGTGGGTGGGGATCTTCTGTCTGGGTTGTTTAAAACAGAACGGGAGCAGGCCCACGAGGAATTGCTGCAGCTTGGGGATGATCTGGAAGAGGCAGTGAAAGGCTATGAAGAGACCACTGAAAGAACAAAATTTGGAAGGGGGCTTATCGACCAGTACCGGGAGCTCCAAGAGTACATGAACAGCGATAGCTTTGATGCCACCAAGGCTGAAGCAGTCCAGGGACGTATGAAAGAGGTACTGGGTGAACTTCAAGCAATGTTTCCGGAACTGTTCTCTGGTTACGAGAACCTGAATGATTTAAGTGCGGAGTATCTGGATAACCTGACAAAGAGTCTTGATCGGATGGATGAGACGGCAATCCGGGAGATGGAAGCGGAGCGGCTTGAATTAAAGGATAAGCTGCCGCTGATGGAACAGGATTATGCAGAGGCTCAGGAAGTTCTTCAAAGTGGGCAGATTCAGTGGAATAAGGATAAAACGTACCGAGAAATGTTGGGGGAAGTGTTAAGAGAATATCACCAAAAGCTGGAGCAGCCTGGATTAACGGGTGATGAGGAAATTGCTTTGGCGGATGAATATACAAAAAAGGCAAATGATGCGGCTCGCTTTTCTGGATATGATGGTGATTTTGGGTGGATCAGTGGAGCCGAAAATGCCTATAAGGGACTGGTAGATTCCATGGAAGAAACCAGATCCAACATGGATGCAGCCAATCAGGAGATTCAGGAGATGAACCAGCAGCTGCAAACATATTATGATACGTCTTTAAAACTCATTCAGCTTGACACAGGGGTAGACTTAACTGACCAACAGCAAAAAATAGCATCTTTACAGGAGGTCTACAATTCCTTAGAGTCGGGCGGCGGGCTGACGGATGAGATGAAACAGATGGTGGAAGAGATCCTTCCGGGTTTTTCAGAGGCAGAAACAGCCAGCGAAAAAATGGGGATGTTAAGCAGTGGAATCCAAAGCCTAAAAGAGGAGTTGCAGCCAGCTTTACAGCAGATCCAGGAGTTAAACAGAGAACTTGGATTGCTGCCGGAAGAAAAGAAGATACAGATCTCTGTGGAAGAAAACATAGGGCTGTTGGGCCTGTCGGTAAAGCAGGGATTGCCCGCGGCGAAAGGGCTGTCTGTTGAAAAGCACGCAACCGGAGGATTTGTGACCGGCCCGCATTTATCGTGGATCGGTGAGGATGGCCCAGAAGCAGTTATACCGCTGTCTGGAAAGTACCGTAGCCGTGGCATGGAACTATATGAAAAGGCTGGAAAGTACCTGGGGATTGGGTACCATGCAGATGGCGGTATTTACAATACCAGTGGAAGTCCAGTAGTACAAACTCCTGTATCTGGCAGAAATAGCGGTGAAACGGTTACTGTACAAGTGTCCGCCCCCATCCAGATCCAGGGTGGTACAGATTCACAGGCTGTCCTTGAACAATTTCAGGAAAAGTGGGAAAGCATAGGGGATAGGCTACTGGAGGAACTGGCTATACGGATAGGAAGAGCCAGGGAGAATATGCAGGGAGGAGGTGTAGCATGATCTATCTGCGGGATTTTTACTTTCCATCCATGCCAGAACAGATCCAGGTCAGTACAGGAGCTAATTATCAGAACTACAGCCTGCTGCAGGGGAAAACGGCGATCCCCAATGGCACTGATATTAAAAAGGTAAAATGGTCAGGCACATTTTTTGGAAGGAAGCGGCGCCGTACAGCCGTGGTTGAGCGCTGGATAGAGCCAGGTGAATGTATCGCTTTTCTTGAAAGATCCTTAAAAACAGGGGATACCCTGAATCTCATTGTGGAAGAAGCACCGATTAACTTGGATGTGACGATTGCCGCATTGTCTTATACGGCAGCCGGGGCTTTTGGGGATATCCAGTATAACATTGAACTTCAGGAAGCTCAGTCATTGAAAATCTATACAACATCAGAACTCAACATACAGCCCTTGGCAAAAACGGTAGAGACAAGGCCGGATGATACATCCCAGGGGAGCGGACAGGCGTATGTGGTCAAAAAAGGGGACAGCTTGTGGAAGATCGCTAGGGCTTTTTATGGAGGGTCTGGTGCAGGATGGCAGAAGATATATAATGCGAATGCGACAGTGATCGAAAAAACAGCGAAAGGGCGGGGGAAACCATCTTCGGATCATGGGCATTGGATCTATCCTGGCACCACATTGACAATACCGTAAAAAGGGGGACGGAAATGATTGATATAAGCAGACTTGCTTACCGTCTGGTCCTGCTGGATGAGGCTGGGACGCAGTATGACATGAAGGATGTCATACAGGATCTAGGGTGGGAAGAGAATGAAAATGAACTTGCAGCCCGCGTTACATTTAAATTGGCGGATACGCAGGAACATACGGAAACGTTATGTAAAAACGGCCGTATGGTTTTTCTGTTGGCTAATATTGGAGGTACAGAGTCAGAGGTATTTAGAGGGACGGTCAAAAGCTGGCAGAATAGCTATTCTCTGGCCTCCCGGGATACAGACTGTGTGGCATATGACACGCTGAACCAGCTTGATAAATCACAGGACAACCGGCATATTACGTCTGGTCGCATGACCCAGGCCATCGTGGAGGAGATTGCGGCAGATTGGGGGATCGCCATCTCCCAGTACCAAGGGCCCAATGTGGCGCACGGAAAAATGGATTTTAAGGGAAAGTCACCAGCCAAGATGTTTCTGGAACTGTTGGATGACGCTAGAAAGAAGGGGGCCGGAGAGTATATGCTGCGGGCATCCCAAGGCGGGATCGAGGTCAAGAAGGTGGGCTGTAATGAAACGGTATATGCCTTTAATATGGGCAATACAGTTCAGATGGTTCACAAGCAGAGCATTACAGAACTGGTTACCAGGGTCAAAGTGTTGGGGCGGTCAAAGAAAAATGGGAGCGCTCCGGTGGAAGCGGTTGTGGATGGACAGACAGGTTTTGGAATCCTACAGAAAACGTACCAGCGGGATAGCGATGAGACGATAGATGCAGCCAAACAAGCAGCACAAGAGATATTAAATGAAGAGGGGAAACCGAATGAGGAGATTTCCCTAAGCCTCCCGGATGTGCCCTTTGTGCGTAAAGGAGATCTGATTTATTGTGACAGGTTGGAATCGGCAGATGGGTATTATCTGGTGTGCAGCATCAATCATGATTGTGACTTAAAAACCATGACTGCGAAACTGAAAAAAACAGACCCAGCGCAGGCGGTTTCTGCCAATGGAGGGGTACCAGGCGGCACCTATGCTGTAGGAAGTGAGGTTAATTTTACAGGAGGTACGCATTATGTCAGTTCAGATGCCGGGGCGAGGGGGTATACCGTAAAAGGAACTGGACCAGCCAAGATAAGTAGAATTGCAGATGGAAAAGCCCACCCATATCATTTAATTCACAATAATAGTGCCTGTAATGTGTATGGGTGGGTGGATGCGGGAAGTTTTTCTTGATGGACAGATCTTCCCGCAATCATAAAGCTAAGGCGTTTTTCTTAAAAATGGTGGTGCTTTTTACGCAAAAATAGTAGAAAGGAAATGCTTATATGGCAAACAATGGAAACAATGGAGCAGTCCAGTTTGTAAATGAAATATGTCAGATAGCAAAGCAGCAGCTGCCCAAGAGCAGAATAATTGATTTTGGAAGGATAAAGGCTGATTACAGTCTTGTGACGGACTCGTTCCCTGTCTCTATCCCACAGGGAGAATGGTCTGTGGTTCAGCAGCCACTTGTAGGGACAGGCCAGGAGGTTGGGACAGGGGCGCGGGTTGTAGTGGTATGGGTAGGTAATGAAGCGGTGGTACTTGGCCGAGTAACGAGGATATAAGGGAGGCATGGGATATGGCGGAGCAGCTGTTTCCGGTAATCGAAACACCAGAAAAGATAGGAGTATCCAGTCAGTATGACCAACGTTATAAAAGGTCATACAAATGGGATTTTGAAATGGGAGACTTTGCCAGAGATGGGGCTAACCGAGTATCGGAATGTAATGGGTTGGAGGCTTATAAAACCTGGTGCACGAAAGCTGTAGCTACGGAGCGCAGAACTTGTCTTGCGTATCCGGGGGAGGTTGGGGCGGATATGCTGGATGCTTTTGGCAAACCTTCCCGGAGGGCTCAGGAGTCAGCTATTGAACGGACAATAAAAGAAACTTTAATGGTAAATCCCAGAACAGAATATGTCCGGGATTTTTCTTTTGCTTGGGCCAATGATTCGGTTACAGTGGCTTTTACCGTTAAAGGAATTGATTATGAGAGTTTCCGGGTTGAAATATAGGAGGAGAAAAAATGGCAGCAGAACGGCCAGAATTTATAGTACCGGATTTCCTTGACGGCACAACACCAGAGAATATCCAGGAACGTATGATGAATGAACTTCCGGCAGATATCGATGATATGCCAGGAGGTTTTCCATATGACATGACAATGCCAACCGCGCTGGTAGCTTCAGAACTTGTCAATTTCCACTTGGTTCGCGCGCTCATGATTGCATTTCCGCAGTATGCCTGGGGAGAGTGGCTGGATAAGCATGGGGAAAATATCCATGTGTACCGTCATGGGGCAACGTATGCCTCTGGTAAGGTTAAGATAACAGGGCTCCAGGGGACAGAGATACCAGCAGGCCGTGTCTTTTCTACAGTGGCCACCAGCGAAACGGCGGCCGTGGAGTTTAAGACAGTCGAAACTGCACGGATCGGGGAGGAAGGATATGTGATGATTCCGGTAAGGGCGGTACTTCAAGGCGCGGGATCCAATGTAGTAGCAGATACGGTAATTTTACAGAATAAGCCTCTGGATGGTGTAACAGCGGTCACGAACCCAGACCCTATTACTGGGGGGACAGAGGTAGAAAATGACGAGAGTTTCTACGCCCGCATCCAACTGGAAAACGAATCAGAATCATTCTCTTATATAGGGAATGACAATGATTATAAACGGTGGGCGTTATCCGTAGATGGAGTAGGGGACTGTATTGTCATGCAGGCATGGGATGGCCCAGGAACTGTGAAACTCGTATTAGTGGATTCAAACGGAGACCCTGCTTCAGAGGAACTGACCAGGGCGGTTTATAATCATATTGTCAGTCCATCCAATCGTTCCAATCGATTGCTACCAACAGGAACCGCCAAGCTGACAGTAGCGGCGGCTACGACGGTGGAGATCTCATACCAGTGTACTGGACTTGACTACGATTCCAGCGTTACAAACCTGGAACAAATCAAGCAGGACTTTAAAAAAGCGGTTGATTCAGTATACGAACGGGCAAAGAAGAAAGGGAAATTTGTATATCATCAGGCTGAAAGCCTGATTACAGACCTTCCGGGAGTCAATAACTATGTCGCCTTTAAAGTAAATGGGACAGAGACTGATATACTGCTTTCAGAAGAGGAGTACCCAAAAACCAGGGGTTTAGATTTCAGCTAAGGAGGTGTACTGGATGATTGATCTGGAGAATTTCCCTACAAGCGAAACTGCCAAAGAAATGATGGGAAGTGTCACAAAAGGGTGGTATGACAAGGCTTATGTAGGGAAATGGCTGTATCAGGTAATGGGACTGTTATTAGATAAAGTGAAAGAGATTTATCAGGAACTTCCAAATCAGTTTTTTGTGGAAACAGCGACATGGGGGCTGGCCTACCACGAACAAAAATATGGCATTCCAGTAAAAGATAATGTGAGCGATGAGGACCGTCGTCGAGTAATCCTGCAGCGTATGAAATCCAGAGTCCCCATGACCCCATATCAGCTTGAACGGCTGTTGAAACGTCAATTCGGTATTGAAGCGGAAGTATCAGATATCCATGATCCCGGAAGTCTGGGGTATCAGCCCACACACCCTAATGTATTCCATGTGATAGTGTGGGGAAGGGATCAGAATATGGTATTGGATTACGCTATGATAGAGCAACAGATAAGACAGGTCAATCAGTCTCACACCATATTTTCGGTGGAACACAGGCAGGTTTTTAACCAGACGGTTGAAGTATTTGCAGGCACTCTCATAACTGAACTGGTCGAATATGATATAAAGGCCAGACCGTTGAACCGCGATACGGAGGCAAGGGCCAAGTTTGGTGTGACTATGGTGATTGATATAAATATTACAGAGAATATAGAGACAGGAGGGTCAAAAGATGGCAACAGGCAAAGGTAATGTTGTAAATACGACAAGAGGCTTGCAGCTTATTACAAAATTGGTATCGGCGCAGACAAAACTGACTTTCACCAATGTAAAAATAGGGACAGGCAGTCCGCAGGAAGGGGTGGACCCGTCAGAACTGACCCATTTGGTTGCCTATAAGATGGATGGGCAGATCGCAGAGTATGGGTATGATGACGGAGCAGGAGAGGCATATGTGGTCATGCAGCTGACCAACACCTCCATTGTAACAGGATTTGTTATGACAGAGATCGGCTTGTATGCTCAGGATCCAGATTTAGGGGAGATTCTTTATGCATATGTCGATCTGTCGGATGATCCTAATTACATCATGCCGCCAGAAAATGGACGATCTAAAACAATACAGATCAAGCTACATACAATCGTAGGAGAAGTGGCGAATATTACAGCTACGATCAATCCGTTAGCGCAGGTAACCCGTGCAGAGTTTGAACGAGAATTAGCAAGCAAGGCAGATTCCATTGGCGGGGGCAACCCGGGCACCACTGACTCTTGGTA
>OASY01000612.1_pt1 | contig 22088 bp, 27 predicted proteins | sample 1501231 | NCBI WGS metagenome assembly OASY01 (sample SAMEA2579917, study PRJEB22360) | human gut metagenome | biome: human gut; feature: human-associated habitat; material: faeces | place: Denmark | collected 2008/2010 | reverse complement strand
CAGAGGACGGGGACGAGGAAATGCGTCAGAATGAGGAGATCATCGGGCTCCGTATGAAGCGCAGTCTTAAGCTGAAACAGAATATAGGAGAATTTGTAGACGAGAATCCGCAGATCGCGGCGAAGCTGATACAGAACTGGCTGCTCGGGGAAGGAGAGAAGAATGGCAGAAGCGCTAGAAAATAAAAAATCCGAAGAGATACCGGAGATTATGGACAGCCGCCAGAAGGCAGCCATTTTAGTGGTGTCCCTGGGAGCGGATCGTGCTTCCCAGATCTATAAGTACCTCAGCGAGCAGGAGATTGAGGATCTGACCTATGAAGTGGCAAAACTGGGGAAAACAAGCAATACACAGGTGGAAAAAGCCCTGGACGAATTTTATAAGCTCTGTCTCACGCACAAGATGATGACAGACGGCGGTCTGGATTACGCCAGAAGCGTTCTGGAAAAGGCGTTCGGAGAATCCACCGCGAGAAATCTTCTGGAAAAGGTTTCCAAGACCCTCCAGTCAAAGCCGTTCAATTTCTTTATGAAGGGCGATCCAAAAGCTCTTTTGTCTCTTCTGCAGAATGAACGGCCTCAGGTAATCGCGCTTATCATGTCTTATATGGAGCCTCAGCAGGCAGCTCAGGTGCTGGAACAGCTTCCGAATGAAAAGCGGATTCCCACGCTGGAAGGCATGGCAAATATGGACCGCGTTTCCCCGGAAGCCATCGCTATCGTGGAAGAAGAGATGAAGCGGAAATTTGCCGCCATCATTACCAGCGAGGACAATATGAACCTGGGCGGTATTGATTATGTGGCAGATGTAATGAACCATGTAGACCGAAGCAGCGAGAGACAGATCTTTGATGAACTGGATAAGAACAATCCTGATCTTTCAAGGACCATTCGGGATAAGATGTTTGTATTCGAAAACATCATCGACATGGATCCACGTTCGGTGCAGCGTTTTGTCCGCGACTGCGATACCAAGGATATTGTATTCGCTTTAAAGACAGCATCCGAAGAGATGAAACAGATATTCTTCTCCAATATGTCAAAGCGTATGGCTGAGACGGTTAAGAGCGATCTGGAGATCGCCACCAATATCCGCCTGAAAGACGTAGAAGAGGCGCAGCAGCGGATTGTAAATATTATCCGCAGCCTGGAGGAAAAGGGAGAAGTGATCATTAACAAGGGAGGCGATGACGGTGACATCATTGTCTAATGGGCTTTACCGGCCGGAGCCGGAGGAGGCTCTGCGTCTGATTGCTCTTCCCCTTGAAACCTTTGCGCCTGAAGAACCGGGCATTCAGAAAAAGGCAGAAGAGATCTTGCAGGAGAACAAAGAAACCAGAGAAGAAACAAAACCGGAACTGGAAGAAGAGCAGGAGGAACGGCAGCTTCTTGCGAAGGCAGAAAAAGAAGAGGCGGAACGGATTCTCAGGCAGGCTAAAAGCCAGGCGCAGCAGCTTTTGCAGGAAGCCAGACAGCAGGCAAGGGAGATAAAAGACCAGGCCGGCAAGGACGGCTATACGGAAGGCTGGAAAAAGGGGTGCGAAGAGGGAAGAGCACAGGCGCAGCAGGAAGCCGAGGCAGAGCATACGCAACAGAAAAAAGAATTTCATAAGGCGTTAGCCGATGCGTTAGAAGCCATTGAACAGGAAAAAAAGGCCTGTCTGCAGCGGTATCTGGAGGAACTGAAGGATGTGGCGGTGGCTGTGGGCGAAAAGGTGATCCGTGTGAGCCTGCGCTCCAGCGGCGCTGTGATCCGTCGGATGATCGAGTCAGAGACGGAAAAGCTTAGCAAGATGGCATGGGTCAGGATCTATATGGAGCACAATGACTATGAGACCATGATACAGGCAGACGCGGAAGTGCTGTCCCATCTGGCCAGGCTTTCTGATAATGTGAAGTTTGTGGTAATGGAGCAGGCAAGCGGAGGAAGCTGCATCATTGAGATGCCCGATGAGATCATCGACATCAGCGTGGATACGCAGCTGGAGAATATACGCAAGCTGCTGGGTAATATCCATTTTTAGAGGTGGTCCTATGTATGAAAGAATTCCGGAGCTGATCCTTAAATCGGAGACGGCAGACCGGATCGGCAAGATCGAAAATATAGTGGGAATGTCCATTGAGGCCTCTGGAGGGCGCTGCGGCGTAGGAGATATCGCCATGATCTATGACGAGGGCCGGAACCGCCAGGTTCCCGCAGAGGTAGTCGGGTTTAAGGACGGACGTCTCCAGCTGATGACCTATGAAGATCCGGGCGGCATAACGGCTGGAAGTTTTGTGCGCAGTACCGGCCACCGGCTGAGGGTGCCGGTGGGGGATTTTCTGAAAGGGCGGATTATCAATGCTCTGGGACAGCCCATCGATGGAAACGGACCGTTTCCGGAGGGTGGGCAGTATACCGTGGACAGTTCTTATACCAACCCTTTAAGCCGTCCGCCGATCCGCCAGAGGCTGGACTTTGGCGTCAAGGCCATTGACGGTCTTAATACTATCGGAAAAGGGCAGAGAATCGGCATCTTCGCTGGTTCCGGCGTAGGAAAAAGTACGCTTATGGGCATGATCGCAAAGAATGTAAAGACGGATATCAATGTGATTGCCCTTGTAGGAGAGCGAGGCAGAGAGGTTCTGGAATTTGTTCAGAAGGATCTTGGCGAGGAGGGGATGCGCCGTTCTGTGCTGGTGGTGGCTCCCTCGGATCAGCCCGCCATGCTCCGCATGAAATGTCCTCTGGTGGCTACCACCATTGCAGAGTATTTCCGGGATCAGGGAATGGATGTACTTTTAATGATGGACTCCCTGACGCGTTACGCCATGGCCCAGAGAGAAATCGGGCTTGCGATCGGGGAGCCGCCCATTGCAAGAGGCTATACGCCCTCCATCTATGCGGAGTTTCCCAAGCTTCTGGAGCGCAGCGGCAATTTTGACCGTGGCTCCATCACAGGCGTATATACGGTGCTGGTGGAAGGCGATGACACAAATGAGCCCATCGCTGATACAGTTCGGGGTATCCTGGACGGGCATATCGTGTTAAGCCGTCAGCTGGCGGGTGAAAATCATTTCCCAGCCATCGACATCAGCGCCAGCATCTCCCGTCTGATGACGGAGATTGTGGATGAGGAGCATAGAAGCGTGGCGTCCCGTTTCCGCAATCTTTTGAGTATTTATCAGAAAAATTCCGATTTGATTTCCATCGGAGCTTACAAAAAGGGTGTGAATCCTTTTCTGGATCAGGCAGTGGGAAAGATCGGAGCCATGAATGAGTTCCTGATGCAGGGGACAAAAGAACATTTTTCCTATGATCAGACGCTGCAGATGATGCGGGCGGCGGTAGATTGACGAAAAGAGGAGGATGGGCGATGAAACGTTTTCGCTACAGTCTGGAGACGGTGCTGCATTATAAAAATCAGGTGCTGGACAATCTGAAAGCGGAGCACGCGGCTGCTATGGAGCGCGTCAACCGCAAGGAGGAGGAGATCCGCAGCCTGGAAGGAAGGCTGGGTGGATTTCAGAAAGGGTTTGATGCCGCAAAGGTAAAGGGCGCGCCTATTGAGACGTTCCGGCTTTATGATATGTGCATCAGCGGAGCAGAAAAGCAGATTGACGGAGAAAAGGAGCGTCTGGCCCTGCTGCAGCAGCGGGAGAGCGAAAAGAAAGAACAGGTGCTGGTAGCCCGCGTGGACACCTCCCGCTATGAGAAGCTAAAGGAACGAAGACTGGCAGAGTACCATACGGCCCTTGGAAAAGAGGAGGAACGGTTTGCGGAGGAGTTTATTACCCGGAGTATGGTGCGTACAGAACGAAGAGAGGAGAGAGTAAGATGACACAGTTGCAGGCGGTTCAGGGAACCCGTTTGGGCGCTGCTTCTTCATCAGGAAGAAAAACTGCGGTGAAAGAATCGGATTTTGCGGCTCTTTTAAAGGGCGGCACCTCTAAGGCTGAATCGGAAAACAATAAGGATACAACGGCGGCTGTTGATAAAAACACTGGCAAAACGGATTCGACCCAGACGGCCGAACCCTCAAAAAAGACGGAGACACAGCCTGCCTCTGGTTCTGAGGGGACGGAGGATACACAAAAAGAGGCAAAGGATAACGGCGAGCAGCAGCTGTTAAACCAGATGCTTGCTTTTGCGGCAGGCCAGATCGCAGCAATGCCGGCGACTCAGGAGACAGGTGCCGGAGCAGACGCTAAAGCGTCAGAGTCTGAAGCAAAACTGGCATTGAACGGCATCATGGCTGCCGCTGTGAAAGAAATAACCGCAAAAGAGGGAGAACAGCAGCCCGTTCTTACCGCAGCCGAGGGCCTGGAACAGGCAGCAGATCTGCTTGCCGCAGATAAGGAACAGGCAGAGCGCCCCATAGATACAAAAACTGCCGGACAGACAGAGAATCCGTCAGGGGAAATGTCAGCCCAGAGCAGACCGTTTGCGGCTATGGGTAGTACATCCGGGGCAGAACAGGAGGCTTTTTCTGAGGAGAAATCCGACGGTCAGGGTATGAAAGAGAAGGCTGACGGAGTGAAAGGAAAAAATGCGGGACAGGAAGAGACAGCTTTGAAAAACGCGTCCTCCTTTGAAACACAGTCCGCCGCCGGATCGGTTCAGGGCAAAGAAAACCCGCATCAGGCGTCTGCGTCAGCAAGGACGGCGTACACAGAAACACCTGCTTCCCATACAGGCCAGACGTTTCACCTAAAGACAACGGAGGCGCAGCTGGGACGGGATACGGCGGCGCTTCTGGCATCCAGACTTCCTGCAGGAAATGGCACTCTTGAGGTGGAACTGGAACCGGCCTATCTGGGAAAGCTTACCCTCCGGGTGGCTTTCGAGGGAGGGAAAACAGCCGTCACAGTGCTGGCTTCCGATCAGAAAACCCTGGATATCCTGAGTCAGAACGCGGGCCAGATCGCACATATTTTAGAGGAGCGCACCGGTCAGGAAACTGTGGTTTATACGCCTCAGCAGGCGGATGCTGGTCAGCAGGGCCAGGAGAATCCGTCATACCAGCAGAACCGCCAGGACAGAGAACAGAGACGGCAGGGCAAGGAAAATGATTCCTTTGCCCAGCAGCTGCGTCTGGGATTGGTATGAGCCGGTTTTTGAGGCAGATATCACATATAAGGAGGAGATGAGAAGATGGCAGATAAGATCACATCCAGCGGTGCCTCGGATCCCTATTCCGTAGGCTCCTACTCTGCCGGATCAAACAGTAAAAACACGCTGACCATTGAAAGCTACTTTAAGCTTCTGGCTGCCCAGCTGGCAAACCAGGATATGACAAGTCCCATGGACAACAGCGAAATGATGGCTCAGATGACCCAGATGGCCATGGTGCAGTCTCTGACCGCCATGACAGACTCGGTTCAGACCTCTACGGCTGTGTCTACGCAGACCTATGCGGCCAGTATGGTGGGCCAGGAGATCACAGTGGCTATTGTGGATAAAGATACGGGAAACCCCACAGGCGTGAAGTATGGAAAGGTTGCTTCCGTGGATTTTACCCAGGGAACGCCGGTTATCAAGCTGGAAGGGGACGATAAGGAGTACCCCATGTCCTATGTCCTGGGAATGGGCAAGATAGACGATCCCTACAACAAAGAGGATGGGGATAAGGAAGAAAGTGACAAGGACGATGGCCAGGATGCTGCAAAGCTGGCCGCAGGAAAGGGAGGCATCATGGGAACGGTATGACGTTTCCGTGCCGGATCATAGATACAAAAGGATAAAAGAAAGGAAGACACAATATGTTAAGAGCAATGGATTCAGCCGTAGCAGGTCTGCGTGCACATCAGAACAAACTGGACGTAATCGGAAATAATATCGCCAATGTAAACACCTTTGGTTTCAAGGCCCAGACATTCAGCTTCAAAGAGGCGATGTATCAGACATCCACCAATTCCACCAAAGGCTCTACGACGGCAGGCGGCGTGAACGCGGCTCAGTATGGTTATGGTACCATGATGGGGTCTATTTCTACGGATATGAGTTCTTCTACGCCTACCTACGTGGGAGGACTGAACGCCACCATCAGCGGCGAGGGATTCTTTATCACCTATCCTTCAGCAGATAAGAATGTTGCGGTGGATGATATGAAAAAAACAGATTTCAATTATACCCGCGTGGGCCAGTTTAACATTGACGCCAACGGATATCTGGTAGATGCCAACGGAAATTTCGTATACGGTTTCCGTCCCGACAAGGTAGAAAGCCCGACAAAGTTTGACGGCGAATTGGTGCCGATTAAGGCACCTGTTGATGTGACAGGTAATAATTTTACTGGCGATTCTCTTCAGTTAAAGGATGTCAAGATCAACGATCTGGGTGAAATCACAGGTACGGTTGTAATGTGTCCTGCGCTGTCCACGGTGAAGTTTTCATCTTCAATGCGTATGGGCTGATCATCGGATGAAAGAACCCGTCCAGCTCCGTCCAGAGTCAGATATCCTTCCGCATCCACGGAAAAGGAGCCGTTTCTTGTATAACGTTCTCCCTGGGGCGTCTGTATGCAGAAAAACCCCTTTCCTCCTAACGCAAAGTCATAGATGCCGTCGGTTTCCTCAAAATCTCCCTGCTCGTAATTGATATAGGTGCGGTCAGCTGTCTTGATCTTGGAGACAGTAGCCAGCTGCGTGGGGTTCTCCTTGCTCTGACGTCCTGTGCGGTAGAGCATCTCATCTCCAAAGGTGGTGCTTACCATCGTGTCCGTCTTGTAGCCGGCGGTCTGCACATTGACCATATTGTTGCTGATCACATTCAGGTTCCGGCTCTGGGTCAGCATCCCGGAAGCCAGATTGTAAAAGCCCTGATACATTTGATTTCCTCCTTTTTGTGCATTTTTTCAGGCCATATACCTGCGGAGCTTGCGCAAAGCTCCCGTATGGATCTGGGACGCCCTGGGCTGGCTGATTCCCATAACCTGCCCCACCTGCTCCATTTTAAGCTTTTCCACGTAATGAAGCGCAAGAACCATTTTTTCCTTCTCGTCCAGCGTCTGGATCCCCTCACGCAGCAGTTCGGTGGTTTCTTCTCTCAAAAACGCGGCCTCAGGCTGAACATCCAGATCAGAACTGGGAATCTGCACCACCTGCGCCGTCTTTTCATCCTGCATAAGCACGTCTAGGGACTGTACGATGCTCATGGGCTGAAGGCTTAAGATCCTCTGGCAGCGCTTTTCATTGATCCCTGTATGCTCTGCGACTTCCTGGAGGGTGGGCGGACGTCCCAGCCTGTCCTCCAATTCGCGGCGCGCCTCATCAATGATGCTCAGCTGCTTTCTGTAGCCTCTGGGCATCCACTCATGGCGGCGCACAAAATCCAGCATCACCCCCCGGACTCTGGGAGTGATATAGGTAGAAAACTTGATATTCAAATCCGGCTCATAAGAATCAATTCCCCGCATGATGGCCAGAACGCCCTCCTGAACGGCATCCTCCATCTGCATGACGCTGGAATAAAGATCATACGTCTGTCTGGCCACCGAAGTGGCGATGTAAAGATAGCGCATGGTCAGTTCCTGCCGAAGCTGCGGACACGGCTCCTTCTTATAGAGCGCAAACAATTCTTCATTTGTTTTTTGTGTGAAATCATCCATCTTCAACCACCCGTTCTATTGCTTCTTGATACTTCCTATGGACTGGATCTGTACATTGCTTGCCACCTCGTTAAAGGACAGCACGCGGACTTTCGGATAAAACTGCTCCGTCAGACGGTAGAAATGAATCCGCATGACCTGAGAGGTAAGCACAACCGGATCCTGGGAAAATCCGCTGAATTTTTTAAGCTGCTCTGCCAGCTGGCGGATGATGCTCTGTAATGTATCCGGGTCCAGGGCCAGGTAAAAACCATTTTCTCCCTTTGAGAGGGCCGATACCATATCCCGCTCCAGTTCCGCATCCAGGGTCAGCACCTTCATAGTTCCGTCCTCACAGTACATCCGGGTAATCGTCCGCTTTAAGGCGGTGCGGATCCGCTCGATCACACCATCTGTATCTCTTGGCATAAGCCCGGTTTCAGAAACAGAGGACAACAGTGTCTCTACGATGGTTTCCAGATCGCGGATGGGAACATTTTCCTTTAGAAGCCCTGTCAGAACCCGCTGGAAAAAGCTGTAGCTGATCAGCTGCGGGAAGGCCTCCTCTACCAGTTCCGGGGCCGTCTTTTTCAGGTTTTCCACCAGACGCACCACTTCCTGGCGGGTAATCAGCTCAAAGGCGTGCTGGCGGATCACCTCCGACAGGTGCGTTACCATAACGGACAGCGGATCAATGACCGTATACCCGTAAAGTTCCGCCCGCTCTCTATTCTCCGGACGGATCCAGCGGCTGGGGATACCGTATGCAGGTTCAATGGTCTCAATACCGTCCACTTCCTGTTCCGGCGTCTCCGGCTCCAGAGCCAGAAAGTAATCCACCAGAATCTCTCCCCGGGCTACTTCTTCCCCGCGGATTTTAATACAGTACTGGCTGGGAGCCAGCATGGAACTGTCCCTGAGGCGGATGGATGGAACCACATATCCCATATCCTGGGCGTACTGGCGGCGGAAAATCACAATCCGGCTGATCAGACGCCCGCCGGAGGATTCATCCGCCAGCGGAATCAGGCTGTACCCAAATTCCATCTCGATGGATTCCAGGGAAAGGAGGGAATATACATTATTGACATCCTTAAAATAGTCCTCCTCCTTTACCGGAGCCTTAGCCGCCGCCGCTTCCTCGCCGGCCGCCGCGCCTCCTCCCGCCGCATCCATTCCATAAACGGCCGCAGCCGTCATTATAGGTTCTTCCTTGATGCGACGTGACAGGTAATATCCGCCGCCGATCAGGACTGCTGAAATGATAAACATTGGGATCAGGGGCATTCCCGGGATCACCGCCATAACTGCTATGGCTAGTCCGCTGATCATGATGGCGTGAGGCTGGGCCACGAACTGGTGGGACACATCCTCATTTAAGCTTCCCTCTGATACCGCGCGGGTAACGATCATACCCGTAGCGGTGGAGATCAAAAGGGCCGGGATCTGTGATACAAGGCCGTCTCCCACCGTAGCGATGGAATAGGTGTTCAGTACATTTCCAATGGAATCTCCAGACTGCACAATGCCGATGATGCTTCCGCCGATCAGGTTGATGGCGGTGGTGATCAGAGACATGATGGCATCTCCCTTGACGATCTTGGTCGCACCATCCATGGAACCGTAGAAATCAGCCTCTCTCTGGATCTTGCTGCGCTGCTCCTTGGCCTGCTGCTCATTGATCAGGCCGGAACTTAAGTCCGCGTCAATGGCCATCTGCTTTCCAGGCATGGCATCCAGGGTAAAACGGGCGGCTACCTCGGCTACTCGCTCCGCACCCTTTGTGATTACGATAAACTGCATCAGCACGATGATCAGGAAAATGATCATACCAACCACCACATTGCCCTGCAGTACGAAATCGCCGAAGGCAGCGATCACCTTTCCCGAAGAACCACTGTGGCTTAAGATGTTTCTAGTAGAAGAAACATTGATTCCCAGGCGGAACAGCGTGGTAATCAGCAGAAGCGAGGGAAAGATGGAAAATTCCAGCGGCTCCCGGATGGTCATGGTGATCACCAGGATCATCATTGAAAATGACATATTCAGGATGATCGCCACATCCACCATGCCCGCAGGCATGGGTATGATTAAAAGCAGTATAACGGTAATCACAAACAGGACTACCGAATAACTCATTAACTTCTTCATTCGTCCACTCTTCTCCATCCATTATTGTCTGAGTTTGTAGAGGTAAACAAGAATCTCCGCCACTGCTCCATAGAACTCGGCCGGGATCTCCTCATCCAGCTTGCAGGCCGCATACAGGGCACGGGCCAGAGGCTTGTTTTCCGTGATATAAACGCCGTTTTCTTCTCCAACCTTTACAATACGAAGCGCAGCCTCGTCCAATCCCTTTGCAAGCACCACCGGCGCGCCATGGCGATCCGGGTCATATTTTAAGGCAACCGCCACATGAGTGGGGTTACGGATAATTACATCCGCCTGGGGCACCTTCTGCATCATACGGCTCATGGCCATCTGGCGCTGGATGCGGCGGATGCGGCCCTTGATCTCAGGGTTTCCTTCCGTCTGCTTAAACTCGTCTTTAACCTCCTGCTTTGTCATGCGCAGGCTCTTCTCATACTCCCACCGCTGATAGAGGAAATCCAGAAACGCGATAGCTGCAAAGGCCATGCAGACCCTCATCACAAGATTAAAGACCAGCTGAAGCATATAGGCGGCAGACAGATATGGGTTCATATCGATCATGCGCGCCACGGGGGCGAGATCGCTTCTTAGCACATTCCATAAAAGAGCCAGCAAAAGCGTGATTTTTATCAGGTTTTTCACCAGCTCCACTACATTCCTTACAGCAAACAGCCGTTTCATCCCAGTAACGGGATTTAATTTGCTCCACTTTGGGCGGACGGCCTTAAAGGATACGTTAAAGCGGGTCTGGGCCCCCTGGGCCAGGACGCCGCATACAAGAGCAATCCCAAGAAGAGGAAGGGCACATTTTAAAAAGGCAGCCAGTGTAGCCCAGGCAAGGCGCGCGGAAAAGAGATCCTCCAGATCTCCGCCCATTCCCTGAATGATCCAGATCATGTAGCCCCGCATTTGCGCATATATATAAGGAAGCAAAAGCTTTACAGAAAAAAATATGCCTATGAGTATTACTACCGTAGCTACATCCCGGCTCTGAAAAACGTTTCCCTCTTTTCTGGCATCCCTGCGCCGTTTTGGGGTGGCCTGTTCGGTTTTTTCCTGTCCTCCGCCCTGTGCCATGGTAGATTCCTTCCTTTCTTAGCCGCTTCCCATCATCAGAACCAGCTGATTCATTGTAAGATACAATTTATCCAGAATCACGCCCAGCCGGTCCGCCATAGGCGTAAACATCAGAAGAAGCATCATAAGCCCCACCGCGATCTTCACCTGAAAATTGACTGCAAATACGTTGATCTGGGGAACCACGCGCATCAGGATTCCCATAGCCGCCTCTGACATCATTTCAATGGCGATCAGCGGAAACGCAAACTGCAGTCCCATCATCACGGCCTCACAGAATGCCTTTTCTGCCACAGATACGATTCCCGGATCCAGAGATACGGTTCCAAAGGGAACTGCCTGAGCAGAGGCGAAAAAGATACCTAAAAGCCGCAGATGTCCGTTGGTGGCAAAAAATACCAGCGCCATAAAAACATAGTAAAGACCGGAACTTACCGTAGCCTGGGTGCCGTACTGAGGATCGTAGATCTGAGCCATGCTAAGTCCCATGCAGTAGTCCATCACGGCGGAGGCAAAGCGCACCACCATGAAGGCAAGCTCCATTACAAAGGAAAGAATCACTCCCATGAGCAGTTCCCCTATCAGCATAACGATATATTCTGCCATGGAGTCTGGCGAATGCACCAGCTTTCCTCCCGCAGTCTGATATAACAGCACAGACAGGGCAAAGATCATGCAGCCTTTAGCCCTGAGGGGAAGGTTTGTGCGCCCGAATACGGGGTTTAAGGCAATGGCGCCGCTGACGCGCATAACCACAAGGGCAAACAGCGTGATCATGGCCTACCACCGCGCGATCCGGTCAACGATCTGGTACATAAATTCCTGCAGCATCACCAGCATGGAGCTTCCAAGTATTCCCATAAGGGCCAGAATCGCCAGAAGTTTCGGCACAAAGGTCATTGTCTGTTCGTTGATCTGAGTCGCTGCCTGAAAGACAGCGATCACAACGCCCACAATCATACTCACCAGAAGAAAGGGGAGAGACAGCTTCATTGCCAGCTGAAACGCCTGATACATAATGTCAAGAACCTCTGTATTGCTCATGATAGATCTCCTTTTCTTTGAAATAGCCTTCCCGGCCCGACTGCCTTAGCGGAAACTCTGTACAAGACCTGCAAACAGAAGCTCCCAGCCGTTGACTGTGATAAACAGCAAAAGCTTAAAGGGCAGCGAAACCATGGTCGGCGGCAGCATTACCATTCCCATGGACATGAGCGTAGTCGCCACCACTATATCGATCAGCAGAAAGGGCAGGTAGATCAGAAAGCCGGCCATAAAGCCGCGCTTTAACTCACTGGTCATAAAGGCCGGGGTAACAACGGTCAGGGGATAATCCTTTACGTCCTCTTCTACCTCGCTCTTTGACATTTCCACAAAATGATCCAGCGTAGACTTTTCTGTATTGCGCAGCATAAATTCTTTTAGTGGAACCTCCGCCCGGCTGATGGCCTCCTGCTGGGTGATCTCGCCCCGGATATAGGGCTGGTAGGCGTCTGTGTTTACGGAACTTATCACAGGGCTCATGATATACAGCGTAAGAAAGAGGGCAATTCCGGTAAGAACCATATTGGGCGGGGCCTGCTGAACGCCCATGGCATTGCGCGTAAAGGAAAGAACGATCACGATCCGCATAAACGATGTCATCATAATGACGATAGAGGGCAGAAGTGCCGCTGCCGTCAAAAGAATTACTATGTCAAGGGCCGGAACGTTTCCCCCGTTAAGCCCGGTAAGAAGTTCATTCATCGCCTTCCTCCTTCTCTGCCTCCATCCGGTCGATCAGGGTAATGCCAGACTGAGTGGAACCCAGAAGATAAATATTGTTTTTATACTGTACCAGCAAAAGACTGCGATCCGCACCCAGCGGAGTCTGTTCCAGAACCCTCAGGCTGCCTTTGGAGACGGGCATTCCGAAACGTCGTCCCAGAAAGCGGCTGACAAACCAGGCAGCCGCAAGGATGCAGACCAGGCTTAATATCATTCCGGCTGCGGATACAGGGTCGCCCCACATCAGAGGCTCTCCTGATTCAGGTCACAGGCTACGATCTCCGTAATACGGATGCCGAAATTATCCTCCACAACTACGATATCGCCTCTAGCCACACACTGGCCATTGACATAAAGGTCTGCCTGCTCTCCCGCCATCTTATCAAGGACTACCAATGATCCCTGGGTAAACTCCAGGATATCCTTTACCAGCTTCTTCGTGCGCCCGATCTCTACAGAGATTTCCAGCGGCACCCGCATCAGCATCTCCTGATTGGCAGTTTCTTCTTCACCAGAGGAGTCCACTGCCTGTAACGGTACGGAAACAGAAGGCCGGATAATAGACGGGGATGACTGGGATCTGTGCTCCCCTGCCTTCTCTTTCTCCTTCCCCTTCTCTTCGATTCCCCGCATCAGCTCCATCATCTGCATCTGAGACTGCTGCATCTGTGTAAGGAGCTGCATAAATCCGGGATCTCCCGCCGGCATCATCCCGTAAGGCGGCATATATCCCCCCTGAGGCATCCCGTTCCAGCCCGGAACCGCCGGCTGTGGCTGCGCTGTCTGCTGGAATGCCGGCTGTGCTGTGTCCTGTCCGGGCTGTACTGCGGACTGAGGCAAAGGTTCCTGTTCGCCGGACGAGGCCGTTTCCGCTCCATTTGTTCCTGGCATCATCGTACCGGCTGACGCCGCGGGAATCGGCTGAACCTCAGGAGCATCTGTTTGGCCGGCCTGCACCGGTTCCTGCACCTTTTCCTGCGCCTGGGCCTTTTTCAGCGTATCCGCAAATGGCTCCAGAAGCCGTTTTGCCAGGCTCAGAGGCATGATATTTAAAAATTCACTTTCCAGCTTTCCCACGATTTCCAGGGTAAAGCCAACCACCGCCATGGGGGTGTCTGCCGGAAAATACTTTTCCTTAAAACTCTGCTCATCCTCGATTTCAAAGGAAACCGGGGTCGAAATATTGACGGTCATCTTCAAAAATTCTGACATTGCCGTGGCGGATGCACCCATCATCTGATTCATGACCTCGCAGATCGCGCTGCGGTTGATCTCATCCATTTCAAACTGCTCCATGGGGATATCCTGTCCCATAAGAGTGCTTACGATGATGCGGACATCGTTCCGGCTGAACATCATGATATTGCTGCCTTCCAGACCTTCTACATAGGCAATCTCCACGCCTACGGCAGGCTCCAGCTTCTTAAATTCAAACTGGTCGCGGGTCAGGACACGGACCACCGGCGTTGTGATATTGACCGTGGAACCCAAAAGGGTCGACATGGCCGTGGCAGACGCTCCCAGGCTTATATTCATCATTTCGCCCAGGGCATCCTTTTCTATGTCATTAAAGCTGCTTGCGCCCATTCTCTTTTCCTCCCGTATTTTACTTTCCGATCTCCAGAGCCTTTTGGGCCATCAGCTTCATGGCGTTTAACGCCGTCACATTAGCCTCATAGGAACGGGTAGCGGACATACTGTCCACCGTTTCCTTTAAAAGATCCACATTGGGCATATTTACATACCCCTGCGCATCTGCGTCCGGATGGTCGGGATCGTAGACCCGCTTAAACTCCCGGTCATCCTCTATGATGCCGGAGACCCGCACGCCCACGTTCCGGCTGGCAAAGCCTTTCCCGTTTGCGGCATTGCGCAGCGCCTCTTCAAAAGAGCCGCTCCCATAATTTTCCAAAACAACATCTTTCCTCCGGTAGGGGCCGCCGGACGCCGTGCGCGTTGTATCGATATTGGCAATGTTTTCCGCCGCGATATCCATGCGCATACGCTGGGCGCTCATACCGGAAGCGCTGATATCAAAGGAACTTAAAAACGACATAAAAGCGCCTCCTATTTTCCAAGAATATCTCCTACAGTCTGTACGATACGTTTTGCATCAAAGGGTTTTACCACAAAATCCTTTGCGCCGGACTGGATCGCGTCTACTACCATGCTCTCCTGTCCCATGGCGGTGCACATCACCACCCTGGCGTTGGGGTCGATCTCACGGATCTTTTTTAAGGCCTGAAGTCCGTCCATGTTTGGCATGGTAATGTCCATGATTACCATATCAGGCTTTTCTTCTTCATACTTTTTTACTGCCTCTGCTCCGTCCTGAGCCTCAACAAAATCCGTATAACCGCTGGCGCTCAGCGCGTTCTTGATCATCATTCGCATAAAAGCAGCATCATCTACAAGCATAATCTTAGCCATATCTCATATTCCTCGTCTTTCTCTTATTCTTGTGTTTCCTCTCCGTCCTCCGCTTCCGCAGAAATCCGGGAAACAATCTTTACAGCTACATTTTTCTTGTACCGCCCCATCTGTCCCATAAACCAGGGCTGCCGTCCTATGTACAGCTTCACCTGGCTGTCTTTTGACCTTCCCAGATCGATCACATCGCCGGGCTGCATACGGTAAAGGTCTTCCAATTCCAGCCGCACCGTTCCAAGCTGACCTGTAACAGGAAGCGTGGAACAGCGGATATTATCCAGGATCGTCTCTTTGTTGTCCTCATACGAGAAACCTCTTGCCAGATGTTTTCTCGTATCGATCACCTGGAAGATCGCCTCTAACAGCGTCCCCGGCATACAGATCCGGATCTTTTCCGTTGCCAGTCCGGCCACATCCACATTCAGAAGGATGATCGCCACCGTCTCATCAAGCCCTACCTCCTGCGCCATGCTGGGGTTCTCCTCCACACGCTGAACCTCAAAGGCTACATTGACATAATTGGTAAAGCCCCGGTCACATATTCTGTGACCCGCCGGTAGAGGGCCAGCTCCACATCGGAATACCGGTAATCCTCCTCTACCCGGATCACCTCGTCTCCGCCGCCCAGCATATGATTGATCAGCGTGATCACAAGGCCCGGCGTGATATGCAGCATCATAGGAACATTCTGCCTTCCCTTTTCCGGCATAACCGTATCTACCAGCGTCATGCAGTCATTTTCCTGAAATGAATTCACATATTCATAGTAGCGCTTCTCCTGAACCTCCATCACCGTGATATCCGTCATAACGCGGAAGATCCCGTTGACCTGAGAAGTCAGGATACGGGCATAATTTTCGAAGACGCTGTTTAATATCTTCATCTTCTCTTTTGTGAATTTTCTCGGACTGTAAAAATCGTATTTTCTGTATTTTTTCTCTATTGGTTCCGGTTTCCCGACATTCTCCTTAACCTCCGGCTGGGCCGTTCCTCCCTGCATGGATTTTAGGAGCGCATCGATCTGACTCTGTGATAATACGTCTGCCATCGTTTCCGCCAACCCTTCCTATTCATTTTCATTCTGCGCGGCCGATCTTCCCACCGTTACCACTGTTGTACTTTCATAGGCGCCGCTTTCCAGATCGCTGTAATATTCATCCATCCCTTTTTCCTTTGCGCCCGTGTCTAACAGAAGGATTTCCACCCGGCGGTTCTTGGCGCGGCCCTCAGCCGTAGCGTTGTCCGCCACCGGACGGTATTCTCCATAGCTGATGTTTACAAGCTTTTCCGGCGCAATCACATTCTGGCCCTGAATATAAATAGAGACCTCCGCGCCGCGCACCGCAGACAGAATACGATCCACCCGCACATTTGACTCGCCGTTGACGTCGGCCTTGGCCGTATGAGCCATGATATTGACCTGTCCGATCTCCTCGGCTGCCGGGGCAATGGCCTGACAGAAGGATGTCAGCACCATCTGGCCCTGCTGGGTCAGGATCGAGCTGCCGCCGCCAAAAAACGTGCTGTCCTTAAAGGTGATGTAGGTATAATCATCTCCCCGGATCACCGTAGCGTCCTTGACGCCGATATCATTAAGCTTATTGGCAATGGTAAGGTACAGCGTGTTGGGATCGCTTGGATCCAGAGCGCCGGCCGTTCCTTCATTGCTGCCGAAGGTCTCACCTCCGGCCGGGGAATCCCCCACTCCAATCTTCGTATTCGCCGTTACCTTATCCGCCTGCTCTCCCTCAACCGCCTGCTGCGGAGAAATACTCTTTACAAAAACATTCCACTTATTGGCATCCACATTAGACATGGAGTACAGCATGATGAAAAATGTCATAAGCAGCGTCACCATATCGCCGTATGTATCCATCCAGTTGCCGCCGCCGTCAGTAGGACGCGATTTCTTTTTCATTCTTCTGCCCCCTCCTGACCGTCTGATCTGCCGGATTTTGCCAGAAGCTTCTGCTGCTGGGATCTCTTAATAGAGGTCAGCAGCCGTTCCCTGAGGTATTGAGGATTTTCTCCCGCCTGGATCGAGAGGATTCCCTCAATCACAGTAGAACAGTACAGCTCCTCTTCATCCTGACGGATCCTGAGTTTTTTTGCAATGGGGTTAAAAACCGCATTTGCCAGGATGCATCCGTAAAAGGTGGTGATCAAAGCGACTGACATATCCTGGCCAATGCTGGAGGAACCGCCGCTCCCGCTCATATCCAGCCCCTTTAACATATTGACCAGACCGATCAGTGTACCGATCATACCGAAAGCAGGGGCATAGGCGGAGCCCTTTTCATAGAGCCCCGCTGCCTGATCGTGGCGCACCATCATGTTCTCCAGTTCACGCTCTAATACCAGGCGCACCTTGTCGGGATCATTGGCGTCGATAATCATAAGAATACTGTGTTTAAGAAAGGGATCGCTGATCTCACCGGCTTTGTCCTCCAGCGCCAGAAGGCCATTCTGTCTCGCTATCATAGCCAGATCTACCAATTGGTCTACCAGCTGGGGGATATTGTACATTTTTCCGCGGAACAGCACGGCAAAGTGCTTGGGGATATCCTTGAGAATCCCAAAGGGGTAGCTGGCGATCAGCGCCGCCAGCGTGCCTCCCACTACAATCACGACACTGGGAACATCCACAAAGTTGCCCAGCTTGTCCATGCCGATTCCGTATACCATCAGAATACCGCTTAGCAGCAGTCCGATCAGAGTTGTCAGATCCACCTCAATCTTCCTCCCGTTCTTTTTTCCCGCCGTACATACAACGGCTGAGGAATATCTCAGCCTGCTCCCTGACCTTCTCCACACTTTCCTTTACAAGATAGTAATTTCCATTCATCATGCGGATCTTTGTCTCAGGAATACTCTCCACATATTCCACCTGAAGCCAGTTGAGATATAATGCTTCACCATTTAGTCTCGTTACGCAGATCATACAGCTTACCGCTTCATATTGATCAGATCAGAGAGAATCTCGTCGCTGACTGTGATGATCTTGGAATTTGCCTGGAAACCTCTCTGGGTGGTGATCATGTCAGAAAATTCCTTTGCCAGATCCACATTGGAGGCCTCCAGATATCCGGTCATAAGTTTGGAGGTAGAGCCGCCGGGAATGGTAGCGGAAGCTGTACCGGAGTTATCGCTTTCACTGGCGCCATAGTAATAGCTTCCTTTCTTTGAGAGACCCTGAGGGTTCTGGAAGGTGGCCACGGCTACCTTTCCAAGAGATACGGTTTTTCCGCTTTTAGCAGCATCCGTCGACACGTCAGTGATCGTGCCGGACAGCGAGGAGGATGAGAGCAGCGGGGAAGTGGAGACAAAGGATTACGGAACCTTAAAAGTTGTGGATTTTGCCGATTACGGGCAGCTGCGCAAGGAGGACAGCGGGATGTTTTCATCCACTGCTGCACCCGCAGCCGTGACAGATGGAAGTGCCCCGGTGCAGTGGAAGACCATCGAACGTTCCAATGTGGATATGGTTCAGGAAATGACCGCCATGATGTCATCTCAGCGGGCCCTGCAGAGCGCGGCACAGGTTCTTAAGATGTACGATCAGGTCATGAGCAAGTCTTCCGGTGATGTTGGAAGGCTGTAGGGAGGAAGATGAGAGATGAATATGTCTTTTTATACTGGAGCCACCGGAGCCAGACAGTTTACAAAAAAGTTAAGCGTGACGGCTAATAACCTTGCAAATATCAACACACGGGGATACAAGCCCAAAACGGCGGCCTTTTCCCAGCTGGTGCAGTATAACCTCAACGATTCAGAGACAGCCCAGACCCAGCTTCAGGCAGGGGCCGGCGTCAGCCTTTCAAGAACCTGGACGGATTTTGGTATTTCGGGAGCGACTCAGACGGGTGCGGAATATGATTACGCAATCATGGAGCCGAATGCATTTTTCATGATCCAGGATCCTGAAACAGGAGAGATCAGCTATACCCGCGACGGCCATTTTCACAGCGGAGAGAGAGAGGATGGCTTTTATCTCACTACGGCCAACGGAAAGCTGGTGCTGGGTCAGAACCAGGAGCCTCTGAAGCTGGAGGTTATGGATGTGGAAAAGCTTCAGCAGGAAATGGAAGAGGGGTATGAGGACGATACCGTGGAGGATGATACGGACACAGAGGATGAGGATGCGCCCAGAGTCAGTGTATATACATTTGACAATCCCAGCCGCCTGATCAGCAAGGGGGATAATGAATATGTACCCCAGGATGCGGACGCCCAGGCAGTGCTTAAAAAGAGCGCTTCTCTGGAGAAGGGGGCCCTGGAAACCTCCGGTACGGATATGGCCAGGGAAATGACGCGGGTGATCGAGTGCCAGAGGGCGTTCAGCTACGCTCTTAAGATGGTCACGACTTCTGATGAGATCGAGTCCACCATTAACTCCCTGCGCGGATGATGCAGCCTATAAAGAGAGGAACGGAATATGAAAATAAAACGCTATGAGGATCTGAACCTTCAGGAGCTGGACGTAAGGCGCGAGACCGGCAGCATCGGCACCAGCCATGCGGCTACCGCCCTGTCAAAGCTTCTTAAGAAAGAAACCAGGATCACTATTCCAACAGTCAGTATTCTTGGCTGTGAGGAGGCGGCGGAGCGGATCGGAGATATGGAAGATGTAGTGGCGGCAGCTCTTGTAAAGATGGGCGGGGACATTGAGGGAATGATGCTCTTTCTCTTTGACCTGGAGTTTGCCAATACAGTTCTGGAGACATTGACAGGCCGCACCTGGGATAGTTTTCTGGAAATGGATGATCTGGCTCGGTCTGCCCTGGAGGAGATCGGCAATATCATTATCTGCTCTTACATAAATGCGTTCTCTCAGCTGGTTCAGGTGGATATCAATCTGTCCGTTCCAAGCTCCACGATCAATATGTTAGGCGGTATCCTGATGGTGCCGGTAGCTGAATATGGATATGATACGGATAAACTGATGTACTGCAACGCGGATTTTGTAATCGAGGGAAAGACCTATTCAGACTGGCTTCTGATGCTCCCGGATATCCGTTCCTTAAATACGATTCTGGAAAGACTGGGTGTTTCGTAATATGGAAAGAGAATTAAAGGTCGGGATCGGCGATATGAAGCTGTCCCGCGGAGACGGACGTATTATTACCTACGCCCTTGGTTCCTGCATCGGCATTACCTTTTATGATCCGATCACGCACCTGGGCGCGCTTTTACATATCATGCTGCCTGCCCGGCAGTCACCCCAGGATGTCAATGTCTTTAAATACGCGGACAGCGGCATCCGGGAAACGCTGAGGAAGCTTACGGTATTCGGTATGATGAGAGGCAGGATGGTGGTGAAGATCGCAGGGGGAGCGCGGATGTTTGAGATCAGCGGAAATTCTGCTTTCGGAAACATCGGGGCGCGCAATGCAGAAAGCGTAAAAAAGGTGCTGGCGGCGGAGGGAATCCGTATCGCTGCGGAGGATACCGGCGGCAATTACGCCAGAACCATGCTCTTAGACCTGCGGACCGGCGATGTAGTCGTGCGGACTGTGGGCCGGCCGGAGCGTCACTTATAGGGAGAGGAGATACGACAGATGAGACATAATGAAAAAGAAGGCATCCTCCTGGAATCAGGAACTAATGAGATTGAAGTCATGAAATTCATGGTCATGGGAGAATTCTATGGGATCAATGTGGCGAAGGTGCAGGAGATCATCATGAGCGGAAAGGTAAAGCCCATGCCTCATGCCAACCCGTCAGTGGAGGGAATCTTCAAGCCCAGAGAAGAACTGATCACCGTCATAAATCTGGCCTACTATCTTTCAGGAGAGCGCCGGGAGAACGGCCCCAGAGATCTGTTCATCGTCACGAACTTCAACAAAATGACCGTGGCCTTTCGTGTGGAAAGCATCGTGGGTATCAGCCGTATTTCCTGGAAGGATATCCAAAAACCGGACAAGACCATTGCCAATGGCGAGGAAAGCGTAGCCACTGGCATTGCCCAGTGCGGCAAAGAGCTGGTAACCATTCTGGACTTCGAGAAGATCGTGGCTGAGATCGCGCCGGAGACTACCATCCAGGTATCGGAGATCGAGCGTATGGGCGACCGGCCGCTGTGTCACTGCCCTATCGTGGTTACGGAGGATTCCGTGCTTTTAAGCCGTATGATCAACGACTCCCTGGAGCGGGCCGGATTTACGGAGATCAAAAATTTCCCCAACGGCCAGGAGGCCTGGGATTATCTTTCCTCTATCCGTGATGACCAGGATCTTTATGAGAAGGTAAACCTGGTAATAACGGATATTGAGATGCCTAAGATGGACGGACACCGTCTGACAAAGCTGATTAAGGATGATGAACGCCTTAAAAAGCTTCCGGTTGTTATATTTTCCTCACTGGTGAATGAACAGATGCGCCAGAAAGGAAAAGAACTGGGAGCGGATGAGCAGCTCTCAAAGCCGGAGATCGGCCATCTTGTAGCGGTAATGGATAAACTCCTGGCGCGGTTTGAACGGGAGATGAAAGGAAAGGAAGCAGACAGATGAAGAAATATGAATTAACGTCGGCGATCCGTACCGGCAACGAATTGATCGATTCAGAGCACCAGAGGATCTTTGATGAGGCAAATGCCCTGATGGAGGCCTGCCAGGCCGGACAGGCCAGAGAGTATTTATGGGAAATGGCGGAATTTCTGGAAGATTATGTAGGCGTTCATTTTTCAGATGAGGAAAGCCTTCAGACCCAGTACCACTACCCCAATTACACAGAACACCATAAATTCCACGAATGGTATAAAAATGAGCTGAAAGAGCGTCTGGCAGCAGCCAGAGGGGAGAAGAACATTTTCACCATTGTGGGTAAGATCACACAGGTGATGGATATACTGATCAAGCATATCCAGACAGAGGACAACCGCCTTGCCAAGTGGGTAAAGGAGCAGCAGGAAAAAGAAAGGAACGCGCCCCGGATGGAGGGAAAGACAAAAACTTCCCCTTTTATTTCCTCCTTTAAGGCTGTGGGCGGGGAAAAAGCCATAGATCTGCGCTCTGCCATGGATATCGAGGAACTGCAAAAGATCCTGGAGCTGTTTGCGGCGGGCGCCGGGGTGGGCGTCGCGGGGGGGATCATCTCA
>OASY01000602.1_pt1 | contig 22404 bp, 16 predicted proteins | sample 1501231 | NCBI WGS metagenome assembly OASY01 (sample SAMEA2579917, study PRJEB22360) | human gut metagenome | biome: human gut; feature: human-associated habitat; material: faeces | place: Denmark | collected 2008/2010 | reverse complement strand
GACTGTTTCCTGGATCGTCTGGCTGTACAGCGAAGAATCCGCCCTGAGCTGCTCGGCGTGTTTCTGGATCTTCTCCATGGCGTCCGGGTCTTTTTCAAGAAGCTTCTTTTTGTTCCCGTAGCTGGCCAGCACACGGCTTGTGGGTTTGCGGGTAAGCGGGTCTCGGAAGCTTTCGCAAATGTAAACGTATTCCACACCCTTGAACTTCTTGATTGAAACGGAGATGGTCATGGGAAAGCTCCTGTCAGACATTTACATCGTATCATGATTAACACTAATCTAACTACGTAATTACGACAAAGTTTGATAAGCATCAATGCCTCACAAATTTATGTTTGTATTGATATTTATCCTTGTTGAGGACGGATTTTTAAATAAAAGTCAGGAGAAAAATGTCAAGGAGAGAGACTCTCTCTGCCGGCTCAATGAAAATCAAGGTTTTGCCCTCCCGAAACTTTAAGAACTCTCGGTTCATTTACGGATCTCTGTCATGCAATATTCCCCCCAAGTCTCCATGATTCGCCGGCGTTCTTTGGCTAAGGGAGCGCGATCGTAGGCGCCGTTGTAGGCATCATTCTTGGCGTGGAGCAAGCACATTTCCACGGCCTGCTGATCAAAACGGCGATTGTTCCCCAGTTCGTCATCTTTCGCCCACGTGCGGAACGAAGCACGCGCCGTACCATGCAGGGTGATCACGCAAGGTTTGCCCAATTTTGCAGATTTGATGGGATCTATCCAGCCCCGATGGTCTTTCTGTAAGCGCTTTTCGTGAAGGCCTCGCAAAAACATGGTTAAAGCTGCATCAGAAAAGGCGCTCCCATGAGAACTGGGAAAGACATAAGGATTCTCTTCATAACGCACTAACCCCTTCAGCAGCTGTAAAGCAAAAGAAGACAGAAATATAGTTCGGTCTCTATTGAGAACTTTTATTTTGTCATGGTCCAACGGAATAACCCATATTCCCTGTTCCAAATCAATTTCGTCCCACTGAGCCATTCGCACTGCTTGAGACCGAGCAGCGGTCAAAATGGCAAATTCACAGGCCCGCGCCGACATGGAATCGTATCCATGAATCGTTGCCATCAGTCTGGGGATCTCTTCGACCGGACATGCCGCATGGTTTTGCTTGGGCTTTCTGTTCTTCTGAAACGGCTCCATTAACACGCCGAGGGCTCCTGCCATATCAGCAGGGTTTTCCCTATTCTTTCGTTTATGGAACGCGATCGCCCATTGAAAGATCTTTCGAGCATGCGTACGTGTCTTTTTGGCCGTTGACGGCGCCGACTGCCAAATGGGAGACAGACATTCCCGGATATCCTCCGGAGTAATTTGATCAATGTTCTTGGCGCCGATAATGGGGAAAAGGTGTCTGCTGAGGATTTGGCGGGTGTCTTTTTCCCCGCGATGATTCTTTGACCAGTAGCCATGGTTAACGCGATCCTCCACCCACTCATTGGCTATTTTTTCAAAAGTCTGCTTTTTTTGTTCGAGCTCTGCCTGAGCAGCCTGCTTGGCAGCCAGTCTTGCTGCCCTCGCCGATTGTCTTTCATCTATTGGGTTGGTCCCTTGGGCAATTGACGCACGTGCATCAGCCGCAGCCTTGCGTGCCTGTGCGACAGAAATTTCAGGGTAATTACCTAACGCATAATCATGGCGCCCGCTTTCGTCTTTGTATCGGAGGAAAAAGAACTGCTGATGGGGAGTTTTTCTGATGTAAAACCCTTTCACTCCGCCAACAGAAAAGGTTCCATACCCCAGATGCTTAACCTCAAGTGCTGTCAGCTCTTTTGTGATTTTAGGCATTGAGAACTTCCCTTTTTATGATGGGTAAAAATGTACGCGATTACTTAACTCTCATTTACCCATCATACCACCCATCATAAAATCATGGATTTCTTTAGACAGCCTTAGACAGTTCAAGACGGAATTTGCTTATAATTTATTGATTTTATAAAAAAATCCCAGACGCCCCAAGACAGTCTGGGATTAGTGTCTGGTGGAGCTGGCGGGAGTCGAACCCGCGTCCGCAAATTGTCCAAAGACGGTTCTACATGCGTATCTAATGAACTTTAAATCTCATCTTCATCCATGCCCACCAGCAGGCCATATGAAGACCAGCCGCTTGATCTTAATCCTGCCGTCACGGCTCCAACAGGATCCAGCCCGAGTATATGGCGCTGCTGTCAGTTTTTAGGCTGACCCGGCCCTCAGGCGAACCGGTGCAGCGTCCCGCTGGTATTAAGCAGCGAGAGCGTAACGCTTGTTATTGGCGTTTATTACTTTTCCGAACTGTTTAGCGAGGATCTCGGACCTCGACATGCCCCGTGCTCCTTCGTAATCCACGTCGAAACCAAGGCAGCCCCAAGGAAGGTCTATTCTACCCGCTTTTATTTTTTCCGGTGAGACAGAAGACTCTTTATTTTCCAAAGAGCCCGAGAAGTCTGCGGATCTCATCCTCGCGGACTCCCTTTCGTGCCACAAGATCGATACGCATCGTACGGTAAGGTTCTTCCATCGGATCCGCCTGAATCTCTGTCTTATAAGGAGATCCGGCAAAAAGCGATCCCGGCACCGCGCTGAAGCCCGCGCCTTCGGAAACGAGACGGATAATCGTTAAAAAGTCCCCCGCCTCCTCAATACCGATCGGAGCCTGACCGGCATCCGATAGCCATGAAAGCATCCGGTCTTTGCAGATTGATTTTTCAGGCATCACGAGGAACGGCACATCGTCGAGATCCATCTGAGACTCCACCGGAATATGAGAATCCGGATAAATCAGCATGATGTCCTCAAAGAAAAGGGGCCAGCGATTAAACGCGTCATCTTCCTCGCCTCTGACAGTGAAGCAGGCGTCGAGCTCTCCCGACATAACCGCGTCGAACACATCGGTATCCGATTCTTCAATGACCTGAACCTGACCATCAAACGTTTCATGAATCTTTGGAAGAACGGTTTTCAGCCGGGATTCAAGGACTTCCTTCGAAGCCCCGATTTTCAATATTTCTGCAGATGCCATGCCGGAACCCTTTTACTGTGTATAAGTGAGCGTGACTATTATTCCTGCCGGAGGGCTTTCTGTCATCAGGAAGATGGTGAATGTCCTCCGGGATACCTGGCGCAGCTGACATCAAACGCCGTAAGAAAAACCGGAGAGAGGCTGCCCCCATCTCCGGTTTCGTTCAGAACGCCAGACCTGTTTTTACTTCACATACTTCAGGTACGCTCCGTAGCCTTCCTTCTCCATTTCCTCTTTCGGGATAAACCGGAGAGACGCGCTGTTCATACAGTAGCGAAGTCCGCCTTTATCAGACGGCCCATCCGGAAACACATGTCCGAGATGCGACCCACTCGCGGCTGATTTCACCTCAGTTCTCACCATACCGTACGACGTATCCGTCGTATTTTTCAGAGCGGACTCTGAAATCGGCTTCGTGAAGCTCGGCCACCCGGTGCCGGAATCAAATTTTTCTGAAGAGGAGAAAAGCGGCTCTCCGCTCACAATATCCACATAGATCCCTGCCCGGTGCTCATTCCAATATGCGTTATGGAAAGGCGGCTCGGTGCCGCAGTTCTGCGTGACGTCATACTGTTCTGGTGTCAGGCGATCCCTGAGACTCTGCGATCCGGCCTTTCGAAATCCCTTACGGGTCGGCTCATACTTGGCTTTCTCAGCCTCTTCCATCAGGCGCCGCGGAATATGGCAGTAGCCGTCCGGATGCTTCACGAGAAAATCCTGATGGTATTCCTCAGCCCGGTAGAAGGAGGTCAGCGGCTTCACTTCAAGCGCCAGAGGCTTTGAATATTTGGCTGAGAGCTTCTTTACCTCATCCTCAATGATGGGTTTATCACCTGGATCGGTATAAAAAATGCCGGTCCGGTACTGGGTTCCGATGTCATTCCCCTGACGGTTAAGGCTTGTCGGATCGATGGTTTCAAAGAAGAGACCGAGAAGGAATGGCAGATCAGCTTTTTCGGGGTCGTAGATGACATGCACTGTCTCCGCGGCACCGGTTCGGCCGGTACACACGTCTTCATAAGTTGGATTGGCAACGGTGCCATTGGCGTATCCCGACTCAGACACCCTGACACCAGCAACCTTCGACATGAAGTGTTCAGTTCCCCAGAAGCAGCCGCCGGCGAGATAAATCTCCTTCTCTCCCGCCCGGGGCTTTTCCGCGGGAAGCATTCTTGTATCTTTTTCCATGGATTGAGCTCCTCCCCTGCTGCAGGCAATCAGAAGAGAAAACGAAGCCGCTCCCAAGGCCAAAGTCCGTCTCAGCATCGTCTCTTCCTCCCTTCGGGATTAATAACCATTTTCAATATCAGCAGTATAGCGTCCGAATCTTTTTCTCATAAGGGCAACAGTGTCTCTACCTAAAGTGAAGATATCTGACGCAAATTCAGTCAGTTTCCCGTTTTTAAGAAGACTCCCTGTGCATAGAGTTTTCCGACAGAAATAAGCCTCTCGCTTTTCTGAGTCTCCATTTAAAATGATTCCCGTTTTCTACCACCCCCAACATAAAACACAGGGTTGCCATGACCAGCTTGAAAGAAATTCCCGGACTTGATAACGCTAAGCTAGAAAAGGCGGTTGCTATCCGCAAGGCTTATGACGAGAACCAGATTTCACTTGAAGAAGCGCAGCGTCAGCTGAAGAGCGAAATCCAGTCTCTGAAACCCTGGGAGATCGCCCAGATTGAACAGAACATCAGCCCTGAAGAAGGCGATGAAGCCTGCCGTCTGAATCGGATTTCCGACATTTTCAAGATCTACGGTCCCATCATGGATCGCAGCCGTCCTGAGCTGCCCGAGGATCATCCGATTGCCCGCTACTTCCAGGAAAACGATAAGGAACGCGGCATCGTTAAAGAGATCGAGGATCTTGCGCAGTATCCCGTGATCCGCAATCAGTGGCTCGATATTTATGATCGCCTCGCCGAGATCAAGAAGCATTTTTCCAGGAAGCAGAATCAGCTTTACTCGGTGCTTGAAAAGAAGGGCTTTGACCGCCCGTCCACTCATATGTGGCTCTTCGACGATACGATCCGGGATGAAATCCGCGATAACCGCGCGCTTCTCGAAGCTGGGTCCGATGACGAATTCCTCTCCCGTCAGCAGGCTCTGATTGACGATCTGACCGATCTCATGAATAAGGAAGAGCAGATCCTTCTCCCGATATCCCTCATGCTGATCAGCAGTAAGGAGTTCGATGACATGCGCTCGGGCGATGCCGAGATCGGCTACGCCTGGCTTGAAAATACTGGCGCTGCCCCTGCGGCTGCCCCGGTCGAATCGGCTCCGGTCGCTTCGGCTGAAGCCACGAGTTTTGTCGGCGATCTTCAGAAGCTTCTCGCTAAGTACGGTCTCGCGTCCGGTGCCGGCTCTGATGAGAAGCTCGAAATGCGGAACGGAAAACTCACGCTTGATCAGGTGAACCTCGTACTGCAGAACCTGCCTCTTGATATCTCCTTCGTCGATGAAAATGATCTCGTCGCGTTCTACTCCGATACGGAGCATCGAATCTTCCCCCGAAGCAAGAACGTGATCGGCCGTCAGGTGCGTAACTGCCACCCGAAGACGAGCGTGAAGTATGTGGAAGAAATCCTTACGAAGTTCAAGGCCGGAGAAGAGGATGTCGCAGACTTCTGGATCAATAAGAAGGACGCGTTCATATACATTCGATACGTAGCCGTTCGTGACGCCGATGGCAAATTCCGCGGCGTTCTCGAGACGATGCAGGACTGCACCCGTATCCGCAAACTGACGGGATCCCGCACCCTGCTCACCTGGAGCAACGAAACTCATGCCCCGGAACGGGTCTATGGCATCTCGGAACCCGGTACGAGCGACGACGCCCCGGTGACGAAGGATGGCAACCTGACTGGCAAAGCGTCTGACACGGCTAATACCCCCTCCATCATTGAGACCCTGACGGAATCCACCCGTCTTGAAGATATCCTGAAAGCCTTCCCCTGGCTGAAGGATGAGCTGTCTACTATTTCGCCTGTCTTCAAGGCCCTTAAGACGCCGCTCGCAAGGATCATGATTCCCAAGGCAACAGCTGGTGACATGAGCCGCCACAGCGGTCTTTCTATTGATGAGCTGAAGTCCGCTTTGCTTGCTCTGATTGCCAAGCACTAAAAGAAACCTTTTAAGCTCTTTCAATCCCCTTTGACTACCTATGGAGTGTCAGAGGGGATTTTGTTTTCATGGCCCATGTATTATGTATTGTCTTGACGGTATTACTCTCAAAGCCTTCTGCCCTTATCCAATGACAAATCGATGCAATATCCGTAGGGGAAACAGGTTAATATTGTCAGGATTCAGGGCACTTCTCTGAAAGAATCAGCAAATGCCCTCCCGTTTATGACCGCTTTCTACGTGAATTCTGAAACGGTCACGGCAAGGGAATTAAGTCATCAAAAATAGTACTTGATTCCACTCTAGGCAAGATCGGTGTCAAAGCGCTGCTTTTCAGCATCTTGAATCAGAAATTCAGCCCCATCTGTTTGACACCCTCTTCGTATGTCCCTGAACTTGCCGCTTATTTAGTTTTTAAGGCCTTTCATGATACTGAGGAATCTTTTTTCTGGTTCAAGCCTGAAAAGACTCTTAGGCTATTTGCCACCCTATAAAGGCATTATCGCGCTTTCCCTTTTTTTCATGGTTTCGGCAGGCGCTGCGTCTTCTTTGATTGCCTGGCTGCTGGGTAAGCTAACAGATGTCGGGTTCTATAACCAGGCCGCTTGGATTATCGTCGCAGCGCCGCTTGGGCTGATTGGCGTGTCCTTCCTCCACGGCGGCAGCATGTTTATGAGCAACTACCTGCTGGGAAAAGTCAGCCAGTCCGTATCCGCCACACTGCGTCAGCAGATGTTTCATCGGTTGCTGCGGTGGCCATCTGCTGCTTATCAGAACAACTCCACCGGAGCCATCACATCCAAATTTGTGTTTGAAGCCAATGTCATGCTCTCAAACGCCACGAAGTCCTGCATCATTCTGGTTCGTGATTCAAGTCAGGTGGTCGGTCTTGTTGCGACGCTCTTTTGGCAGGACTGGAAGCTGTCACTCGTAGCTCTGATTATCGGACCTCTGATTTTCCTGCTTCTTCGATATGTATCGAGAAAAATGAAGTCTGTGATGGCTTCCTGTCAGGAATCCTTCGCAGGTATTCTGTCACGCGTCAAGGAGGTTTACGAAGCCCATCGCCTGATCAAGATTTCCAATACGTATAAGGCTGAGTACGACCGTTTTTCCCATATCAATAGTGAAATTTACAAAATGATGGTGCGGATGACGAAAGTCACAACGCTAGGGACTCCGGCGTCTCAGCTCCTCTGCATGATTGGTATTGCGGTTGTTCTGACTTTCGCTGTATTTCAGATGCAGAACGGCGCTCTGGATCGGGGACAGTTTGTTACGTTCCTTGCGGCTCTCCTACTCCTGATCCCTCCGGTCAAAAACCTTGCGGGAATGAATACCGGCTTCATCATGATCAGGATGGCAGCGGACAGCATTTTTGCCACCTTGGATGAAAAGGAAGAGGAAGATAATGGCAAAACGGTGCTGGATTATTGTAGTGGACAGGTAGTCTTTAATCATGTTTCACTTCGCTACCCCAACGCTGAAAGAGACGCCGTTCACGACTTCAACCTGACAGTCAATCCCGGCGATTCAGTAGCTCTTGTAGGCTTCTCAGGATCAGGAAAATCATCTTTGGTTAACATGATCCCGCGGTTCTGGAATCCAACGTCCGGACGCATTCTCATCGATGGCTATGACACCCGTGATATCACATTAAAGAGTCTGAGAAAACAAATCGCCATTGTCTCTCAGGATGTCATTCTCTTTGACGATACGATACGGAACAACATTGCCTACGGTGTTCCTGATGCGACAGAAGATCAAATCAATAAGGCAATAGATGACGCTGCTCTGAGAGAGTTCATCGATGCACTGCCAAAAGGTTTGGAGACTCCGGTCGGTGAAGCAGGCAACTTCCTGTCAGGCGGGCAGAAACAGCGCATTTCTATTGCACGCGCCATTCTGAAAGACGCTCCTATCCTGATTCTGGATGAGGCAACCAGCGCTCTGGACAGCATCAGCGAAACCCATATCAAAAACGCCTTGACGAAGCTAATGAAAGGCAGAACAGTATTTATTGTCGCACATAGACTTTCTACAGTTTCAGGAGCAACAACAATTGTTGCCATGGCTGAAGGAGAGGTGAAAGAAGTCGGTACGCGTGATGAACTGATGAAAAAAGGCGGGCTCTTCGCTAATCTCTGCCATCTGCAATCTCTTCATGTTTTGGAAACGGAATGATCAATATACTGAAGCATAGAGACGAAAATTTGGTTAGGCTCTATAAGTACTTTCTTCCCTATAAGGGAAAGATTGCTGTAGCCAGTATTTTTCTTATTGCCACCGCATTGACTTCATCTGCCACCGCAACTCTTTTAGGTAAGCTGACAGACGTTAGTTTTTACCAAGGCGGAAGCTGGCTGTTTTTTGCATTACCAGCAGCTTTGATAGCAGTCACTCTGGTTTTTGCCATTTCTACTGTTCTGAGCGCCTATATCATGTCTCAGGTCAGTCAGTCCGTACTAGTAACGCTTCGAAAAGAGCTATTTAACAGTGTTCTTCATTGGCCAGAATCGCAATACCAACAGGTTTCTACCGGTCTCATCAGTTCAAAATTCGTGAATGAATCTGCCCTAGCGCTGTCGGGGGCCGCAAATTCAGTAACAGTCATGATCCGCGATACCGTACAAATTCTTGGTTTGTTATGTGTCCTGTTCTGGCATGACTGGATTCTGACGTTAGTCACGTTTGTTATTGGACCAGCCCTTTTTATAGTGCTGCGACTACTATCTAAGAAAGTAAAAGTCGTTGTCAAACAAAGTCAGGAAACGCTGGGGAATATGATCTCGCGAATTCAGGAATCATATGAAGCGGAAAGAATAGTCAAAATCAGTGACTCATATGGTTTTGAAGATGAACGATTCTCAAAAGTTAACATGAGAATCCGTCGATTGGCTCTGAAAACCAATATTCTACAGGGACTTCCCACACCTTTAACACAAATATTAACGATGGTTGCTGTGGCGTTTGTCGTGTCTGTGGCCTTGATTGAAGCTCAAGGTGGAACCCTTACCTTCGGTCAGTTTGTGACCTTTCTGTCTGCCCTCCTGCTGATTAAAGCACCGGTGCAACACTTGGCTGGACTTAACTCTACTTTTGCCAGTATCTCAGTTGCAGCTAAAAGCATCTTTGATGTTATTGATGCAAAACCGGAACTTGACACAGGAAAGAAAGAACTGAAAGAGGTTCGGAAAGGGATTTCTTTTGAAAATGTGCATCTCAGATATCCAGGTCAAAAAGTGGATGCTCTAAAAGGGATTTCTCTTAAAGTTAGAAGTGGAGAATCAATTGCCTTGGTTGGGCAATCTGGCTCAGGAAAGACCTCGATCGTAAACCTACTTCCCAGATTTCTGGAAGTAACCGGAGGCAAGATAACAATCGACGGAATTGATATCAGGGATTACACACTTGAAAGCCTGAGATCTCAGATATCTCTGGTATCACAGGATGTCTTCCTCTTTGAAGATACGATAAAAAACAACATTACATATGGTGTGAGGAGTTCCGTAACTGAAGAAGAAATCAATGCCGTAATAGATGCAGCAGATCTTAGAGGGCTAGTTCAAAGCCTTCCTAAAGGCACCGACACATCCGTCGGAGAGGGGGGAAAACTGCTTTCAGGGGGACAAAGACAAAGAATATCGATAGCCCGAGCTATCCTAAAGAAAGCCCCAATTATTATTCTCGATGAAGCTACGAGCGCATTAGATAGTAAGAGCGAAAACGAAGTTAAGAAAGCGTTGAAAAATCTAACGAGGGGAAAAATTTCAATTACTGTCGCGCATAGATTATCAACCATTGAGGACTGCAATAGGATATACGTAATATCAGATGGGAAAATAAAGGAAGAAGGAACACATCCGTCACTATTTGCTAAGAATGGTATTTATACAAAGCTTTGTAAAATGCAGGAAATTTAAAAGGAAATCTGAGATGAATTGTCACATCAAGTGCGGAATTACTGAGTAAAAGACTTCATTTATCCACATTTAATTGGGATATGTTCTAGTTTTAAAATTCAGAAAATTAAATTGTTTCTTGCCTTACGCTTGGGGATTTTTTCAATGCTCTTTTCTTTAGGGTGAATTATCAAATCAAGTGCAAAGTTACTGAATAAAAGACTTCAGCCGGACACTTCCAATTGAGACGTTTTCTGGGTCTGAAATTCAGAGCATTGAACCGTTTCTGAACTTCTGCCTGAGAAATTTTATCAATACTCACTCCTTTTGGGAAAAAGTCTCTAATAAGTCCGCTTGTATTTTCATTACTTCATTTCTCGCATGGATGATGAGGTAAGCAGAAATACACTTTGGGCTTTAGAAATTTCTCAGGCCTATTCATCACCATTCAGTTTCAGACTGCAGAAACATATCCACTAATATCACGCTCCATTCAAAGTTTTATTTACCGTAACAAAGTAAAAATAGGAATTCATTATCTCATTCTAAAAGGTGAGTTGATGATAGCGGTCCATAAACTCCCTCTTTAGTTTTCTAGAAAGTCTCTCTTAAGGAAGATTTATGAGCTACAATTTTTTCTCAGCCTTTTCACTTAGGTAGTAATTTGCTAGATATTTATTAAAATGGCAAAACGATGGTCTATATAAAAAATTAACTTATAAAAGATCATCATAAGTCGAAAGATTCTGTAGGCTTTTCTGCTAAAGCCTTTTCAATCAATAAAACCAAAATATGAATACATTTTATATGCATTTCCTGTATTCTATCTGAATAGCCAAAATGAGGAATACTTATTATCACATCAGAAATATCAGCAAGTCTTGTTTTCTTATTTCCACCAGTTAACAAGATCACTGAAATTCCCATTTTCCTTGCTGTAATGACGGCGTTGTAAATATTTACTGAATTTCCCGAGGTACTTATGGCAAGTAAGACATCTCCCTTGCGCCCATAGCTCTCTACAGCGCGCGAAAAAATAAAATCAAAGCCAAAATCATTCCCGACGCAAGTGATGTGAGCTGGATTAGTTAGAGAAATAGCTGATAGGGCATTTCGATTTTCTCTGAATCTACCGCTCAGTTCTTCCGCAAAGTGCGCAGCATCGCACAAACTTCCACCATTGCCACAGCTAAGCACCTTGCCTCCATGTCTTAAGGATTGAATAATAACCCTCGCAGCATCTTCAATTGACTCTATGTTTTGACGATTATTAATAAAATTTTTTAATACCTCTTGTGCTTCAATAAGGTTTTCCAAAATAAGAGATGATGCGTTTGACATGAGATTGTCCTTTAGTTATAGATTTAAAGTACTATAATAATTTTCAGATTATACTATAATTCTTTAATACTATTAACAATATCTTCTGGATTAATAGATTCTAAACATTCACATTTATTAGTTCCGTTTAATTGGCAAGCCCTCCCCCATTCTCCATTTAAGATGACGTGCTCACAAAAAGGTAGAACACATTTGCTATCAATTCTTATGTTCATATTTTCAGGATGAGATCTTAATTTAGGAGAAGTTGGTCCAAATAAAACAATTGATTTTTTAGCACAAATAAAATGTCTGAGGTGAGTCATTCCTCCTTCGCTATCAAAATGTAAAACTGCTCCCTTTAATACCACCATAAGCTCTGAAAGGGTTGTTTTACCTACAAGGTCGATATCAACCCCCGCTATTGGTTTACATGACTTTTTGTTAGGCCCAAGATAAACTACTTTTACTCCAGGGAACTTTCTTTTAAATAATTTAACAAATTGCTCATATTTTTCTACTGACCACAAACGAGTTGATTCACAATTTCTATTAGTTACATCTACACTTCTAGCTATAGTTATATATTTTTCTGATTTAAGGATTGGGTACTTATCATAAATCTGCTCACCATCTTCAGGAATACTAATCTTAAAATTACTGTTATCATCTATCCCTAATTTGTTGGTAATATCCAATCCGGTTATACAATTTTTTCCTCTAAGCAGTAAGAAGTCAAGTTGATTTAATTGAAATTTTCCATTTAATAAACTTTTATATTTTTTTGAAAATAAATAAAGTGAATCTATATATTCTTTTCCTTTCTTATTGCATTCTTTGTCTGATCTATATATTAGATTAGGTATATTAAGTGACAATGAAATAACCAAATCAAGTTTGGTGTATGCTAAGTTTTTTTTATCTTCTATTATTACTTTTGAACAATTAAATACAAGCTTTGCAACATTTCGTCTATCTGAAAATACAAATATTTTACTATTATCAAATACTTTATCCAGTTCACTTATATAAAGCGCAGCATAAAGCATATCCCCTATACCGCCTTCAATAAGGATCCCAATATTGAATAATTTATTATCAGTTTTTTTAAACCATTTTCCTTTTCTAAGCTCGCGTCCAAAATATTTTAAGCCAAGAAAAGCTAGCTTCAGGTATCCTTTAGCAGGTTTCAAGGCATATCTATCTTTATAGGTCTCTAGTTGGGTATCAGATATGCCAAAATAGTCAGTCATTGTAATACCTATACGATTTATAAATAAGGGCATCTATCTTAACTGCCTGCAAATATTTTTTGTTCTACAGCATTATCCAAAGTTTCCAGATTTGTAACACCTGAACCATGAGTAGAGAAAAATACGACTATTGTACATGTATTAAGATTTCCTTTCAATGCCGAAGCTTTGCCATATAAAGATGACTAATTTGCATAAATAATAAATTTCTATAATTCGTTTCCCATCTATTCAGGTAAATTATATCAAGTTTTATGGAACTAATGATATTGTTAATAGGCAGGTAACTTATACTCAAGTTATTATCCTCTATCTGATGCGAGTCGATAATCCAGGCTTTTGACAGATAGAGGATATCTTCCTGGATTCTCTACGTCATGTACCCAACCAATCGATAATAAAGGTGAATTTTAATAAAATAGAATATTAACTATAAGCACTCTTTAATGCTATCAATATTCAGTGACTTACAGATTGAACTGATAACATAATCAGGTTTCAACTTTATAAGTTTTTCACAGCAGCTTCCAGAATTGTGTAAACATCTTTCCTGCCAACTGTTGGTTAGCCATTCACAATGCTTAATACAGCCAGGTCCTTCTAGATTAATATTCTCAGGATATCCATAGAAGTCCTGAGACGTTGGTCCAAACAAAACACACGATCTCTTTCTGCATAAAGCATGTCTCAAATGGATCATCCCCCCCTCTGGGCCAATATGTAAGAAAGAGTGCTTGAGAAGAACTTTCAGATCATTAAAAGAGGTACGCCCTCCTAAATTTACTATATTGAATGGTACATAATCTTCGACTTGTGGACCTATATATACTATTGCAACATTTGGGAAAACGTCTTTTAATCCTCTAAAAAGTTCTTCATAGTATGCCTTTGACCACAACTTAGTGGATTCCCACTGCCCCCTTCCTGAGTCTACAGATCTATTTATCGTAATGAAATTATTTGACTCAAGTCCAAATTTAGATAAAACATCTTCATCGGATTCAGTTGGAATTGATATTTCTATATCTTTTATCCCTAATTTATGATACAGATCAGCTTGATTGAATCTTTTGAATCCCATAGCCAATGATAAATTCGCAGAAAACCCGTCACTTGAAGGAGAGAAATCATAATAAAATGAAAAATTATTATAAAATTCTGTATAGCGATTTGCTAACCTTCCGATTTGTCCATCTATATTATTTACTCGACGAGGATTTTCATAAATAACAAGTGGAAATCTTTCTTTTATACGTATAACCAAGTCATAATAATATTTTTTCTTATCCTTGAAATCATCTTTGTCATACCAAGCTCTGAGATAGTTTTGATTCCGGTCATATAAAGAGTCGATAGATTTTGCTTTGTTATATAAATCAATAACAATGTTTTTAGAAAACTTATGTAAATAATAACAGTAGTTCAGATGACAAATTGAATCTCCTATTCCTCCATCGCAGATCACAGCTATCGCAATCTTGTCCTTAGGAATATATTTTCTAGCGCGTATCTTTCTGATCTCATTTCTTAGCTTATTTATCATATTTACACCGATATTTTCTAGTAAATTTAATTATTAATATCTTTGGGATATTGATATGGGTTTGGTAAAGCAAATAAAATAACTTACAAAATATAAGTATTTTATTGCTGTTAATTATTTAATGAAGACATAGGATTCTTTTTATTATACAGCTTTCTGTTCTATAGATACGTGTATCGACTTCTGTATTGCCCTCCTTGATTCATGATAGTCTTTCTAATTTAATTAAGGACCTGTCATTCAGAATCTGGGGCGCAGGAAAGGTCCGGAAGCCTGCTTTACCAATTTAATTGTCATTGCGGAGCAGAGATCATTTCCTCGTTGACACAGTAGGTTTTTTCGAGAGTCCTTGGATAGCCAGGCAGTTAATGGTAATCCTGTGGAGACAGGTACTCCAACGTTGAGTGAGGATGACATCTAGTATAAAGCCACAGAGTTTATACTAATTATTTCATCTGGTTAAATCAATGAAAGGCAGATAGTCCTGTTTCAGGATTTTGACAAAGGCCACAGCTATGCCGTTGTTTTGCGGGCTGCAGACCAGAGTTTTGCAATCGATCAGCCCCTGTCTGCGAACGAGGGCCTAAGTCGATATGGTTGTGTAGGGTGCTCCGTTATCCGTCAGAAATTGCACAGGAACATGATTTTCAGAAAAATTCCCAAATCTTTTTTCCTATAGCAATAACCAAGTAGTCCTGCACCATAGCGGAAGTCAATCCCCTGCCTGATTTCGCTGCAAGAGATAGGCATTCCCTGTCACAGCAAACAATTACGAAATTGGCCGTGACGTTCTCGCCATTCAGGCATCTGAATTCGAGACCATCAGAGCTTCAGCGGCGATCTGGTTCAGCGACAGCAACATGCCTCCGGTAATCGGAGGAAAAGCCTTGCGGCGGTAATTTCGGCGGCAAAGTCAAATTAAATTGATGCATTATCCGGAGGATTCGTTTATGGTTTACCGGTGATTTGCCCTGGTTCCTGCACCTCTGGGCTATGACCCCGCTGATTCGGCGGTACCCAAACGAAGGAAATACCTTCAGCACTCCTATTACGTCAGAAAGAATGGATTGGTCAGACTCAGCCGAGGTCGTCCTGTTGGCTTTAAGCCTCTTGTCAGTCAAGTTTTCTTTCCGGTGAAACTAGATCTCTAGATTTGAGCGCGCCAAACCAAGCACCCTGAAAACCGCCTAGATCGGATGCCCTTCCTGTATCAAGCTCTGCGCGCATTGAATTTTTTCCTGACATCATCTCCACTGCTTCCTTGAGGTGCCCGTTATCAGAAACAGCTCTCCCAAGCAGTTTCTGCAGGCGCTGGATTTCATCCAGCGCCTGCGCATACTGAGTGGCCGGGACAGTTTTCTTACCTGCGCTGTGCCCTGATGTCAGTAACCCTTTCTTCGCCTTTGATCTCCAAGCAAAAAGCATCGCAGGGGATATGCCATACTGCCGAGCTACAGAGGAAACTGTATTTCCTTCCAGATAGGTCAAGCCTGATAATTGACAGTTTCTGCTCAGCTGTCCAGCGCTTCCTGGTTTCCCTGAAGACAACCACTGGAGACGAATCTTCTGACACCGCGTCATCAGGATCATCGAGATGCGGAGAAACTTCGGGCACTAATTTCTCAGCCTCAATCCCGGAAGTCTCCGAATAAGAACTAGTCGCAGGACTAGTTCTTAAAGTTTCCACTTTTTTCTTGATCGTCATAGCTTTCCCCCTTATGAAATTTTAGGTGAGAAAGTGCCCTGTGAACAATGGGGGCGGTAAACTGATTTGCAGATCGGGATTGATTAATTAAAAAGACCTATCTGCAGATCCCAAAGCAACGGCATTGCTGTGGCTTTTATCAAAGTTCTAAAAAGGGATCGCCTGTCCATTATTGATTTAACCAGATGAAATAATTAGTAAAAGCTCTGTGGCTTTATACTAGATGTCATCCTCACTCAACGTTGGAGTACCTGTCTCCACAGGATTACCATTAACTGCCTGGCTATCCAAAGACTCTCGAAAAAACCTACCGTGTCAACGAGGAAATGATCTCCGCTCCAGCATTATCTATTAAAATTGGCAAAGCAGTTTTCTTAAAATTTCCTTCACCCCTTGTTTTTTTATCGCTATAACTCTATACCAAAATAAATATAGTTAGATATAGAGCTCCGTATTCATTTAATTGTTTAATCAAATATTTATATGCCTCTAAATTATTACTAATAACTATCTAAATAATAAATATCATTCTTTAATAAAATTAATGTTCGAAACATATTTATCTATTTTGTTTTTATATTTACTATTCCTGGTTATACAAAATAGAAATTCATATAACTTAACCTTAAATTCCATAAGTTTTATTATTGATTTCTGTTCTTTTATTACCTTTTTAATCCCTTGTTGAGTTTCTATCAAACTTTTAATAGTATTCTCCATATTATTTACTGTATTACAGAATTTATCTACAGCATCATTCATTGATGCCATATCTCTTCCTACTCTACACAATTCCTCATTTAATAACCTGATTACTTTCTCATTGCTTCTTACTCCCTCTGAAGCATTTGCTAGTACTCTGAATTTATCTTGAATATTCCACGAATGAGAATAGCTAATTTCATCTATATATTGGAAATTTTTTTCATCACTGTCTGCAATTAGTGAAGATTCAACAATTTGTTTAACTTTTTCAAAGAAATTGTTAGTTAATCTTAGACTATCTTCAAACGCGTCAGGATAAGATCTAGCTCGATCGAATATGCTTTCTAATGCATCAATGGAATTAATTGATTTTGAATCTACAAATAATGGCTCAAATTTAAAGTAATTGAATTTCGATGACCATGAATCTACTACAATCGTTTTCTTATTCAACAGAATCGACCAATAGGCACAATGATACGAATTTGTAACTATTTTAGAAGATCCTAATATGAAGTTTATTATATTATTAATTGATTCATTATGCTTAATCCAATCTTGCGGCCTGATTGTAATGTTAGTTTTATTTATTTTAAGTTCTAAATCCTTATGTTCAATAAAACCAATGTTACGTTTTATATTGAGAGGGTGTTCAATACGATTTTTTAAAGCCAGAACAGAGGGATCCGGAATGTATTCAATTTTGCTCTCATGATTATAATCGCGAATTGATATTAGCTTGAATTTTTCAAAATTTATTTTTTTCGAAGAATCACCATTAAGCCATTCTTTCACAGAATGAGTATTAAAACCAATACTCCAACCGATTACAGTTTTACATCTTTGCAAAAGCTTATTTATATTTTCGTTAAATGATTCCGTACAGTATAGCATACCGCTAGCACCCAAAATAACGATATCATCATAATCTATGATATCCCATCTTATATAATCTATATCATGACGAAATATAGGGAATTTAGAAAAATAATCATAAAAATAATTCAAAGGGCAACAAGCCCTATCTCCAGCATTTGTATAATCAATCCTATTTATAAAGTGTATTTTATTCATGATAATAGATTTATTAATATTTAAAGTTCTTTGTTTCCAAAGTAAATTTTTACCAACATAAGTAATGTTTATATACTTATTTCATATCCGGTAATTTCAGCTGGTATCTTGGTTCAAGATTAATTATAAAAATTTGCATATTTTTCTTTTCCCGTTATTAAGAACAGAATTTCGACTATATGTTCGCATGTGAGTAAACAAAATCTCTTGATAATGTTATAAAAATAAGTTGCAGTGTTTGTTCAAGCACCCCCTGGCAAACGCTTTTCCTCAAGCTGTTCATTCTCGGAGTTGAGCCATACCCTGCCGATAGGGTGCAGTTCATCACGGTATCGCCGATCCAGCGTTCTGGTTGGTTTCTGCGAGCCTCCAGCATCGTCTCCCTGCGCCGTCGCAGCACCTCCGCATCTTCGCCGCGGTAGCGCTGCCCGGGTGTAACCATTCGGATGCCGCGATGTCTGTGATACTCGTTGTAATGTTCCACAAAACTTTACACCCATTACTCAGCTTCCCCGATGCTGTTAAAGCCGTCTCGGGGATACAGGCAATCGCCGCTGTACTTGAGCGTGCGGAAGAAAGATTCAGAATACGGGTTGTCATTGCTGACTCGCGGACGGCTGTGCGAGAAGGTAATTCCGTTCTTCTCAAGCAAAGCCATAGTTGGCGCGGCTTTCATGCTCGCGCCATTGTCTGAGTACACGACAAGCTGTCTGGGCCTGATTCCATATTTTCTGAAGGCATCCATGAGAAAGCGCACAGCAAAATCAGCATTGTCAGAGTCGAAAACCCTGGCGTTCACAACCATACGGCTATAGACGTCAACAATGACGTATGCGTAGTAGAACCTGCCCGTATAAGTGCTGGAGCGGAGATAGGTGATGTCCCAGGTCCAAACTTCATTGGGCTTCTCCGCGCTGTAAGCGGTCGGTCTGCTGCGAAGACGGGCCTCCCGGGTAGGAGCGCGGCGTGCGTTCAATCCTCGCGCTCCGAAAAGGCGGTAAAGCGTAGAAAGAGAACACCAGTACTCCTTATTTTCATCCAGAAGCTTATAGAAAGCCTGCATCAGACTGAGGTCGCGCACATCTTCCCGGCAGAATCGTTACACGATCTGCTCCCGCAAATCCTCAGGGATCTGCCGAGAGCTCGTCAAGTTGCTCCGGTCGAGCCGTCCATCGCCATCAGGGGCATGCCGCCAGTTTTGCAATGTACGCGGAGTGATCCCAATCGCTTCGCAGGATTGCCTCTGCGACAGTCCCTCCGATTGTCCAAATTCGACCAGTGAAATAATTTCCCGGCGATCCTGGGCACTGATCAGTTTTCCTTTTCCCCCCAGATCGCCTCGGCTTTTTTTGACAGCATCAGCATCGTTACGGCATCAGCCAATGCTTTGTCTTTTCTGGAGATTTCCCGGGCCTGTCTTGCGTTTTCCTTCTTGAGTTCTGTAATAGCGGACGCTTGGGCATCATGCTGCCGCTTGTCTACGGCATCCGGGTGTTTGCTGAACCACTCGGCCCAGGCATCCACAGGGGAAGCGAGATAGCCATGTTTACGGCAGAATTGACCGAAGTCAGTCTCGCTCAGGAATGTTTTGGCGTTAACGGCGGTAAAGGCTTGAAGGTAGGTCACACCCTTAGGAAGCTTAAGGTCAGCCATAGGATTGGAAATTCCTGTTTGGCAGCGTGAAGCAGTCTCTCTTTTACCTTCTTGAGCCAGTACCTTAGAGTGTACATAACAGGGACCTAAATGGTTAAATATGGTCCAAGTTTTCGTCACCATCCCCATAGGGTCAGATTTCATTGCACTTGACAAACGAACATCCAATTATCCGTTCTGATCGAGGATGCCACTATCGATGGCCAGGGTGGATCCAGATCACTGAAACAGCCAAACTTACACGTTCAATGTCAAAGAAAGGGTTCTCTCTTGATAACTCTGCATGCGAAGGTTTCTTCGGGCGCTTCAAGGACGAATCCTCTTTCGGCCGTGATTGGCAGGATGTGATGTACCGGCCCCATTGATCACAGGACACTTTCTCTAACCTAAAATTTCTTTAGTTGGACAGAGCCCTCTAAAATACCGTCAGGCAAGCGATCTTGCTTAAGTCCAAGAAATTGTCCGCATCCCCAACGACTCAATACCCTGAATTACAGGCCCAAGAAGCATCTCAATTGAAAGTGCCCGACTGAAGTCTTTTATACAGTAACCCTGCACTTAATTTGATAACTCACCCTGTATAATACAGGCAGTTCGAATTCTTTACATTAGGCATGCTGTAACATGGCGACTATGAAATTGTTTAATTTAAAAGAAACACAGCTCAATATTAGTAAATTGGCTAAATATATAAAGACAAAAAGAATATTAAAGAAAAAAAATAAAATTGCTTTTCTTTTTGCCTTTACTCAGAATTTAGCCTTCGCTGCTGGCAATTGTGCTATTGCACTAAATCGTCATTTAAAAATAACTGATTATGATATAGTGATGCTACATTCGGATTTATCAGATAGGGATACAGCCGCTTTTAATAAGATACCTCATGTAGTCCTTAAGAGATTTGATTTACGAGATGATTTTGTTAATCATATGCTAGAAAATATTCCAGAGCAGTCACGATTTCGGACTAAAAATCGTCTGATGTGTTTTGGACATTTTGAAGCTTTTTCTTTACTAAAAGATTATGAGTATGTTGTCTATAATGACGTCGACGTAAGTTTCCAAAGAGATATATCAGATATTATTTCGTATGTCCCGTTTGGGATTGCTCCAGATACTCCTTGGAAAGTTCGTGACCAATTTTCTAGAGAAGTCCCAGGCTACGATATGGAGAGGGAAGGTTATTGTTCATCAGTTATGGTACTTAGTGATAAGCTGCCTTATGATGAAATAGTAAATTTTCTTTATGAGAAGGCTTGGGAATATGCTGATTGCCTCATAAATCCAGATCAAGCAATAATTTGCCTTGCTGCTCAGAAATTTAATTTAAATCCAAAATTAATTCCAATAGATATATACAGCTGCATTTCATGGAAAGATTGTGCTATTACTGCAAAAACGGTCCATTTCGGTACAGAGAAAAAAATATGGAAAGATACTAACATATGTAACTCTTTTCCAGAATGGTATAGAACTCATCTCGAATGGCTCGAATTGGGCGGAACTGACTTCGATCAATCGAATATTACGCCTAGAAATCCTTTGTCTACCCTTAATCTTTTTGATAAAATGATAGCAAACAAAAACAATATTCATAGCTAGAAGAAATAATAGATAACTTTTGATGATAAATATTGGAAATTAGCATAAATCCAAAAAATAGCGATTATTCGATACATATCCTTCCTGAAGAGATATCTATCTTTCGTGATCATAGAACATTTTTGCTAATCTAAAATTTCTTTATGGAGAAACCGTTTTGCCCCCTTGATTCAGGACTATATTCATTAATTTAATGAAGGACTTTAAATTCAAAAACTCGGGCGCTTAATCCTGCGTTGCTAATTTTCTCCAACGGAGGAATGGTGATCATTTCCTCGCTGACAACATGCGTTTGATCGCAAGTCTTTGGATAGCCTTGCAATCCTCATGCGACAGGTAGCTCATCGCTGAGCGGGAATGATACCTGTTATAAAAGGAGTCAACTGACAAGGGGAGGGGGAGATCCAGTAAATGCTAACGGACAGTGTATGTTGCTCCCTACTGAGTCAACCTTCTTGGCCATTGGCGCGCTAAGACTTCACATCCTCTTTCTGTTCTTATGTCACGTATTTACTATTGAGCCTTCCAACACATCCGTGTCCTGACTTCAGCAACCGAACTGCTTTCTCTTCCATTCAATAGACAAAAATAAAATTTATCTAATTGAGATTCGTCCCATCCCAATGCACTAAGAAAAAACCCCCGAAACTCTCAAGAGTTTCGGGGGTTTTTCTTACAACTGGCGGAAGGGGAGGGATTCGAACCCTCGATAGGGCCAGGCCCTATGCCGCCTTTCCAGGGCGGTACATTCAACCACTCTGCCACCCTTCCAGGATGGGTTCCACTAAGGCATTTAGCCCGTCCCGAATAAAGGTTTACATCTTCAGGACAACCAGCGTTACCGGCTAGCGAGACTTGAAATTATACGGATGCATATCACATTGTCAAGGCATAGCCACAACATTTTTTCTGATTGCTGTCATAGGGACCTCTGCCACCCTCCCAAAGTCATCCTTTTTCATCCTGTCATGCGTTCTTCTTTTCTTCTAAAATACTGTCCCCTACGACAAAAAGAGACGCCGAAAACGTCTCTATTCATAAACTCTGTTTCTCTAGAGGTACTTGTTTCATGGCACATGTTGTCTGTGATGGCTGCGTTAACTGCAAGCACACTGATTGCGTGGACGTCTGCCCGGTAGACGCTTTCCGCGAAGGTCCCAACTTCCTCGTGATCGATCCTGATGAATGCATCGACTGCGCGGTCTGCATTCCGGAGTGCCCGGAAGCGGCAATTTTTGCTGAAGAGGACGTCCCTGAAGATCAGCAGGAATATATCCAGATCAACGCAGAGCTTTCCAAGCAGTGGCCTTCTATCACCCGTAAGAAGCCCGCTCCCGACGACTGGGAGAAGTGGTCCGGTGTGCCGAATAAGCTTCAGTACCTGAAGAGGTAAGAGCGCAGTGGCTGATAAGTCTCAGAGCCTCGCAGACCAGATTAACAACGCACTGCCGCAGACCTTCTGCCGGCAGTGCGGCTTTGCAGGCTGCCGTGAATACGCCGAAGCGG
>OASY01000594.1_pt1 | contig 22704 bp, 18 predicted proteins | sample 1501231 | NCBI WGS metagenome assembly OASY01 (sample SAMEA2579917, study PRJEB22360) | human gut metagenome | biome: human gut; feature: human-associated habitat; material: faeces | place: Denmark | collected 2008/2010 | reverse complement strand
GGCATTCACAAGTGTGGGGCCTGGTGGGGGGCGGGGCGGGCCGAGCCGGTGCCAAGGGTCTCGCGATTTCTCTCGCTTCGGGCGAGAACGACGAGAAGCTTGTTGAGGCGATTGAGAAGCTGACAAAGCAGAAGTTTGCGAGAAAGCCTCTTGAGCTGACCCGCGAGGATCGCCGCCGTTCGACCTCTGACCGCGGTCAGAGGCGTGGTCACGAGACGCATGCGTATCGCTATACTCCGCCTCCCGCGCCTCAGGATCCGCTTTTTGATCATCCCTATATTGAAAAGACTGGCGCTGTGTCTTCATCCCCGAAAAAAGAAGAGACGCAGCATGCGGCCCGGGCGCTTACCGGATATCGGAATCCTTCGTCCCGCCGCCCGGTCTGCGCACTTCTCGGGGGCGGCTTCCGAAAGAAGCGGAATCCGAATCCGTAATCTGTCAGAGAGGATTCAGGATTATTGCAATTAATCCTGGATCCGCTAAAATTAAAGTGTCATTACGAGTTGCGGTTTAAATACACCGCACGCCAACCTGCCTACCCGGGTAAGGTGGTGGCTCTCAGAGCATTGAGAGAATGAGGTCTCCTCGAGCGGAGGCAATAGAGCGGGAAAGACAAGAGCTCCTCACGTAATGCATGAGGAGCTTTTTTTATGCAGCAACCTGGATGCGCGGCTCGAGGCATCCAGGGCGCCGGGTGATCTCCCGGGCCATCAGGAAGATGGCGGATAGATCGGGTTGGATTTGTTCCATATTGCCGGACCCGGCATGGTGCCAAAACCGGATAAAAAGGAGCCAAAAATGGCAAACCGTCTTACGATCAAAGGTCAGGTCACGATCCCGAAGGAAGTCCGGGATTTTCTTCATCTCACCAACGGCGATTCCGCTGTCGAATTCGTTATTTCTCCTGACGGCTCGGTGAGTCTCCGGAAAGCAGAAACCGAGGTCTCAGCGCCGTCCACAGACCGTTCCCGCTCTAAGAGCGGCCGGCGTGTCGGCGTCGATGTGCTTAGTCTTTTGTCAGGAGTCTGCATCTGAGCGGTGCAGTCGCTGGCTAAAAAATAATTGCCTGATTTTATGTAACTTTTAAATTCTTTCTCTAAGGTTTTGCTGGGTTAAACACTGATATCGGTCAAACTACGTACGTGTTTGATCGACGGATAATACCCAACATAACTGGAAAACTACTTCTTTTGAAGGTAGTCAATAAAAAGGAGAAAGAAAGATGACTCAGCTCTCCCGTCGTACGATTCTGAAGGCCGGCATGGCTGGATTCGCCGCTTCGGCATTCCCGGGAATCGCCTTTGCTAAAGCAAAGAAGGAAGACAAAAAGGCCGCGAAGTCTGCTGCCGCTTATGACGCTATCGTGCTCGGCGCCGGTGCTGCCGGTCTGATCGCCGCTATTACCGCTGTGGATTCCGGCGCGAAGCGTGTCGCTATTCTGGAGCAGATGGACCGCCCGAACGGCAACGCCATTTACGCTCTGGGCAATATCTGCGGCTGGGGCTCCAAGCGCCAGATCCGTCAGGGCATCAAGGATACGGCCGAGGATTTCTATAAGGCCATGATGGTCACCTCCAACTGGAGAGCTGATCCCGCCCTGACCCGTACCTATACGAACGATATTCCCTCCGGCCTCGACTGGCTCGAAGAGAACATCGGCATTGAATTCGGCAAGGTGAAGAAAGCCCCGTATCCCCGTGAATGGCGTATTAACCCGATTCTCGGCAAGGGCATTACCGGCGGCTCCCAGATGGTACAGATGCTCGTCGCTGCCGCTAAGAAGCGCGGTGTCGTTTTCCTCTGGCAGCATCGCGCGGACAAACTGATCACGGACGATCACGAACGCGTGATCGGCGTCGAAGCTGTTGCTCCGGATGGCCGCAAGAAGTTCTTCACGAAGGGCGGTGTCACGATCGCGACGGGCGGCTTCTCCGCAAATCCTGAAATGGTCGATAAGTACATCGGCGGCTGGGCTTCCCGCCTGGCTATCCGCGGTTCTCTTTCTACCACGGGCGCGAATATTTCTCTCGCTCTCCCGCTGAACGCGAAGTTCGTGAACATGGATCAGTTCCATGCGGGCCCGATCATTGCTGAAACGCATGTGAACCCGAATGAAGTTCTGAACTCCGGCTATGGCATCATCGTTGACCTTCGCGGCAAGCGCTTCGTCGACGAGGTGAACACCTACGTGATCAAGGCCAAGGCCTGCGCGCAGAACACGATCGAGAACAAGGCCTGGGCTATTGTTGACGCCGACTGCAAGGTGATCGGCAACATGACTCACCGCTTCGAGCTGCTGAACACCAAGTACTACAAGGCTGATTCGATCGAAGCCCTGGCTAAGGACATCAACATTGATCCGGCCGTGCTGAAGAAGGACGTCGACGACTACAACAACGCCCTGAAGAATGGCACCCTGAAGCAGATGAATCCTCCCTGCTCCTATCGTCAGCCGCATCCGATCGCGAAGGCGCCGTTCTTCGCCATTCCGTATGAAGGCGGTATGACGGCTACGTTCGGCGGTCCGCTGATCAACACGAAGGCCGAAGTGCAGACCCTTGAAGGCCACAGCATTCCTGGTCTCTACGCAGCCGGCAATGCCGCTGGCGGCCTCTTCTTCCGCGACTACATCGGCGGTGCCCAGCTGGGCGGCGCTACGGTCTTCGGCCGTATTGCCGGCCGTGAGATGGCCGCCCGTGCCAAAGCGGCTAAGTAATGCCCGGACGTAAAGACAAACAGGAATAGAGGAGAATTTGATATGACTAAAGCTTTAGCTGTCCTGGCTGCCGTTGCTTTCGGCCTCAGCCTTTCCATGTCGGCCGGCGCTGCTGATAAGACGCTTGCTGAGATTCACGGTTCGGCCTGGCCGAAGAGCGTGAACGGATACGTCGTGAAGGAGCAGTGCAAGGCCTGCCACGGTGATTATTCGAAGCTCGCCAAGATGACGGAAAATCTTGACCCGAATCCGCATCACAGCCACCTTGGTGACGTGAACTGCACGGATTGCCATAAGCCTGATCAGGCGAAGCCGCAGCTCGTCTGCAACCAGTGCCACAAGTTCACGATCCGTGAAAAGAAGGCTGCTGCCAAGTAATCATTGGCTTAAATAAAAGCACAGATGCCGGCAGGTCTCCGCGGCATCTGTGATGAGAGGTCTGAGGCGTTCTGCTTCAGGCCTCTTCTTTTACGCCTGCATGGATGAATTCCTCTGAATGCGGCAGGGGATCTCGGCCAAAGACCACTTTTTCAGTTCCTGCGGCAATCGCTTCATCGTAGTAGGCGCACTTGTAGTTGACGACATCGAGTGTTTCTTCAAGCGCTTTGATCCGGTTTTCAATCTCTTTCTTCTGCTGCCTGAAGAGCTCGCGGCGCTTTTCAAGAGTCGCATCTCCCTCCCGCACCCATTCCGTAAAGAGCCGGATCTGATCAATCGAGAGTCCGGTCTTTTTGAGGCATTGAATAATCTGAATTGACCCCAGATCGAGATCCGAGAACATCCGATAGCCTGAAGCTCCCCGGCTGAGGAATGGGAGAAGACCGGCTTTATCGTAGAAACGGAGCGTCGAGGACGGAATTCCCGTCATCTTTGAAACCTGCTGAATCGTGTATTCCACGGGTAGTCCCTCTGACTATTGACTTTAAAGTTGACTTTAACGTTAATCTTATCTCAGCCAAGGAAATCAGTGGACGAACGGAGGGTGGGAAAAGTGCCCCTCATCCACTGCAAAAATGAATGGGAGATAGGAATAATGAAGATGATGATGTCGAAAAGACTCTTCGCAAAAGTGGCCCTGACGGGAGTTGGGGCGGCGCTTGTGGCACGCGCCGCTCAGGCGCTTGACCACGCTCCCCTGAAGGATTCTGTCGCGGTGCCGGAAACGATTGATCCCGCAAAGCTCTCGAACGCCTAGGACAAGGTTTTTCCGGAGGATCCGAGGGTGTCGCACCGGAAGGTTGTTTTCCATAACCGCTTTGGAATCACTCTCGTTGGTGATCTCTACACGCCGAAAACCATGAAGGCGGGAGAGAAGATGAGGGCTATCGCGCTCGCCGGGCCCTATGGCGCTGTGAAGGAGCAGGTGTCGGGGCGTTACGCTCAGGAGCTCGCGGCCCGAGGATTTCTGACGCTGGCATTTGATCCGTCATTCACCGGTGAATCCGGCGGGCAGCCCCGGAATGTGACTTCCCCCGATCTCAATACGGAAGACTTCTCTGCTGCGGTTGATTATCTGTCGAACCGCTCTGATGTGAATCCGGAAGCGATTGGCATTGTTGGCATCTGCGGCTGGGGAGGCTTTGCTATCAACGCGGCCGCTATGGATCCGCGCATCAAGGCAACCGTGACCTCCACGATGTACGACATGAGCCGGGTGATAGCGAACGGGTATTTTGATAAAACGAAGACCCCGGAAGCGATCCGAGCTGAACGGAAAGCGCTGCGGAAGACGCTGAGCGCGCAGAGAACGGCTGATTACAGGAGCGGCACCTATAAGATGGCGGGCGGTGTGATCACTGAGGTGAAGCCTGATACGCCGCAGTTTGTGCATGACTATCACGACTTTTATCAGACGAAGCTTGGCTATCATCCGCGTTCATTCGGCTCCACAACCGGGGCGACCCTGAGCTCGGTTCTCGACTTCACGAATATGCCGATAACGGTTTACGCCGAGGAAATCGAAACGCCGGTGCTGATGATTCATGGTGAGAAGGCTCACTCCCGCTATTTCAGCGAAGACCTGTTCAAGCGTCTGAAGGGAAGCAATAAGGAGCTTGTCATCATTCCGGGCGCTGTGCACACGGATCTGTACTACAAGATGAATGTGATTCCGTTCGATAAGATCACGTCGTTCTTCGACGCAAATCTGAAGTAAACGGAATCAGGTTCTGAAAGCGGACGATGAAAACCGTCCGCTTTTTTTATTGCACCCGCCGGAGCCGCGCAACGCATTCAATATGCGCGGTATCCGGGAACAGATCAACGGGCTGCAGCGTATCGAGGCAATATCCGAGGTTATGGAACTTCGCCGCGTCACGCGCCAGAGCCTCTGGGCCGCACGCGATATAGATCACTGTCTCAGGCTCCATGGCGGCAATGATGCCTGGGACAGAGGCTTCAAGCCCTTTTCTCGGAGGGTCGACAAAAACCGTTTTCGGCTGGATGCCGCGGCTGCAGATATCCGGGAGGATTTTCTCTGCCGGGCCGCAGAAAAATTCGGTATTGGATAAGCCGTTCCTCACCGCGTTTTTCTTTGCCTCTTCAACGGATTCAGGAACAATCTCGACGCCGATCACGTGTCCCGCCTTTCTGGCGAGCAGCAACGAAATGGTGCCGATGCCGGAGTAGAGATCAAGCACAGTATCCTCTGGGCTGATGGAGGCAAGGCGGATCGCGGTGTCATAAAGAACCGGGGTCTGCGGCGTGTTGACCTGCAGAAAGGTTTCGGGTCTCACCTCAAACTCAAGACCTGAAATTTCAGCGGTGACGGATCCTCTGCCCAAAAGCACGACTGACGTTTCACCTAGGACAAAGTTTCCGGGGCGGGTTTTGATGGAAACGGTGATATCTGACACACCGGCAGACTGAAGGGCCGAAATCAGGCTTTCAGAGGCAGAGTTAGGGATGGAAGAGGAGGTCACCAAAGTTGCGAGACGCCCGTTGCTGCCGGCTCTAAGAATAAGACCGCGAAGCAGCCCCGTCTGAGACGTTTCGCTCCAGACCGATAATCCTGAATCCCTGCTCCAGCGAAGCACCGCATTCGCCGCAACAGCCATCCAGTGCGGGCAGAGTCTGCAGGAGTCAGTTCCGGGCGCAACATGATGGCTTCCCGCTTCGTACATGCCCAGCTTTCGGGTTCCTGCAGACTCTTCAAAGTAGAGCACCGCTTTGTTGCGGTACCCAGAGTCAATCCCGTGAGGCATCGGAATCGGATCCAGTATCTGAGATGCCCCGCCAGGGGTCGCGCTGAAAAGCTTCTCGAGGAAACGCTTTTTATAAGAGAGCTGAGCCTCGCTCGTGAGTTCAATCAAAGGGCACCCGCCGCAGAGCGCTGAAGCAGGGCAGGGAGAACCCCGGCGGCCGGGGGATTTCCGAATGAAACGTGAAACACGTCCGATAGCGGAATGAGCCCCTTTTTTAGGCAGTTCAACCACGGCCTCAACCGCATCGCCAGGCAGCGTGCCGGGAAGAATCACCCGGACAGTCTTCCCTGAAACTTCAGTCCAAGCGATGCAGCTGCCATTTTTTCCCAGCTCCTCAGCGGTCAGCTGAACCGTGAGAGAAGAGGGGGCTGTTGTCTCAGTGCGTTGGGAAGAAAAAGAGTTCATTCGGGATCAGACCGGTGAGTGATGACGGGGAAAAGTATTTTCGATGAAATTCAAGGATCCGTCAGGTAATACATCAGAAGGTACACTTTTTTACAGAAGAGTTTTGATGTCAGAGGATTCAAAAGTCTCGTTTTCTCCGCTGTTTTTGCGCTTATTTGTGTCGTTTTAAAATGGATATTTTTATTGTTTATTAATATCAAATTATTGAAAAATAAGTATTTAATAAATTTTCAAAAACCGTAATCATTCACATTTAAAGCGAAAATATTCCACAGAAAATCATTTTTGCTTTTTTAAAAACCCGCTGATAATATATCCGACAGAACAACTCGGGTTTAAGCCCAAACACCTGTTACCAACTGGCGGATGAGCTGAGTCATCCGTATTCCATCACTGTTTGGCAGGCGTGAATGAAACGCCTTGCTTTTGGAGAAAAGAATTGGCTATTTATAAGTCTGTGTCCGACCTGATCGGCAATACCCCCCTCGTCGAACTGAGCAAGCTTGAGAAGGAGCTTGGTCTTAAGGCCCGCATTCTCGCGAAGCTCGAATCCTTCAATCCTGCTGGTTCCGTGAAGGACCGCATCGCTAAGTCCATCATTCTGGACGCTGAAAAGTCTGGCCGTCTGCAGCCCGGTGCCACGATTTACGAACCGACCTCCGGCAATACCGGTATTGGTATTGCCATGGTTGGCCGCGCTCATGGCTACAAGGTTGTCATCGTCATGCCGGATACGATGTCGGTTGAACGCCGCAATATGATCCATGCCTATGGTGCTGAAATTGTTCTCACCCCGGGTAAGGACGGCATGAAGGGCGCCATCGCGAAGGCTCAGGAACTTCATGAGAAGGATCCTGGCTCCATCATCGCTGGTCAGTTCGATAATCCCGCGAATCCTCAGGCTCACTACGAAACCACTGGTCCGGAAATCTGGCGTGACACTGAAGGTGTTGTCGACTACTTTGTTGCCGGCGTCGGCACTGGCGGCACGCTGACTGGTACCGGACGTTACCTCAAGGAAAAGAATCCGAACGTGAAGGCTGTGGCTGTTGAGCCGACCACCTCCCCGGTTCTTTCCGGCGGCAAGCCCGGTCCCCATAAGATTCAGGGTATCGGTGCTGGTTTCATTCCGAAGACGCTTGATACCTCCGTTTATGACGAAGTGATCACGGTCACTAATGAAGACGCTTTTGCGACTGGTAAGAAGCTTGCAGGCACTGAAGCTATCCTCTCCGGTATTTCCGCTGGCGCTGCTCTTTGGGCTGCCATTGAAATCGCCAAGCGTCCTGAGGCCGAAGGAAAGACGATTGTCGTGATCTTCCCGGATAACGGAGACCGCTACTTCTCGACCCCGCTGTTCGCCGAGAACAACTAATCAGTTTCTGAATCTGATCCCGCGGCGACGGGATCAGACCGAACTGAAAATAAAACACCAGGAATGTCATTCATCCTGGTGTTTTTTCATGCCTGCGGGAAATTCCAAAATTTCCACAACCCGCTTTCAGACGTGCATAATAACCAAATGCATCTGCTGAAACAGCAGACAAGATCCGATACATTTCAGATATCAGCAATAAATTCCCTCGAAGGAGCCCCTTATGAAGATGAAGTCGATTGGAATCGCGCTCGCCTGCGTCGGCGCGGCTGTACTGCTTGCTGCCTGCGGTGATAAGGGTGGCAGCGCATCCTCAGCGGCAGCGTCTGCTCCGACTGGTCAGCTGAATGTCGGCATCATTCAGCTGGTGGAGCACCAGGCTCTCGACGCAGCGAATAAGGGTATCGTGGATGAGCTGGCGGCCCGCGGCTATAAGGATGGCGGGAAGATCAAGATTGACCAGCAGAATGCGCAGGCCGATCAGTCGAATATGAAGAACATTGCCCAGCGCTTTGTGTCTAACAATTCCGCGCTGATCTTCGCTATTGCAACTCCGGCAGCCCAGACGGTTGCGAACACGACGAAGACGATCCCGATTGTCGGTACCGCTATTACGGATTATCAGACCGCGCGTCTCGTGAAGAGCAACGAGAAGCCCGGCACCAATGTGACCGGCAGCTCTGATATGAACCCGATCGCTGAGCAGGCTCAGCTGATCAAGGACTTTGTTCCGAATCTGAAGACGCTTGGCGTCATCTATAACTCGAGCGAAGTAAATTCTGAGGTCCAGGTCAACGCTCTGAAGACCGTGGCTCAGAAGATGGGCGTGACCCTGAAGATCGCAACGGTTTCCAATGTGAACGATATTCAGCAGGCCGCGAACAGCCTTGTTGGCAAGGTCCAGGCGATCTATATCCCGACTGACAACGTTCTTGCGAGCGCCATGCCGACTCTGATCAAGGTCACCAACCAGGCGAAGCTTCCGGTGATCTGCGGTGAACCCAATATGGTGAAGAACGGCGGTCTTGCCACGATTGGCATTGACTACTATGAGCTCGGCAAGATTGCCGGCGACATGGGCGCGGATATTCTTGACGGCAAGTCGAAGCCTGAAAACATGGCAATCCGCTATCAGCAGCAGTTCAAGGCCATGGTGAACGCGAAGACCGCCAAGGAAATCGGCATTCAGATTCCGGACTCCGTGAAGTCGAAGGCTGAAATCATTCAGTAAGAATTCCGCAGGGGTTCCGCCCTCTGCTTTTGTTCAAAGCCTGCACGGCTTCATACTCTGAGGCCGCGCAGGATTTCTTTTTAGGTAACTCAGGTTCTTGTGCAGAAAGGAGCACCTGATCGATGTTAGATTTACTAATTCCCACCATTGCCCAGGGGCTTCTCTGGTCACTGCTTGCGCTCGGCGTCTATATCACGTTCCGTGTGCTCGATATTGCTGACCTGTCGGTTGAGGGTACTTTCCCGCTTGGAGCTGCTGTTGCGGCTACCTGCATCACCTCCGGTCATTCCTTGGTTACGGCTTTTGTGCTTGCTGTTCTTGCCGGGTGTGTCGCTGGTGCAGTGACCGGACTTCTCACGACAAAGCTGAAGATTCCCGCACTCCTCTCCGGTATTCTGACGATGATCGGTCTGTACTCGATCAATCTCCGCGTGATGGGACGCGCGAACCTTTCGCTTCTCGGGCAGACCACGATTTATTCATGGGGTGCGTCCGCGGGTCTCACCGAAGCTCAGACGACCCTTGCTGTCGGTCTGATCGCGGCGCTTCTCGTCGTCGCCGTCGTTTACTGGTTCTTCGGAACTGAGATTGGACTCGCTCTGCGCGCCACGGGCTATAACCCGCAGATGAGCCGCGCTCAGGGCGTGAATACGGATTCCATGGTGATCCTTGGTCTGCTTCTTTCCAATGGGCTTGTGGCTCTTTCCGGTGCGCTTGTCGGGCAGAGCAATGGCTTTGCTGATGCCGGCATGGGCGTCGGTACCATCGTGATTGGCCTTGCCTCGGTGATTATCGGCGAAGTGCTTTTCGGCACCCGGAGCTTTAAGAACTGTCTGATTTCAGTGGTTCTCGGCTCGATTGTCTATCGACTCGTGATCGCCATTGTGCTCGAGCTTGGCATGCCGCCGAACGACCTTAAGCTCTTCACGGCTATTCTTGTCGCCATTGCACTTTCCCTGCCGCTTATTCAGTCCAAACTGAGAGCGGCATCCCGTCTCACCGGGAGGGCTTCCTGATGCTGAAACTTGAAAACGTTTATAAGACATTTTTTCCCGGATCCCCGAATGAAAAGAAGGCCCTCCAGGGGGTGAGCTTCACGCTTGAGGATGGTGACTTCGCGACGGTGATCGGCAGTAACGGCGCCGGCAAGTCGACTGTTCTGAATTCGATTGCCGGTGTATTCCCGATTGACTCTGGACGCATCATCATCGGAGACACCGATGTCACCAAAATGCCTGAGCATAAGCGTGCTCGTTTCATCGGCCGCGTTTTCCAGGATCCGATGAAGGGAACGGCAGCCGGCATGCAGATTGCGGAGAATCTGGCTATGGCAATGCGCCGCGGCCAGAGACTCGGACTCCGGTGGAGTGAGAGCTCGAAGATGTACGAGCATTTCCGCGAAATGCTTGCTGAGCTGGACCTCGGTCTTGAAGACCGGCTGACCAGCAAGGTCGGACTGCTCTCCGGCGGTCAGCGTCAGGCCGTGACGCTTCTGATGGCGACGATTCGCCGTCCTGAGCTGCTGCTACTTGATGAACATACGGCAGCCCTCGATCCGAAGACTGCGGAGAAGGTGCTTGCGATTACCGATCGTTTCGTTCATGAGGGCCGTCTGACGACTCTGATGATTACGCATAACATGCGGGATGCTCTCCGTTTCGGTAACCGTCTCATCATGATGCATAACGGCCGCGCGATTGTGAATATCGCGGGCGAAGAGAAAAAGAAGCTCACGGTTCAGGATCTTCTTGGTCTCTTCGAAAAAGCTTCGAACGGCGAAGCGGATATTCCCGATTCGATGATTCTTGGCTGAAATAGCTGAGAGATAAACAGAACACCCTGAGAGATTTCCTTCTCTCGGGGTTTTTTATTGCCGCAAACACGGTATTCAAGGGACTTTTTGGGCGTGATACTTGACCGCAGTGCAATCAATTAAGTACTTTTTCTTAGAAGTATCGATGTGCGAATGTGTATATTTTTAAACATTGAAAGAATAAAAACCTTCTTCCAAAAAGACCGCCGCCTCTCCTGATTCAGAAATCACTCATCTTTTTATCCAAGCGACCACCTGCGCTGGGACCAAAAGCAACCTCCGGGAGGCGGCTGCAGATTTCGCACTTGCTTCAAAGGAAAATAAAATGAACGGTTTAACCGTCATGCTGATCGCCTTTGTCGCTCTTGGCTTCGGATACTTCATCTATTCGAAGTGGCTTGAGAAGACATGGGGTATTGATCCTAAGCAGCCGACTCCGGCTGTAAAAAATGCGGGCGGTGACTATGCGCCTGCTTCCAAGTGGACGGTTGCCGCCCACCAGTTCACATCCATCACGGGTGCCGGCCCTGTCACGGGACCGATTATTGCCGCCATGTTTGGCTGGCTTCCCGCGCTGCTCTGGATGCTGATCGGCGGCGTGTTTTTCGGCGCCGTTCAGGATTTCGGCTCCCTCTATGCTTCTGTCAAGAACGGCGGCAAGTCGATCGGTGCCATTATTGAGGATTATGTAGGACGTACCGGCCGTCAGCTCTTCCTGCTTTTCTGCTGGCTTTTCACGCTGCTCGTGATTGCGGCCTTCGGTGACATGGTCGCGGCAACTTTCAACGGTTTCTCGAAGACCGGTGATCTTCAGGTGCCGAATGCCGCAGCCGCGTCGATTTCAATGATCTACATGGTCGGCGCCGTTCTCTTCGGTCTCTTCATGAAGTATGTGAAGCCGAATTCCGGTGTTCAGTTCATTGTCGGTCTTGTTCTGATGGTGCTGATGGTCTGGGCCGGCATCGCTTACCCGATCTATGCTGACGCCAATACCTGGCGCTATATCGTCTTCATCTACCTCTTTGCGGCTTCCGTGATGCCGATGTGGCTTCTTAAGCAGCCCCGTGACTACCTGTCTGCTTATCTCCTGATCGGCATGATTATCTGCGGCGTGCTGGGTGTATTCATTAAGAACCCGACACTCAATATGCCGGCTGTGACGGGCTTTACGGTTAAGAACATGGACCTCTTCCCGATCCTCTTTGTGACGATCGCCTGCGGCGCTGTGTCCGGATTCCATTCGCTCGTTTCCTCCGGTACGTCCTCCAAGATGATCAGCAACGAGAAGGATATGCGTCTCGTTGGCTACGGCTCAATGTGCGCTGAAGTGGTGCTTGGTATCGTGTCTCTCGTGGTGGTCTGCGCGGCGGCTACGAACGGCGCTCTTCCTGCGGGTACTCCGTTCCAGACGTTCTCTCACTCGGTTGCCGGTTTCCTCCAGGACATCTTCGGTGTTCCGGCTGATATTGCTGCCTGCATTCTGACAATGTGCGTTTCCGCTCTCGCCCTGACGTCTGTTGATGCCGTGGCCCGCATCGGCCGCATGTCGCTTCAGGAACTCTTCCAGCCGGCTCCGGGGAAGGAAAAGACCTTTATCCAGAAGATCTTCACGAATGTGGTCTTCTCCACGGTCCTTACGCTGGTCTGCGGCTTTGCGCTCTGCATGGCGGGTTATATGTCGGTGTGGCCGCTCTTCGGCTCAGCGAACCAGCTCCTTTCCGCTCTTGTGCTGACCGGTCTCGCAGTGTTCCTTAAGGCTACTGGCCGTAAGGGCTGGATGCTTTATGTCCCGATGACCTTCATGTTCATCGTTACGATGACCGCTCTGGTTGAGGCTGTGGTACGGATTTTCGGTCAGATCGCGAATGGCACGTTTGTCTTTATGGTTGGCGGTCTGCAGCTGATCGTTGCCTTTGCTCTGATTGTGCTTGCGCTGCTTGTGGTTTACCACTGTGTTGCGAAGCTCCGTGAGCCGGCTCCTGTGAAGGCAGTTGCTCAGGCTGAGTAACCGAAGCCGAATCTTTCCAGTAGAGATCATTTATTGGAAACCAGAGAATCCCCGGGCAAGTCCCGGGGATTTTTGTCACTGAAGAGAACGCTTCTGATCTCGATTCTGCTGATCAGACTGACCTATACTTAAAAATTAACCGATTAGGTATATTTGCTTAAGGGGCAGGGGGCTTCGAACCATGCATTTCTTCTCAGTCATTATTCAGCCCTTCATTCTTATTGCTCTCGGTTTTCTGCTCTCGAGACTGCGGATGTTTCCCCGGTCGCTTTGGGAAGGAGTGGAAAAACTCGTCTACTACGTTCTTTTTCCTCCGCTGCTCTTTAACAGTGTCGCCCGGGCAGAGCTGACAGTGTCTCAGACGAGTCTCTATCTTGCCTGCGGTGTGGGATCAATGGCGGCCGGCATGGTGCTCGCCTGGATTGTGTCAAAACTCGCTCCGGCCGATCGGCTGACCGACGCCAGCATCCGTCAGTGCGGTTACCGGTTCAACTCCTATATTGGCTTCGCGGTGGTTCTGGCGCTTTATGGAAACACCGGAATGGCGCTTTTTGCTCTGCTGGTAGGCGTTTGGGTGCCGATTTCCAATGCGGTAGCCGTAGCAGACCTCGCGGCAGCGTCTCAGTCTGAAGGATCCGGGATCAAGGGAATACTGAAGTCGATCTTTACGAACCCCCTCATTATTGCGACCCTTGCCGGGCTGTTCTTCAATGTGACCGGGCTTCAGATGCCCACGCTTGTTACTTCGGTATTCAAGAGTCTGGGATCCGCCTCTCTAGCACTCGCTCTGATGGCGATTGGTTCAGGACTCAGGCTTGAGGATTTCAGAAAGTATGGGAAGCTGATTTCTCTCGCTACGGTTGAACGCCTGATTGCGGTTCCTGCTGTTTCATTCGCCGTTGGTCTGTACTTTCATCTGACTCCGGTCGAGATGGGAGCGCTCCTTTCGTTCACAGCGCTGCCGACTGCAAATTCCTGTTATATCCTAGCGGTCCGAATGGGAGGAAATGGTCCGGCAGTAGCGGATTTGACGACAGTTCAGACAATTGCGGCCCTTGCCACGATTCCCTTCTGGATGGGACTTCTGCAATAGTATTTTTTCGTTATTAAAAATATTCTTTATAAGAACATACCTTATTGGTATAAACCCAGCCTTTGGATCCTTTTTATCCCTATTTTATAAGGGTTATGACGGGGGATCACGTGTTTATATGATCCCCCGGTAGTACTTGTCCTACCCCCGGGAATAGCGCTTGCGGGATACTATTCGATCTCGCGGCAAGCACTGCGGCATCACCTAATTAAAGCTGTGTGCTTCTCGCCCTAAAAAATTCAACTAAAGGACTTTTTCAAATGTCTATCAAGAACATCGCTCTCGCTGCTTCCATGATCGCTTTCGGCGCCTTCGCCGTTTCCGCCCAGGCTGCTGACGTTGCCGCTCCGGCTGCTTCCGCCGCTGCTGCCACCGCCTCCGCTCCGGCTGCCGCCCAGAAGGCTGTGAAGGCTGCCCCGAAGAAGGCCGCCAAGAAGGCTGCTAAGAAGGCCCCGAAGAAGGCTGCCAAGAAGGCTGTGAAGGCCGAGAAGAAGGCTGCCGCTGAGGTTGCTTCCCCGAAGGCTGAGTAATATCAGTTATTCGAGTCCGGCGACTTTACTCTGATAACAGAGCGAAGTCCCGGAGGTAGAAAAAAGGTCGCCGTAAGGCGACCTTTTTTTATCTGGACAAAGGATATAACTCTTTTAGTAATTGAGCCAAAGAGGGAAGCAGATCTTAGCGATCCACTCTCTTTGACAATCCTTAGTAAGAAAATCCCTCATTACGTAGAGCCTCCAGGCCTTCTATGGCTGCGTCAGCCTGGTACTTACGAATGTTAAAGAATTTCCCTCCTGAAAGCTTTGCAATGATTTTTTGCTGATTTGGGGTTAGGACACGTGCCTCTTTTAAATCAAATTCATAGGCATTCTTCCAGTTCTTATATTCCAAAACAAATTTGATGTTATTGATTTCTGAAGTCAGATCTGCTGACTCTTTATCGTGTTCGGCATCTGACTTTCTGGCATATTCATCCTTTACATAGTCAAGGAACCAGTCAGGAGTCCAGACAGATATGTCAGAGTCGAAGTTTTCCTTCATTTGAACCCAGCAGCGACCATCTTTGGCCCACTCGGAAATATTCGCCTGCTTTGGGTTTGATCTGAGGCAGTTGCTAACCTTCTCAGCCATCCTGAGGAGGAATGGCAGAAGAGGAGAATCTGGGAGGACCTTTTGCTCCTTCCAGATAGCGTCGAAATTGAAATTTTTGTTTTTAGTTTTCCGGGCAAAACAGTACGAGAACATGGAAATCGTGTATGCGATGATATTTCGACGATATCCTCTGTCCTGCTTATACCAATTCTGATTTGAGATTTCTTTCTCAAGAGTCCTGAACAGAATTATGAGAGCGACAGCCTTTCTGAAATAGGAATCCTCATATTTTCCTCTATCATTGTCTTCTGACCACGTCTCATCAATTCTGGAAATGAATTCGGCGTAAAGTTTTGTAGACCCTTTGGAAACAATGTCAGGAGCTTGGTCCCAGCATAGTTCTACTGTGGCCAGTTGTTCCTTTTTGAAGACCTGATCTTTGGGATATTCACGCTTAAATTTTTTATCTTCATTAAAAAGAGACTTCTGCTCATAGGCTCCCCTAACACGTTCATAAAACCAGTGGGTTCCATACTGCTGATTGTCGACAGCTGGAGCAGGAATTCTTTGGGAAAGCTTCTCAATTTTCCTCTGGAAGGGGCTATTGGAAGAAAAGTCTACTGAAGAGACTTTATTCTGATTATTGGATGACTGAGAAATTGCCCTGACTAAATCATCCTGCTCTTCAGGGGAAAGACTATCCTCGATTTCTGTGAGCTTAATAGCGACGTAGATGCCCGAGATGTCAGCAGGAGAATGTCCCGCTCGATTATCGTATGCTGCCTTTGCCAGGGTAGCTGTTGTCTGGCCGCCGTTAATAATCTGAAAATCAGTCGCTTCGGCCAGATCGTGACCACCGTCCTTCCATTTGAGGTTTCGAGCGGTAGCAGCGATTCCGTTGTTAAAAATGAAGAATTTTTCGGGATTGGTGCGTATGGTTCTATCAATATCTTTGTTGACAGAAGTTCTCAATGTCAGGAAAGAACGGACATTACCTTCTAGGAGGCGTCCGCCGTGCTCGTGATACATACTCGCAAGTTTCGTCGCGGGGATCTTTCCGAGGTACGAACGGAAACCTTCCCCCTTGGTGGCGAGCATCAGAGGAATACTGCAATCTGAAAATTCATGGACCAAGGGTTCAGAAGATTTACCGGACAGACGCAGACTGAATAAACGTTCCGGTCCCCAGATTTCTGCCGGCATTTTAAAGTTATCGACTTTTTCTATTTCATCAATCTTGAGCAGACGTTCAGAGAGTAAACGATCGGTAAAGAGAAGAAGTTTGACCCGGTCCATCTCCTTTTCATGGATTAGGTTAGCTAATCCATATTCCTCGGTAGTGGGTTCAAGAAGCCCCTCGGGGTGTTCAAGAATCCGGCCATTTCTTGATACTTCGAAAAAGACTCTCAGCCTATTGAATAGCTTTTCGGCATCAATCCTGGTCAGAGGCGGCCGATTGCTGAATTCATCCCAGTCCGCAATGATGAGATAAAGGGTTTTCTCATCAGTCAAAGAGTAACCGTCAATTCCGATATTCCTAGTCCCAAATTTGCCATTAAGATAGACAGGGGTGACAAAATTTTCCTCAGAGTAAGGAAGCTGATCCCATATTGTTTCGACGAAGCTTTTCTGCTTTCCTTCGCCACGTACCTCTCTAAGCTGAGAGACCTCATTGTTCAGGTTGTCACAGAAATTTCTGAATAGTTCTTCGTTCATAGTGTTTACTCTTCGGTCATCCAAGGTTCTATTGCGGGAAGCGAAAGCCAATATTTTGCTTTTGTGACTGCTTCCGGTATGCCGGGGGTTCTTGTAAGTTTTGGAAAGTCTGGAGAGTTGGCGGAGTAGAACCGCATGTTCTCAACCCGAAGCTTAAGTTTGGTCTCATTCTGCCCTTTATCCAGATTGGCCCCTGTGCGGTATACGGAAGCAACGAATTCTGCATGTGCTTCTGGGGACTCGGTCAGTCTTAAAGATATTCGGTTGTACAGATCGCTTAAGGTAAATACTTCATCTCCAGTTGGATCATCATGCATCCGGATGACGGCAAGAGTCCCCTTAACATCAGAAGTTTTAATAAATTCTGACGGGTTAGATAGCTGTTCCAGAGATGAAATTTCGACTTCCGTGGCAGCCTGACGTATGGTTTTTACCTCTACCCAGGAGTTCTCGAAAACAAAGTCCTGATCGGCTCCGTCAATACCATGCCAGGCTTTTACAGTGTCACGCGCGGAAAGTCCTTGTTTCAAGCAATACTCAAGATAGTAAAGTTCCCCTGCAAGACCACGGGTCTTCTCTTCTGATAATGCTGAAGGAGGGTTTTTCCAAAATTGTCTCCATCGTTCGAAGCGGGATAGAAGTTCAGATATAGCCTGGGATTCCGTTTTCTTGTTTGTTATCGACTCAAGCAGATCTGCAAACAGAACCTCAAACATACCTTGGAAGGAGCGATCGTTCAGGATAAATGCAATGAAATGATCGCCTCTGCTCTCTAATATCTTTGCTTCTACTGCGGATGAAGATCTCAGATCAGGTTCATTACCCTCATAAGAAAAAAGTAAACCTAATTTACCGTCTACCAGCCCGGTAAAACATTTCAGAGGGAGATTTTTATCTCGGATGAGTCGAATATTAGGAGTCTTCATCTCCAAGGTTTCTTGGAAACGTTTAGAAATAAAGTCTGAGTTGATCATTTAGACTATCTCCTCATCATCTTCTTCAGATGGATCGTTATGGTATCCCGTGCTTCTTATAAGCTGCTCTATTTTGTTGACGGAATATTTGACCTTCATAGACGAATGAAAAGGATTGCCGTCGTCAGGAATGCCTATTATCAAAGAAACAAGGGGCTGATCACTGTAATAGTGAGTTTGATCATCATCTTGATGAAGAGTTCTAACTGGATAAATCAGTAGCTGAGGTTTTTCTCCTTCTCTGGAAAGAACTGCTCGGGCAGTGAGCTTTTTAGATGGCAAAGCTTTTTTTAGAGTCGAACGCTGATCAACTGACCAATGACGCGCAAAATCTTCTGGCGAATATATATTTTTACTATCATTGTCGCATTCGATATGATCGCCATCTATCTTCAAAGTTCGCCGTGAACAAATAATGTTCTTTCCCAAATTGAACACATCTTCAAATTCGGGTTGGTATTTACCATCCTCATTTCGGGAAACTACTCGAACATCCCATTCTTTATTCATCTGTTCAATTTTGTCGGCTGCAGAGTAGATATCAATATTGTTTGTCCATGAATAAACTTTAAAGTTTCTAAGCAACGTAGCAACACGAGCTGCAGGAACTGATTTCCAGACAAGATCTGTGCTTCCCAGATCTTTGCCTTGCTTAATATTGGGATACGCTTCATAACCTCTTTAGGAGGGACCAAGATTTAGCAGAAAATCTGAGACGCAATCCATATTGAATTTCCGGGTTGCTTCGTCAATAGGGAAGGTTGCCGCCTGCTGAGGTCCACTGATATCTTCGTAACATTGAATTTCCTTGACTGTTCTGCGCTTATTGGCTGCAGTAACCATAAGTTTTACATTTGGAGGAGCCATACGGATCTTTAATCCAAATTGTTCTGGTGTCTTTCCTTTCTCAATCATTGTGTCAAGAGTTTGTCTGAACTCGGATAGAGCCTGTGTGATGTATCGGAAGGATTCCAAAATAGGATCTGAAATCCAGATCTTCATGATATCGGCGTCTCTTCCGCGGTATCCAAACCATCTTCCCATTTGAAGAAGAGAGTCATACATAACGCTATTGCGGAAAAAGTATGTCACACAGAGTCCTTCTAATGTCAATCCACGGGAAAGAGCATCTCCTCCAACAGCAATGAGACGAGCATCATTTTTTTCATAAAATTCCTCCATGCTCTTTATTTTGTTGTCCGAATTGATCTTTTCAATCTTGATTTTTTTTACAGATTCTGCAAAATTTTCACGCCAGACTAGAGACCAATCCTTATGAGACAATTCCTTTAGGGTTAGTGGTTTGGGACCAATAGCATTATCCGTGTACCAGAGTTCATTCCTGCAGCCATTAGACCAGATATCCTTAAGTTGGCAATATATTTCATTATTTTCTATATTGCTGCAGCTTCTTCTGGAGGCAGAGAAAGCAAGGTCCTGGATTTCTTTAACATATTGCTTTATGAGTTTACGTAATTGTTCGTGGAATCCTTTTAAACGAGAAATATGGACGAGCATACTGATGTTTGAGCTCAATACACTGGTCATGTCTCGGTATGTGCAGACACAAAGAAAATAGAGGATTGACTGCTTTAGAGAATTCGGTAACTCCTCTAAAACAGTGTCCTTCTTTATCTTTTGTAACGCGGATTCAGAACCCACACGTATTAGAGTTCGATACTTAATAGGGGCTTTATCTGTTTCATCGTCATCTCCAAAAAGTTTTTCAGCCCCTAAATATCCTTTTGGCGGAGGTAACACAAAAATATAATCTCTCGGGAAAAGATCAGGGAGAACGTCAGCTTTCATTTTTCCTGTCTTTTCATCAATTTGAGGGTCGATGAAAACATTAGCAAAGGGAGTTGCAGTAATCCCAAGATAAGCGGCTTTATCAAAATATTTGAGAATGTTTCTTATTTTTTTATTAATTGCGGTGGGGGAATTATTTTTATTTGAAACATTAATAGAAGCAAGATCTGCTTCATCATCAATGATTAGACAGGGGAGTGATTTTATACCCAAATCATTCACCCGATTTTGCAACCATAGAAGCAAATTGCCTAGTACAGAGCTATTTTTTTTAACGACAGCAAGAACAACCTGCTTTGAGGTTGAAGGTGGAATAGATGTATCAAGTTTACTGATATTGAAATCGTTTTCTGGAGTTGTTAGTAATCTCCAAGTATATGATGATTTCCATGAATCAATAATTTGCCGTTGATGCCCTTCGCTGTTTGTCTGGAAATTGCGTAGATCTTTATCCAATCGAACCTGTGTCTGGATACGTAATGAATCTTTTGTACCCGTGAGAACAATAATAAAACGATATCCTGCATCTATAGCTTTATGGCATATACCTGTGTAGGTTTCTGTTTTACCTGACTGAACATCCCCCATAAGCAATCCATATGTAGGAAAATCGCTTTTTGGCGATGCGGGATTCCCCATTCTGTCAACTACTTTTGTAGAGATATCATCAATGGCGCTAATGCTTTCATCGGAATATTTTCCACTAAACTCAAGCACATATTTCTTATATTTAGACCAGCTATCCCATTTTAATTTCCCTGATTCAATTTTTTCGGGTAACCAGGAATGAAAATCGGATTTATCCAAAGTCTTATCTGTAAGAACTTCAATGCCGATTTTTTCTTCGTAACGTTCTGTCAACTCATCAATAATTCGATCTTTATAGGTGTCTTCTTCGAATTCTTTTGGCAGCAGGCCGCACCTTACAAATCCCGGAACTAATTGGCTGTAAACGTATTTAACAATATCATTTAATGTAGATACCGTCGGTTTTTTTATTTTTATTCCAGAATTTAGAGCGGCTAATGCCATATTATACTTTTCATCTGTGATGTTAATTATATTTGCCATAATATATCCTGTTTTTTATAGATTAAGAATATAGGTTTCATCAATGCCTGCTTCTGCAAGCTTATTTTTTAATTCTTCATCCATTAAAATTTCTTCTGTATGCGTATCTATTTCTCTTTCCTTTGATAGATCAACAAAGATCTGATTCATTGGCAAAGTTGCTGCAATTAACTTTAGAATGGGTTTTATTCTAGGGTTTGTTTTTATAACATCCTCTATAATTTTATTTGATAGATTTAATGAATATGTTATTTTTTTGTCAGCATCAACAGTACGTTTCCAAATTCCAGATTTATCGATCTTAGATTTCCCCCGCCGCGTAAATCGGTTCTGGCTCTGTCCCTGCAAGTACTCTACGGTACTTTCAAGCTCAGGTTTCAAAATGTCAGGAACCACAGCGGTTGATTTTTTGACATCGAGTGACCACAACTTGTCAATTTTAGGTGAGGCGGGAATATCGACCTGTACTCTGGCGAGTTTTGATAGGTTATTCCTTCTTCTAAGGCCAAACCAGGTCCCATGAATGACTAAACGTCTGTTTCGATATATATAGAATCCCTGATTCTCGTATAAATTTCCGAGTTCTTCTTTTTCAGCTAAGCTGAGAGTGTTTTGATGCGGGAGAATATAAGGGGTTACTGAAATTCTTTCTCCGTCCAGGGTATAGGGGTCCGGGTGGTAGGGGGTAGTCGAACGCCCTCGCAGAAACGGGTCCCGCGGAGAGAGTTCGAAACCATTCACCATGATTGTCAAGGGTGGATGATCGTCATCTGTCTCAAGAAACCTGTGAAATGTGAGAGATAGATCGTTGCTTAGCGTGACTATTTTTTTTCTGATTGAGTTCCAGCCGCGCTCTGTTTTTTTCATTCCTACTCTGAGCATGTCCAGATTGGACCATATAACGATAGTTCCGTGATCCATGCTTAGAAGTTCACTGGGCTCCCCGATATTGTTTTTTTCGGTGATGCTTTCGATAATCCTTTGGATATCGTCTTGATCAAACACTTGAAGGGGCCAAGAGTTTCTTGATTTCCGGACATAGTCGAGATCCCAGCGTGCCCCGGCTATGGGACGGCCTTTGGCTTTGCTGAGTACAGTCAGACAGCGGCATTGAGAAAGAGAGGCAGTTTTAAGGCCCAGGCCAAAACGCCCGAGATCCTTATCATTATGGATTTCATCCAGAGACCGGCTGCCATATCTCATGGCATTCAGGAGCTCGTTCTCTGTCATGCCACACCCGTCATCCAGAATCGAGAAAAATTCTGAAGATTCATCAGGAGTCAGGATCTTTATAACAGATGCGTTGGCAGCGATACTGTTATCGATCACGTCGGCAACAGCAGCTGAAAGCTTATAGCCGATAGCGCCTGTTGACTCCATCATCCTGGAGGCAACAGGAATTAACGCGACTTCTCTCATTTTTATCTCTTCGAATCAGTTGCAGAGCAACAGGCGAGGAACAATGAGATTCAGCGTAAAGCAATAAAAGCTGTGAATTTATTGCCGCCTGTCTGTAAGCTCAGATTTCTGTCATTCTATCTGATATCGTTGATTTTTACAGTACAAATACAACGAAAAGACAGAACACAGGAAACAGATCAGTTTCGATGTCTGATTTGAATATACAGAATAGAGCAGGAAAAAGGGTCGCGAAGGGACCCCCGATGGCTATGAGAAAAGATGAAAGTTTCAGACAACAAAAAAGCCCGTTTTAAACGGGCTATTTCTCACTGGACAACTTAACTTGCTTAAGTTGGCGTCCCCACAGGGATTCGAACCCTGGTTCTAACCGTGAGAGGGTTATGTCCTAGGCCTCTAGACGATAGGGACTTAACGATCCCGACAAGTTCAGAAAACTCATCAGTTGAGAAGTAAAACTATACCGAAAGAATCTCAGAAAAGCAAGTTTTACATCCCAACTGCGGACTTTCATCCCATATTTAGGCGAGGTTTTCGCGAAGACGGGAGATCACAGCGTCACGGCCGATGATTTCGAGCGTCTGATCGATCTGCGGAACCTTCTTGGCGGCAGTGGCAATCACGCGGATCGGGGTCGCGATCACGCCGAACTTCACTCCCTGCTCATCGCAGACGGACTTCAGCACAGCATAAATATCAGCAGCCTTCCACTCGGGGAGCGCTTCAAGCTTTGTCAGCGCGAGGCTTGCGGCTTCGGCGGCCCCCATTTTCACTCGCGCGCC
>OASY01000585.1_pt1 | contig 23049 bp, 22 predicted proteins | sample 1501231 | NCBI WGS metagenome assembly OASY01 (sample SAMEA2579917, study PRJEB22360) | human gut metagenome | biome: human gut; feature: human-associated habitat; material: faeces | place: Denmark | collected 2008/2010 | reverse complement strand
GCCCGGATGAGGCCGCAAGGAACAGCACGGCCCGCATCCTGAATTTCCATCTGGCCCGTAACCCGGAAATCGCCTTCCTGTGGAACATGGCCGACAACTACAGCAACCTGCTGAACCCGGAACTGTCCATCTCCTGTCCGTTCATCCTGACGCTGACTCTGGTGGTGGAAGACCAGGTGAAAACCCACAGCGAAGCCAACCTGAAGTACATGGACCTGGAGAAAAAGTCGAAGACCTCCTATGCCAAATGGTTTCCGTCCGTGGAGAAAGAGGCGAAGGAGTGGGGGGAACTGCGTCAGCGGCTGGGCTCCGGTCAGTCCTCTGTCGTGTCCTACTTCCTCAACATCACAGCCTTCTGCAAGGACAATAATGAAACGGCACTGGAAGTGGAGCAGGACATCCTGAACAGCTTCCGTAAAAACGGTTTTGAGCTGATTTCACCGCGCTTTAACCATATGCGCAATTTCCTGACCTGTCTGCCCTTTATGGCCGGGAAAGGGTTGTTTAAACAGCTGAAAGAGGCCGGAGTGGTACAGCGCGCAGAGAGCTTTAATGTGGCCAACCTGATGCCGTTAGTGGCGGATAACCCCCTGACACCGGCAGGTCTGCTGGCACCCACCTACCGTAACCAGCTGGCGTTTATCGATATTTTCTTCCGGGGGATGAATAACACCAACTATAACATGGCGGTCTGTGGCACCTCCGGGGCCGGTAAAACCGGGCTGATACAGCCACTTATCCGCAGCGTGCTGGACTCCGGGGGCTTTGCCGTGGTGTTCGACATGGGGGATGGCTACAAGTCCCTGTGTGAGAACATGGGCGGCGTATATCTGGACGGTGAAACCCTGCGTTTTAACCCGTTTGCGAACATCACCGATATTGACCAGTCAGCGGAGCGTGTCCGCGACCAGCTGTCGGTGATGGCCAGCCCCAACGGTAACCTGGATGAAGTGCATGAAGGTCTGCTGCTGCAGGCAGTCAGGGCATCATGGCTGGCCAAAGAGAACAGGGCACGTATTGATGACGTGGTGGATTTCCTGAAAAACGCCAGTGACAGCGAGCAGTATGTCGAGTCACCGACCATCCGCAGCCGTCTGGACGAAATGATTGTGCTGCTTGACCAGTACACTGCTAACGGTACTTATGGCCAGTATTTCAACTCCGATGAGCCGTCCCTGCGGGATGATGCGAAAATGGTGGTGCTGGAGCTGGGCGGACTGGAAGGCCGTCCGTCACTGCTGGTTGCGGTGATGTTCAGCCTCATTATTTACATCGAGAACAGGATGTACCGCACGCCGCGTAACCTCAAAAAACTGAACGTCATTGATGAGGGATGGCGTCTGCTGGACTTCAAAAATCACAAGGTCGGTGAGTTTATTGAGAAAGGTTACCGTACCGCCCGCCGTCATACCGGTGCCTATATCACCATCACACAGAACATCGTCGACTTTGACTCTGACAAGGCCTCCAGTGCTGCCCGCGCGGCATGGGGTAACTCCTCCTACAAAATTATCCTTAAACAGAGTGCGAAGGAGTTCGCGAAATACAACCAGCTGTATCCGGACCAGTTCCTGCCACTGCAGCGTGACATGATTGGTAAGTTCGGTGCGGCCAAAGATCAGTGGTTCAGTTCCTTCCTGCTGCAGGTGGAAAACCATTCCTCCTGGCACCGCCTGTTTGTGGACCCGTTAAGCCGCGCCATGTACAGCTCTGACGGCCCGGATTTTGAGTTTGTGCAGCAGAAACGTAAAGAGGGGCTGAGTATTCATGAGGCGGTGTGGCAGCTGGCGTGGAAGAAGTCAGGGCCGGAGATGGCTTCGCTGGAAGCCTGGCTGGAAGAACATGAGAAATACAGGAGTGTTGCATGACCACAACGCAAAAAACGACTGACGTTACGGCCCCCCGACGCAGCCACTGGTGGTGGACGGTGCCAGGATGTCTGGCAATGGTGTTACTGAACGCAGCTGTCAGTTACGGCATTGTCAGACTGAACGCACCGGTGACTGTCGCCTTCAACATGAAACAGACCGTGGATGCGTTTTTTGACAGCGCCAGTCAGAAACAACTGTCAGAAGTACAGTCAAAAGCCCTTTCAGCGCATTTTAACACGGCACTGGAAGCCAGCCTGCAGGCGTGGCAGCAGAAACACCACGCGGTCATTCTGGTGTCGCCTGCTGTGGTACAGGGGGCACCGGATATCACCCGGGAAATCCAGCAGGATATTGCCCGGCGAATGAGGGCGGAACCATGAGATGCCGGGGGCTGATTGCCCTGCTGGTATGGGGGCAGAGTGTGGCCGCCGCCGATCTTGGCACCTGGGGCGATCTGTGGCCGGTAAAGGAGCCGGACATGCTGACGGTGATCATGCAGCGCCTGACGGTACTGGAGCAGTCCGGTGAGATGGGCCGGAAAATGGATGCCTTTAAGGAGCGGGTGATCCGCAACAGTCTGCGGCCCCCTGCCGTGCCCGGTATCGGACGCACGGAGAAATACGGCAGCCGGTTGTTTGACCCGTCCGTCAGACTGGCTGCGGATATCCGGGATAACGAAGGGCAGGTGTTTGCCCGTCAGGGTGAAGTGATGAATCCGCTGCAGTATGTTCCTTTTAACCAGACGCTGTATTTCATCAATGGCGATGATCCGGCGCAGGTGGCCTGGATGAAACGCCAGACGCCGCCCACACTGGAGAGCAAAATTATCCTGGTGCAGGGCAGTATCCCGGAGATGCAGAAAGCGCTGGACAGCCGTGTTTACTTTGACCAGAACGGTGTGCTCTGCCAGCGCCTTGGCATCGATCAGGTACCGGCACGGGTGAGCGCCGTTCCCGGCGATCGCTTCCTGAAGGTGGAATTTATTCCGGCAGAGGAGGGCAGAAAATGAAGCGAAGCCTGTGGCTGCTGATGTTATTCCTTCTCGCCGGTCATGTCCCTGCAGCGTCTGCGGATTCTGCCTGTGAGGGGCGTTTTGTAAACCCGATCACGGATATCTGCTGGAGCTGTATTTTCCCGCTCTCGCTGGGCAGTATCAAAGTCAGTCAGGGTAAGGTCCCCGACACGGCGAACCCGTCGATGCCCATTCAGATTTGTCCGGCACCGCCGCCGCTGTTCAGGCGTATCGGACTGGCCATTGGTTACTGGGAGCCGATGGCGTTGACGGACGTCACCCGGTCACCGGGATGTATGGTGAACCTGGGCTTCAGCCTGCCGGCTTTTGGTAAAACGGCACAGGGAACGGCGAAAAAAGATGAGAAGCAGGTGAACGGGGCGTTCTATCACGTTCACTGGTACAAATACCCGCTGACGTACTGGCTTAACATCATCACATCGCTGGGCTGTCTGGAAGGTGGTGACCTGGATATCGCTTATCTTTCTGAAATCGACCCCACCTGGACGGACAGCAGCCTGACCACCATTCTCAACCCGGAAGCCGTCATCTTTGCCAATCCGATAGCACAGGGGGCCTGTGCAGCAGATGCGATTGCCAGCGCCTTTAATATGCCTCTCGATGTTCTGTTCTGGTGTGCCGGTTCGCAGGGCAGCATGTACCCGTTCAATGGCTGGGTGAGTAATGAGTCCAGTCCGTTGCAGTCCTCCCTGCTGGTCAGTGAACGCATGGCGTTCAAGCTGCACCGTCAGGGCATGATTATGGAAACCATCGGGAAAAATAACGCCGTCTGTAATGAATATCCGTCCCCAATCCTGCCCAAAGAACGCTGGCGTTATCAGATGGTGAATATGTACCCGGACAGCGGACAGTGCCACCCGTTCGGGCGCAGTGTGACCCGCTGGGAAACCGGGAAAAATCCGCCCAACACAAAGAAAAACTTCGGCTACCTGATGTGGCGTAAACGTAACTGTGTCTTCCTGTGAGGTGAATGATGAAGCTGAGTATAAAATCTCTGGCAGTACTGCTGATGATGCTGAACGGGGCGGTTATGGCGTCAGAAAACGTGAACACTCCTGAAAACCGCCAGTTCCTGAAGCAGCAGGAAAATTTAAGCAGACAACTGCGAGAGAAACCTGACCATCAGCTGAAAGCCTGGGCGGAGAAACAGGTGCTGGAAAACCCCCTTCAGCGTTCAGATAACCATTTTCTGGATGAGCTGGTTCGTAAACAGCAGGCTTCGCAGGACGGGAAACCCCGGCAGGGTGCCCTGTATTTTGTGTCGTTTTCCATTCCCGAAGAGGGGCTGAAACGGATGCTGGGCGAAACCCGGCACTACGGTATACCCGCCACACTGCGGGGTATGGTGAACAATGACCTGAAGACCACCGCTGAAGCCGTGCTGTCCCTGGTAAAAGACGGCGCGACTGATGGTGTTCAGATCGACCCGACGCTGTTTTCACAGTACGGCATTCGCAGTGTACCGGCACTGGTGGTGTTCTGCAGTCAGGGATACGACATTATCCGAGGTAACCTGCGGGTCGGCCAGGCGCTGGAGAAAGTGGCCGCCACGGGGGGCTGCCGGCAGGTGGCCCGGGCGTTGCTGAATAACCCGGGAGATAAACAAAAATGACTTTACCTGCCGGGTATTATCAGATTGATCCGGAGATCCGTGCCCTGGTAGCCGCGATGAACATTCACGGCTTCCGCACATATGCTTCCTGTCAGGGACATGGTTTCCCTGTTACAAAGCTGCCTCCTTATATTGCCTTTGCCTGTCCGGTAAAAATGGCTGCCCTTCTTGAGCAGCGACTGCGGCAGGATGCTGAATCAGCAATACCACGTCTGGCATGGGGATGGTCGGTGAAGGGGGCTTTTAACAGTGAGTTTCAGCTCTGTTTCAGGCTTCAGCCCGACACCCCTCATTACTGGTATAACCGGTATTGTCGTCACTCGTTATGTGCCGATTTCAGAACACTTATATCGTTACTGAAGTCGTTATCTGAGTAGTAATCCCGGTACGTCAAGAAGCCCCATGTACCATAATCCGCCAGCAATAATAATAGCCGTAATAAACAGCCCTACAAACCACTGGTAAAAGCGATCGCTGCGCCGTTTTTTTCCAAAAGGGTCCGTTGAGCTGCAATTCCCGCACGTTGTGGCTGTTCGACTTAATGCTTTACCACAATCAACACAGTTCTGAAGTTGAGATGACATCACTTCATTCTCCAGTATGGTTCAGGTTATGAAAGAAAAGATAAATACCTTTTTCAGATCTCTGAATTTTAATTATTCCGTAAAGCCGTGCAATCTTTGTGCAATTGTTTTTTTTCTGAGCTTTTCTGTGTTTGCTGACAGCAACAGTGATTACCGGGCCGGTTCTGATTTTGCTCACCAGATCAAAGGGCAGGGAAGCAGCAGTATTCAGGGCTTTAAGCCACAGGAGAGTATCCCCGGCTATAACGCGAATCCGGACGAGACAAAATATTACGGTGGCGTGACTGCCGGCGGGGATGGCGGCCTGAAAAATGACGGCACCACGGAATGGGCGACCGGTGAAACCGGAAAAACCATCACAGAGTCCTTCATGAACAAGCCGAAAGACATTCTTTCACCGGATGCACCGTTTATCCAGACCGGCAGGGATGTGGTGAACCGGGCTGACAGCATTGTGGGAAACACCGGGCAGCAGTGCAGTGCGCAGGAGATTAGTCGGAGTGAATACACGAATTACACCTGTGAGAGGGATTTACAGGTGGAGCAGTACTGCACACGAACTGCCCGTATGGAGCTGCAGGGGAGTACCACATGGGAAACCCGGACGCTGGAGTATGAAATGAGTCAGCTACCTGCACGTGAAGTGAATGGTCAGTATGTTGTCTCCATTACCTCTCCCGTTACCGGTGAAATTGTCGACGCGCATTACAGCTGGAGTCGTACTTACCTGCAGAAGAGTGTACCTATGACAATTACAGTACTGGGAACCCCACTGAGCTGGAATGCCAAATACTCAGCAGATGCCTCATTTACACCAGTACAGAAAACACTGACTGCCGGTGTTGCTTTTACGTCATCTCACCCCGTCCGGGTCGGGAATACAAAATTCAGACGTCATACGGCAATGAAGCTGCGTCTGGTTGTCAGGGTAAAAAAAGCCTCGTACACCCCGTATGTTGTCTGGTCTGAAAGCTGCCCGTTCAGCAAGGAGCTGGGGAAACTGACAAAAACAGAATGTACGGAGGCTGGCGGGAACAGGACGCTGGTGAAAGATGGTCAGTCATACAGCATGTACCAGAGCTGCTGGGCATACCGGGACACGTATGTCACGCAGTCAGCAGACAAGGGAACCTGTCAGACCTACACCGACAATCCTGCCTGTACCCTGGTGTCACACCAGTGCGCCTTTTACTCCGAAGAAGGTGCCTGTCTGCATGAATATGCCACCTACTCCTGCGAGTCAAAAACATCAGGGAAAGTGATGGTCTGTGGGGGAGACGTCTTCTGTCTCGATGGCGAATGCGATAAGGCTCAGAGCGGGCAGAGTAATGATTTTGCCGAAGCTGTTTCTCAGCTGGCGGCACTGGCCGCTGCAGGTAAGGATGTTGCGACGCTGAACGGGGTGGATGTCCGTGCTTTCACCGGTCAGGCGAAATTTTGTAAGAAGGCAGCAGCCGGATACAGCAACTGCTGTAAGGACAGCGGCTGGGGACAGGATATCGGGCTGGCCAAATGCAGCAGTGATGAAAAAGCCCTGGCTAAAGCAAAATCAAACAAACTGACCGTCAGTGTCGGAGAGTTCTGTTCGAAGAAAGTGCTGGGTGTCTGTCTGGAGAAAAAACGCAGCTACTGTCAGTTTGATTCGAAGCTGGCGCAGATAGTCCAGCAGCAGGGACGCAACGGTCAGCTGCGTATCAGTTTTGGCAGTGCGAAGCATCCTGACTGTCGGGGAATTACGGTTGATGAGCTGCAGAAAATTCAGTTCGACAGACTGGATTTCACTAACTTCTACGAAGACCTGATGAATAACCAGAAAATCCCGGACAGTGGCGTTCTGACGCAGAAAGTGAAAGAGCAGATTGCTGACCAGCTGAAACAGGCAGGACAGTAAGGTATGGAAAATAACCGGGGGAAATGATGAAAGTCATATTCACGTCGAACCGTTTTATTGATTTTCTTATCCGGCTTTTGATTACAGCGATTGTCATTTCCCCGGTAATTATCTGGTCGTGGGATACGGTAAAAGAAACCACGGCAGACGGGATGCTTGCCGCTGCTTTCGTTATCCTTTACTCCGGTGTGCTCCTGTTTATTCTGTATTTTTGTTTTTCTGCCCTGACTGGCCAGCAGAAAGCTGATGAAAGAAAAAATGATGAAAGGAATGAAGATGAATAAAGCATTACTGCCACTGTTACTCTGCTGCTTTATTTTTCCGGCGTCAGGGAAAGATGCAGGCTGGCAGTGGTATAACGAGAAAATAAATCCGAAGGAAAAAGAAAATAAACCTGTACCTGCAGCCCCCCGTCAGGAACCGGATATTATGCAGAAACTGGCCGCGCTGCAGACGGCAACAAAGCGGGCGCTGTACGAAGCCATTCTGTATCCCGGCGTGGATAATTTTGTGAAATATTTCCGGCTGCAGAATTACTGGACTCAGCAGGCCGGGCTTTTCACCATGAGCGCCAGAAAGGCCATGCTGGCACATCCTGAACTGGACTATAACCTGCAGTACAGCCATTACAACGGCACGGTACGGAACCAGCTGGCGGCAGACCAGGCGCAGCAGCGACAGGCCATTGCGAAACTGGCTGAACACTACGGCATCATGTTCTTTTACCGGGGGCAGGACCCCATCGACGGGCAGCTGGCGCAGGTCATTAATGGCTTCAGGGATACCTATGGTCTGAGTGTTATTCCCGTTTCCGTGGATGGCGTGATTAATCCGCTGTTGCCGGATTCCCGGACTGACCAGGGGCAGGCGCAGCGCCTCGGCGTGAAATATTTCCCGGCCATGATGCTGGTTGACCCGAAACAGGGTAGCGTTCGTCCGTTATCATACGGTTTTATTTCGCAGGACGACCTGGCAAAACAGTTCCTGAATGTCTCTGAGGATTTTAAACCGAATTTTTAACCAAAGGATATATATGCATACAGGGGATTTGTGTTTTTTTACAGGTGCCAGCCTGTTTATCGTGGGGGTTGTTGGTTATTTCTTTACAGGGCTAAATAATAAAGGAGTTTATCTGCTGAGCTCGTTTGTCTTCTTTGTAGTAAATGTCATAAGTGTATGTATGCTGCCAGATAATTTCTTGTTTCTTTGTGGTGCGGTTATGAATCAGTGTGCCGTACCGGTTGTTTCAATGGCAGTCAGTACCATGCCGATTATCACGAAGTTTGACAGTTTCAGAAGGATATTTATTTGTATTATGTTGTCAGCCATATGGTCTGGAGTGATGTGGTTTTTTATTATTTCATTAGTGAAATGACTGGTGCTAATTTTTCATAAATGCCAAATCCAATAGTGAGGTTGATTACCACAGACCAGAGGATAAACCAGACTGCTGTCCAGTGACTTCTGAATAAATCACAAAAATAAATATAGATGATTAGAAATAGCCATATCACAACAGCGATAATTGCTATAAATAACAGTATCGTCACAAATAAATCAGCAAAGGTTTTAATGGGGAGAGTGTGCAATAATGAATACACCAGTAAAGCAAAAGCCGCATTACCTGATAATGACTCTCTTATGATGTTTCTCACTATTTCCAGTTTTTCTTTAAAAGATCGCTTTTCCATTTGTACCTCTGACTAATATCACACAAACGCGAATATTACAGACATGAATACTCTCATGTAAATAATAACCGGAGTTTAACATGATAAGTAAACGCAGATTCTCTTTACCCCGGCTTGATATTACGGGAATGTGGGTATTTTCCCTGGGCGTCTGGTTTCATATCGTCGCCCGTCTTGTTCACAGCAAACCCTGGATGGCTTTTTTTCTGGCGGAGCTGATTGCGGCCATCCTTGTGCTGTTCGGCGCATACCAGGTGCTGGATGCATGGATTGCCCGTGTCAGCCGGGAAGAGCGTGAGGCACTGGAAGCCAGGCAACAGGCCATGATGGCAGAGCAGCAGGAGGGCGGACATGTCTCTCACTAAATTACTGCCGGTTATTCTGTTGATGATGGCCACAGGTGTGCAGGCCTCCACCCGGGATGAAATTGAACGACTCTGGCATCCGCAGGGTATGGGCTGCGCAGCCTGCACAACCGGCAGCAGACACGCCAGCCAGGACAGACAAGACAGAAAAGCCGGCTCCCCGCTGGTTCCGCCTCAGCAACGGCAGGCAGGTTAACCTGGCCGACTGGAAGGTGGTGCTGTTTATGCAGGGGCATTGCCCTTACTGTCACCAGTTTGACCCGGTACTGAAGCAGCTGGCACAGCAGTACGGCTTTTCCGTTTTTCCCTACACCCTGGATGGTCAGGGGGATATGGCCTTTCCGGAAGCATTACCGGTGCCACCGGACGTGATGCAGACCTTCTTCCCGAATATCCCGGTGGCCACACCGACCACCTTCCTGGTCAACGTCAACACGCTTGAGGCATTACCGCTTTTACAGGGGGCAACGGATGCCGCCGGTTTTATGGCGCGGATGGATACCGTTCTGCAGATGTACGGAGGGAAAAAAGGTGCGAAATAAGCAGGTGGTGTTACTCATTGCCGGAATATCCGGCATCGCGACGGGAATAATCGTCAGCCTGAATATTCCCTTTATCCGTCAGGGGCTTTTTTATCCCGCCAGCCCTGTAGAAATTGTCGTTTCGCTGTGTCTTACCTTTTCTGTTTCTGTTGTGTTTTTTGTGGGGGCAATTGTGGGATGGATTTCGGTGTCTGAAATATATTACAGCCGCATGACCGGTCTGAATGAATCATCAGTAATATCAGAGGAAACTTATAATGACAAAAAACAAAAAGAATCAGGAATTTAAAATCAGAAAAATTAGACGGAATATTGAGTATAGTTTCAGAGGTTCTGACAGATATTTTGATTTGTTTATTGTTTTCCTTGTTGCCGGAATTGTTTTATGGGCTGTTATGCGCGTTATTTTCGATGTCTGTATTGATTCGTGGATGGCCGACCCGAAATTACTTAATTTCCAGTATATGTGGAATGTTCTGATGAAAGTCATTCCGTTTACGTTATGGGCGCTGGCAGCAGGGTTTCTTGTTACATTTTTTCTGTCCCCAATGTGCGAATTAATATTCGGAAATATCATGATATTCCTGCTGAAACGCCGTATGCGCCGGGAGAACAATGTAAGGGAGGACAATAATGATGCCGCGTATTAAACCTCTTTTTATTCTTTGTGCCGCCTTACTGACGGTGACGCCTGCAGTGTCAGCGGATGTGAACAGCGACATGAATCAGTTCTTTAACAAGCTGGGCTTCGCTTCCAATACCACCCAGCCGGGCGTCTGGCAGGGGCAGGCCGCCGGCTATGCTTACGGTGGCTCCCTGTATGCCCGTACTCAGGTTAAAAATGTTCAGCTGATTTCCATGACGCTGCCGGATATCAATGCCGGATGTGGCGGCATCGACGCCTATCTCGGCTCGTTCAGCTTTATTAATAGCGAGCAGTTGCAGCGTTTTGTTAAGCAGATTATGAGCAATGCTGCCGGTTACTTCTTTGACCTTGCCCTGCAGACAACGGTGCCGGAAATCAAAACCGCAAAAGACTTCCTGCAGAAAATGGCAAGCGACATTAACAGTATGAACCTCAGTTCCTGCCAGGCGGCACAGGGGATTATCGGCGGGCTTTTCCCCCGGACGCAGGTGTCCCAGCAGAAAGTCTGTCAGGACATTGCCGGTGAGAGCAATATTTTTGCTGACTGGGCTGCTTCCCGGCAGGGATGTACCGTTGGCGGGAAATCTGACAGCGTCAGGGATAAAGCCAGCGACAAGGATAAGGAGCGGGTGACCAAAAACATCAACATCATGTGGAATGCGCTTTCCAAAAACAGAATGTTTGACGGCAACAAAGAGCTGAAAGAGTTTGTGATGACGCTGACCGGCTCACTGGTGTTTGGTCCCAACGGCGAAATCACACCGCTATCGGCCAGAACCACTGACCGCTCAATTATCCGGGCCATGATGGAAGGCGGTACAGCAAAAATTTATCACTGCAACGATTCTGACAAATGCCTGAAAGTGGTGGCAGACACACCGGTGACCATCAGCCGGGATAATGCACTGAAGTCTCAGATTACTAAACTTCTGGCCAGCATTCAGAACAAGGCTGTCAGTGACACGCCTCTGGATGACAAGGAAAAAGGCTTTATTTCCAGTACCACCATCCCCGTCTTCAAATACCTGGTTGACCCGCAGATGCTCGGTGTTTCCAACAGTATGATTTACCAGCTGACGGACTATATCGGTTACGACATCCTGCTGCAGTACATTCAGGAGCTGATACAGCAGGCCCGGGCGATGGTGGCCACGGGAAATTATGACGAAGCAGTTATCGAACATATTAACGACAATATGAATGATGCCACCCGGCAGATTGCGGCGTTTCAGTCACAGGTACAGGTGCAGCAGGATGCGCTGCTGGTCGTCGATCGTCAGATGAGCTACATGCGTCAGCAGCTTTCCGCCCGCATGCTCAGTCGTTACCAGAACAACTATCACTTCGGAGGGAGCACGCTGTGAATGAAGTTTATGTGATTGCCGGTGGTGAATGGTTGCGGAATAACCTGAACGCCATTGCCGCCTTTATGGGAACCAGGACGTGGGATTCCATTGAAAAAATTGCTCTCACCCTGTCTGTTGTTGCGGTGGCCTTTATGTGGGTACAGCGCCATAACGTGATGGATTTGCTGGGCTGGACGGCGGTGTTTGTACTTATCAGCCTGCTGGTTAATATCCGTACGTCGGTGCAGATTATTGATAACAGTGACCTGGTCAAAGTCCATCGGGTGGATAATGTGCCGGTCGGACTGGCGATGCCACTTTCACTGACGACCCGTATCGGGCATGCAATGGTGGCCAGTTACGAGATGATCTACACGCAACCGGACAGTTTCACCTACAGCAAAACGGGGATGCTGTTTGGCGCAGAACTGGTATCAAAAAGCACCGACTTTTTGTCCCGCAATCCGGAAATCGCCAATCTTTTTCAGGATTATGTGCAGAACTGTGTGATGGGGGATATTTACCTGAACCACAAATACACGCTGGAGGAGCTGATGGCCTCCAATGATCCCTACACGCTGATTTTTTCCCGCCCCAGTCCGCTGCGGGGCGTTTATGACAGCAATAATAATTTCGTGACCTGTAAGGACGCGTCGGTTTCGCTGAAAGACAAGCTGAATCTGGACACACAGAGTGGCGGAAAAACCTGGCATTATTATGCCCAGCAGTTATTTGGTGGTCGCCCTGATCCGAACCTGTTGTTCAGTACGCTGATTGGCGACAGTTACCGTTACTTCTATGACTCAAGTAAATCAGCCAGCCAGATCATCCGCCAGAATGTCACCATTAATGCGCTGAAGGAGGGGATCACCAGTTATGCAGCACGTAATGGTGACTCAGCCAGCCTGGTGAATCTGGCCACCACGTCATCGATGGAGAAGCAACGTCTGGCACATGTCTCCATCGGTCATGTGGCGATGCGGACACTGCCCATGACGCAGACCATCCTGACGGGGATCGCCATCGGTATTTTCCCGCTCCTGGTACTGGCGGCTGTCTTCAACAAACTGACGCTGTCTGTCCTGAAAGGCTATGTGTTTGCCCTGATGTGGTTGCAGTCATGGCCAATGTTGTACGCCATTCTGAACAGCGCCATGACATTTTATGCGAAGCAGAATGGTGCACCGGTGGTGCTCTCGGAAATTTCACAGATACAGCTGAAATACTCCGATCTGGCTTCCACTGCCGGGTATCTTTCCATGATGATCCCGCCATTATCCTGGATGATGGTCAGGGGACTCGGGGCCGGATTTTCCAGTGTGTACAGCCATTTCGCTTCCTCTGCTATCAGCCCGACCGCCAGTGCGGCAGGCAGTGTGGTTGACGGTAATTACTCCTACGGCAACATGCAGACGGAAAACGTGAACGGCTTCAGCTGGAGCACCAACAGCACCACGTCGTTTGGTCAGATGATGTACCAGACCGGCAGTGGTGCAACCACCACACAGACCCGTGACGGTAATATGGTGATGGATGCAAGCGGAGCGATGTCCCGGTTACCGGTTGGTATCAATGCAACGCGTCAGATTGCAGCGGCACAACAGGAAATGGCCCGGGAGGCATCGAACAGAGCAGAAAGCGCCCTGCATGGGTTCAGCAGCAGTATTGCCAGTGCCTGGAACTCGCTCAGTCAGTTTGGTTCTAACCGGGGGAGCAGTGATTCTGTCACAGGTGGTGCTGACAGCACGATGAGCGCACAGGATTCCATGATGGCCAGCCGTATGCGCAGTGCAGTGGAAAGCTATGCGAAGGCGCATAATATCAGTAATGAGCAGGCGACTCAGGAACTGGCATCAACAAGTACCAGGCTATCTGGTGGAATGTATGCTGATGCTCATGCTGAATGGGGGGTTAAACCTAAAATTCTTGGTGTTGGTGGTGGGGTAGGCATCAGAGGTGGATTTAAGGGGAGCTTGGATGCAACGGATGATGACTCACATTCAGCAAGTAGTGGCAGCAGGGCTACCCATGATGCTCGCCATGATATCGATGCCAGAGCTACACAAGACTTTAAAGAGGCCAGCGATTACTTTACCAGTCGCAAAGTCAGTGAATCCGGCAGCCATACTGACAATAATGCTGATTCCCGTGTGGACCAGCTGTCTGCAGCCCTGAATTCAGCGAAACAGAGTTACGATCAGTACACGACGAATATGACCCGCAGCCATGAATATGCTGAAATGGCATCCCGTACTGAAAGCATGAGTGGGCAGATGAGTGAAGATCTGTCGCAACAGTTTGCACAGTATGTGATGAAACACGCACCGCAGGATGCCGAAGCTATTCTGACAAACACCAGTTCACCGGAGATTGCAGAACGCCGTCGGGCGATGGCATGGTCTTTTGTTCAGGAACAGGTGCAGCCTGGTGTTGATAATGCCTGGCGTGAATCCCGTGGGGATATTGGTAAAGGAATGGAGAGCGTACCTTCGGGTGGTGGCAGCCAGGATATTATTGCTGACCATCAGGGGCATCAGGCCATTATTGATCAAAGAACGCAGGACAGTAATATCCGTAATGATGTAAAACATCAGGTTGATAATATGGTCACAGAATATAAAGGGAATATCGGAGATACTCAGAATAGTATTCATGGCGAAGAAAATATTGTAGACAGACAATATTCAGAGTTAAAAAATAATCACAAACAGGAAGAAATTCAACAAAACAACAGATATAATGAAGAAAATAAACGACAGAAATTAATACCAACACCGTCTGAAGATGCGTTAAAACAGATGGTGGATGATAAGAAAGAACGATTGAAGGGGCCATTATGATCACTCACTATGATATAAAAATGGAGATGCAAAAACTAAAGGAGGTACTCTCTGTAGAGGGTGTTAATATCCCATCATTATTACAAGTCATAAAGCCGGGAACTTATGTGTTTTTATGGGTTTTATTATGGCCAACTTTTCTGCGTTTAGTATCGGTTAAAAGTGATGTCAGGGATGTTGGCTTTGATATATGTGCTAGTGGAATGATGGGGTTCCTGCTTTTTGTGGCTATTACAAATGGAATGATGTTATACCTTGCGATTCCTGATAGTTTCAGAAAGGATTCAAAAATAATAAATTTTATGTATTCTAAGAGTAAGGCATATATTTTGTTGTTTTTGATTGTTTTTTCTATGGTTTCGTTTATGCATTCTATCTTATATGTTTTTGCACTAATGATTACATTCATATTATTTTTCTTGGTGTATACCATAGATATAAATCGTTATAATCTCTCAGCAATAGTCTCAGTAATAGGACTATTCAAAAAAGAGTCTGTTAGTTAAAAGGATATTTTGGATGAAAACAAAAAAATTGATGATGGTTGCACTGGTCAGTTCCACTCTGGCCCTTTCAGGGTGTGGTGCGATGAGCACAGCAATCAAGAAGCGTAACCTTGAGGTGAAGACTCAGATGAGTGAGACCATCTGGCTTGAACCCGCCAGCGAACGCACGGTATTTCTGCAGATCAAAAACACGTCTGATAAAGACATGAGTGGGCTGCAGGGCAAAATTGCTGATGCTGTGAAAGCAAAAGGGTATCAGGTGGTGACTTCTCCGGATAAAGCCTACTACTGGATTCAGGCGAATGTGCTGAAGGCCGATAAGATGGATCTGCGGGAGTCTCAGGGATGGCTGAACCGTGGTTATGAAGGCGCAGCAGTTGGTGCAGCGTTAGGTGCCGGTATCACCGGATATAATTCCAGTTCTGCCGGTGCCACACTCGGTGTGGGCCTTGCTGCCGGTCTGGTGGGTATGGCTGCAGATGCGATGGTGGAAGATGTGAACTATACCATGATCACGGATGTGCAGATTGCAGAGCGTACTAAGGCAACGGTGACAACGGATAATGTTGCCGCCCTGCGTCAGGGCACATCAGGTGCGAAAATTCAGACCAGTACTGAAACAGGTAACCAGCATAAATACCAGACCCGTGTGGTCTCAAATGCGAACAAGGTTAACCTGAAATTTGAAGAGGCGAAGCCTGTTCTCGAAGACCAGCTGGCCAAATCAATCGCAAATATTCTCTGATTATCTTCCGGAGGCTGGTCTGACCGGCCTCCTGACTGACGCCTCGCTTTGCTCGTTGTCCAACCCCGGAAAGAAATAAAATAAATTTTATTTCTCCCCGGTGTTTCCGAAATAAATATGAAAACACTGAGCGGTTGTGCAAATTCTTTGTGCGACCGTGAAGTGTTGCCGGCGAAGCCGGAATTTAACGGTTATTAATCTTTTCATCATTAATAATCAGTCCGACTGACTTTTTTCTTCGGAATATCATCATGAGTTTTAACGCAAAGGATATGACCCAGGGCGGTCAGATTGCGTCCATGCGTATCCGCATGTTCAGCCAGATCGCCAATATCATGCTTTACTGCCTGTTTATTTTTTTCTGGATACTCGTTGGTCTGGTTTTATGGGTAAAAATAAGCTGGCAGACGTTTGTGAACGGCTGTATTTACTGGTGGTGTACCACGCTGGAAGGCATGCGGGATTTAATCAAGTCCCAGCCGGTATATGAGATCCAGTATTACGGCAAAACCTTCCGGATGAACGCTGCTCAGGTACTGCATGATAAATATATGATTTGGTGCGGAGAGCAGCTATGGTCCGCATTCGTTCTGGCCACAGTTGTGGCACTGGTTATTTGCCTGATTACCTTCTTTGTTGTCTCTTGGATTCTGGGGCGTCAGGGTAAACAACAGAGCGAAAATGAAGTCACAGGTGGTCGTCAGCTGACAGACAATCCGAAAGACGTTGCCCGGATGCTGAAAAAAGACGACAAGGACTCCGATATCCGGATTGGCGACCTGCCGATTATCCGGGATTCTGAAATCCAGAACTTCTGTCTGCACGGCACGGTCGGGGCCGGTAAGTCGGAAGTTATCCGTCGTCTGGCCAACTACGCCCGTAAGCGCGGTGATATGGTGGTGATTTATGACCGTTCAGGGGAATTTGTTAAAAGTTACTATGATCCCTCCATCGATAAAATCCTGAATCCGCTGGATGCCCGCTGTGCCGCCTGGGATTTATGGAAGGAGTGTCTGACACAGCCGGATTTTGATAATACGGCAAATACCCTGATCCCGATGGGCACAAAAGAGGACCCGTTCTGGCAGGGTTCAGGACGTACCATTTTTGCGGAAGCGGCGTACCTGATGCGTAATGACCCCAACCGCAGCTACAGCAAACTGGTGGACACTCTGCTTTCCATCAAAATCGAAAAACTGCGTACCTTCCTGCGTAATTCACCGGCGGCCAACCTGGTGGAAGAGAAAATCGAGAAAACGGCGATTTCCATCCGTGCTGTGCTGACCAACTACGTGAAAGCCATCCGTTACCTGCAGGGGATTGAGCATAACGGTGAGCCCTTCACCATCCGTGACTGGATGCGTGGTGTCCGGGAAGATCAGAAAAACGGCTGGCTGTTTATCTCATCGAACGCCGACACCCATGCCTCCCTGAAGCCTGTGATCTCCATGTGGCTGTCCATTGCCATTCGTGGTCTGCTGGCAATGGGAGAAAACCGTAACCGTCGTGTGTGGTTTTTCTGTGATGAGCTACCCACGTTACACAAACTGCCGGACCTGGTGGAGATCCTGCCGGAAGCCCGTAAGTTCGGTGGCTGTTATGTGTTTGGTATCCAGTCCTATGCCCAGCTGGAAGATATCTACGGTGAGAAAGCGGCTGCCACGCTGTTTGACGTCATGAACACTCGTGCCTTTTTCCGTTCTCCCAGCCATAAGATTGCAGAGTTCGCTGCCGGTGAGATTGGTGAGAAAGAGCACCTGAAAGCCAGCGAGCAGTATTCCTACGGTGCTGATCCGGTACGTGACGGGGTATCGACCGGTAAGGATATGGAGCGCCAGACGCTGGTCAGTTATTCCGACATTCAGTCTCTGCCGGATCTGACCTGTTATGTCACCCTGCCCGGACCGTATCCGGCAGTAAAACTCTCCCTGAAATATCAGACACGACCGAAGGTCGCTCCGGAGTTTATTCCGCGTGACATCAACCCGGAAATGGAGAACCGTCTGAGTGCCGTACTTGCTGCAAGGGAAGCAGAAGGTCGCCAGATGGCCAGCCTCTTCGAACCGGAGGTTGCCTCCGGAGAAGGCGTGACTCAGGCTGAACAGCCACAACAGCCACAACAGCCACAACAGCCACAACAGCCACAACAGCCACAACAGCCGGTGTCTTCTGTCATCAATGATAAGAAGTCAGATGCAGGTGTGAGTGTTCCGGCAGGGGGGATCGAGCAGGAGCTGAAAATGAAACCAGAAGAAGAGATGGAACAGCAACTGCCACCCGGGATCAGTGAATCCGGTGAAGTGGTGGATATGGCCGCTTATGAGGCATGGCAACAGGAAAATCATCCGGACATCCAGCAGCAGATGCAGCGTCGTGAAGAGGTGAACATTAATGTGCACCGGGAGCGCGGGGAGGATGTTGAGCCGGGAGATGATTTCTGATGATGAGTATCGCGCAGGTCAGATCGGCCGGAAGTGCCGGTAACTATTATACCGACAAGGATAATTACTATGTACTGGGCAGCATGGGAGAACGCTGGGCCGGCAGAGGGGCTGAACAGCTGGGACTGCAGGGCAGTGTCGATAAGGATGTTTTTACCCGTCTTCTGGAGGGAAGGCTGCCGGACGGAGCGGATCTAAGCCGCATGCAGGATGGCAGTAATAAGCATCGTCCCGGCTACGACCTGACCTTCTCCGCCCCCAAAAGTGTCTCCATGATGGCCATGCTCGGGGGGGACAAACGTCTTATTGAAGCACATAACCAGGCCGTGGACTTTGCTGTTCGTCAGGTGGAGGCGCTGGCCTCCACACGGGTGATGACGGACGGACAGTCAGAAACGGTACTGACCGGTAATCTGGTGATGGCACTGTTTAACCACGACACCAGTCGCGATCAGGAACCACAGTTACATACGCATGCGGTGGTGGCTAATGTCACGCAGCATAACGGTGAGTGGAAGACACTGAGCAGTGACAAAGTGGGGAAAACGGGGTTCATTGAGAATGTGTACGCTAATCAGATTGCCTTTGGCAGGCTCTACCGGGAAAAACTGAAAGAGCAGGTTGAGGTGCTGGGCTATGAAACCGAAGTGGTGGGTAAGCACGGTATGTGGGAGATGCCGGGCGTACCGGTGGAGGCCTTTTCCGGACGCTCACAGACTATCCGGGAGGCCGTCGGGGAAGATGCCTCGCTGAAATCCCGGGATGTGGCGGCACTGGATACGCGTAAATCCAAACAGCACGTCGATCCTGAAGTCAGAAAGGCTGAATGGATGCAGACGCTGAAGGAAACCGGGTTCGACATCCGGGCATATCGTGACGCGGCGGATCAGCGTGCGGAGACCCGCACGCAGGCGCCCGGGGCTGTTTCACAGGAGGGGCCGGATGTGCAGCAGGCGGTGACACAGGCCATTGCCGGATTAAGTGAACGAAAAGTGCAGTTTACGTACACGGACGTGCTGGCCAGAACGGTCGGTATACTGCCGCCGGAAAATGGTGTGATTGAACGGGCACGCGCCGGTATCGATGAGGCTATCAGTCGTGAGCAGCTTATCCCCCTCGACCGTGAGAAGGGGCTGTTCACATCAGGAATTCATGTGCTCGATGAGCTGTCCGTCCGGGCACTCAGTCGTGACATCATGAAACAGAACCGGGTGACCGTACATCCGGAGAAAAGTGTCCCCCGGACGGCTGGTTACAGCGATGCGGTCAGTGTTCTGGCACAGGACCGTCCGTCGCTGGCCATTGTGTCCGGGCAGGGGGGAGCCGCCGGGCAGCGTGAGCGGGTGGCTGAACTGGTCATGATGGCCCGGGAGCAGGGGCGGGAGGTGCAGATTATCGCTGCTGACCGTCGTTCGCAGATGAACCTGAAGCAGGATGAACGGCTGTCCGGTGAGCTGATAACCGGACGTCGTCAGCTGCAGGAGGGCATGACCTTCACACCGGGCAGTACCGTTATCGTTGACCAGGGCGAAAAACTCTCCCTGAAAGAGACGTTAACCCTGCTGGACGGTGCCGCACGTCATAACATACAGGTCCTGATAACCGACAGCGGGCAGCGAACCGGTACAGGCAGTGCACTGATGGCCATGAAGGATGCCGGGGTGAACACATATCGCTGGCAGGGGGGAGAACAGCGACCGGCCACCATCATCAGTGAACCGGACCGTAATGTCCGCTATGCCCGGCTGGCCGGAGATTTTGCGGCCAGCGTGAAAGCCGGAGAAGAGAGCGTGGCACAGGTCAGCGGGGTACGGGAACAGGCCATACTGACACAGGCCATTCGCAGTGAGCTGAAAACGCAGGGCGTGCTCGGACACCCTGAGGTGACCATGACTGCACTGTCACCGGTCTGGCTGGACAGCCGGAGCCGTTATCTGCGGGATATGTATCGTCCGGGGATGGTGATGGAGCAGTGGAACCCGGAGACACGCAGTCATGACCGCTATGTGATAGACCGGGTGACAGCGCAGAGTCACAGCCTGACCCTGCGGGATGCGCAGGGCGAAACGCAGGTGGTGCGTATTTCCTCCCTGGACAGCAGCTGGTCGCTGTTCCGGCCGGAAAAAATGCCGGTGGCAGACGGCGAGCGACTGAGGGTGACCGGGAAAATTCCCGGACTCCGCGTCTCCGGCGGTGACCGCCTGCAGGTGGCATCCGTCAGTGAAGATGCGATGACGGTTGTTGTGCCGGGGCGGGCTGAACCGGCCTCCCTGCCTGTGAGCGATTCACCGTTCACGGCGCTGAAGCTGGAGAACGGCTGGGTGGAAACGCCCGGGCATTCCGTCAGCGACAGTGCGAAGGTTTTTGCCTCCGTCACACAGATGGCAATGGACAACGCCACCCTGAACGGTCTGGCCCGCAGCGGTCGTGATGTCCGGCTGTATTCCTCACTGGATGAAACCCGTACTGCGGAAAAACTTGTCCGCCATCCCTCCTTTACGGTGGTTTCTGAGCAGATAAAGGCGCGGGCAGGTGAGACATCGCTGGAAACCGCTATCAGTCTGCAGAAAGCCGGGCTTCACACGCCGGCACAGCAGGCCATTCATCTGGCCCTTCCTGTGCTGGAAAGTAAAAACCTGGCCTTCAGCATGGTGGACCTGCTGACAGAGGCGAAGTCGTTTGCTGCAGAAGGAACCGGTTTTACTGAACTGGGAGGGGAAATCAATGCGCAGATAAAACGCGGTGACTTACTGTATGTGGATGTGGCAAAAGGCTATGGCACAGGCCTGCTGGTTTCCCGTGCGTCGTATGAGGCAGAAAAAAGTATTCTTCGCCATATTCTCGAAGGTAAGGAGGCGGTCACGCCGCTGATGGAGAGAGTACCCGGCGAACTCATGGAGACGTTAACGTCGGGACAGCGTGCCGCCACCCGTATGATACTGGAAACGTCCGACCGTTTCACGGTGGTACAGGGTTATGCCGGTGTGGGTAAGACCACACAGTTCCGGGCGGTGATGTCAGCCGTGAACATGCTGCCGGGGAGTGAGCGTCCCCGTGTTGTGGGGCTGGGGCCCACGCACCGTGCTGTCGGTGAGATGCGCAGCGCCGGCGTGGATGCACAGACGCTGGCGTCCTTTCTGCATGACACGCAGCTGCAGCAGCGCAGCGAAGAAACGCCGGATTTCAGCAACACGCTGTTCCTGCTCGATGAGAGCTCAATGGTGGGCAATACCGACATGGCACGGGCATACGCCCTGATTGCGGCCGGTGGTGGTCGTGCCGTGGCCAGCGGTGACACTGACCAGCTGCAGGCCATCGCGCCCGGTCAGCCTTTCCGTCTCCAGCAGACGCGCAGTGCTGCCGATGTGGTCATCATGAAGGAGATTGTGCGTCAGACCCCGGAACTGCGGGAGGCGGTATACAGCCTGATTAACCGGGATGTGGAAAGGGCACTGTCCGGGCTTGAGAGTGTGAAACCGTCTCAGGTGCCACGTCTGGAGGGCGCATGGGCACCGGAGCACTCCGTGACGGAGTTCAGTCACAGCCAGGAAGCGAAACTGGCAGAAGCGCAGCAGAAGGCGATGCTGAAAGGCGAGGCTTTCCCGGATGTCCCCATGACACTGTATGAAGCCATTGTCCGCGACTATACCGGCAGGACACCGAAAGCACGGGAGCAGACGCTGATTGTCACGCACCTGAATGAGGACCGGCGCGTACTGAACAGCATGATTCATGATGCACGGGAAAAGGCCGGTGAGCTGGGGAAAGAGCAGGTCATGGTGCCTGTCCTGAATACAGCGAATATACGTGACGGGGAGCTGCGTCGTCTCTCCACCTGGGAGAATAACCCGGATGCCCTTGCCCTGGTGGATAATGTGTATCACCGGATTGCCGGTATCAGCAAGGATGACGGGCTGATAACCCTGGAGGATGCGGAAGGTAACACGCGGCTGATTTCGCCCCGGGAGGCGGTGGCTGAAGGTGTCACACTGTACACCCCGGACACCATCCGGGTGGGGACCGGTGACCGGATGCGCTTCACGAAGAGTGACCGGGAGCGCGGCTATGTGGCCAACAGCGTCTGGACGGTGACAGCGGTTTCTGGTGACAGTGTCACACTGTCGGACGGTCAGCAGACCCGGGTGATTCGCCCCGGTCAGGAGCGGGCAGAGCAACATATTGACCTGGCCTATGCCATCACCGCCCACGGTGCGCAGGGGGCAAGTGAAACCTTTGCCATCGCGCTTGAAGGCACGGAAGGTAACCGGAAACTGATGACCGGCTTTGAGTCAGCCTACGTGGCCCTGTCGCGAATGAAGCAGCATGTGCAGGTGTACACCGATAACCGTCAGGGCTGGACGGATGCCATCAACAATGCCGTACAGAAAGGAACTGCCCACGATGTGTTTGAGCCGAAACCGGACCGGGAGGTCATGAATGCGCAGCGGCTGTTCAGTACGGCGCGGGAGCTGCGGGACGTGGCGGCAGGCCGTGCCGTTCTTCGTCAGGCGGGGCTTGCCGGGGGAGACAGTCCTGCACGGTTTATTGCTCCGGGACGTAAATATCCGCAGCCGTATGTGGCACTGCCGGCGTTTGACCGTAACGGCAAGTCCGCCGGTATCTGGCTGAACCCACTGACCACGGATGACGGAAACGGACTGCGGGGATTCAGCGGTGAAGGCCGGGTGAAAGGCAGCGGGGATGCACAGTTTGTGGCCCTGCAGGGCAGCCGTAACGGAGAGAGTCTGCTGGCTGATAATATGCAGGATGGTGTCCGGATTGCCCGTGATAATCCTGACAGCGGTGTGGTGGTGAGAATTACCGGTGAAGGTCGTCCGTGGAATCCCGGTGCCATCACCGGTGGCCGCGTGTGGGGGGATATGTAGTGGTCAAGTAATATTGGCCACGGTTTTACAGTAAAAACGGTATCTGTTCT
>OASY01000557.1_pt1 | contig 24018 bp, 20 predicted proteins | sample 1501231 | NCBI WGS metagenome assembly OASY01 (sample SAMEA2579917, study PRJEB22360) | human gut metagenome | biome: human gut; feature: human-associated habitat; material: faeces | place: Denmark | collected 2008/2010 | reverse complement strand
ACATAGTTAGGCCCACGGGTGCTGTCTGCGAGCTGCTGCTCCTGCGGCAGGTGAAGGGCGACCAGTGGGAGTGCCTTGCAAAGCCCGGCAAGCGGATGCAGCCCGGTACCAAGGTCAGCTTTGGCGACGGCAGCCTGACGGCCATCGTGGACGAGACGCTGGAAGACGGCAATAAGTTCGTCACCTTCTACTATGACACCGAGACCCTCTACGAGAAGCTGGACGAGTTCGGCAAGATGCCTCTGCCGCCCTATATCACCAAGCAGCTGGACGACCAGAGCCAGTACCAGACTGTCTATGCCAAGGAGCTGGGCAGCGCTGCCGCTCCCACGGCCGGCCTCCACTTCACGCCAGAGCTGATGGATACCATCCGCGCCAAGGGCGTCAACATCACCGAGGTGACGCTCCATGTCGGCCTCGGTACCTTCCGCCCCGTGCAGGAAGACGAGATCGCCGACCACAAGATGCACAGCGAGTGGTACTCCGTCAGCGAGGAGACTGCAAAGCTCATCCATGATACCAAGGCCGCAGGCCATCGTGTCATCGCCGTAGGCACCACCAGCTGCCGCACGCTGGAAGCTGTCGCCGCCAAGTACGGCGAGATCAAAGCCTGCAGCGGCAACACCGACATCTTCCTCTATCCCGGTGTCAAGTTCAACTGCATCGACGGCCTTATCACCAACTTCCATCTGCCCGAAAGCACCCTCATCATGCTGGTGTCGGCGCTATACGGCTACGAAAAGACGATGGCCGCCTATAAGGTGGCCGTCGAGCAGAAATATCGGTTCTTCAGCTTTGGCGATGCGATGCTGATCTTGTAACTATTATAGCGCTTCGCCGCTGTAATATCCCGACTCTGTATCCGCAGCGAGAGCATACGCCCCCTGCGGCAGGATGCACGGCTGTTTTCCGTGCGCAGAAAGGAAAAATATTATGCCTTCTTTGACGACCTACAAGCTGCTCAAGCAGGAGCACAACGCCCGGCGGGGCGAGTTCAAGACCGTACATGGCACGGTGCAGACCCCCGCGTTCCAGAATGTTGCCACCGCCGGCGCCATCAAGGGCGGTCTGTCTGCCCATGACCTGAAGGACATCGGTGCGCAGGTCATGCTCTGCAACACCTACCATCTGCATCTGCGTCCCGGCGACAAGCTGGTGGCAGAGATGGGCGGTCTGCACAAGTTTACCCGCTGGAACGGCCCCATCCTCACCGACAGCGGCGGATTTCAGGTGTTCAGCCTCGCAAAGCTGCGCAAAATCACCGAGGAGGGCGTGACCTTTGCCTCTCACCTCGACGGCCACCGCATCTTCATGGGTCCCGAGGAAAGCATGCAGATCCAGGCAAACCTCGGTTCCACCATCGCCATGGCCTTTGATGAGTGCGTCGAGAACCCCGCCCAGCACGATTACTCCAAAGCCAGCTGTGAGCGCACCACCCGCTGGCTCAAGCGCTGCAAGGATGAGATGGCCCGCCTGAAGCATGAAGGCATCTCCGTCAACCCCGACCAGCTGCTCTTCGGCATCAATCAGGGCTGCACCTTCGCCGACCTGCGCGTGGAGCACATGAAGCAGATCGCCGACCTGGACCTGGACGGCTACGCCATCGGCGGCCTCGCTGTGGGTGAGCCCACTGAGGTGATGTACGAGATGATCAGCGCGGTCGAGCCCTATATGCCCAAGGATAAGATCCGTTACCTGATGGGCGTAGGCACTCCCGGCAATATCATCGAGGCCGTCTCCCGCGGCGTGGACCTCTTCGATTGCGTCATGCCCAGCCGCAACGCCCGCCACGGCCACCTGAACACCTGGGGCGGCATCATCAACATCAAGAACGCCAAGTACGAGCGCGACGAGCGCCCCATCGACCCCGCCTGCGGCTGCCCGGCCTGCCGGAACTACTCCCGCGCCTATATCCGCCACCTGTTCAAGGCAGAGGAACTGCTGGGTATGCGTCTGGCCGTCATGCACAACCTCTGGTTCTACAATCACCTGATGGAGCGCATCCGCGATGAGCTGGATGCAGGCACCTTTACCGCCTTCCATGACCGCTATGTCAAGCTGCTCGACACACGAATTTGAGATTTAGCCTTGAAACATGCCGGATAAGCGCGTATAATAAGGTCATATGAATTTGAGAGGAGATTTTGCCCCATGCAATTTCTGACTACGACCGAAAGCTACATCAGCCTTTTCTTTACTCTGGCTCTGATGCTGGTGATGCTCTACTTCATGATCTACCGTCCTCAGAAGAAGCAGGAGAAGAAGGACGCTGCAATGCGCTCTTCTCTGGAGATCGGCGATCAGGTCACCACCATCGGCGGCGTCATCGGCCGTGTGGTCGCCATTAAGGACGACACCTTCGTGCTGGAGACTGGCGCTGACCGTGTGAAGATCCGCTTCACCAAGAACGCCATCAGCTCTGTCGAGAAGCTGAACATGGACAACGCCCCCAAGAAGTAATAATTTTCCGGATTCGTGCTTTGAACGCGTCTCCCTGCATACAGTAGGTGCAGGGAGGCGCGTTTTTATGTCTGATACCAAGAAGTTCCCGGCGATAGGGCTGCTGGTCGTTTTCGGAGTGGGCAGTGCGGCAGCAGCCGTGAGCCTGGCAGGGTTCGGCTGGCTGATGGTCAAACAGGGCCTGACGCAGGAGGCCGCTGCTCCGCTGGCCACGGCGGCAGTCTGTCTCGGCAGCTTTCTCAGCGGTCTGCTGATGGCCATTCTGCAAAAGGGCAAGGGACTCGTCTGGGGCGCAGCGGAAGGAGTTCTCTTTGCAGGGCTGCTTTTTATTCTGGGTACACTGTACCAGAGCGAGTGGGAAACGATGCAGTTCGTCCGGGCAGGGCTTGTCCTGCTGATGGGGGTTCTGGGCGGGGTCCTCGGAATGCTGCGCGCAGAGCGAAAGCGGCGCTGAATGCTCAGTCCACGCTACAGCGGCCATACACAACAAAAGCAGGAGGGAAAAAGCACGATGTGGGTCTATCAGGAAACGAAAACAAATGCAGCGGCGCTTGTGCCGACGCTGCCGGAAGATACCGCGGGCGAGTCTCTGGCAGAAAAAGAAGCCATGACGCCTGCTTCCGGGCGGCTGACAGAAACGCCGCCTCAGAAAGCTCCCCGGCGGAAGCCCTTCCAAGCCAGCCGGGACTGCATCCTTCTGGCGGCGGCCTATCTCTTCGGTACGCTGATGGCGGGCGTTTTGCAGGCGCTGTGCGACGCTGAAGAGATGGAGACGCTTGCCTATTATCTGGACTGCTGGCGCGGAGTGTTCGCGGCGTCCAGTGCCGCGCAGGCGGTGGGACTGTTCGGGGCAGAGTTGGCTGTCGTCCTCGGGGCGGCGGCAGTGTTCCTCCTGCTGGGGCTTTCGGCAGTGGGGCCGCTGCCTATCTTTCTGTTTGCGATGTTATACGGGACAGGCTCCGGCCTGCTCTCGGCGCAGCTTCTGAATAGCCTCGGGGCAAAGCAGCTCATTCTCTTTTTGCTCACCGCCAGCCTGCCGACGGCACTGGCGGCGGGTGCGCTCTGTTTGTTCGGTGCCTCGGCTCTGCAGGTCAGCAGCCGGATCCATGCGTTCTCTTTCGGCAGAGGGGATAAGGGAAGCCATCCGGCAGGAGCACGGCTCCTGGTGGGGCAATTCGCCTTACTGGCGGTCTGTCTCTGCCCGCTCTGCGGTGCGGCCACCGGCCTTGTATGTCTTGCAAATCGTCTGATGCAGGCCGGATAAGCGCCCGGCTTTCTTGCGGCCTCGGGCCGGATGTGGTATGATAAAGAAAATGATTTTCATGAAATGAAAACAGGGAGTCCAGAATGAAAGAACCGAAGCTGAAAACCGTATACGTCTGCTCCAACTGTGGAGAGACAAGCCCCCGCTGGATGGGCCGCTGCCCCAGCTGCGGCAGTTGGAACACCATGAATGAGGATGTGGTCGCCGAAGCGCCCAAGGCCGGGCTTTCCGGCAGCAAAGCCGCTGCGCCTGTCCGGCAGGAGGGCGTCACCTCGCTGACGGCAAGGCGTCTGGCCGACATCAGCACGACCGAGGAAAAGAGCCGCATCCTGACGGGCATTTCCGAGCTTGACCGCGTATTGGGCGGCGGCATCGTGTTGGGCGGCGTCGTACTGCTGAGCGGTGAGCCGGGCGTGGGCAAATCTACGATGCTGTTGCAGCTCTGCGGTGCCATCTCCAACCAGCACACGGTGCTGTATATCACGGGCGAAGAGTCCGTCCGTCAGGTCAAGCTGCGTGCGGCCCGCCTGAAAGTCCCGCAGGATAATATCTATCTGGCGGCAGAAAACGACGTAGACGAGATCTGCGGCCTCATCGAGAAGGAAAAGCCGGAACTGGTCGTCATCGACTCCATCCAGACCATGCGGTGCATGGACATCTCGTCTTCGTCCGGCACGGTCAGTCAGGTGAAAGAGAGTGCGGCCCGCCTGCTGGCCGTCGCCAAAAAGCAGGAGATCCCGATGTTTATCGTGGGCCATGTCAACAAGGACGGCGCTATCGCAGGCCCGAAGGTCATGGAGCACATCGTGGATACGGTTCTTTACTTTGAGGGAGACAAAATGCTGCCATACCGCATTCTGCGGGCGGCTAAGAACCGCTATGGCTCCACCAACGAGCTTGGTATGTTTGATATGACAGGGCAGGGCCTTGAGGAAATCGAAAATCCGTCCCAGATGCTCCTGGAAGGCCGTCCGCTGGGCGTTTCCGGGAACTGCGTCGCCTGTACCATGGAAGGCAGCCGCCCCATTCTCAGCGAGATACAGGCCCTTGCGACCAAGACGAATTTCCCGGCACCCCGGCGAGCCTGCAGCGGCTACGACTACAACCGCATGAACCTGCTCATCGCCGTGCTGGAAAAGCGTGCAGGCTATTTCTTCGGCAATCTGGACGTGTATATCAACATCGTCAGCGGCATCACCCTGCGGGATACCGCCTGCGACCTCGCCGTCTGTCTGAGCATGGTGTCTTCGCTTCTGGACTGCCCCGTGAGCGATAAGCTCATCGCCATCGGTGAAGTCGGCCTCGGCGGCGAGGTGCGCAGTGTACCGAATCTGGAGCAGCGTCTGCGGGAAGCGGAGCGTATCGGCTTTGAGCGTGCCGTCGTACCAAAGCACAGCCTTGCACATCTGAGCGCCGCCGATTATCCCGGCATGAAGCTTGTCGGCGCCGCCTATATCTCGGACGCCATCCATGCCCTGAAATCCGACCGTCTGTGACCATAAAAAGAGGAAACCATGTCGATTTATCTGGACGAGAAAAATCCCGAAAAACATAAGCCTTTTGATGATGCCTCGCCGGACATCGTCGCGTATGTGCGCTATCTGGAAGTCATCGCAGGCAAAAGCCCCAACACGGCCTTCAGCTATTACTGCGACCTGCGCAATTTCAGCCGCTTTATGAAGCGCCGGCGCGGCCTTGTGACCGACGATACCGAGATAAAGGATATCGACCCCAAAGGGCTCGATACGGCTTTCTGGGGCAGTGTGACCAAGGAAGACGTTTATGAGTATCTATACTTTCTGAACAGCGAGTGCGGCAACAAAAAGTCTTCGACGGCCCGGCGGCTGGCAAGTCTCCACGGCTTTTATGATTATCTGGTCAATCAGGTAGATTTGCTCAAAGAGAACCCGACAGCATCCATCAAGCCGCCCAAGCAGGATAAAGTCCTTCCCAAGTACCTGACGGCAGAACAGTCGATGGACTTGCTGGAAAGCACCCAGACCCAGAGCGATTTTCCCGAGAGGGATTACTGCATGGTCGTGCTCTTTTTGAACTGTGGGATGCGTCTTTCGGAGCTTGTCGGCATGGACCTCGGCGACATCGACATGGAACAGCGGCAGATCCGCTTGTTCGGCAAAGGCCATAAAGAGCGGATGGTCTACCTGAATGATGCCTGCATGGAGGCATTGCAGATCTATCTGAACAAGCGCAACACGATGGAGGGCCTGAACCCCAAAGAGAGAGCGGTCTTTATCACCCGGCGGCGCAAGGAGCGCATCTCAAACCGCAGGGTAGAGCAGCTGGTGACAGGAGCCATGAAAGCAGCGGGTCTGCGCGGTTTTTCCACCCATAAGCTCCGCCATACTGCCGCGACGCTGATGTATCAGACTGGCAACGTGGATATTCTGACCCTCAAACAGCTTCTGGGCCACAGCAGCGTCGGCACGACACAAATTTATACGCACCTGCAGGAATTTCAGGTGCGTGCAGCGATTGAGCAGAATCCGCTGGGTGAAGTCAAGAAGGCAAGCTTGGATACAACATCGAAGGAGACAGGGGAGAGCAAGGGGGAATTTGCCGATCCTTCATCGGATGAGCCTGAAAATGATGCACCGGACGGCCCGATGGAAGCCTTTGAGGGTGCCGCACAGGAGGGTTTCCGGGTGGATGTTTCGAGCCTTGCCGATACGAATGAACCCGAATGAACCCACACGATTTTTCAAAGGTTATTCGGTAAGGACATTCCAGAGGTTCTGAGACTTTACGAGAAAAATCAGAAGCTTCAGCTGGGATATATTGATGGAAACAAGCAATACGAGCAGTTCTGGTGTAAGAACTGATTTATTGACACCGGAATCAGATACCAGTACATACACAATGATCGTGATGGAGCGCAGACCGAACGCTCTTGAAAAATATGAGCGGCTGGAATCAAAAAGTGATGGCTATTGTCAGAAAAGTTTTTACAGACAACAGCTGGACGAGTGTAAAACAAAAAAGCTGACAAAAACATACAAAGCAATGCATTCAAATAACACAACTGTACAAAACGCGAAAAACCGGCCCAGCCAGCCCAAAAGGCTCAGGAGCCGCCGGAAAGGCCTGAAACCCGAAAAAGAGGGCTTTTTCGCTCCCCTATACTTCGTATAACCTGCATTATACGAAATATTATAAAAATCAAAAACAGAGGCCCCCTTCTCCTGCGTTCCGTCATCGGTGCAGGTTTTGGAAGCCTCTGCTGTTCTTTTATATCATTTCGTTTGGGACGCGTGGATCGCCTGCCAGGCAGGCATCGTAAAATACAGCTGGACAAGACCGCTTTCATGCGAGCGTCCATTGCATCAGACTTTACAGCGGTGTATCCAGCGGCTGTGTTCCGAAGTACGCGCAGATCGCTTCATAATAAACGAGCGCCACTGTCTTACAGCCTCCTTCGCTGCCAAACTGTGCAACGTCCTCTTCGCTGGTCACAAAGCACTGTTCTGCCAGAACCGCCGGACAGTTTACATCTTCCAACAAGGTAAAGCTTCGCTCGTCCCTTACTTCGGTATGGGTGCTCTCTACGAGCTGCTTTACTTCGCCCTGATAATAAATGTACCGGATGCCGCCGTGGCCGCGCAGCTTCGCGCCTGCGGCCTGCATTCCCTGCGCCAGCTGCTGCGCGAAGTAATAGCTCTCCTGATGCCATGTACGGCCCGGAACGGACGGATAACACTCAAAGCCTGCAGCGGCAGAACCCTCCGGCGCGGAGTTGCCGTGGATGGACAGCAGCAGCTGCGGGCTCTGGGCATTGATGGCTTCCGCCCGCTCGCTGGGCTTTGCGGTGGCATCATAGCTTTCACGGGAACGCAGCGGGATGTAATTAGGGTCGGCCTCCAGCAGCGCAAGCAGAGCCTCGGAGGTCTGGGCTGTCATCTCTTTTTCTTCGACGACTCCCCTTGCGCCCGGGTCGCTCCCGCCGTGGCCGGCATCAATGCAGACCCGGTAGGGCGGGTCGCCCACCACAGGCCGGAAAGGCTCTTCCCCGCTCTCATTTGGCCCGGAGCCGAACAGCGCTGCTTTCCAAAGGAAAAATGCTGCACTGAAGCAGACGACGCACACCAAAAGGCCGATGACTGTCGCAGCGGACGGGCCGCACTGTTTTCTCCGGCGTGCGCGTCTCGGATTTGAACGTCCTGCCATCGGCTTACTTCAGCTCGACGACGGTCACGCCGCTCTCGCCCTCGCCGTAACGGCCCAGACGGAAGCTCTTGACCATTCGGTTTCCCCGCAGGTGCTTCTGGATCGCAGTGCGCAGTGCGCCGGTACCATTGCCGTGGATGAGGTATACCACAGTCTGGCCGTTCAAAATCGCACGGTCGATGAAGGAATCCACCTCCGGCAGCGCCTCGTCTACGGTAAGACCCAGCAGGTTGCACTCCATCTTTGCGGTGCGCTGTACGCGCTCTACCCTGCCATTGGGCCGGTTAGCATCGCCGGTCAGGCGGGAGTAACGCTGCTGTGCCTTGGTCTGAGGCTTCGTCTCCTTGACCAGCTTTTCCGGCTGTTTGAGGCCCTTGAGCGGCACTTTGGTTTTGATGATGCCGGCCCGCACCAGCACATCACCGTTTTTATCCGGCAGAGAGAGCACCGTAGCCAGCTGGTTCAGCTCTGCAATGCAGACCTCCTGCCCTACCTTGACTTCCTTCAGCGGCACGAACTCCTTGACCGGGTTGTGTACCACTTCAGTCCCCATAAAGAGCTTTTCGGACTCTTTCTTGGCGATCTCACGGGCGCGCTGGGCCTTCTGCTGGGTGCTCATCCGCTCGTCTTTCTGGAGCTGGCGCAGCTCATCCGTCAGAGCGTAGGCCTTGCTCTCGACCTCCTGCGCCAGTGCGCGGGCCTTGGCGCGGGCAGCTTCCAGCTCATTCTCGCCCTGCCGGATAAGCTCATCGCGCTTCTGACGGGCCGCATCCAGCTGGTGGGCGGCCTCGTTTTTCAGGCCTTCCACCTCGTCCTGACTGGCTTTGAGCTGGAGCTTCAAATCATCCAGCTGGCCCAGAACGGCGTCCAGGCGCTTGTCTTCTGCGGACAGATGCTGCTGTGCAGCCTCAATGACCCGCTCCGGGATGCCGAGCTTTTCGCTGATAAGGAAAGCGTTGGACTTGCCCGGAACGCCGACGCTGAGCTTATAGGTGGGGCGCAGCGTCTCCAAATCGAACTCGCAGCTGGCGTTGACGACGCCCTTTGTCTCGAGGGCGAACACCTTCAATTCTGCATAGTGCGTTGTGGCCATCAGGAGCACACCGCGGCGGCGCAGCTCTTCGATGATGGCAACAGCCAGTGCCGCACCCTCCGCCGGGTCGGTACCTGCGCCAAGCTCGTCCAGAAGCACCAGTGTGTGGGGCATGGCAAGCTCAAGGATGCCGGTGATCTTCTTCATATGACCGGAGAAGGTGGACAGGCTCTGCTCGATGCTCTGCTCATCGCCGATGTCCACGAGGAATTCGTCGAAGACACAGATCTCACTGCGCTCATCCGCCGGGATGAGGAAGCCGCACTGTGCCATCGCGCAAAGCAGACCGGCCGTTTTCAGAGTGACGGTCTTACCGCCGGTGTTGGGGCCGGTGATGATGAGCGAATCATATTCCCTGCCCAGCGAAATATCGACAGGAACGCACTTCTTTGCGTCGATGAGCGGATGACGCGCCCGGATGAGCGAGAACGACGTATCCGTCCGGACAGTGGGTTTGAACGCCTTCATATCCAGTGCAAGGCGGGCTTTTGCAAGCAGGACGTCGATTTCCAGCATGGCCTTATAGCTGTACTGGAACTGCGGCTCAATGGCTGCGACCTGACCGGTAAATGCTACCAGGATACGCTCGATCTCCTGGGCTTCCTGTGCGCGGTACTGAAGGATGCGCGCATTTGCCTCCACGACAGCCTGAGGCTCGACGAAGACCGTCGCACCGGTAGACGAGACGTCATGGATGATGCCGCTCACCTCTCCGCGATACTCGCTTTTGACAGGAACGACATACCGGCCATTTCGGATGGAGACGACGCTCTCCTGTAAGTACTTGGAGGTGTCCATATTCCGGACCATGCTTTCCAGACGGTCGCGGATGCTGTTTTCAGTCGCACGGATCTTCTTGCGCAGGTCGTTCAGGGTGTGCGATGCCGTATCTGCCATTGCATCCGGCGCAAGGATGGCACTCGAGATCTGCTGCTCGAGGCCCGGCTGAGGAGCCAGCGCATAGAATAAGTCGTCCGTCGGAAGTGCATCGTGTTCCGAAGAGCCGTACCAGCTGACGAGGTTCTGAAAGTTGCGAAGCGCACCGGCCACCATCAGCAGTTCACCCATTGAGAGGACACCGCCCTTGACGGCGCGGGCGGCCAGCTGACTGACGCCCTCTACTCCACCGAAGCGGGGCGAGCCGTTCTTGATGAGCAGTGAATTGATGGCATCGGTCTGTTCCAGCGCATACCGCACTTCATCGGGGTCGCACTGAGGCTCGATGGCAAGGAGCTTTTCGCGGGACTCTTTGCACACACAGCCCTCCGCCGCCCGGGCAATGATCTTGTCCAGTTCCAGCGTTTTCAAATAACTTGTTTCCATAGTAATTCCTTATATCAAATCGATTTCAAATGGTTATGGCAGGACGGATCTCAAAAAGGCGTAGCTTTTCAACGGCTTGTCCAGATGGGTCAGCGCATATTGCTCTGCTGCTGCAGAGAGCTTTGCCAGACTGCCGACGGAAATACGGAAGCCGAATATCTTTTTATCTTCTACCAGACAGATATGCCGCAGCGCAAACAGCGCCCCGGCGTCCAGATTGCACTTCTTCCCCGCCTTTTGGGCGCAGGATTCGCAGAGCAGACAGCCCTCCGCCGGGTCGAGATAAAAGGCCGGGCCGTCGTAGGTGCCGCAGTCGCGGCAGTAGACCAGCTGCGGCAGAAATCCGCACTCACTCATGGTACGCAGCTCAAATACGGCCTTGATGACCCGGAGGTCGGCCTTTTTCTCGCTTATCATGTAAAAGCAATTCAGGAGAAGCCTCAATTCTTTTGCGGCTTCGTCTCCTGTGGGCGAAAGCGCCGAGGCCATTTCCGCCATATACATGGCAAGGCTCATCCCTTCGATGGAGGACGAGATGCCATGGAAGACGTTTTTGACATCCGCCTCTCGCACTGTATACATATTCCGTCCGGGGACAAGCACGAACTCCGAGTAACAAAAAAGCCCGCAGGCGCTGAACAGTTTGCTTTTCAGCCGCAGGCTGCTCTGCGCAGAGGCCGAGATGACTCCCAGCCCCGGCGTCAGAAGCGTGATGATCCGGTCTGATTCTTTATACCGGGTCTCTTTCAGGACAAGGCCCGGGGTCACAATGGTATCCATCTGTTTTTTCTCCTGCCGGGGCGGTGAGCCGCTGCTGAGCGAGCTGCCGCCTGTAGTCCAGATAACACAGAATATCACCGGTGCAGGCAAACGTCTGCCAGCTGAGCTCCACATCCATCGGACAACGCTCCTTTCCTTAAGGTATAGTGTCACCTCTATGGTACTGCGCTATCCCCGGGAAATCTGTCCTGTTATGAGGCTCAGCGGTTGAGCTGCTGCTTGAAGCCGAAATTGTTGAGCATGAACTCGTTATCGCGCCAGTCGGCTTTGACCTTCACCCAGCACTGTAAGTTGACGCGGCAGCCGAGGAATTCCTCGCAGTCGGTGCGGGCTGCACTGGCGATCTTCTTCAGCATCGCGCCGCCCTTGCCGATGACCATGCCCTTGTGGCTCTCCCGCTCACAGTAGATGTTCACGTCGATGTCCACGAGGTCGGTGCCGGGGCGCTCCTTGAAGCGCTCGACCACGACCGCAATGCCGTGCGGGATCTCGTCCCGCATATAGAGCAGAGCCTTTTCACGGATAACTTCCGCTACAAGCTCCTTCTCAGGCATATCGGTGTAGGCATCATCGTCAAAATAATGCGGGCCTTCCACGGCATAGCGGCTCAGGGCGTCGAACAGTTCCTCGCAGTGGTCATTATCGCGGACACTGACGGTATAGACATCATCAAAGACGCCCAGGGCCTTCAGCTCCGCCTTGCGGGCCTCGAGGTCCGCCGGGTCCTTGACGAGGTCGGTCTTGTTGATGACCGCGATGGCCGGGCCGCCCTTTTTCAGAGCCTCGACCAGAACCATCTCCGATTCATTCAGCGCGCCGTAGGGCTCGAACAGCATCATGGACACATCGACATCAGCAATGGAGTCGCTGGCCGTCTTGTCCATCCGTTTGCCCAGCTTATTGTGGGGCTTATGTACGCCGGGGGTATCCAGCAGAACGTACTGCAGAGGCCCCCGGGTGATGACGCCAGTAATACGGGTACGGGTGGTCTGGGGCTTGGAGGTGACGATAGCCACCTTCTCCCCCACCAGCAGATTCGTCAGGCTGGACTTGCCCACGTTCGGGCGGCCAATGACCGCCACGAACACAGAGGATGTATCATAATGGCCCTGGATCGGTGTTTCGTTTTTCAAAATAGAACTCCTGTCTTTTTATTCCGTGTAGCTCACCGTGCGGGGCAGACCAAGCTGAGTGAGGACAGCTTCTTCCTTCTCACGCATCCGCATGGCTTCCAGACCACCGTTCTCGTGGTCATAGCCCAGCAGATGGAGCATGGAGTGGACCGTCAGGAAAGCGACCTCTCTCTGCAGCGGATGGCCGTAGAGAGTCGCCTGCTCCTGTGCGCGCTCCATGCTGATGACGATGTCGCCCAGCATCTTGCAGCCGTTGTTCTCGTCCACGTCATAGACGCCGTTCTCCCCCAAAGGGAAGCTCAGCACATCCGTGGGCATCGGCTTGTTGCGGTACTGGTTGTTCAGCTCAGCAATGGCTGCGTTGTCCACGAAGGTCACGCTGATCTCCGCCGGGTCGTCAAAATGCTCATATTCCAGCACAGCGTTGCAGGCGCGGCGGATGAGGATGCGAAGGCCCGAGGGGACCTTGATCGCTTTCTGCGAGTTGGTGATCAAAACTTTATTGGACATAAATCGTCCGCTCCTTTCGTTTCTACATTCTATTGAACGAATGCCCCGGTTTCTGTGGTATGCCGCCGGGGTTATTTTTTCATAGGGTTCAGTGCTTAGCCGGGTGGGCAGCGGCCTCGTAGGCTTTGATGATCTCCTGCACCAGACGGTGACGCACCACGTCTTTTTCGGTGAAGTAGCACTGCGCGATGCCGTTCACGCCTTTGAGGACCTGAAGTGCATCCACAAGGCCGCTGCGGGTGCGGTCGGGCAGGTCGATCTGAGTGACGTCGCCGGTAACGACCACTTTCGAGCCGACGCCCATGCGGGTGAGGAACATCTTCATCTGCTCCGGGGTGGTGTTCTGCGCTTCGTCGAGGATGATGAAGGAATCGTCCAGCGTCCGGCCGCGCATATAGGCCAGCGGTGCAACCTCGATGATCTGCTTTTCCACCAGACGCTCATAGGTCTCTGCGCCCAGCATATCGAACAGGCCGTCGTACAGAGGCCGCAGATAGGGGTCTACCTTCTGCTGCAGGTCACCCGGCAGAAAGCCCAGCTTCTCGCCTGCCTCCACCGCCGGGCGGGTCAGCACGATGCGGGAGACATCTTTGGCCTTGAACGCCTTGACAGCCATGGCCACAGCAAGGTAGGTCTTGCCGGTACCCGCCGGGCCGACGCCAAAGGTGATGGCGTTGTTCCGGATGGAGTTGAGGTACTCTTTCTGGCCCAGGGTCTTGGGACGGATGGGCCGGCCTTTGACCGTCACCGTCACGAAGTCTTCGGTCAGCTCCCGGACGCGCTTTTCCTCGCCGTCATGCGCAAGGCTCAGGCAGTAGCGCACCGTCTGGTCTTCCAGCGGCGTATGGTTCTCGATAAGGAGAAGCATCCCCTCCACAGCACGGGCCGCAGCTGCAACATTGGCCGGTTCGCCCGAAATGCGCAGCATCGTACCGCGGCACACCGCCGTCACCGAAAATTCTTTCTCCAGCATACGGATGTTCCGGTCACAGTTCCCGAATACGGCGGCTGCGATCTCTACGCTGTCTAATTCAATGCTCTTTTCTGCCATGCGGCTCCTCCTGAATGTCACTAGATTCTGCCTCTATTGTACCACCAAAACAGCGCGAAGAAAACTATGAAAATTGCACAAAATTTTTCAACCGCATATGGCGGTTTGTCAGAGCACCCGAAACCTGCTCTATCAGCCTTTTCAAAGCAGTCTCGATGAATTGACGTCTTGCTCACACCTCTCCTTTGGTTATACGTCCATATTGCATTTTCTGCCGTTGTCCGAAGCAAGGGTGTTCCCTGTTCTGAGATAAAGAGTACCCCCGACGGCTCTCCGCCTCGGTATATCAGATACCCCTCCAATATCCCCGCAAGCTGTTCTGTTTATTTTTTGGCAGTCCATTCTTAAAAAGAAAAACGCCCAAAAATCATACGTTTTACCGTACAACTCCGAGCGTTCCATGCCACCGGCGGGGCTTGAACCCGCACTCTGTCTCCAGAAAGGGATTTTAAGTCCCTCGTGTCTGCCAATTTCACCACAGTGGCTTCTGAATGAGCTGCTGCTCACGATCCTGCAAGCAGCAACTCATATAATACAATAGAAATGCTGTTTTGTCAAGTTTACACTTTACCGCCGTGCAGCTCTGCGTACATCTTGGAGCGGCACTCGGCCACAGCAGGGGTCATATTGACGTAGTGCTTGTGGGGCATCTCGATGCGCAGCTCGCTCTCCCAGGTCTCCTCGGTGAGCTGCTTGGCGATATAGGCCTTTTTCTCCGCAATGGAGGGCAGCTCGATGGCCAGCTCACCATTCAGGATATGCGGCACCAGCAACTGCCTGACGCGGGTGGGAACGATGGTGACGATGCGCTCGATGGCATCGGAGTCGAGGTTGACCATCGTGACCGGCTTGCCTGCCTCGATGACCTCGCCGTCCATGGCGATGAGGTCGCACTGCGCCTGGCCGTTCTCATCGTAGAGACGCCACGGCATCTTCTTGCCGGGGATGATGGCCTTGCTGACAGAGTCGGAGCACTTCATCTTGGGCTGATAGCTGCCGTCGGGGCGCTTGACCGCCACCAGCTTGTACACGCCGCCGAACACAGGGTCCGAGGCCGAGGTGATGAGGTTCTCGCCCACGCCGTAGGAGTCGAAGTGTGCGTGCTCGTACAGCTCCATGTTGGCGATCTTCTTCTCGTCCAGACCGTTGGAGGCCACCAGCTTGATGTAGGACTTCCCTGCTGCATCCAGTGCCTTGCGCAGGCGCTTGGAGCCGCGGGCCAGGTCGCCGGAATCGATGCGGGCGCTCTTGACGCGGCGGTTGGGGTCATCAGGATATTTCTCAATGAGGTAGTCGTCCAGCTTGATGAGGTTGGGCAGACCGCTCTCCATGATGTTGTAGGTATCCAGCAGCAGGCTGACGGAATCCGGGTAGGCATCGGCGAAGGCCTTGAAGGCGTCGAACTCCGTCGGGAAGAACTCGATGAAGCTGTGGGCCACAGTACCCACAGCCTTGACCTCAGAGCCGTACTTCATCTCGGCCAGACAGTTGGCCGTGCCGATGCAGCCGCCCAGAACGGCAGCATAAGCGCCGTCGTTGCCTGCGCTCTCGCCCTGTGCGCGGCGGGTGCCGAACTCCATGACGCTGCGGGGGGTGTGAGTGTTGAGACCGGTGATGCGGGTGGCCTTGGTGGCGATGAGGCTGTGGAAGTTCATGGTCTGGAGCAGATAGGTCTCGATGAGGATAGCTCCCACGAGGTCGCACTCGATGCGCACCATCTGCACATGGGGGTAGCAGACTGTGCCTTCGGGCAGAGCGTACATATCGCCCTTCCAGCGGTAATTGCGCAGATACTCGCAGAACTCCTCACTCATGCCCTTGGTGCGCAGCCAGTGGACATCCTGCTCATTGAAGTGGTAGTTCAGCAGGAAACGGGTCAGCTTGCGCTGGCCGGCGCTGATGGAGTAGCCCTGGTTATCCGGGTTCTTGCGGAAGAACATATCAAACACAAGGGTCGTATTCTTAAAGCCGTTCAGAAACAGGCAGTTGGCCATAGTGAATTCGTAAAAATCAACGACCATTGCCGGATTGTCGTAGTCCTCATCCGGGATATACGGCACAACTTTGATCTCGCTCATGAAAAGTTTCCTCTCTTTTTTCCGCGCACCCCTGCGGCGGGTGCAGCCAAACAAACTCTGCGCTGCCGCGCGTTTTACCCTGTCATGACAGGACGTTTGTACCACTATAGCATCTTTGGCGGGCAGACGCAAGAGGTTTTGGTAAAAAATGACGACGGAAAGAAAAATGTTTTTTGCGGAATCCTTACCAGCACCTCCGGCAGTGCTCTTCTGTCCTCGGATAAATCACGGGCATCGATGCCGTCCGGATATGCAAAAAGCACCCGCAGCGCCTTTCCGTGCTGCGGGTGCTTTGATATTTCAGATTCAGCCGTTCATGATGCTGGGAGTGGCATTCTTCAGCACGACATCGTGGCTGCCGCCCTCTACGATGGAGGTGGAGGAAACGACGGTCAGCTTGGCCTTCTGCTGCAGCTCGGGGATGGACAGAGCGCCGCAGTTGCACATGGTGCTCTTCACCTTGTACAGGGTGGTCTGGACGCCGTCGGCCAGCGGACCGGCGTAAGGAACATAGCTGTCCACGCCTTCCTCGAAGCTCAGCTTGGTGGAGCCGCCGAGGTCGTAGCGCTGCCAGTTGCGGGCGCGGTTGGAGCCTTCGCCCCAATACTCCTTCATATACTGGCCATTGATACGCACCTTGTTCGTGGGGCTCTCGTCGAAGCGGGCGAAGTAGCGGCCCAGCATGACGAAGTCAGCGCCCATAGCCAGTGCAAGGGTGATGTGGTAGTCGTGGACGATGCCGCCGTCGGAGCAGATAGGCACATAGATACCGGTCTCCTTGTAGTACTCGTCACGGGCCTTGGCGACCTCGATGACAGCGGTAGCCTGACCACGGCCAATACCCTTGGTCTCACGGGTGATGCAGATGGAGCCGCCGCCGATGCCGATCTTCACAAAGTCTGCACCAGTCTCAGCGAGGAAGCGGAAGCCCTCGGCATCCACGACATTACCTGCGCCCACCTTCACGGTGTCGCCGTAGTGCTCGCGGATCCAGCCGATGGTGCGGCTCTGCCACTCGGAGTAGCCCTCGGAGGAGTCGATACACAGCACATCCACACCGGCCTCCACCAGTGCGGGTACGCGCTGGGCGTAGTCGCGGGTGTTGATGCCGGCGCCCACAACGTAGCTCTTGTTCTTGTCCAGCAGCTCGTTGACATTGGCCTTGTGGGAATCGTAGTCCTTGCGGAAGACGATATACTTCAGGTTGCCCTCGGCGTCCACCAGAGGCAGGGTGTTGATCTTATTGTCCCAGATGATATTGTTGCAGTCGTGCAGGGAGGTGTTCTCCGGGGCAGTGACCAGCTTTTCGATGGGGGTCATGAAGGTGGTGACAGGAGCGTCATCGGGGGTGTGGTTGACGCGGTAATCGCGGGAGGCCACGATGCCCAGCAGCTTGCCGTTAGGAGTGCCGTCGGCGGTGATGGCGATGGTGGAGTGGCCGGTGCGGGCTTTCAGCTCCAGCACATCATGCAAGGTGGCGGTGGGAGCCAGGTTGGAGTCGGAAACGACGTAACCGGCCTTGAAGCTCTTGACGCGGCGGACCATAGCGGCCTCGTTCTCGATGCTCTGGGAGCCGTAGATGAAGGAGACGCCGCCCTGACGGGCCAGCGCGATGGCCAGCTTATCGCCGGAGACAGACTGCATGATGGCGCTGATCATGGGGATATTCATTTCCAGCGGGCAGCTCTCCTCGCCCTTGCGGTACTTGACCAGCGGGGTCCTGAGGCTGACAGCCGTGGGGACATTCTCAGCAGAAGAGTAGCCCGGCACCAGCAGGTACTCGCCAAAGGTACGGGAGGGTTCTTCGTAAAAATAAGCCATATTCAAACTCCTTTTCTCTTAACGCATCCGCAACGGATCATATCAAACAATATCAAAACAATTTCATGTTTTCGACTTAGGAATTGATTGTATATACTTTACCACAAACTCACGCGGAATACAAACCCCTGCCCCGCCAAACTTTATAAATGTCCTTTGCAGAAAAACAGGCAAATTGACCTAAAATTGACCTAAGGTCATACTTTCCCTCGCTGTGGGCTGATTTCTCCGGATTTTTGGACGCAAAAAAGCCCGTCCGAAACCAGACGGGCTCTTTTGCACACGAAGCGGAATATCGCCTGTGCGGTGTCTGCCGACAGCTGTGAAGGAGAACAGCCGGAGGAGGATGGCAGACACCCGATATTCCAAAAAACAAGAAGAAAAAGATTTCATGATCCAGAAGGGCCTTGCCCTTTCTGTAACCATATTGTAACTCTTTTGAAGGACTTTTGCAATAGTCTTTTTGTAATTTCTTTGTAATTATTTTTGTAAAGATTCTGTGACAGAGCTTCCGAATTCCAGATAGCACTCAAAGGCTGCGTGCTCCTCCCTCCGGCCCAGCAGATACCAGCCGTTTCCTGAGGGGGCATAGAACACCTGCACGGTCTGGCCCATCGGCACTTCACGGTGATACTTGATGGAAGCGAAGGACAGCGGCGCAGACTCCACGACCTCCTGCGGCAGAGCGTCGCAGGCGATGTCCAGATAGAGGGAGTTGTTGATATGGCCGTTGAGGTCACACATGGAGTAGCTGGCGCGGCGCTCCCCTGCCGCCGTCAGCGGCTGGCTCTTGTGGACGATCTGGGGCAGTTCTTCGGGCAGGTCGTCGTTCTGGAAGTCCGGCATCGTCCAGCCGGGGGTACGCAGGATGCGCCCTGCCTCAGTGTCCACGATCATCCAGCGGCAGTCCACGAAGGCCAGCTTCTCCCCTGTTTCGCTGGTGATGGTAGTCAGCCGTTTCATCGTGCCTTTCTTGAACACCTCGCAGGCCGTGGTCAGGTCGATCTTCTCCGCACGGCCCGGCATCCGCCAGACCCTGAGGGCCTGCTTGCCCACGAGGAATGCGCTGTGGCGCTCCCTGAAAAAGGCGTGGTCCACGCCGTAAGCCCGGGCGTGGTCTGCCGACACCTGTTCCACATACCGGAACAGGGCGCTGGGCTTCAGGCGGCGGCGGAAGTCGCTGTCGCCGTCCAGTACGGTCATCTGCTCCGTATAGCTTCTGTATTCACTCATATTCTTTCCCTTTCCTTATAAAAAGGGGCTGTACGCCTCCGCACAGCCCCCTCAGGTTCAATACATATTGCGCGTTTTCCTGCGCACCTTGCGCCAGATGTTGAAGCAGGCCAGAGCCAGCATCGCCGCCAGCAGCATCAGGAACAGATACCCGCTGCCGCCCTCGTCGTAGCTCTTCATCTCGCTCCACTTCACGTCCAGCTCGCTGTTGACCTCATCGCTCAGGGCAGTGAACACCTCTTCCTTGGCCGCAATGTCCTCGGAGGGGTACGCGATCTCGCTGTACTTGAGGTCTTCATCCAGAATTTCCCATACACAGTGCATGGGGGTGGTGTAGCCGATATACTCGATATTGGCCTTTCCGACTTCCGGCTCACACATGAAGTTGATGAACATCTCTGCGGCTTCCTCGTGCTCACTGGTGGCCGGGATGGCCATGCTGTCCACCGACAGCACCGTTCCTTCCTCAGGGAACACCCAGGCCAGGTCGGGGTTGTCGTCGATCATGGTGATGGCGTCGCCGGAGTAGTAGACGCCGACGGCCGCCTCGCCGCCGATCATCTTATCGAAGATCTCGTCCATGACATAGGCCTGCACCAGAGGCTTCTGGGCTTTCAGCTCGTCCACCACCGCATCCACTTCCTCCGTGGTCTGGGGGTTGACGCTGCTGCCGCTCTTGAACGCACCGATGGCGTAGGCGTCGCGGCTGTTGTTGAACATCAGGATGTTGCCTGCATACTTCTCGTCCCACAGGTCTGCCCAGCTGGTGGGGGCCTCGTCTACCATCTTTGTATTGTAGATAATGCCAGTGGTGCAGAGGGTGTAAGGCACGGTGTAGGCATTCTCGGGGTCATAGTCCCCGTTGCGGTACTCCTCGTCGATGTTCTGGAAGTTCGGGATGTTGCTGTAGTCCAGCGGCATCAGCATCCCTTCGCTTATCATCTTGGCGACCATGTAGTCCGACGGGATGATGACATCGTAGTTGGCCGCGCCGGACTTGAGCTTGGCGTAGAGGGACTCGTTGGAATCGAAGGTGGTATAGTTGACCTTGATGCCGGTCAGCTTTTCAAAGGCCGCCACCACATCCACGCTGTCGTCGGAACCGTTGGAGATATACTCGCCCCAGTTGTAGACATTCAGGGTGACGTTCTGGCCCTTGAAGCGGGTCCAGTCGTAGTCATCCGAGACAGAAATGTCCTCTGTGACCTCGATCTGTCCCGCTGCCAGAGCTGACAGCGGCATGGTCAGCGCCAGCACAGCCGTCAGCAGAAGAATCACGAAACGCTTCATTTGACATCTCCCCCTCTCAGTGCGCGCTGGTCGCGGCGGTAGCCGCGGCTCTCCATGGCGTTGGAGATGAGGATGATGCTCAGGATGACCACGAACATGATGGTGGACAGCGCGTAGATCTCCGGGCTGACCTTCTTGCGGGTCATGGAGTAGATGGCGATGGGCAGCGTCTCCACCGTACCGCAGTTGAAGTAGGAGATCATGAAGTCGTCGATGGAGTAGGTCAGGCTGATGAGGAAGCCCGACAGGATGGCCGGGCTGATCTCGGGCAGGATGACCTTGAAAAATGCCTGCCGGGGGTCACAGCCGAGGTCCAGCGCCGCCTCAAACAGCTTGATGTCCAGCTGTTTGAGCTTGGGCGTGACATTGAAGATGACATACGGCACGTTGAACGCGATATGGGCGATGAGCAGCGTGGGGAAGCCCATGATGTTGTCGGGCAGGAAGTCCAGCTCAGACGCAAAGCGCTGGTATGCCACAAAGAGCATCATCAGAGAGATACCGGTGATGATCTCGGGGTTGACCGTGGTGATATAGGTGATATTCGTTACCAGCAGGCGGCTCTTGCGCCCCATGGAGGCGATGCCCAGAGACGCCGCAGTCCCCAGCACGGTGGCGATGACCGCCGAGAACAGTGCCAGATACAGCGACACCCACAGCGCGTGCAGGATGGACTCATTGTGGAGCAGGCTGGCGTACCACTTAAAGGTAAAGCCGGTAAAGAGGGCGTAGCCCTTGCTCTGGTTGAAGCTGAACACGACCATGTACGCGATGGGCAGGTACATGAAGCAGAAGAACAGGATGACGTAGGCGCGCTGCATCAGACGCAGATGTTTCGTTTTCATCAGGACACACCCTCCATCTCATCCTCGTCGAAGCTGGACGTAAAGCTCATGCAGAGCAGCACGATGACCATCAGCACGAGGCTCATGGCAGAGCCGACATTGAGGTTGTAGCTGTTGCCGAGGAACTGCATCTCGATCAAATCGCCGATGAGCAGGTTGGAACCGCCGCCCAGCATACGGCTGATGACGAAGGTGGACACCGCCGGGACGAACACCATCGTGATGCCGGTGCTGATGCCGGGGATGCTCATGGGGATGAGCACCCGGAACAGAGTCTTGGTGGTGGAAGCGCCCAGGTCCTGCGCCGCCTCCACGATGCTCTGGTCGATTTTGGTCATGCTGGTGTAGAGGGGCAGGATCATATACGGCACATAGTTGTACACCATGCCCAGCACCACAGCGCCGGAGGTATTCAGCATGTTGTAGGGTCCGAGGCCGAAGACGCCCAGAGCGGCGTTCACGGGGCCGTTGAGGCTCAGCAGACCCATCCATGCGTAGGTACGGAGCAGGAAGTTCATCCACATGGGCAGCATCACCAGCATCAGCATGATGTGCTGCTTGTTGACGCGCAGCCGGGAGAGGAAATAGCCCACCGGAAACGCGATGACGAGGCAGACGACGGTGGAGATGAGGGCCAGCAGCAGGCTGCGGGCGAACACCGAGCCATAGCCGCTGACGGTCACCAGATTGTCCAGCGTAAAGCTGCCGGCGGAGTCGGTGAGGGCGTAATACACCACGATGAACAACGGCACCACCGTGAACAGCACCATCCACACAAAGTACGGACAGGCCAGTTTCTTATCGTAAATCTTCATGCGGCCTCACCCCTCCGAACGCGACATGATATGGATCTCGTTGGGGCCGATGCGCATACCGATGGTCTCACCGGGCGTGCAGGCGCGGGTGGAATGGATGAGCCACTCGCGGCCCTCGCACTCCACATGCATCTCGAAGTGGACGCCCTTGAAGATGACGTCATTGACGACGCCCACCAACTGGCCTTCCACCGGGGAGACCACTTCAATATCTTCGGGGCGGACGACCACCTGTACGCTCTCTTCCCGGGCAAAGCCGCGGTCCACGCAGGGGAACTCGACGCCCGAGAAGGAGACGAGAAAATCGCGGTGCATCACGCCGTCCACGATGTTGGAGTCACCGATGAAGTCGGCGACAAAGGCGTTCTTGGGCTCGTTGTAGATGTCCTCGGGGGTGCCGATCTGCTGCACCTTGCCGCCGTTCATGACGACGACGGTGTCGGACATGGTCAGGGCCTCTTCCTGGTCGTGGGTGACGTAGATGAAGGTGATGTTCATCTCGCGCTGCAGGCGCTTGAGTTCCAGCTGCATCTCTTTGCGCAGCTTGAGGTCCAGGGCGCCCAGAGGCTCGTCGAGAAGCAGGATCTCCGGCTCATTGACTAGGCTGCGGGCGATGGCCACGCGCTGCTGCTGGCCGCCGGACATCTGGCCGATGCTGCGGCGCTCGAAGCCCTTCAGGCCCACAACTTCCAGCATATCCCGCACCTTGCGGCGGATGGTCTCTTCGTCCATCTTTTTGAGGCGGAGGCCGAAGGCCACATTCTCAAAGACGTTCAGGTGGGGGAACAGCGCGTATTTCTGGAACACGGTGTTCACCGGACGCTTGTAGGGCGGTACGCCCGTGATGTCCTCTCCTTTCAGCAGCACCTTGCCGGACGTCGGTTCCAGAAAGCCCGCGATGAGGCGGAGGGTGGTGGTTTTGCCGCAGCCGGAGGATCCCAGCAGCGTCACAAACTCTTTGTCATGGATGTCGAGGTTCAGCCCATCCAGGATGCGCTGACCATCAAATTCCACTACGATGTCTCGCAGCGAAACGATCACCGAGTTGTTCATTTCTTTCCTATATCCTCCTTGTAACTCAGATACGAAAAAAGACAGGGTATCTGCCCCATCCTCTCGTACCAGGGTGACCCAGCCCCGCACAACATCCATGACGACCGTAACATTGCGCAGTTATTCTGCCCTGTCTTGTCTATCTTAAACAATCTTTGTCAAAATGTCAATCACTCTGCTGATGTTTGCCGAAACTTTGACTCCGAGGGGGCTTTTCCCACCCGGGTTTTACATCAATTTTGCATATAGCGTTTCCTTATACAGCATAAAAGCACCTACAGTGCAGAACTGCGGGTGCTTTTGGGATAAATTCTCAGGTGTCGGCTTTCAGCTGCCGGGCCGTCAGGCAGAGGGCCTGCACGGTCTGGCCGTCCACGGTGTAGACAGAGCTGTCGCCCGACACCATCATATAATAGCCATTGGTGCCGATGGCATACGTCAGGGTGACAGTGCCGTCAGCTGTCGTCACCTCTGCTGTCACCAGCGGGGCGTCGAAGCCGCAGGCGGAAGGGTCGGCGGCAGTGTCCTGCCCGGTGACATAGCTGGCCAGTGCGGCCAGCAGAGCGTCCGTCTTGTCGGTGTCCAACGCAGCATCCGGTTCATCTGTGAGCTGCCAGACGGTCTGGTAGGTGGTGCTGTCGGCCTCCGTGGGCTGGGAGACGGATTGCAGCTTGACCGTCTCGCCGCTTTGGAGGGTATAGCGCACGGCCTCGATGTCCGAGACGGTGATGCCCGCCGGGCTGAACGCCCCGAAGAGCTCCGCCTTCGTCTGCTCCATGCAGCGGAACCTGGCCGCGTCCACGGTGTAGACCGCGTCGCCGCCCTCCCGCCGGACGTACACATCCCCGGTGACGGGGTTTTCTGCCCCCACGGTAAGGGTGGTGCTCTCCCCCGCCGCCGAAACATTCACGACAAGCCGGGGCGTGTCGAAGCCATAGTCCTCGCCGGGCTGCGCCTCGAGCTGGCGCTTGGCCTTCATGCCTGCCAGCGCGGTGCGGATGGTGCTGCAGGCCGAATCATCCAGATGGTAGGCCGGGTCTTCGGTCAGCGTCCAGCCGTCGTCGGAGGGCCGGAGCGTCAGCGTCTC
>OASY01000546.1_pt1 | contig 24351 bp, 18 predicted proteins | sample 1501231 | NCBI WGS metagenome assembly OASY01 (sample SAMEA2579917, study PRJEB22360) | human gut metagenome | biome: human gut; feature: human-associated habitat; material: faeces | place: Denmark | collected 2008/2010 | reverse complement strand
GGGCCTGCAATTATTCCGGCGCTTTTCAGGATGATAATGCCGCCGTAGCCATGATGCTCGGCATAGCCAGGGCTATTCTAAAGACAGGGTATCAACCCAATAAGACGCTGGTGTTCTGTGCACTGGCGGCTGAGGAATGGGGGGTAGTGGATTCAAAATACGACTGGTCGGCCGGAGCTTATGAGCAGGTTTTTACGGCGCGGCCGGAGTGGCAGGGAAAAGTATTTGCGGATCTGAACTTTGAACTTCCAGCTCATGCTCACGGGAAAAGGGATGGAGTGCGGTGTACCTATGAGTATGCGTCATTTATGGAAGACTTTGTAAAACGGATCAGGAATATTCCTGCCGCCTATCCGGAGGGAATAGAGGTGCTGTATCCCATCCAGACCTGGTCCGACGATTTTTCCATGGCCATTGCAGGAATCCCTTCTATGGTAAATGAGTTCAGCGCAGGAGAGTTTATGGAGACCCATTACCATTCACAGTTTGACAATGAAGAATTTTATCAGGAAGAGGTATTCCGCTTTCATCACGAATTTTATGGGAAACTTGTGCTTGCCATTGACCGGTCGGCGGCTGTGCCTCTGGATTTTGGCCGGCTCTTTGGGGCTGTGGCTGACAGCGTAGACCGAAAGATGTGCAGAAAAACCGGAGCACAGGAAGATGGGCTGCTCCAGGGACTGGAAAAAGCAGGGGAACTGGCAAAAACGCTTTATAAAGCGGTACAAACGATCAACCAGAGATATGAGGAGCTTCTGGAGCAGAGAAATGCAACCTGCGCCGGTATGTCAGGCTGTGTCAGTGCAGATGAAGCAGGTCTGTCTGCAGCAGGCGGGGGATGCCGGGAACTGGAGGCTGCCTGCCAGGAACTGAACCGCCGTCTGCTTGGTTTATTCCGCAAGGAGCAGGATTATTTTGTGCGGCTTAACTGGCATGATGAGGTGCTTTTTCCGCAGGAGGCAGTAGGAAGCAATCTGCAGGCTATTTACAAGGCGCTGGAGTGTCTGCGTCAGGGAGATGCGGAAGGCGGATTAAATGCCGTCTATGAGATTGACAACAACCGCTACGCCTTCCTTTTCGATAAGGAGGTATTCAGCTATTTTACCGAGTATGTCTTAAATCAGCCCGCCGACCGTTTAAAGTGGGGAGCAGGACGTATTGTTCACCATGAGAATCTTTTTGAACTGGTGGCCAGCCTGAAGGAAAAACACCAAAAGGCCGGCGGTCAGACTGCAGATCTGGAAAGAGAGCGCAGAGCGCTTCTTAAGGTTGCAGAGAACCAGGAACAGTGCTATCGGGAGGACATTCAGTATATGGAGAACTCCGTGGGAAAACTGACGGCTCTGATGGAGGACTGTTTAAAGACCATACCGGATATAAAATGGTAAAAGGCAGCCAAACAGATCAAGTTATCAAACAGAGGTGTAAAATACTTAGTTATGGAAAGCAGCAAATTATACAGAGTAAAAAAAGAGGATCTTCCCAGGCTGGAGAATCTTTTGGTGGAATGTTTTTCCAGCGACCCCTTATACTGCAGCCTGATTCCTGATCAGGAAACGCGAAAACGGCTGCTGCCGGAACTGTTTCAATGCGATCTTACAGAGTTTTTTGAAACCTGCGAGATATACGCGGAAAGCTCCAGCATGAACGCTCTTTTAGTGGTATCCGACGAGTCGGAGCCCTATAATCCCCTGATCTTTTATCTCACGGAGGCCTGGGCCAGCCTGCGCACGGACGAGTATCTGATCAAAGAGGATCCCAGCTTAAAGACGCTGTGGAATTTCGTGAAGGGAAGGGATTACTTAAATTCCCGCTGGACAGACCAGCTCCATCAGGAGGAACGTCTTCATGTGATCTATCTGGCTGTCCGTCCTTCCATGCAGCATCATGGGCTGGCGGCCCTTCTGATGGAAGAGGTCATTGCGTATGCCCAGAGCCATCACCTGATGGTTTCCTTAGAGACCCATAATCCCCACAATGTCCCCATGTATGAGCATTTCGGCTTTAAACTCTTTGGTATTGTGCAGAAAAATTTTGACTTAAAACAGTATTGCATGATCCGGGAATACAGATAACATCATAACTTTTACTTATACTGTCAATTCCAAAAATGTATATTTTATAAGAGGAAAGTTCAGACAGAACAGTTGAAATACACACTTTTATGAGATATGATAAAAAGAAACTATAATTGCAAGGACAGGTATAACTTAAAAGAATAGAATGTAAGGGAGATCGCTGCTATGGATTATAATATAACATTGATCCCCGGCGATGGGATCGGACCGGAGATCGTAAGAGAAGCGAGAAAAGTCATGGATCGGGTGGGGCAGATATACGGCCATACCTTTCATTATAAAGAAATCCTGATGGGCGGGTGTTCCATTGACGCTTATGGAGTTCCTCTGACCCAGGAGGCATTAGAGACAGCCAGGGAGAGCGACGCCGTTCTTTTGGGAGCTGTAGGAGGAAATGTAGGAAATTCCCGCTGGTATGATGCAGCGCCGGATAAGCGGCCGGAGGCAGGGCTTCTTGCTATCCGCAGGGGACTGGGCCTGTTTGCCAATATCCGTCCCGCCTTTCTTTACGATCAGCTGGCGGACGCCTGTCCCTTGAAACAGGAAATCATAGGAAACGGCTTTGATATGGTGATCGTGAGAGAGCTTACAGGCGGACTGTACTTCGGGGCCCGCCGCACAGAAACAATAGACGGAGTTATGACAGCTGTTGATACTCTGACATACAATGAAAACGAGATTCGCCGTATTGCCGTCAAAGCCTTTGATATTGCTATGAAACGCCGCAAAAAGGTAACAAGTGTGGACAAGGCCAATGTGCTGGATTCATCCAGGCTTTGGAGAAAGGTAGTGGAAGAGGTGGCAGAGGACTATCCCAAGGTGGAGCTGAGTCATATGCTGGTGGACAACTGCGCCATGCAGCTGGTGATGAATCCAGGACAGTTTGATGTGATCCTGACGGAAAATATGTTTGGCGATATTCTGTCCGATGAAGCCAGCATGATCACTGGCTCCATCGGTATGCTGTCCTCTGCCAGCCTGAACGAAAGCCGTTTCGGCCTTTACGAGCCGAGCCATGGTTCGGCCCCTGATATTGCGGGCCAGGACATTGCCAATCCGATTGCCACCATCCTTTCAGCGGCTATGCTGCTCAGATTTTCCTTTGATCTGGATCAGGAGGCCGACGCGGTGGAGGAGGCGGTACGTCAGGTGTTAAAAGACGGATACCGGACGGGAGATATTATGTCCGAAGGCTGTATCCGGATCGGAACTGCGCAAATGGGCGACCGGATCGCAGAACGCATCCGTTCGGGCAGATAAGACGCTGTACATAAAAAGACCGGGATTACCCCATAAAAGGAGATCAGACATATGAGAAGTGATGCAGTAAAGACAGGTATGCAGCAGGCGCCTCACCGCTCCCTGTTCAATGCCCTTGGAATGACGGAAGAAGAGATGAAAAAGCCCATGGTTGGCATCGTAAGCTCCTATAATGAGATTGTGCCGGGCCATATGAATCTGGATAAGATCGTGGAAGCTGTAAAGCTGGGAGTGGCCATGGCCGGAGGGACGCCGGTGGTATTTCCCGCGATTGCAGTCTGTGACGGTATTGCCATGGGACATATCGGCATGAAATACTCCCTGGTGACAAGAGATTTAATTGCTGATTCTACTGAGTGTATGGCAATGGCTCACCAGTTTGATGCTCTTGTAATGGTGCCTAACTGCGATAAAAATGTTCCGGGCCTTTTAATGGCAGCTGCAAGGATCAATGTCCCCACTGTATTTGTCAGCGGCGGCCCCATGCTGGCAGGCCGTGTCAAGGGACACAAGACCAGTCTTTCCAGTATGTTTGAGGCAGTGGGCGCATACACGGCAGGAACCATTACCGAGGAGGACGTAAAGGAATATGAGAGAAAGACCTGTCCCACCTGCGGCTCCTGCTCCGGTATGTATACAGCCAACAGCATGAACTGCCTGACAGAGGTTCTGGGAATGGGCCTGCAGGGAAACGGCACGATTCCGGCTGTGTACTCTGAGCGCATTAAGCTGGCAAAGCACGCGGGTATGCAGGTAATGGAACTGTACCGCAGGAATATCCGCCCCAGAGACATTATGACAAAAGAGGCGTTTATGAATGCCATGACTATGGATATGGCCCTTGGCTGCTCCACAAACAGTATGCTCCACCTTCCGGCTGTCGCTCATGAGGCGGGAGTGGACTTAAATGTGGATACTGCAAATGAGATCAGCGCAAAAACCCCCAATCTGTGCCACCTGGCTCCCGCAGGCCCTACCTATATGGAGGACTTAAATGAGGCCGGAGGCATCTATGCGGTCATGAACGAGATCAGCAAAAAAGGTCTTCTGCATCTGGACTGCATGACCGTTACAGGAAAGACTGTAGGGGAAAATATTAAAAACTGCAGCAATTTAAACCCCGAGGTGATCCGCCCGGTGGAAAACCCATACAGCCAGACCGGAGGCATTGCCATTTTAAAGGGAAATCTGGCCCCGGATTCTGCTGTGGTAAAGCGCTCGGCCGTTGCGCCTGAGATGTTAAAGCACGAAGGCCCTGCCAGGGTTTTTGACTGCGAGGAGGATGCCATTGCTGCGATTAAGGGTGGAAAGATCACAGCCGGAGATGTGGTTGTGATCCGCTATGAGGGGCCCAAGGGCGGACCTGGCATGAGAGAAATGCTCAATCCCACCTCTGCCATCGCCGGTATGGGGCTTGGTTCTACAGTAGCCCTGATTACGGACGGGCGGTTTTCCGGTGCTTCCAGAGGCGCCTCCATCGGCCATGCATCCCCGGAGGCGGCCGTAGGCGGACCCATTGCCCTGGTGGAAGAGGGGGATCGTATTTCCATTGATATTGACAATCATTCTCTGAATGTTCTCGTATCAGACGAGGAGCTGGCGGCAAGAAAGGCAAAATGGCAGCCAAGAGAGCCGAAAGTTACCGCGGGATATCTGGCGAGATACGCTTCGCTGGTTACCTCTGCCGACAAGGGCGCTATTTTACAGGTTAAACCATAAGAATGGCGCTGCAACAAAAATCCGCGTAAAAAGGAGCATCAGGACTATGAGTAAATTGACGGGGGCAGAAATCGTTATTGAGTGTTTGAAGGAGCAGGGAGTGGATACCGTGTTCGGCTATCCAGGCGGCGCTATCCTGAATATATATGACGCACTGTATCAGCATCAGCATGAGATTACCCATATTCTCACCTCCCATGAGCAGGGAGCTGCCCATGCGGCGGACGGATACGCCAGGGCTACGGGAAAGGTGGGCGTATGCCTGGCTACCTCCGGCCCCGGAGCAACCAATCTGGTAACAGGCATTGCCACGGCCTATATGGACTCGGTTCCTGTGGTAGCAATCACCTGTAATGTAGGCAACAGCCTCCTTGGAAAGGACAGTTTTCAGGAGATCGATATCACCGGCGTTACCATGCCCATTACCAAATACAATTTCATTGTTAAAGACGTAAATAAGCTGGCTCCCTTTCCCGTACGGGCTTTCGCCATCGCCCAGACCGGCCGTCCCGGCCCTGTTTTAGTAGATATTACAAAGGATGTGACAGGGGCTCTCTGCGAGTATGAAAAGGAGGTTCCTGCCCAGATCGTCCGCCAGAGTGATACGATTTCAGAGGAGGATATGGAACGGGCCATCGAGATGATCCGTAAGGCTCAGAAACCCTTTATCTTCGTTGGAGGCGGAGCGGTGATCTCCGACGCTTCTGAGGAACTGCGGGCGTTTGCAAAGAAGATTCAGGCACCTGTAGCAGACAGTCTGATGGGAAAAGGGGCTTATGACGGCACGGACGAGTTCTATACCGGCATGGTGGGGATGCACGGCACAAAAACCTCTAATTTCGGAATTACGGAGGCGGATCTGCTGATCGTGGTAGGCGCGCGTTTCAGCGATCGAGTAACGGGAAACGCGTCTAAATTTGCCAAAAATGCAAGGATCCTGCAGATCGATATTGACCGGGCAGAGATCAATAAAAATATTCCCGTAGACGCCAGCATCATCGGAGATGCCAAGGTGATCCTGCGCAGGCTCAACGCAAGGCTGGATCCCATCAACCATGACGAGTGGATCGCCCATATTGAGCGCATGAAGGATATGTATCCTCTCCGCTATGACAAATCGGTGCTGACAGGCCCGTTTATTGTCCAGACCATTGATGAGCTTACAAAGGGAGACGCCATTATCGTTACAGAGGTAGGCCAGCATCAGATGTGGGCCGCCCAGTATTACGAGTATCGTCATCCCAGAACTCTTCTGACCTCCGGCGGCCTGGGAACCATGGGCTATGGGCTGGGAGCGGCCATTGGCGCAAAGATGGGCTGCAGGGACAAGACGGTGATCAATATCGCCGGCGACGGCTGTTTCCGCATGAACATGAACGAGATTGCCACTGCTACCCGCTACAACATTCCTGTGATCCAGGTGGTAGTTAACAACCATGTGCTGGGGATGGTGCGCCAGTGGCAGACGCTGTTTTACGGAAAGCGTTATTCCCAGACCGTGTTAAACGACGCAGTGGACTTTGTAAAAATCGCTGAGGCTATGGGGGCCAGGGCTTATAAGGTGACCAAAAAGGAGGAGCTGGAGCCTGTTTTAAGAGAAGCCATGGAACTGAATATCCCTGTTGTGATCGACTGCCAGATCAGCTGTGATGACAAAGTATTTCCCATGGTATCTCCCGGATCTCCCATTGCAGATGCATTTGATGATACAGATCTGAAAATTGGATAACGTATGTGTAAGAGGCGGTTGGGAAGTCATGGAAATGATCTTTCCGGCCGCTGTCTGCTAAAATGAAAGTCTGAGATGTTCTGATATTTGTACTTGAAAATTCTCTAAAAACCATGTATAGTATTCTTCAACACATTATCGCAATAAAATGATAAAGCAAATATAGGCAGACTGCTTCTGCATAGTAAGGTGCTGTCTGCATATATATATAAAGCTGCATTTAAAACAGGTGCGCGGGGCAAAGCCTCAAAGAGCGCCCAGAATAAGGAGGAAACAGGATGAGCAGAGTTTATAATTTTTCAGCAGGTCCGGCGGTGCTGCCGGAGGCTGTACTGAAGGAAGCTGCAGCAGAGATGCTGGATTACAGAGGCACCGGAATGTCAGTGATGGAGATGAGCCACCGCTCAAAGGCTTATGATGACATTATCAAAGCTGCGGAATCAGACCTGCGTGATCTTCTACATATTCCTGACAATTACCGGGTGCTTTTCCTGCAGGGCGGCGCGTCCCAGCAGTTTGCGATGGTGCCTATGAATCTGATGAAGAACCGGGCTGCGGATTATATTATTACAGGCCAGTGGGCAAAGAAGGCATATCAGGAAGCAGGGATGTATGGCCAGGCAAATGCCATTGCCTCCAGCGAAGATCGGACATTTTCCTATATCCCGGACTGCTCCGACCTTCCCGTATCGGAGAACGCGGACTATGTTTATATCTGTGAAAATAATACCATTTATGGAACGAAGTTCTGGACGCTGCCTGATACGAAGGGAAAGGATCTGGTAGCGGATCAGTCCTCCTGTTTCTTATCCGAACCGGTGGATGTAGCAAAATACGGTCTGATCTTCGCCGGAGCACAAAAAAACGTGGGGCCGGCCGGTACGGTCATCGTGATTGCCAGAGAGGATCTGATCCGCGAGGATGTGTTAGAGGGAACGCCTGCCATGCTGCGGTATAAGACCCATGCAGATGCAGGTTCTCTGTACAATACGCCGCCTACCTACGGCATTTACATCTGCGGTAAGGTATTTAAGTGGCTGAAGGAAATGGGCGGTCTGGAAGAAATGAAAAAGCGCAACGAAAAGAAGGCAAAGCTTCTTTACGATTTCCTGGATCAGAGCCGTCTGTTTAAGGGAACCGTAGAGAAGAAGGATCGCTCGCTGATGAATGTTCCTTTTATCACAGGAGATGAGGCTCTGGACGCCCTCTTTGTAAAGGAGTCAAAGGCCGCGGGACTGGAAAATCTAAAAGGGCACCGTACCGTAGGCGGTATGAGAGCCAGCATTTACAATGCCATGCCCATGGAAGGCGTGGAGAAACTGGTTGCATTTATGGATGATTTTGAGAAGAAGAGGGGGTAGAATATGAAAAAGATCCATTGCTTAAATCCCATTGCAGAGTGCGGAACCAAGCTGTTTCCAGAGGATTACGTTTTCACGGATCAGGCGGCGGAGGCGGATGCTCTCCTGGTGAGAAGCGCTTCCATGCATGAGATGGAGCTGCCAGAGAACCTGTTAGCCGTGGGACGTGCCGGGGCCGGTGTCAACAATATCCCTCTCGACGAGTGCGCACAGCAGGGGATCGTGGTTTTTAATACCCCCGGAGCCAATGCAAACGGCGTAAAGGAACTTGTACTGGCGGGGCTGTTTCTGGCATCCAGGGACATCGCAGGCGGCCTTGCGTGGTGTAAGGAAAATGCCGCGGATCCTCAGATTGCAAAGACAACGGAAAAGAGCAAGAAGGCCTTTGCAGGCTGTGAAATCAAGGGAAAGAAACTGGGCGTGATCGGTCTGGGGGCCATCGGCGCTGAAGTGGCCAATGCAGCTACTCACCTGGGCATGGAGGTGTACGGTTATGACCCGTATCTCTCTGTCAATGCAGCCTGGAGGCTTTCAAGAAATGTAAAGCACATTACCAACGCAGATACCATTTTTCGGGAATGTGACTATATCACCGTGCATGTGCCGCTTTTAGAATCTACGAAGGGTATGATCGATAAAGAAAAGCTGGATATGATGAAGGACGGTGTGGTGATCTTAAACTTTGCCAGAGATATACTGGTAAATGATGACGATATGGCAGAGGCTGTCGCGGCAGGCAGGGTAGCAAGATACGTCAGTGATTTCCCCAATCCCAAAGTGGCAAATATGGACCGTGTGATCCTGATGCCCCATCTGGGAGCATCCACAAAGGAGTCGGAGGATAACTGCGCAGTTATGGCCGTACAGGAACTGACAGATTATCTGGAAAATGGCAATATCCGTAATTCGGTCAATTATCCGTCCTGCGATATGGGAGTGTGCCAGACAGAGAGCCGCGTGGCTGTGCTTCATAAGAACATTCCCAACATGATCGGGCAGATTACTGCTATTCTGGCGGCTCAGGGGGCAAATATCACCGACATGACAAACAAGAGCCGCGACAGGTTCGCTTATACGCTGGTAGATCTGGAGCACAGTCTGGAAGAGGCGACGATTGAGCGGTTAAAGACAATCGAGGGTGTTCTCCGGGTACGCAGGGTAAAGTGACAAACAGAATCCAAAAAGAGATTTGGGAGCCTTCATGGCTGGAGGGCTGCGGAGGCTCCTGATATAAAGGAGAAAACATATGGCAGTTGTAAAACCATTTATCTGTATCAGACCGGCAAAGGATATGGCTTTTTCAGCTCAGACAGCGGCTCTCCCCTACGATGTATACAGCCGGGAGGAAGCCTGTGAGGCAGTGAAGGGAAAGCCCCTTTCCTTTTTAAATATTGACCGGGCGGAGACGCAGTTTCCAGCAGATGTGGATACATATGACGACAGGGTATATGAAAAGGCTAGAGAACTTCTGGATCAGCAGATTGCAGACGGCGTCTATGTGACGGAACCGGAGCAGGCCTACTATCTGTATGAGCTTACCATGGACGGCCGCAGCCAGACAGGAATTGTGGCCTGCTGTGCGGTGGATGATTATATAAACGGTGTGATCAGAAAACACGAGAATACCAGAGAGGACAAGGAACTGGACCGCATCCGTCATGTGGATATCACTAATGCGCATACAGGCCCCATTTTTCTGGCTTACAGAAAACAGGATGAGTTAAAAGATAGGGTAGAGAAGGCTAAGGAACAGGAAGCGCTTTATGATTTTGTGTCCGAGGATGGGATCCGTCACAGGGTATGGAAGATAGGCCTCTCACAGGAGATAAAGGCGATTGAAGCGGCTTTTGAGAAAATTCCGGCGGCATATATTGCAGACGGCCACCACAGAGCGGCTTCGGCAGTGAAGGCAGGGCTTAAAAGGCGGCAGGAGCAGCCGGGCTATACGGGAGAAGAACCGTTTAATTACTTCTTAGCTGTGCTGTTTCCCGATGATGAACTGATGATCCTGCCTTATAACCGTGTGGTAAGGGACTTAAACGGCCTGGATAAAGCGGGATTTTTAAAGGCCGCTGAAGAGAAATTTGAGGTGACAGAACTGGGAACCGGGCCATTCGGGCCAGAGGAGAAGGGAACCTTTGGGATGTATCTGGATAAAACCTGGTATTCGCTGAAAATACGGCCGGAATATCAAAGCAAGGACCCGGTGGCAGGGCTGGATGTGTCTGTTTTACAGGATCAGCTGCTGGGGCCGGTTCTGGGCATAGGAGATCCGAGAACAGATCGTCGGATCGATTTTATCGGCGGGATCCGTGGATTAAAAGAGCTGGAACGGAGAGTGGAAAGGGATATGCAGGTGGCATTTTCCATGTACCCCACCTCTATCGCAGAACTTTTGGCCGTGGCAGATGCAGGACGGCTGATGCCTCCTAAATCTACCTGGTTTGAGCCAAAGCTGAGAAGCGGTCTGTTTATTCACAGACTTTCATAGAACTGTGTAATCTGGACGCAATGGAGTGAAAGAACCCCCTTGGACAGCTATCCGGCAGAGCCTTCTTTCATTCCATATATCCGTTTCCACTCCTTGGTTCCCTCTGCTTTTACCGTTTCGCAGCGGTTTCTCTCTAAGAATTTAACCAGCTCATAGCAATCAATCCAAACCTCTTTTCCAGCCTCCCTTCTGGCCTCGTCAAAGATCAGTTCCAGACCAAAATGAAGGTGGGGCGTGTCAATATTGTTGGTATTTTCCGTAGAACTGTAGCCGGTACGGCCCAGATAGCCGATCACATCCCCTGCCTGAACATAGCTGCCCTGTGAGAGATTTGACTGATAGGGGTAGTTTTTCCGAAGGTGGGCGTAGTAATAGTAGCGTTTTTTGTCCAGACTGCGTATTCCCAGCCGCCAGCCGCCGTAAGGGTTCCAGCCGATTGCTTCTACATAGCCGGATTCCACCGCGATTATGGGAGTTCCTACCTGCCCCATCATATCGTGGCCCAGATGCTGGCGCTTAAAGCCGTAGCTTCTGGCTGCGCCAAAATCGTCGTAATCATTGTAGGGGAAGCCTTTGGCAATAGGGGAGAAGGCTTTTAAGCCGTATTTCGTCACCCAGACCGTGTCTGGGGGGGACTGGGAGGCCGTGCTTTCTGTCTGATATTCTGCAGGAGCCTCGCTTGCCGGAATTTCTGCCTGGAATACACCTACCATCCCATCTAACACTGCTCCGTAAGCCTCGCGGTAATAGTCAAAATTTTTCCATTCTTTCCTGAGCATATCCATGGTCGTTTCTCCGCTTAACACCGCTTCTGCCAGCTGGCTCATATCCTCCGCCTTGTAGGCTGAAAAATCTCCTCCGTATTTTGCCCCCAGCAGAGCCAGCAGATCCACCCAGTTTAAATGAACCTCCTTTTGAAGCGTATCCACATCGTACCGAAAGGCCTGGTTCATGGCCTCGCTGGTTACATGAAAATCCACCCATTTCACCTGGCTTTTTTCCGCATGGCGGGCCGCGTCGGATGGGGAGGCGGTGGAAACTCCGGTAAAAATCGCCATCCCCTGCCTGGGGAAACAGGAAAGCAGAGGAAAAAGAAGGACTGCAAGCACCAGAGCCTCCGCCCAGATCAGCTTTAGGGAATGTTTCTGAAAGATGAGAAAACAATGGAAGAAAAAACGCCGGAAAGGGTTCATATGAATTTCCTCTTTGGAGATTAAGATTCTGAAACCATTTTATGGGGGGAAAGGGAAAAATATGATGGCAGGATCAAATTGAGAAAATAGTCTGGATGTGATAAAATGGAGTTTAGCTTGAGAAATGATTGCCGAAGGAGGAGGAAATTTCCATGGAAAATTTTGAATTTTACGCCCCAACCCGTATGATTTTCGGAAAGGGCACCCATTTGCAGGTGGGAAAACTGATTCGGGAATACGGATTTAAGAAGGTGTTGGTACATTTTGGAGGGGGAAGCGTAAAAAAGAGCGGACTGCTGGATCAGATTCAGACTTCGTTAAAAGCTGAAGGGATTGCGTATGTGCTCTTTGGCGGAGTTCAGGCGAATCCGGTGCTTTCCATGGCCAGAGAGGGAATCGCCCTGTGCCGGAAAGAAAATGTGGATTTCGTTCTGGCTGTAGGTGGGGGAAGTGTGATTGATTCGTCCAAATGTATTGCCGACGGCGCAGGCAATCCTGATATGGATGTATGGAAATTCCATATGAAGGAGGCAGTGCCCAGGAAAGCCCTTCCTGTAGGCGTTATACTCACGCTGGCCGCGGCCGGAAGTGAGATGAGCGCCTCCTGTGTGATCACAAATGAGGAAAACGGCTTAAAGCGCGGATTTAACAGTGTAACACATCGTCCCTTATTTTCTATCTGTAACCCGGAACTGACCTATACGGTAAGCCGGTTTCAGACAGGCTGCGGAACAGTGGATATTATGATGCACACTCTGGAGCGGTATTTCAGCCAGGGGGAGGACACGCCGCTGACAGACCGCATCGCAGAGGGACTTTTAAAGACCGTTATCGAGGCGGGACGGACGGCGGATCAGAGACCGGATGACTATGAGGCAAGGGCTGCTCTGATGTGGGCGGGAAGCCTGTCTCACAATGATCTGACGGGAGCTGGCCGAACGGTATTTATGCAGGTGCACCAGCTGGAACATGAGCTTTCCGGTATGGATGACCGGATTGCCCACGGCGCAGGGCTGTCGGCTCTGTGGGCTTCCTGGGCGAGATACGTATACCGTCATAACATAAGCCGCTTTGCCCGGTATGCGGTCAATGTGTGGAATCTGGATATGGATTTTGAACATCCAGAGAAAACGGCGCTGGCCGGTATCAGGGCCACGGAAAAATTCTTTTGCGAACTGAATATGCCCGTTACCCTGAAGGAACTGGGAGTTTCTCCGTCCTCCTTTAAAGAGATGGCAGAAAAATGCTCCGACCACGGAAAACGGACGCTGACAGGGGTAAAGGAACTGGATGAGGCAGACATGATCCGTATTTATGAAATGGCTCTGGGAGAATAGAACAAAAGGGATGACCATACGGGATATAGTGGAGAGACAAGTGCAAAAGACATAGAGATGAAAACAGCGTATATCGTTTTACGATATACACTGTTTTCGCTATAATTCCGTTTGCCGGCTGCCGGGCTATAAAGAAAGGATTTCACCATCGTCCGGTACATGGAGCTCTCCGCGATAGTATTCTTTCCCCTCGGCCGTATAAAGCGCCTTGCGGTCAGCCAGCCGTTTATCCTCTGTGTGCCACAGCACAAGATGGGGTATATCAAGGCGTTCAGCCAGTTCACAGGCCTCTTTCACGGTACTGTGATGCTTTTCATAGGGCTTAAAACGATCCCTGTCCTCATAGAGGCAGAATGCCTCATGGAGAAGCCAGGAACTTCCCTTTACATAAGGTACGCACTCTGCGCTTAGCGGCTCATCTCCGGCGCAGGTAAGCTTTCTGCCGTCTTTCAGAGCGAACGTAAAGCCGAACTGTTTTGCCTTGGTAGACAGAATGTCGAAGAAGGTTACATCATGATCCAGGATCCGTACAGTCTCCCCATCCTCCACCGGTACCAGGAAAATGCGTTCGCCGATCATTTTATAAAATTTCCCCTGAAGGGTCAGACGGCAGAGGGTAGAAATGGTATCGGTCAGTTCATGGTGGCAGTAAATCCGAAGCTGTCCCTCATAATTTCCTTTTTTCATAGCCGTTGCGATCATCCGCACCATCCAGACGATCCCCAGAATGTGATCCGTATGCTCATGCGTCACGAAAATATGATGGATCTGGGAAAGCTCCACCTTCATATCCTCAAGTATCTTTAAAATACCGTTTCCTCCTCCGGCATCCACCATGAAAAATTCCTCTCCGTCCTTTAAGGCAAAGCAGGTATTGTAGCAGCGGACTGCCTGAGCGTTTCCGGTTCCAAATACATATAATTCTTCCATATCAAGTTCCTTTCTGAGACTTTCTTTATAAAAATTTAAAAGTTGTTTTCTGGGAAAAACTTTAAAATAATCCATAAGTATGGTACTATAAACCTAGCCAAAATGCAATAAAAGACGGGGGAATATATTATGAGAGATGTGGCATATCTTAAACTGCTTGCGAGAGAATTTCCATCGGTGAAAGAGGCCACGGGAGAAATCGTAAATCTGATGGCGATCTGCAGCCTTCCCAAGGGAACGGAATATTTCTTCAGCGATCTTCATGGTGAGTATGAGGCATTTATCCATTTGCTGCGGTCCTCTTCCGGTATCATACGGGAGAAGATAAAGGAAACCTTCGGATATGTGATACCGGAGGAAGAGCAGCTGCAGCTGGCAAATCTGATCTACTATCCGGAGCGCCATCTTCCCAGGATGATGAATCAGGGCCGCTGTACGGAGGACTGGCAGCGCATTACCATTTACCGGCTGGTGCAGATCTGCCGGGAGGTATCATCCAAATATACCCGGTCCAAGGTCCGCAAAAAGATGCCGAAGGAGTATGCCTACGCCATTGATGAGCTGCTCCATGTGGACGGAAACGACGAGAATAAAAAGCTCTATTACAATGAAATTATCCATTCCATCATCGACAACAGCATTGCGGACAAGTTTATCGCAGCCTTGTGCCGCCTGATCCAGAACCTGACCATTGACAATCTCCACATTATCGGGGACATTTTCGATAGGGGGCCAAGAGCTGATATCATCATGCAGGAGCTGATGAGCTTTCACGATGTGGACATCCAGTGGGGCAATCATGATATTTCATGGATGGGAGCGGCTGCCGGCAATCTGGCCTGTATCTGCAACGTTCTGCGGATTGCCATCAGCTACAACAGCTTTGATGTGCTGGAAGACGGCTATGGCATAAACCTGCGCCCGCTGTCCATGTTTGCGGCCAGAGTGTACCAGGATGACCCCTGTGAACGTTTTATGCCTAAAATACTGGATGAAAATGTCTATGATGCTGTGGATCCCGGTCTGGCAGCCAGGATGCACAAGGCCATTGCGATCATACAGTTTAAGGTAGAAGGGGCCATGATCATGCGCCATCCCGAATACGGGATGGAGGAACGGCTGCTGCTTCCGGCTGTGAACTATGAAAAGGGAAACGTTTCCATTGGTGAAAAGACATATCCCATGCTGGATATGAATTTTCCTACCATTGATCCCAGAAATCCCCTGGAGCTGACCAGAGGAGAAAAGGAACTTCTCAGGGTGCTGTCCGCCTCCTTCCGGCACAGCGAGGTGCTTCAGCGTCATGTTCGTTTTCTGTATTCCCATGGGGAAATTTACAAGTGCTGCAATTCCAACCTGCTTTACCACGGCTGTATCCCTATGAAAAAGGACGGTTCCTTTGAGGCGCTGCTTTTTGGAGGAAGGGAATATAAGGGAAAGGAACTGATGGACTATTTAAACCGGCAGGTGCACAATGCCTATTTTATGCCGGATGGCCAGCAGCATAAGCAGGAGGCGGTGGATTTGATGTGGTATCTCTGGTGCGGTGCCAAATCACCTGTATTCGGCAAAGATAAAATGACTACATTTGAACATTATTTTATAGAAGATAAGACAGCACACAGGGAGACTATGAATCCCTACTATAAACTCAGTGAAAAGGAAGAGGTCTGCTGTCAGATCCTTAAGGAGTTTGGACTTCCGGTAGACGGTTCCCATATTATCAACGGCCACGTTCCGGTAAAGCTAAAGGATGGAGAAAAGCCGGTAAAGGCAGGCGGAAAGCTTTTTGTCATCGACGGCGGACTGTCAAAGGCATACCAGAGCACGACCGGTATTGCGGGCTATACGCTGATCTACAACTCACATCATCTGGCTTTGGCGGAACATATGCCGTTTGACCCGAAGAAGGACAGTACGCCCAGAGTTTCTGTGGTGGAGAAGATGCCGCGCCGAATCATGGTGGCGGATACGGACAAGGGCCGTGAGCTGATGGAGCAAATTTCAGATCTAAAGGAGCTGGTGGCTGCTTACCGGGAAGGCTTAATAAAAGAAAGGGCACAATAAATGACCAAAAATGAATTTTTACAGGGCTTAAATGCTGAGCTGGAAGGCCGTGTGCCTCACTCGGTTATCCAGGAAAATATGCGATACTATGATGAATATATTACGCAGGAAACTGCAAAGGGGGACGCAGAGGAGGCGGTGATCGAAACACTGGGAGGCCCCAAGATCATAGCGAGAACCATTGTGGATGCGGCCTATGACACAGAGGACAGACCGGATGGTTACGACGGATACGGTTCCGCAGAGGAGAACAGCAAAAAGGCAAACGGCTCTTCTGGCAGTGCATTTACAGGAGGATCACGGACAGAGAGGAATGATGCCTTTGAGGATCGCCGTCATATCCATTATCTGGACTTTAACAAATGGTATGTGCGCCTGGGTGCGGGCCTTGTGGTTTTCTTTGTGATCTTTCTGCTCATGAGCATTTTCTTTGGGATCGTGGGCCTGGCAGGCTTTGTGCTTGCTCATATCTGGCCGGTCTTGGTGATTCTCATGATTATATGGATGTTTAGGGGGCCAAGGAGGTAGATGAGGCAGGAAACAATACGCCTGATGTTCTATCATCCATCAGTTGTGACAGTTTCTTTGTGAGAAATGGGGTTTAGGGGGAGAACCGTATGCATGAGAGAGCAGCACAGTGGAAAAGGGCAGGACGAAATGTTTCATTGCGGGAAAAATTTAACGCAATGGCCGGCGGCATTATTATTTCCATGTTCCTTTTAGGAGGATTCAGTATTCTTCTTGTGATCCGCAGCACCACCAGTATGAGTGATATTCTGGCGGATAACCAGGACGTTTATCATCTGCAGCAGATGTTCTTTGAAGAAAAAAAGGCGTTTCGGACATTTATGCGCAGCAGGGATGATGAAACGCAGAAACTGTATGCACAGGCAGCGCAGGAGGTTGAAAGGTGTATTGAAGCTCTTCCGTTTCGCTATGAGGAGATGGGAGAGCGGCGTTATGAGATCACCTGGACGATCCTTAACAGCTATGGCAATTACTGCCGGCAGCGGGACCGCGTATTGGCTATGGCTGCAGAGGGGGATGATTACATAAAAGCTCTGTATCAGGTGTATTCAATGCAGGAATATCTGGAACAGTACTGCGGCGAACTGACGGCCCGCGTACTGCAGAATGGAGCAGCTGTTTATACACAGGAGATCAGAAGCTTTCTTCGCACGCCTTACTGGCTTGCTCTTGTAATATTTCTTGAAATCATTCTTTTGCTGTGTCAGCTGTCTTTTCTGGAAAAAATATTTGGATGTCTGGGGCAAATGGCGTCAGCTTCTCAGAGTATCCAGAAAAATATATTTACAGAGCCTGATCTGAGATGGGACAGCAATGATGAGATGGGGGAACTTGTCTGTGCCTTTAACAGGATGAAACACGCGGTGGGAGAGAATCTGGCCATGCAGAAACAGCTGCATCAGGAGGCCATAGAGCGGATGGATCTGGAAAAACGGTTCGCGGCAGCCCAGTTTCAGGTTCTTAAAAATCAATTAAATCCTCATTTTCTTTTTAATGCCCTGAATACGGTTGCGCGGATGGCCAAGATAGAGGATGCTCCGGTCAGTGAACAAATGACGGTGGCAGTCAGTAATCTGCTTCGCTATAATCTGCGGACCAACGATCCGCTTGTGCCTCTGAGCCAGGAACTGAAAGTGGTCCGGGATTATCTGTATATTCAAAAGATGCGGTTTGGCGAACGGATTGCATATGAGCTGGACTGTCCCATCGATGTTTCTGTCTCTGTTCCTGTATTTCTTCTTCAGCCGCTGGTGGAGAATGCAATCAAACATGGCTTATCCATGGAAGAAAACGGGGGAGCAATCTGGATCTGTGCCAGAGGGGGAAAGGAGCATCTGAAAATTGCAGTGGGGGACAGCGGATGCGGGATGAGTGCAGAGCAGCTCTTTAAGGTACGGAACGCCATAGCCAAAGGCGACAGAAGCGGCGGGATCGGACTATGCAGTCTGGGGCGCAGGATTAAGGGGTATTATGAATACAGCTCTGTCAGGGCGTACAGCAGGGCTGGACGGGGAACTGTAATCATAGTGAGATTGGGAATGCAGAAACAGGAGCTGCAAAAACAGGAGGGGGAACGGGGATGTATCATATCTTGATTGCAGAAGATGAATATATAGAGCGGACAGTTCTTATTAAGAATCTGAGAGACGCGCTGGGGGAAGGCTATGAGGTTCACGGAGCAGAAAACGGACGCCGGGCGGTGGAGTTATTTCGCCAGTATCCTATTGGAGTAGCAATATTGGATATTGAGATGCCGGTCATGAATGGAATAGACGTGGCACAAATCATCAGCAGAGAGGCGCCGCACTGCGGAATTCTGTTTTTAACAGCGTATGACAGCTTTGAATACGCAAAACAGGCCATTCATGTGCGCGCTCTTGATTATTTACTGAAACCGTACAGTGACAATGAACTTCTGGCATCAGTGGAGAACGCCATCCACCGTCCCGTTTATTACCGTTCGGCTCAGACGGATAAAGCGGGTGATGAAGAGAAATGTATGGATAAAATCAGCGTGATCACCCGGCAGATGGAAGATTATGTGCGGACGCATTATCAGCAGGAGGTTTCGATGCAGGATGCAGCCTGTGCGTTAAACTATTCTGAGCAGTATTTCTGCAAATTGTTCAAGCAGCAGTTTGGACAGAATTTTACCTCCTATCTCACTGCCTACCGCATGGAACGGGCCAGGGAGCTTCTGGCGCAGCCAATAGTAAATATTAAGGATGTGGGACTCAGGGTGGGCTACTCGGATGCAAATTACTTTGCGAAGGTATTCCGGCGTTTTACAGGAAAAAGTCCGTCAGAATATCGAATGAATCTTCCTGAAACATAAATATACTGTCAAAAATGCCTCTTCCACAGCAGCGGAGCAGGCATTTTTAATATTAACTGCACAATAAAGCGAAGATTATACCTGCTTTCCTAAAAAATTACGATACCGTCTTTTATTCCCAGATTCTATAATAGACTTGTGAAAAACAAAGATGTTAAGGCATTTTCGGACTGTTCACAAAAAAGAATATGGGAGGAGGACTGAGTATGGCGGAAGAATTGTTCCGCATGGAGGGAATCAGTAAAAGCTTTCCGGGTGTAAAGGCGCTGGATCATGTGCATCTTGACGTAAATAAGGGAGAAGTTCTTGGGCTTGTAGGAGAAAACGGTGCAGGCAAATCCACTCTGATGAAGATACTGTCAGGCGTTTACCATGCGGATGAGGGTGAGATATTCATAGAAGGTCAGAGGGTAAAGATTGACTCGGTTGCAAAAGCGCATGAACTTGGAATATCAATTATTATGCAGGAATTGAATATGTGCGGCCATCTGAGCGTTGCAGACAATATTTTTATAGGGCGCGCCCATAAAAAGGGAATCTTCATCGATGACGCGAAGATGCATCAGGAGGCACAGAAAATTCTTGATGATCTGGGAATTGATCTTGATACGCACACAAGAGTGGGGGATTTAAGTGTTGCAAAGCAGCAGATGGTTGAAATTGCAAAAGCCATCAGCTTTCATTCTAAAATTCTGGTTTTGGACGAACCAACCGCTACTTTAACCGAGCGTGAGATTGACCAGCTTTTTGAAATTATCAGGCGTCTTCAGGATAAAGGCGTCGGGATGGTTTATATTTCACACCGCATGGCAGAATTGGAACGTATCTGTGAGCGTGCGTCTATTATCCGTGACGGCCAGTATATCGGTACCGTAAGTCTTAAGGAGGTAACGATGGATGAACTGGTAAATATGATCGTAGGCCGTCCTTTGGATGATAAATATCCAAAGCATATCCGCACTATTGGGGACATTGCCCTTGAAGGATACAATATCCATAGAGGGTCAAAGGTAAACGTAGATGGGTTCTATGTAAGAAAGGGAGAGATTCTCGGTATATCCGGCCTGGTAGGAGCGGGACGGACGGAGCTGATGCGGTGTGTGTTTGGAGCGGACCGTCCGGACAGTATGGAACTTTACATGGATGGAAAGCCTGTTCAGGTTAATTCCGTGATCCAGGCCATTAACCACGGGATTGGCTATGCGACAGAGGACAGAAAAAGAGATGGTCTGGCGTTGGGACTGGATATTCAGTATAACACGAATATGGCGCATCTGCAGCAGCTGTCTCGCTGGGGATTCCTGAATGATAAAAAAGGGGCGGAAAATGCACAGAAATATGTAGACCTGCTGCGGACGAAGACGCCCAGTATTCATCAGCTCTGCGGAAATCTTTCTGGGGGAAATCAGCAGAAAGTGGTTCTGGCAAAATGGCTCTGCAACGATATTAAGGTTCTGATCGTAGATGAGCCTACCAGAGGCATTGATGTCGGAGCAAAGTATGAGGTATACGAGCTGTTTAACCGATTGAGTGATCAGGGGGTTGCGATCATTATGATATCTTCTGAATTGCCGGAAATCCTGGGTATGAGCGACCGCATTCTGGTTATCCACGAAGGATCGGTCAATGGCGAACTTGAAGCAAAGAAAGCTACTCAGGAACAGATCCTGTATTTGGCAGCCGGTTACAATAAACTTGAGGGAAAACCTGCTCCTTCACTGCCGAAGCCTCAGGGGCTAAAGAAGAAGATATCATAAAAACGGAGGGATATATAAATGGCAACCAATCAAAAAAATGGAGGGAAGAGCGGTTCATTCAGCAATCTGAATGCGGCGACCAGACGTGCGCTCTTTTCTATGGGGATCCTGGTCTTACTGTTTGCGGCGTTTTCCGTCATATCACCGGCAAAGTTTCTTGCCCCGACGAATCTCCAGAATCTCCTGCAGCAGATTGTGACCTATACGATTATCGGCTGCGGACTGACATTCTGTCTGGTCTGCGGAGGAAACGATCTGAGTGCGGGCGCTTCGATGGCATTGTCAGGGATCATCATGGTAAACCTGCTGATCATGGGACTGCCGCTTTGGCTTTGTGTTATATTGTGCCTTACCATGGGTGTTTTGACAGGCATCATGAACGGATTTTTTATTGAGATCCTGGGTGTGGTTCCCTTTGTAGCAACTTTGGCTACTCAGTGGGTATACCGTGGAATGGCAAATGTTCTTGTAAACGGTGCGCCGGTGTATACCACCAATATTCCGTCCGAAGCTGTTCAGAAACAGTTTTATATTTTGGGAGGCGGACGGATCGGCGGGGATGGATTGCCCTACAGCGTTATCATTACTCTGATCTATGCTGCGATTCTGGGAGTAGTATTGGCAAAAACCAGAATCGGACGTCAGATTTATGCCTGCGGATCGAATCTTGAGGCAGCAAAGCTTTCCGGTATTAATGCGGTAAAAACGCGTATGTTTGCGTACTGCATTTCTGGTTTGTCGGCAGCGATCTGCGGTATTCTCGTTGCTTCCAGACTTTCCAGTGCACAGCCGACAGCCGGAAACGGTTACGAGATGGAGGCTATAGCAGCATCCGTTTTAGGAGGTATTTCGATTCTGGGCGGTGAAGGAACGATTCTTAATACGATCATCGGCGCTCTGATGATGGGCGTGATCCGCAACGGTTTAAATCTTAATGGAGTCAATTCTTTCTGGCAGCAGGTAGTAGTTGGATTTATCCTTTTGATTGCGGTTGCGTCTCAGACTGCAAATAAAGGCGGTAATCTGGATGGCATAAAGCGTGTTCTGGGTTTGAATAAGAAAAAAACTAAGTATAAGAAAAGGGGAATAATGCGATGAAATTAAAGAAAATATTAGCACTGGGTCTTGCAGGGATCATGGGTATGTCACTTCTCACAGGATGCACAAGCGCCAGCACCTCCGCTACAACCGCAAAGGATTCTGCGGCCGAAGGTTCGTCTGCTGAGAATGCAGGTGAAAAGACGATTTATGTTATTGTCAAGGTACTTGGCAACCAGTACTGGAGCGTACTTCAGGCTGGCGCTGAACAGGCTGGAAAAGACCTTGGCTGCAATGTTGTTGTAGTTGGAACTGCACTGGAGTCTGACATTGAAGGCCAGCTGACTTTATTGCAGAATGCGGTTTCCGCACAGGCGGATGGTATTGTAATTGCTCCGCTGGACAGTGTTTCCCTTGATGCTCCGATCACGGAAGCGTACAATTCCGGCACTCCCGTAGTTCTGGTTGATACCTTGATCAAGAGCGACAATTACAGTGCCGCACTGATGACAAATAATGTATCTGCAGGCGCATCCGCAGCGGAAGAAATGCTCAATCGTCTGCGTGCAAGCGGGCTTGGAGAAAACGAGACGGCTCAGATTGCGATCCAGATCGGTTCCACCGGATCCCAGACGATTACGGACCGTGTAAATGGCTTTAAGGAATACTGGGCAAAAAATGCTCCAGAGGCATGGACTATCCTGTCTGATGATATTAAGGTAAATGACGGCGATATCAGCAAGGCAGTAGGTTTCTGCCAGGATTTTCTGACTACTTATCCTGATATCAAGGGTATGTTTGGCCCGAATAATGGTTCCACGGTCGGTTTTGTAACCGGTTTGACGGAAGCAAAGCGTTCCGATATAACCATGGTCGGATTCGACTTCTCTTCTGAGATCGAGACGATGATCCGCTCTGGTGAATACGATGTGGCATCTGTGGTACAGCGTCAGTATTATATGGGATACGATGGCGTTAAGACAGTTCTGGAACTTGCAAACGGAGGCTCGGTTTCAGAAAAGACCGTAGATACAGGCGTTATTGTGGTAGATGGTGAAAATGTAGATGAACCTGAAGTACAGGAAATCATCAATCCAGGAAAATAAGATGATTTTCAGAGGTACGCCTGTGATAACAAAGTGACAGGAGAAGTCCATGAGCGAATCGCGCATAAAGAGCCGCAGGCTTCTGGCAACGGCGATCATAATAACAGCAGGGATATTGATCTGGTCATTATATAACCGGCAGAGCGGTCTTTCCGCCCGGCCGGTTCCTGAATATGTGTTTACATATGCTGAAAACCAGTCATCCGGGTATCCTACCGCAATGGGAGCGCAGTATTTTGCGGATCTTGTCTACGAACAGACGGACGAGAGGATCAAGATTAACGTTTACACGGATGCTGAACTGGGAAACGAACCTGCAGTTTGGGAACAGCTCCGATACGGCGGAATTGATTTTGCCCGTGTATCTGTTATGGCAGTGGCAGATGAGGTGAATATTTTGAATATATTGCAGCTGCCGTATCTGTACAGCAGCCAGGAACATATGTGGAAGGTTCTTGACGGGGAAATCGGCAGCGAGTTTCTGGCAGCTTTGGATGGAAATGGAGTTGTGGGACTGTCATGGTATGATGCAGGTGCCCGACACTTCTATAACAGAGTACGTCCTATAAGCCGGCTGGAGGATCTGAAAGGTCTGAGGATCCGCGTGGCAGAAAGCAGATTCATGGCGGATACGATCCGCTCGCTTGGCGCTATTCCAGTTACAGTGACGTATGAGGGGGTGTATTCTGCATTTGAGACGGGAGTGATTGACGGGGCTGAGAATAACTGGCCTTCATATGAATCAAAACGTCACTGGGAGGTTTCGCCTTATATCACATTGGACGCCCATAATAAGATTCCTGAAGTACAGCTTTGCTCCCAGAGTACCTGGGACTGCCTGGATCAGAAGGATCAGGAAATTATTCGTCGCTGTGCGCAGGAAAGCGCTGTCTATGAAAGGCTGCTGTGGAACAGGGCTGAAACGGCGGCCCGCAAACGTCTTACAGGCAAGTGCACGATTACAGAACTCAGCAATGCAGAGCTGGCGCGTTTCCGCGAAGCCGTTCAGCCTGTTTATAACACCTATGCCAGCGACTATACAGAGCTTGTGACACGTATCCGCCAATGTGAATAACAGCCTCCTGAAATTCCATGGGATGCCCTTGATCTTTTGGCAATGATTGATTTTCCGTTGACAAAACCTGCTAAAACGAATATACTTTATTACAGTGTTTGTAACAATTCTGTAATAATCACAGTTGGATCAGAAAATTCTAATGTCAGGAGATCTTTGATTTTGAATCTGGGTATTTTTCGCGGATGCGCGGCAAAGGCCGCGGCAGTGTTTTTTATTTTCACCGGTCTGATCATCACTCATCCTCAGGACAGTATGGCGGCGGCCAGAACTGAGGTGCAGACCCGTTCCTCGTATATGGTTACCATTGAGGCGCCGTCGGTGGATGTGTATACATATAAAAGCCA
>OASY01000537.1_pt1 | contig 24635 bp, 19 predicted proteins | sample 1501231 | NCBI WGS metagenome assembly OASY01 (sample SAMEA2579917, study PRJEB22360) | human gut metagenome | biome: human gut; feature: human-associated habitat; material: faeces | place: Denmark | collected 2008/2010 | reverse complement strand
TTCCCCCCCGACAGTCCATCCGCCGAGCACCTTCGCGCCGGCACCGACAATGACACCGGGTTCAAGCGTCGGATGACGCTTTTCACCTCGCCCGAGACTCGTGCCGCCGAGCGTCACACCCTGGTAAATCGTGCAGTCATCTCCCACCTCGGCGGTTTCACCGATCACTGTGCCCATACCGTGGTCAATAAAGACACGGCGTCCGATTTTTGCCCCCGGATGAATCTCGATCCCGGTGAGAAACCGGGCAACATGACTCACCCAGCGGGCGAAGGTGTACCAGCCCTGGATCCAGCACCAGTGACTCAGCCGCCAGAACTGCACCGCGTGAAACCCGGGATAGGCGAGAAGCACTTCAAGCGTGCTGTGGCACGCCGGGTCTCGCTCCCGGATGATCTGGATATCTTCTCTCACTCGCTCAAACATGGAAATCAGTCCTTAAGGTTCTGGCAGGATTCGCCTATATTACCCGACTTTTTCACTCGGGTTTAAGCGGGCGTCGAAATTTATTTCAGCTCGGATTTCTTCCCGGCTTTCTTCTGCCCTTTCCGTTCGGTTTTCGGGCAGATGATGGCCGCGCACACGCCCCGCAGCATGTCGACCTCAGGCTGCGTAAGACCCGCGCGGGCAATAATCCGGCGGGTCATCGGCATCAGAAACTTGGGTTCTGCCGGATTGAGAGCCCCGCAGGCTGTCATCGCTCGGGCCCAGTGCTCAAGGAAGCCTTCAATCGCGGGCACTTCTGCCGGGGGATCCCGGTCAAAACGCGTTTCCCAGTCGTAGAGCCTGCCTTCTTCTCCAGCCCTGCTACGCTGCGTCATATGGAGTTCGTACGCGGTCACCTGTACGGACTGCGCGAGATTAAGGCTCGGGCTTTCAGGATCCGCGGGGATGGCTGCGATTCCCTGACAGACCTCGATCTCCGCGTTCGTGAGACCGCTGCGTTCCGTACCGAACACAAACGCGATGTCACCGGGTTCAGAAGCGAGGAAATCGCAGGCACGGGAGGCCGCGGAGCGGAGTTCCTCGATCGGGGGGCCGTACTCGCGGTCATACCCCGAAAGCGCCCAGGCAAAGGTGACTCCATTCAGCGCCTCAGTCAGCGTCGCGACTGAATGGCTCTCCCGCAGGACGTCGACCGAGCTTGTCGAAAGCGCGATCGCGTCCGGATGCTCCCGATAATCCGGGTGCTTCGGATTCACCACCCAAAGGTCTCTGAAGCCCATCGTTTTGATTGCCCGGGCGGCGGCACCGATGTTCGCGGGGAGACTGGGGTCGCAGAGGACAAACCTCACCCGGGAAGCATTGTTAGGAGTCTGCATTTCCTGATACTCACGCAAAAGCTGAATTGAAACCTGAAGATGGTAACAGCTTTAGGCGAGGGTGCCGCCTCCCATCCCCGCTTTTCCGCTGTATCCTTCTGTCGCCGGAATTATTTTTACTCGTTAAAATAACGGTCTCTTTATTGCAGGGAAAAATCACGCCTGGGCACTCTATCGTCCCCCCTCGTTCTCTTTTCCCCGATCCACTTACCCCATTAACAACCAGGTGCATCTGAACATATGGCCAACATAGACATCGCCATCCGTGCGGCCCGCGAAGCAGCCGACATCATCAACCAGGCTTCCCGCAACATCGAAAACGTCAACGTCCAGACGAAAGCTCTTCATGACTACGTCACCGACGCGGACAAGGCTGCCGAGCGCGCTGTCATCGATATTCTGTCTCACTACTGCCCGGACCACGCCATTCTTTCCGAAGAGGCCGGGCTTGTCGGTCAGACGAATTCCGAGTTTGTCTGGGTCGTGGATCCGATCGACGGCACGACGAACTTCATTCATGGCTTCCCGCAGTACGCCGTGTCGATCGCGCTGAAGCGCGGGAACGACATTCTCGAAGCTGTGGTCTACGATCCGCTGAAGGATGAGATGTTCACCGCAACCCGCGGCGAAGGTGCCCGCCTCAATAACCGCCGTATCCGCGTTTCCGGCCGTACGAGCTTCGGCGCTTCGCTGATCGGCACGGGCTTCCCCTTCCGCGGCGGTGATGACTTTGAGGGTTATGCCCGTGTCTTCACTTCTGTCGCGAAGCAGACGTCCGGTATCCGCCGCGCCGGTGCTGCCTCGCTCGACCTCGCTTATGTCGCTTGCGGCCGTCTCGACGGCTTCTGGGAAAGCGGTCTGAAGCCCTGGGATATTGCCGCCGGCTCTCTCCTCGTTCTTGAAGCCCGCGGTCTCGTGACTGACTTCGAGGGAGAAGACCACTATCTCGACACCGGCTCCATCGTCGCCGGTACGCCGAAGATCTTCGGAACGCTCTTCCCGATCGTTACCAACAAGGTCGCCTGAGTACGGCAGCGGTCTGAAACTTCAGACACTCTCTGAATCGGGGCGGTTCATTTCTGAATGAGCCGCCCTTTTTCTATTCTTTCTTGGCATACAGGATAAAATTTCACCCTGCCCGCTTTTCTTCAATCCCCGGGAGATGCTTTACAAAGTGACCAAGCCCAGCCTTAACCAATCCACAGAGAACGCTGATCTCTCCACGCTCACCCCTGCCATGCGGCAGTTTATTGAAATCCGCACAGAGGTCGCGAAGCAGCATCCGAATATCCTGCTCCTCTACCGGATGGGAGACTTCTACGAAACGTTTTTTGAAGACGCGGTGGAAATCAACAGGCTTCTCGGCATCACTCTCACGAGCCGCGGAAAGGGTAAGCCGGATGCCATTCCGATGGCGGGCGTCCCCTTTATGACGCTTGATTCATATCTCGCGCGTCTCGTGAAACTCGGGAAATCCGTGGGAATTGTGGAGCAGATCGGAGACCCGGCAGCGGTCAAAGGCACGATGCCGCGGAAACTCGTGCGGATTGTGACCCCCGGCACCATCACAGAGGATGAGCTGCTTCCCGCGAAGGCGGACGCCGCGCTGATCGCGGTCTGCCCTCCCTCCGGAAAAAAGTCCCCGCAGTGGTCTGTCGTGTCCCTTGTGCTTTCAAGCGGCGCGTTCAAGGGTTTCTGCTGCACAGAGGACGAGCTTCCGGGCGAAATCGCCCGTATCTCGCCTCAGGAAATCCTGATACCGGACTCCTGCCGGGAGACCGCGAAGTCTTTCTCAGGAGCCGCTCAGCTCACCCCGCTTCCCGACTGGCATTTTGATCCGAAGCACGGAACCGATGAGCTGCTCCATCACTTCAATATGGAGAATCTCGACGCCTGGGCGGTGAGCGAAAAGCCAGGGGTTCTAGCGGCCGCCGGCGCCATTCTGGGGTACGTAGAACAGACTCAGGTGGACGCGGTGCCGCATATCCGTCCTCTCGTCTTTGAGGAGTCGAGCCGCTTTGTCGGCCTTGATCCTTCAAGCCGCCGGAATCTGGAACTCACAGAACCGCTCCGGAGCGAAAACGGGCCGACCCTTTTCTCCACGATCGATCACTGTCACACCTCGATGGGATCCCGGATGCTGCGAAGCTGGATCACGCAGCCGCTGCGGGATCCGACAGTTCCCCGCGCGCGGCACGAAGCCGTGCAGGAGATGATTGAAAACGAATCACTCCGCGACGCACTTTCCGAGCCCCTTAAGAACCTTCCGGATCTGGAACGCGTGGCGTCCCGTATCGCGCTGGGTTCGGTGCGGCCAAGAGAGCTTTCCGGGCTCCGAGACGCGCTCCCGGCTCTGCAGAAGCTCTCTGAAGCCGCTGCGCTCTCACGGGTTCCGCTTATCTCCGACACCGCGGCGATCCTGAAACCCGATCCCGCGCTTACCGATCTCCTCGGGAGGGCGCTTCTTGAACTTCCTGCCGTTACGCTCCGGGATGGGCGCGTGATTGCGGATAGCTTCAGCGATGAGCTGAAAGAACTCCGGGAGCTCCGGGACAACGCCGGCAATGTGCTCGCGCAGATCGAAGCGCGGGAAAAAAAGCGGACCGGCATCCCGACACTCCGGGTGGAATATAACCGTGTCTCCGGCTACTACATCGAAGTCTCCAGGGCTCAGGCCGATAAGGTGCCGGACGACTACCGCAGACGTCAGACGCTGAAAAACACCGAGCGCTTTATTACGCCGGAGCTCAAGTCGCTTGAAGACAAGGCGCTCGCCGCCAAAGACCGGGCGCTTGCGCTCGAGCGAAGCCTCTACCAAGGACTGATCGAGTCCTGCAGCGCGTATGTTGACGCGCTGACGCGGGCATCTGAAGCCGCGGCAACACTTGACGCCCTCCTCTCCTTCGCGAAGCACGCGGCTGATATGGAGTGGACGTGCCCCGAGCTCTCGGACGCCCCCGGGCTCACGATCGAAGGGGCCCGGCACCCTGTGGTTGAAAAGGCGCTGGAACACTATGTGGCAAACGACTGCTCGCTTGAACCCGGGCGGCGGCTTCTCGTGATCACCGGCCCGAATATGGGCGGCAAGTCAACCTATATGCGCAGCGTCGCGCTGATCGTGATTCTCGCGCTTGCCGGCTCCTGGGTTCCGGCAAAGCACGCCCGCATCGGTTCGATCGACCGGATTCTCACCCGCATCGGCGCGAGTGACGATCTCGCGCGCGGTCTCTCCACCTTCATGGTTGAGATGGTGGAGGCCGCTGCGATTCTTCATCAGGCCACTGACCGGTCACTCGTTCTCATGGATGAAATCGGCCGGGGCACATCAACCTTTGACGGTCTGTCGCTCGCGGGTGCCATCGCGCGGGAACTCGCGGACCGGATCCGCTGCTACACGCTTTTCGCGACGCATTACTTTGAACTCACGATGCTCGCGCAGACCTGCGCGGAAGTCGCAAATGTACACGTCAAAGCGGTGCAGAGCGGCGGAAAAGTGGTTTTCCTGCACGAAGTCACTGAGGGGCCGGCAAGCCAGAGCTACGGTATCGCGGTGGCGCAGCTCGCCGGGGTGCCGCAGCATGTGATCCGCGAGGCGAAAGCGATGCTTCGGGAACTGGAGAAACGGGCGGGAGAGAATGGCCCCGAACCGGATCTTTTCTCCTCCCCTGCGGCTTCTCTTCCGGAACCCGAAATCGAACTGGAGGAGGAATGTAAGAGTCCTGAAGTGGAGAAAGCTCTCTCCATTCGAGATGATCTCCTCGCAATCGACCCGGATACCCTCACTCCGCGGGAAGCGCTCGCGTCTCTTTACGAACTCATCCAGAAAGCAAAGAAGAAGGATTGATAGAGAGAAGGACACATGGCAGGGATCCGGATCCGCCGATTCGGATTTCTGCGCATCCTCTGACTCTCCATTGATGTCCGCAGCTTCGCTGGCCAACAGGCGGTTATCTCCTCTCACGCTTAAATCGGATACGGGATCCTTTGCTCCCTCTGGAAAGCCGCCCTTTTTTTCAGCCGTTCCTATCACTTCTGTATTGTTTTCAGGCCGCCTTCTCCAAGAGAGAAGACGCTGAAACGGATGCTTACCTCCCCCATCTGAATGCGGCTCAAAAAGGCTCATTCGTTGTTTTCTTTCATGCTAGATTGATGTTCAACGTGATTGAGGAATGGGGCATCAGGTTGCTTCTACAACTGCAGAAATCCCCGATACCTAAAGAAAACCTCAAGCCTGAAAACCGACATACAGATTGATGGAGTAACACCATGGAATACAAGTTCACGAAAGACAATTTCGAAACCGAAGTGCTGAAGAGCGATAAGCTCGTGCTGATCGACTTCTACGCCGACTGGTGCGGTCCCTGCCGTACGATGGGTCCGGTTGTTGATCAGATTGCCAAGGATTACGACGGCAAAGTGAAGGTCGGCAAGATCAATGTCGACGAAGAGCAGGAAATCGCGGCGCAGTTCGGCATCCGTTCGATTCCGTGCTTTGTCTTCATGAAGGATGGCGAAGTGGCGGATCACGTGGTCGGCGCTGTTCCCAGCGACGAGCTCACCTACCGTATCGACGAGCTGACGAAAGCAGCCTGATTCCAAAGAAAAAAGGGATCGCCGTCTGGCGATCCCTCTTCTTCAGGCACCGACGCGAAGCAGACTTCGCCTCGGTGCTTTTTCTTTACCGATACACCGATCAGGTGATCAGTCTTTCAGGAAGTAAGTCACGGTCGTCACGACACGAACCTTCTTCTCATACGGCGTGCTCTGATTGGCATCCGTAATGGAGAACTGTCCCTGGTTCGCGGACTTGATCTTTCCGATATGGGAACCCGAGTCCGCCGCGAACTTCTGCGCCACCTCGCGCGCGTTCTTCGTCGCTTCCTCAACCATCGCGGGCTTCACCGTGTTCAGTTTGGTATAGAGGAACACCGTATTCCACTTATCCGTGGTCACCGGAACGCCTTCGCCGATCAGCTCCTTCTGAGCCGCCATCAGACGGCGAACCTGATCCACTTTCGTGGAATTCACCGTAATGGAACCGGTAAGCGTATAGCGCGGACCGCGCATATCCATCCCCTCCGCGTTCCGGTCCTGAATTTCCGGGGCCCCAAAGCTGAACTCAGAATCCTCAAGCCCGCTTTTCTTCAGGAACGCCACCACTTTCTGGCTGTCTGCCTCAACCTTCGTATGCGTGGTGAGAAGGTTGTCGCCGGTTTCCTTGAAAGTAATCGGCCAGATCACCTGATCCGCCGGGACTTCCCGCTCAGCAAGGCCCTTTACCGTGACAACCCGGGTCTGCCCCAGATACTGGGAAACGCCGGTATAAAACATGCAGCCAAGAAAGATCAGACCAACCGCTACGCCGGCACCAATCAGACCGCCAGTGGTCCATCCGGAATTTTTTTCCATCACGCAACTCCTTCAATCCGAGAGATCAGAAGGAAAAGCCTCAAAAAGCTTTTCTTTCCCACTATTATTAGGGAGCTTCCCGGAATTGAAAAGACCGGCTTTTTTATAAAGTGTTACAGAAAAGGCATAATATGCAATTAGATCAGGAATGGGATGACGTTGAAGTAGACGAAGGCGGTATCGATCCGAATGATTTCTCCCATTACCTCGAGACCGACGAGGTGCTGAGAGGATTCGCGATGATCGCTCTTAAGCGCGGCTACGAAATGATTGACGCGGGAGAGGATCAGGGCGTTGTGGCTGAGGCGCTGGTTCTGCTCTTCCACGAGTCTGAAGTTCCGGATGCCTTCGATATTTTCAGCTGGGCCTCTGACTACTTTGAAAATGTCGACTGGAACGACTTCATGAATACCTATGTTTCAAGCCCCGCTGAGGGTCTCTTCTCAGAGGAAGAAGCCGGTGCGATCCGTGAGTCGCTTGACCGGGCGCTTGAGCAGACTCAGATTGAAAACGCCTGAGGGCGTTTCCCCGCGTTTGATTCTATGCTCCCGCAAGCTTTTCCCGATCCAGTACAAGGCGGCTTGCGGGGAGCAGATAAAGGAAAAATGCGAAAGCGAGCGACGCGGGAGCCGCGCCGAGAACGGAGAGCGGAATAGCGCCCGCGATCGACCAGGGAATCAGAGGCGCGATCACAATCGCGCTGTCCTCAATATCCAGCGCGAGCTTCTCCTGATCCGGTCTCACGCCAGTGCAGAGGTCATGAGTCAGCATGGCGGCGAACGACTGATTGCAGGAGACCCCGCAGGCAAGAATCGCGGCCAGCGTCACCGCGCTGACAATTGATACCCGGGCCGCGATTCTTTCAATCAGCCCCCGGATCCCCTGAAGCAGCCGGGTACGAATGAAAATCCCAGCGTATGTTGCCGAAATACAGACAATCGCGATCCCCTTCGCAAAAGACACCATGCCGCCCCCATTCATCAGATGGGCAACAGTGGCATTTTCTGACTGGTAACCCAGAACTAGCATTCTGAGAATGTCAGAAATTCCCATATGCTGAATGAAAAAGCAGATGAGAGAGGCCGCCGCGACGCTGATCCCCATGGTGAGCCTGACGTTGACGCGAAAAAGTACGAGCCCCACCACTATCAGAGCCGGAATCACCGTAATCCAGGAAGAAACGAAAACGGAAGCGAAAATTCCGCGGATCTCCGGAACCTGTCCGCTTCCGGGATAAAGAAACCCCATCAGAAGGTAAAGGAGAGACGCCAGAAAAAAGGCCGGCGCTCCGGTCACCAGCATTCTCTTCAGGTTACGTCTCAGGTCCGTATGCGTGATCGCTGAAACCAGCATGGCGCTCGTTGACATCGGAGACCACCGATCCCCAACAAAGATTCCTGACATCACAGCACCCGCCGTGAAAAGCGGCGAAACGCCAAGCGACGCCCCAATCGTCATTGAGATCACGCCCATGGTCGCGACGGTGCCGAAAGACGTTCCCGTGAGAACCGAGAGCAGCGTATTCGCGAAGAAAATGAGAACGAGGAAAAATTCCGGACGGATGAGATCGGATACAAAAATCACGATATCCGGAATCGTGCCCGCTGCCCGCCAGCTTGCGGTCAGCATACCAATAAAGAGAAACGTGATGAGGATGCCGCTTACCGTGCGGACACCCTCAATCGACATCTCCCAGACTTCCTTGAGGCCATACCCCCGGTAGACCGCGAAGCCCGCGAAAAGGAGATATCCTCCCGCGAGTGCGTACAGAATGGATAGCCCGGATGCGACGCAGAAAACCAGAAGCGCGCCGAATAACAGAAGCACTACGGCCTGAGGCATTGCGTCTCCAATCTCAGGGATTACTTTTTCGGAAGAATGGCAGCGGCCGCTTTTTCAAGCGCGGCCTTCAGCGTTCCAACGTGACTCGGCGCTCCGGCCTTTGCCGCGTAGAGGAGCGTTACCCGATCGGTGCCTTCCGGAATGGAGCGAATGAATTCCCCAACCGCTGGGGAATCCTCGAGCTCCTTCGCGTAGCGCTCGGAAAAAGTCTTAAAACGCCCTTCCTTATCTTCATGAAACCACTTCCGGAGATCAGGGGACGGCGTGATCTCTTTAGCCCAGCAGCTGATATCGGCATCCGCCTTCTTCACCCCCCGGGGCCACAGCCGGTCAACCAGGACACGGTAACCATCTTCAGGTGACGCGGGATCGTAAATTCTTTTGAGAGCAAATTCCATAGTGACTCAGTCTCCAAAGACATTACTCGGACGTAATGCTTTATCTTAGGCGGTTTGGAAGCGTCTATGGATCCCTCTTTTTAGTTTTGGAACGCGGCATCCTGAATATCGGATTCCCTGCGTATCGTCATCGGCAGGGCTATGACATAAAAATTACAATCTCTCATCAGGCAGACGACGCGGTTCCATTCCCCGTCACTCTTCGTCTTTTTTCTCTTTCCCCGCATCAGGAGCTGTCAATGGAATTTTCTGGATGGCTTGGCTTTCTTTCAGCCAGCATCTTTCTCGCTTTTGTCCCCGGACCGGATAACATTTTTGTTCTCCTGCAGTCCGCGACAAATGGCTTCAGATCCGGTTTCTTCGTGATTCTGGGGCTCTGCACGGGACTCGTATTCCAGACACTCTGCGCCACGCTGGGGCTTGCGGCTGTAGTCGCGGCGAGCACGTGGCTCTTCGGAGCTATCTGCGTGCTCGGGGCACTCTATCTTCTTTATCTCGCCAGGGGAGCCTGGCACGCTCCGATCGTGGCTGAACCCTCTGCCCGGGTTTCAACCCTTGCCCCGCAGGCCGCCTGGCGGCGCGGCACACTGATGAACATCACGAACCCCAAGGTACAGATCTTTTTTCTAGCGTTCTTTCCTCAGTTTCTGTTCGAGGGGGCCGGCGCCGCGCCGGTTTGGGTACAGATGCTCATCATGGGAATCACATTCATCGCGGCGACACTGCTTGTCTTCACCCTGATCGCGTTTTTTGCCGGGGCTTTGTCTCTTCGGCTGAAGAACCCCATGTGGCAGCGTGTTCTGAACAAGGGATCCGCCGTTATCTTTGTTCTTCTCGCGATCTCAGCGCTTTATCAGATCGTGTCTCATCAGACGGGAGCGTAATTTTCTCTCCCCCCTTTCCCCTCTGACACAAACCAAGATGCTGGATCGGGCGGTCTTCAATTGCCAGAGTCCATCCTGACAGTTAAGTTCCTCGCATTGCACCTACAAAAAAATTCCAGCCGGTATCGGCTGGGATTCTGGATCTTGGTGGCTGGCGGGAGCAAAGAATCCCCTATTATCAGGGTTTACAGACGGGTTAAAAAAATTTACCCATCATCTTACCCATCATAAAATTCTTGCTGGACGCCGAGGATTCAAGTGCAACTTCCTCATCCCCCTCGCTGACATTTTTCTACAGTCGATCAGGAAAAGGGTAAAAACCTCTAAAACCCCCTTTTTCTCCCATCTCTTATTTTATCTTGCGGTCCAAAAATTTTGCACGCGCAAAAAAATCGTTAAAGACGCGGTCTAGGTTCGGCTGAGTTTTTTTATTTTTACCCGCCTCGGGGTGGTCAAGCCTCTCGTACTGTCTCTTATCTCACCGACAGACGGTACAGCTACAACCATCCATTTTTTCCGAGCGGAACCCCAGTCTGCAAAATCTTCTGTATTTCCCGGAGAAACAGTTCGTTAATCTGCTCTTCTACCTTCTGGTACTGTTGTAGGTGTCGCAAGTAAGTTTTCTGTTGCATTCGCTGCAGCGCGGCAAAATGCTCTCCCTCCATCCGAGATAGGATTTTTTTCTTCTTCAATCGAAGTCTTTCCATTCTGTCGGCTTGGGCACTCCAGTAAGTAAGCCGCATGCAGTGCCGACAGCCCACGTCTGAACCAATGTACAGCGTTCCTACTCGCTGTCCGCATCTGGGGCACACAAACCACCGGCGTACCCCGCCGAGATGGCAAGGTTGCTCAATCGTTTTGACTGAAACCGCTAGACGCTGCCACGGTCGATCCTTTGCCTCTCGAACCTGAAAGGTTACGCGTACGCTGTTGCCCTCCAGCCCGATCAATGCACTGCCGTATGAAGAATCACCCACCTTCCAATTGATGACCTGTGGTTCCTTTAACAATGCAGCCTTATTCGCCTTAATCCAACTCATCGGGATAGAGCGCATATCTTCTACTGCGTACCGGGGGCGCTCAGGGCGCCTCCCACTTCCAAAGCCTCCCATTTTTTCAAATCCATTGTGAATACAAACCGTCAACATTTGATAACAGTTTGATTTTCATTTTAAAATAGTCTGTTTGTTGAATCATCCTGATTCCCTCGAATTTCCTTCAACTTGAGCAACATGGAAAGTGTTCGTTCAAATTTTCTATCTAAGTGGGCTTCATATCGTGCGATTTGCTCAAAAGGAAAGCCGTGAAATGAACTTCCTACTGCCTGCTGCCGTATCTCGGTAACGCAGTGCGTGATTTCTTCTGCGTTATCTACTTTCTGAGAAACTTCGTTCAGGATGAAGTTTTCAATGTCCTCTTTGGTATTCGAGCAACGCGAGGTGGCGTACCAAAGGTCCTGAAGATCCTCAGCCAGCAAGCCAAACGCCTGCCGGGCCGCTCCTTTCCCTCCCTGAGCCAGCCGCTCTCCCGCAGCCTTCAGCGACTCCCTCATTTCTGCCAAATGCTTTTTGTGCTCTCGCAAGCCATCTTCGTCTAGGGCCAGAAGTGACCGCAATTCCCGCTCTATTTCTCCACCATCATCCCCAGAATCATTAATGTGAAGATGGAATGGCCATGAGGTATTGATTAACCTCTTGGGAAAATTAATTGTGCGCTCCAATCCGTCGTTAAGGCTTGCCGCTTCGGCAGTCAGTACGCGGCGCTTTCTCCAAACGATAGAGGCGAGTTCTTCAACCAGCACATTCTCAGTCGGACCTTGAGGCAAATATTCGGCCATGAACTTATCCCGAAGTTCTTCAAAGGCCTCTTTTGATTCATGGGGAAGAACCGTTACAGATGAACGCAGACCGTGCTTGACTGAATTGAAACGTGTCATTTCATACCGCTTATTTTCATCATTGTCAGTCATAGTGAATTGTCCTAATTGATTTTTTGAAAAGAAATGTATTAGCTCTGATCGCTTCCAAACTGAATTCCACTACCATTAAACAAGCTGATAGGTTGGAAGCTTCCCGGAATTTTTTATGCGAATGAGCTTCTTATCGTTGACGTTCCAGCCTTCATGGTGCTTGAGCCACCAGCCAGACCTTTTCCGGTCAAGTACATAACCGCAGACCAAACCGGCCTCCTCGAAGATTCCGAATACTTCAGAATTGACGGCATGAGCCTCCACCCATTGAGCAAGGTCCCTGACAGTGAATGGACGTTTTTCAAAATACCCATGAATGGCATCAAAAACTGCTCCTACTTGCTCACGTTCCGGATCCTCCGTCATCACTTCAAAAACACGTTGCGCAGGGTCTGGGCGCCCCAGCCAGAGCAAGGGGCGCCGGCAAAGGTCTGACCACTGAGAATAGGAATTCAAGGTTCTCAGCGAAGGGGTTTTGGGCGAGCCTGCACGAATCCATGCAGCAATAATCGTCAATGCGCACGAAACATACTTTCCCCTTTGTTTCCTGACTTCTTCAAGCAATTCCGGACGTTTATACTGTCTCGTCACCGGCAGCTCTTCGGTCGGGTTAAGGTAGATGGGCACCACACGCCTCGTCATATCGCGGATCGGCCCAACGTTATTCCCGCTTGATAAAAGCAGGGTGCGAGTGCTTAGTTCAGTTATGCGGCTTGATCCCAGAATTCGCCCACTAACCACAGGTTCTGTCAGAACCATACAAAGGCTTTTGTGCGGAAAGATATCTGTGGTTAGATTGTCAAACATGATGACAGGAGGTGCCGGAAGCAAAAGCGAAATCAAAAGTTTCTGACACTCTTCATCGTTAGTCGGGAAGTTTGATGCGCCAACATCATCTCCCGTAGCGAATATCGCAATAAGGTAGGTCAGATAAGACTTCCCGGATCCCGGCAGATGAGCCCGCACATGAAACATGAGGGCTACCCTCAATTGGGCACGTATGACCGCCGTCAGTATTGCTGCGATCGCTGCGCTGCGGTCGCATTCTTCTTCAAACGGAAATTCCTTCAACAATGCCTCAATTCCATTGAGAGCTCTTTCTGCGTCTTCTTTGGTTGGAGCCTCTGGTACCGTGAAGTCACTGGCCTTAAAATCCCCATAAAGTTTCGTTTCGGGGTCGTAACCCGGCTTTGTTCTAATGGCACCATCCTCCTTAACCGAAGGCTGACGAGTGATTCCTATGAGTTCGGGCAAAGGGGTGTGGTTACCGCCTTCCAAAATAGCCTGTAGATATTTGGTAGGAGGATCGCATACCGACATCTGCTTGCTGCGTCCGTCAAAATGCTGCCAGCGTGTCAGGGAGCTTAGTTCTACCAGCAAACCGGGGGCATTAACCTCTTCCACCACAAGCTTCCCTTCCAACCCACCGCACACCAACCGGACAATGCGCCCGCTTCTCTGAAAAAACAACCGGTTTGTGCCAGCACCGTGTTCACCGCAATAACGATTCGTTTCGCTTCTCCCGGTATAAGCCTGATGCGGGAAACCATACGAGCTTCCTCAGGGGTTACGCCAAGAAATTCGAGCAAGTCCTTAATATCACGACCCGCACAATGGCCGTGCTGGCATTTAAAAGCTCCTATTGGGTGTTTCTCATCAGGTTCCCAGTAGACAGCGCCTGTGTCAGCCTGATCCGTGTGCTGATGTTTCCACGGGCAAGTAATTTCGTATTTACCTTCACCCAGTTTCCTCTTAACCATCCCCCGTTCCTTAAGTTTGTCTAGAACAGGATTAGTTGTCGGCGCAGGACTAAAAACAGCATTTTTCTCTGCTGCCAGCCCCCCGTTGCGAATTGGGACAAAGGGCACGCGGGAAACAACGACAGGCCGAGCTTCCAATTTCAAATCGAACCCATCGATAAAGTCCTGCGCTGAATAGCGTATTTTGCAATTCCACATTAGCAGGCGACATCTGAATTCAGGTCGGTATTTGCCGTTACATCCATGCGGGAGCCTCATTAAACGTGCTGTAGGTCCTGAAGCCCCGGGATCACTAAGACCAGCGCGAATAATGGCCTCTGAAAGAGCATCTGCCATTTTTGGATCATTAATCGGTTCTACAAAGAACCCTACCTGATAGTTGTTATGAGAAGTCTCAATAACAAAGCTCGGTTGCAATTTGATCCGGCTCAGAGGAATTTGGGCTTTTTTCTTTCCTGCGACAACTTCTGCGGTTACGTCATCAAAGACGATTACACGCAGGGCCGCGAAATTGCTCTTTCGGCGCCGGTAGCTGCCGTCTTTCCCGGGGTTGAATTCTGCAACGGAGAAGTAGTTGTTGAGGTCTTCGGATTCAGTGGCGTTGGAGCCGTTGTACGCGATACCGCTCCAATTGACTGAACCAGAGGGAGAGCCTCGGAAACTGACCAATATTGGGAGAGCATTTGGCGGAGAGGCTGGATTTATGCCGAACGCCTTATTCAAAAACTCTTGGTTAGTTATCTCTTCTATGCTTTTGGTAAGTTCAGAAGGGGAGAGAGTGTAGTTTTTTGCAGCAGACAGCTTGTCAGCCATGGCAAGGCTCCTCCTCAATAGAGGAACGAGCTTCAACAAGCGAAGCTACAAGCGCCTTGATTTCATCATTTGATTTCCCGAGAATACGTGCCTTGTTGATTGCAACAATTTCGGAAACGAGCCACGCAGAGGCACGATCACCGACTTTAACAGGCGGAGGAAGCAAACCTTTGGCGATATAAGAGTAGAAAGTTGAACGGGCGAGAGCGGTATGTTCCTGTGCTTCTTTGGCCCGGAAAAAGAATTTTTGAGTCATTGTTAAACCTCTTTGGGTTTGTTTGTACAATGACCATTCCGCCCAAAGTCTCTGACTTTCGGTAGAGACTTTTATCAACCAATAAAAATCAATATGTTAGCGAGTTATTTCCGTTTTTTGACTTTCTTAACTGACGGTATTTCATCTTGAGCGCAAGAATACTCTCGTCCTGACGAGCCTTTTTCAGAATCCCTTCTAACGTTGCTTTTGTAATGCCGTTGTCCCTTGCAACTTGTTCATAAATGGGACCGGGATAATCTGAGCGATGCGTTTTTCTCCATTCCACATCTTCCAATAACCTAGCTGCACGAGAAGAAGGCGGTTCATCGCTGTTGTCCGACCAAAATAAATTTTTTTTGCTCTCCGGATCTACGACGTATTCTGAACCATCGAACCGCAACACATCGCAAAGACCAATGAAATTTTCTGACACCCTGAGCTGCCAACCTTCCTTTATGTCGAACTGGAGGAAAAGCTGGAGACGGATTTTGCCGGACAGGACAATGCCGAGACTATGGCAACCCGGTGCTAAATCAGTTTCGCTGTTAGTGAAAAACGGCAGACAGTCAAACAACCGAATTAACCACCGGATAAAGTTGTCGCGATCGAATCTTATTCGTTCCAGTTGCTTTGATTGCACTACGACCCAGCCAATAGAAAGGGGATTTGGGCACATATAACCTAGCTCCCCCTGTAGGCACAAAACTTGTATGCCCATGCATTGTTGTTCGCATTTTGAGCAATTAATGGCCATTTCAGCTGATCCGGCCTGAATCAACTTACTTCTTTTGAGGGCATCCCAGCGAGTTTCTTCGAAGTCTTGAGCTTCAACCTGTTGCCTCGAAAAAGAAACCTCTTTACTGGTCGGGCCTAGTGCCGCAATCAAACATCGAAGGGGGTCGTTTTCATCAAGACGAAGTAACTTTTTCTTGCGCGGGCGTCCCATTATTTTCCGGTTCCTTCAACTCAATTCCCGACAACGCCAGCATTTCTTGCAAATGCTTGCCGAGCGTATCAGGTTTGAGACTACAATAATTCGGCCATGTCACAGTAAAACTGTATGAACGTGATCTATTCGCATTTGTTTGATAACGAACGCGAATTTCTGCTTGCGTGACGAAATAATTATCTAAAAGTTCAGCTTTTCTCCACGAATCGAGCAACCCATAAACAGCCTCGCTTCCGTTCCTTCGCCCTGCCTCAAACACCACTCGCTGATTTGAGAAACATTTTGTCAATCGTAATTTGATTAACTGCACGTCTTCAAAACCCCATTCCGGTTCCCATTTGAATTGGAAATCAGGGCTTGTCAAAGACCTCATGTCATAAATTCGGGAGTCCTTGTCATCGTCCCCCAATTCTTCGATATTAAGGATTGATTCAGAAAATATCTTCTGAAAATCATGAATATGAGAAGTCGCATTGGGGCAATAGATTGCCAATTCTCCTGCCTGAGGCGAATACTGGAAAATGTATTGCAGAGCCTGTCGCCTACGATGTGCCTGCAAATCATTGTTTTCCCATTCCAAGCTGCTTCGCGCAAAATCTTCAAAAAGAGCGAAGAAAAATATCCGGCCATCGTCAGCCCGATAGCGCTCAACTTTGCATTGTTTTCCTCGGCCTTCTGAAGAATGAAGGAATTCCCCTAAGTTTTGAGCAAAGACGTCACAGGCTTCTTCAGAATCATCCATCAGATCGGGCGGGAGATTTTTACGGCGTTGCCAATACCGATCAGAAACGCGATCTGCATAAGCTATTGCACGAGCTGTGTCCCACAGATTCTTAAAATCAACAAAAGAAATAAAAACTTTTTCTTCTAAAGTGCGACCTTCCCACGCCGCACTCAACTCGACACCACAACCAGCCTCTTGTGAACTTTTTCGAATAGACTGAACACCCAGCTCGTCCATCATTTCGAGGATTTGGCCAAAATCGCTTTCTGCTGTTCTTCTGGCCTCGTCGGGCAGTGTTTTCCAAAAAGTCATCAAATCAGACGATTTTGGGAATTGTTGCCCAAAAACAGCCACCTCAACTGCATTAAAACGTTTGAAGTAAGCCGAAAGCAGTGGGGCCGGTATTTTCCTTAAAAATTGAAGAGCAGAAAACGGACCACTCATGCTGATGTCTCTCCTATACAACGATGAGAAGCCTGCTGGATCATGGCAGGGCAGACCTTCACAAGCTGCGCCTTAGCTTCCTCGGCAATCTTTCGAGCCTCCTCCGCGCAGAGATAAAGAGCAACGATTGCCCTCTGCACCTCGATCGGCGGCAGCGGGATCTTCACCCGGCACATGTCCTCCCAGTTGAAAGTCTCTCGAGCACTACCCCAAGAATTAAAACGGGCATAACGGTCAACCTCCGGACGTTTGAACTGCAAATGCAAAAACTCAGGAAGGATTTTGTTTTGGTCTACCTTAAACACCTCATTCACAGAAGAAACAACTATCGGAAAATCAAAAGAAGAAAGACACACAACCAGACACTTCTCGTTATTCGTGGTTTGAACAAAAGAAAATTGACCTTTCCTGACAATTTTGTAATTTTTCAGATTAGATTTATCGACCTTTGAAGTGGGCTCACGGAACTGTTTTGTGACAGAAAGCCCCTTCACCTCTTTTATACGATTGTCCAAGTTCCTTTCGTCGAGACGCGTCAGATAAGGTCTTAAAGCAACAAGAGGCCACCTCTTCCGGCACTCTGCCACGGATGCCTGCGCCGCCTGCTCCAGTGTCTTCAGCAAAGCCTCATTCTGCTCAATGAGCGCGGTCAGCCCCTTATAGGCGTTCACATAAGCCCTCTGCACCTCGATCGGCGGCAGCGGGATCTTCACCCGGCACATGTCCTCCCAGTTGAAGAACTCTGTGGCGCTTCCCCATGAATTCGTTACAACATAGCGATTGAAATCCTCCCTTAAAAAATAGAGGAAGAGAAAATGTGGCAAAAGCTTGTCAGAAGTGACTTTGAAAGCCACATAATCGTTGGTGAAAATGAAAGAATGAGCGGTAGTGTTAAAACCTAGTCCCAATCGGCGTGCGCCGGTTCCGTGAACCCGCCGATTAAAGACAAATTCCTCTGGGCAAACAACCAAAAATGTCTCCAAAGATCGATCAGAAACATTCGCCTTTGTGCCCGCTATTTCTTTTGTGTTAGTTACACCTCTGACATCATTAAGACCGTATTGATGACCTTCATTGGAGCGAGTCACTCTTTTAAGCAGCGGACCCAAATCAACTTTCGGCGCCGCTTCAATCTGCTGCTGCAATTCCTCAGAAGTCATAACCGAGCTCCTTAAACGCAGCTTGCAACGCTTTTTCGTTTTCCTCCTGACGCTTCAAAAGATCCGAGACGGAGCTTGCGGCCTCCGTCATGATTTTTTCGTAATCAATGTCCTTGTCGCGATCCACAAATTCGATATATCGGCTAGGAACAAGCGAAAAGTTGTTGGACTTAATTTCATCAAACAGTACTGACCGATAGAGCTCAGGTTTCTCATAGTGGGCGCCGTCAGTTCCTTCAGATTGCCAAGTATGGAAAATTTCTGCCACCCGTTTAATTTGCTCTGGCAAGAACTGTACAAACTTCTTCTCGTAAATATTCTGATTCCAAGTGCGCAAATCAACAAATAGGATTTCGTGCTCCCTGTTCCTCAGTCTCCTGCCATGGAACAGTCCTCCACGCTTGTTTTGATTCAAGATCCACAGCGTGACGCTGATGTCTGTTGAATAAAACATCTTTCTTGGAAGAACTATGATGGCTTCAACCTTGTCGTTTTCTAAGAGCTTGCGCCTGATTTCAAAGCTATCCGAATCATCGAGGGCGCCATTAGCCAGCAGAAAGCCCGCGATTCCGTTTGTAACTTCCAACTTTGAAAGAATATGGAGTATCCATGCATAATTGGCATTACTGACCGGGGGAACTCCATATCCAGCCCACCGATAATCCGTCAACAATTCATTCGCCGTTCTCCACTTCTTCAAATTGAAGGGAGGATTAGCCATGATGTAATTCGCCTTTAAATCGGGGTGCTGGTCATTCGTAAATGTGGAAGTTGCAGTTGTCCCAAGATTGTAGGAAATGCCCCTCACGGCTAAGTTCATTTTTGCCAAGCGAAATGTTTCAGGCTGACTTTCCTGACCATAGACCTGAATGGTGCGAGTGTTGCCACCGTGGGCCTCAACGAACTTGGAAGCCTGAACGAACATGCCGCCGGACCCGCAACAAGGGTCATAAATTGTGCCGTCATAGGGCTCAATCAATTCGCAAATGAGCTCAACAATGCTGTGCGGCGTATAGAATTCGCCTTCCTCCTTGTCGGCGTTAATGGAAAATGCTTGCAGGAAATATTCATAAACCCTGCCAATCAGATCTTTTTCATGGAATCGTTCTTCACTGATCTTGTTGATTTCATCAATGAGAGCCTTGATTGTTTTTCCCTCGACCCGGGAATCAGTAAACAACTTCAAAGGAAGCGCTCCCTTTAGGCTTTCTATTGTCGAATCAAGGTTCGCGGCCATCAGATCAATGGTGAGCGGCAGTTTGGCACTGTCAGTCGAAAGCAGCACTTCCCAGCGACATTCTTCCGGTAGATAGAAAACACCGTCGCGCTGGTAGAAAGATGGCATTTCAATGAACCGTTCAGGCGGGAGCTTCCTTGCGGCCATATCCGCAACAATCTTCTCACGCTGTTTATAGAATTTCTCACCTATGAATTTGAGAAAAACCAGCGTCAAGATCATGTCTCGCCGGGTGGCCATACTCGCCTTCCCACGCAAGATATCCCGACAATTCCATAAAACATCCTCAAGCGTAAGTTCTGCCTGTTTCTTTGCGCCTTTTTTTGTTTTTGCCATTTTGAATCCTGTACTCAGCTATAGCAGGTCTTGAAATTGCGGACTTGTTCCATAACCTTGTTGAAAACTTCTTCGTCCCATTCCGGGGGATACCCCTCTTGATAGAGCAAAATCGTTAGCTCTGCCTGCAGATCGGCCTTTAGGTTATCGTTATTGAGCCAATCTGCATAAACCGAAGAATTGTCAATGAGGGCTTTGATTTTGCGAGATAGGGTAAGACATTTTTCATCCGGGTATTCAAATCCATGCTGCTCTCGCTGATCCACCAGAATATCGTAGAAAGCCTTTTCCTCGAATGTGATGCCTAGTCGTTTAAACTCCTCGCGATCTTTTCGAAGCCTGCGGAAAAGGTCCAGCACTTCGCCAGTGAGTTCATTGAGCTTTTTATTTACAACATCCTGAATGGCATTTACAGTCTGAGAAGCCACTTCATTTGTAAAAACCAATTTGTCCCGCGTGTTGTATTCATCGACGATTTTCTGTAAACGAACATCGAACTGCAATGCCTTCAGCTGATTGGTCTTGCCATATTGGCGGATTGCCTTTTTCAACGATTTTACCAGTAGCTGAAATTTTGTGTGTGGCAATTTCACCTTTTCGATTTCTTCGGTGAATTTTTCCGAGAAGAGTTCTTCTTCGCCTTCTGCGTTAAGAACAGTCTCAATGCCTGTGCACTGCAATGCCTCCGTCACCATTTTTTCAACGGCACGATTCATGGTTTCGACGCTGTGGGGAGTGTTTGTAGTTTTTCCGTTGATTTCCTGAACTGCCATAAAGAATTGAGCCCAAGAGGTCTCTTCTTTGCTAAGCCTTCCTGCAGGCTGCAGGATGCCGTAGGCTGACTTGAGGCGCCGCACGTGTGCTTTGAAAAAAGTGGAGAAATTGACTTCTCCCTGCGGAGGTTGGGACAGAACGAACTCTGCTGCCTTCTGCAAAGCAATAAGACGCGGCAAGGGGGCTCTTGAAAAGAAGTCAGATGCGTCAAAACGGTGAAGCATATCCTTGAGAATCTGCAACTCGTTCGCAAAAGCAGCGTATGTGAGTTCCGTATCAGCAGGCGGTTCGTCATCTCCTCCGTACTGCTTCAAAGCTTTCTGCATATTTTCCCGAATTCCAATATAGTCAACAATGAGTCCGTACTCCTTGCCGGGATACTTCCGATTCACCCGTGAGATGGTTTGGATAAGCGTATGTCGCTGCAAAGGCTTGTCGTTGTAGAGGATAGCCAGACATGGGACATCAAAACCCGTGATCCACATATCTACGACAATTGCGATTCGAAAATTTGAAAGTGGCCTCTTAAACTCTCGGTCGAGCATTTGACGGTGTGCCTTGTCTCCCAGCAGCTCGAACATATCTTTTGGGTCGTTACTTCCCCTTGTAGCGACCATATTTATCATCGGCAAGCTTTGATACGCCTCCAGCTCCGCTCTCTTTTCGGGAGTATCGAACATAGACTCATCAGCTGCTCGTCTCGGTTCGAACCACTCCGAACGAATCTTTTTTATCTTTCCATAGAGACGATAAGCAATCTGACGGGTTGAAGATACGATCATGGCTTTTGAGACAATCCCCGAGTGCTCTGCAACGTAACTTTCGTAATGCTGAGTGATGTCTTTCGCCATTCTTTCCAAACGATCGTCATCCGAAAGAATCACTTCCAGCTTGCTCATAGCGCGCTGGCTGCGATTCACCATTTCAATATCAGCTCCTTCCGCCGCGCATTGTGCGTAATACGTTTCAATTTCCTGCGCCTTTTTCGTGTCCAATATGATGCGAGCGAGACGCGCCTCATACTTAAGAGGAACCGTGATGCCGTCTTCTACGGCCTGCTTCATTGTGTATCGATCAACCACGGGACCAAAAACATGCACGGTTTCCTCAATGGGCGTCCCCGTAAAGCCCACGAATGTGGCATTTGGAAGTGCATCGTGCAGATATTGGGCAAAACCGAATTTGACAAATGCCCCAGCCTTCCCGTCTTTGGTACCGTCTTTAATTTCAAGTTTTTCTCCAAGGTTAAGCTGGGTCCGATGGGCTTCATCACTGAAGCAAATAATGTTGCTTCTTCCGGAGAGCAACCCCGTCTTCTCACAAAATTTTTGTACGGTTGTGACGAAAATACCGCCAGACTGCCTAGCTAGAAGTTCAGCTTTCAGATCTTCACGGCTGTCAAAAGAACGAATGGCATCATCACCTAAGAAATCTGTCGAAGATTCAAATAATTTTCCTGACTGAGTCTCCAGATCTTCGCGATCAACAATGACTAGGATTGTTGGCGAAAGAGACGTTCGTTTTATGAGCCGACGTGCGAGAAAAAGCATTGTATAAGTCTTCCCGCAACCCGTTGCCCCAAAATACGTTCCCCCTTTGCCATCACCGCCCCGATTACGCAGATGACTGAGAATACTGCTGAAAAGTTTCTGCACAGCAAAAAACTGAGGATATCGACAAACAATCTCTGTTTCACGCTGCTTTCCTTCCTGTACGTCGGGGAAGTACACGAAATCACGAATAATTTCAATAAAACGCTCAGGGGCAAAGGCGCCTTTGATAGCGGTTTGCATCTCTCCCAAACCAACGGAGGCGCCCTCCTCGTTCTCCACTTTTTTCCAAGCGTAATAATGCTCAAACGGTGAGTAAGTTGTGCCGAGTCTCGTTGCCCCTCCGTCACTAATGCAAGAAAGCATGCAAAACTTCAGGAGAGAAGGAATGTCGCGTTTGTAGCGGACGTGGATCTGCTCCCATGCGCTGTATATAGAGGCTTGCTTTTGAGCTGGGTTCTTGAGCTCAATAATACAAAGCGGAATCCCGTTTACAAAAAGAAGCACATCGGGGCGTCGTTCTACGTTGCGCTCGCGAACCGTCAGTTGGTTGACGGCACGAAAAATATTGTTTTTGGGTTCGTCAAAATCAATGTAATCAACATGGCAGTTTGGAAGAGTCGGTTCATCACGGCTAAAAACAAAGCCATTCACACAGAGCTCAGCTACAGCCCGAGAAGCCAAATAATCTGTATCTCCTCCGGTGTTTTTTAAATTAAAGACAATGCGTTCCAGTTCTTCCGACGTAAAGTCAGGGTATCGCTGAGAAAGAAAAGAATCCAAATCTTCCAGAAACAGTGTGTCCGAGTACTTGCGGTGAAGTTCGTCACCATTTGAGCATGCCCACCCCGCTGATGACAGAAGATCCAGCATGGCTGCTTCATATTCGGATTCACAATAGCCTGCGCCCATGGTTGGTGCTCCCTGACTTGATAGGGTTTAAAACTCAGACCTTACCCTTAGTTCGTAAATTATAGGGAGGAAGGGAGTTTCTCGGACCCCACTGGACTGTACGGACCTGAGTTCTGAGAAGGAGGCGCCGCATTAATAACGCGTTATCCGAAGCTGAACCGTTGGGGGAAGGGGGTTTCTGGGGTTTTGGGCCTTTTTCCCGGTCTCGGAGAAAAATGTCAAGGAGAGAGACTCTCTCTGCCGGCTCAATGAAAATCAAGGTTTTGCCCTGACTTTTCCGTGATTTCTTTATCAAACCTTGTGCGGAAGCCTGGCACTCAAGGCTTTCGGCTGTTTTTAAATCTATCCAGCGATGTAGGTAAATTTTTAAGCCATAGGCAGGCGAGAATGGAATTTTCTGCGGATGCTTTCAGCCGTCTCAAGGTCTTTAAGAGGCTCGATCCCGCAGGCGTTAAGGATCTTGTCGCAAAGTTCCTGTAAAGAGAGAAGATCTCCTTTTTCATTCCTGACGCTGAGCGACTCCGCGTTCTCATTGCTGCAGCAGTAGAGGAAAGACTGAGCCTTCTTCAGCCCTTTCAGCCTGCTGATCTTCATTGATTCCAGCGCCCGAATGAGTCCCGCGCCTGAAACATCAAGTCCGGACTCGCGCAGCTTCTTCATTAAAATCCGCTGGAGAACCAGGCCGATGTAGTTGAGGACGAAATGGCCGCGGATATGCTGGTCCGTCCAAACGAATACCGGTCTGGCCCTAAGATCGGTCTTGAGCATCCGAAAGTTGTTCTCAATGCGCCAGAGCTGCCGCAGAAGGCCGTAGATTTCGGCGGGCTTGTGCTTCTGCAAATCAATATTCGTGAGCAGCGCCATGTATCCACACCACTTGCGGCGTTTGTCATAAAGGGCTGAGTTCAGCTCAACTTTAGTGCTCCCCGGCTTGATAAAAGCTTTGTAGCCGCTTCGCCCCGCCGCGTTCACAGCGGCGGGGCCTCTTGCCACAAGGTCGGAAGCACGCTGCCATTTGAGTTCAAGCTCCTGGCTGTCGTGTTCAAAGCGTTTGGCGGAATAGGTGGCTATGCAGGTGGCCTTGAGGCTGACCGGCCTTCGCTGGCCGGAGCTTTTGTCCACGACCGTGCGCTCAATGGACAAAGGCATTTCCTTGATTCTCCACCGAGGGTCATCCGGGTTGGAGCTCCAGTGCCAGCCGTCGCAGTCCAGTAATTTCTGCTGGTCCGACACAGACAGCTTGATGTAGGGAGGGAAGCCCACGATGAAGTTGAAATTGGATTCCTGCAGCGCCTCGAGATTGATGTACTGGTTCAGTCCGCTGTCTGCAACCACCGTGACATTCTGGACTCCGTAATCCCGGCTGAATTTCTTCACGACCTCCATCAGGGTGTGAACTTCGGCTGTGTTTCCAGGAAAGATTTCGTAATTGAACGGAATGCCGTCTGCATCCACCAGAAGCCCCAGCACCACCTGGTTCTCCTGGGTTCGATGCTCCTTGCTCATCCCCCGGCGGCGCAGGCCATCTTCAATAAAACTCTCGAAATACAGTGTGGTCACGTCATAAAGCGCAATTGTCAGGTCGCGCTTGTAAAGCCGGCCAATGCCGTCATTGAGCTTTTTGACGATGGCCTCCTTGCGGTCGGCCAGAATGTCCAGGCTGTCGTAAATCCGATCGAGGCGCAGGTCGCTGAAGTCAAAGACAAATCTTTCCTTGTTGAGCCAGGAGGAGCGCTTCGAGGAAGGGGCGATCAGCCGTGAAACGACGGAAAAGAAAATCGTCTTGTCCACGTCCCAGCCGATCCGGTAGTTGTGACGATAATTCTGAAAATAATTTGAAATTCCTAGCTGCTCCCACAGAAGCCTGTAGGGGGCCGGCGTACAGGTCCTGTCACC
>OASY01000526.1_pt1 | contig 25184 bp, 18 predicted proteins | sample 1501231 | NCBI WGS metagenome assembly OASY01 (sample SAMEA2579917, study PRJEB22360) | human gut metagenome | biome: human gut; feature: human-associated habitat; material: faeces | place: Denmark | collected 2008/2010 | reverse complement strand
GGGCCATCCGGAAGATTGGCGGCAGCGGCAGAGGGATTACCCGATCAAGTCGGGTAATGACAAAGAGAAGAGAATGTCGGGGATAACGATAGAGGAAGGAAGAAATCAGGTAATGGCAGGAAGAGAGAAAATGTCAGGTAATGACGATAAGAACAGAAATTTAACCAAAGGAGAAAGAAGATGAAACTATCAATTTTACTGGCAGGAAGCATTTTAACCTCGGCGATTGTCGGCAATGCTTATGCCCAGACCTGCGGTGCTCAGCCATCGTGCTCCTCTCTCGGGTATAACCTGTCTTCAACGTCGGGCTGTTTGGGAACGGCCGTCAAATGCCCGTTTGAAAACAAATACAACTGCATAACCCAGTCCAATCTTTCCGAATATTCCAAAAACAGCAGTAACTGGTGGTACAAAGACAAAGGTACCGGCTTAATCTTTCAAGGCGGGAAAGTGAACGTTACGACAAATAGTGATATGACGGTGTATTTCAATAAATCTTTCTCTTCTGTCCCGGCAACTGTGATTCTTACACCTTATGAACAGCCGACTAACCATTCTAATGATACGAACTATGTTGCTATGGCTGTCGGAATATCAACTTCTTCCTTTAAAATTCGCTATGTGGATTCTAATGATACAGGTCGTCGTCAAGGTTATGTCAGCTGGTTTGCCGTCGGTTATTGATTGTCATTAAACAACAAACCCCCGGATTGTGCCGGGGGTTTGCTTTTATCTGCAGACGGAACCGTTATTCAACGGCCAGAGCCTTGACTTCTTCGCCGTAGGCGTCTTTAACCGTCGTCTTAATCCGCATAAGCTGAATCCACTTGCGGAAAGCGCCGGCCAAAACGACAATCATCAGGAACATGACGATGCAGCCTAAGATAGCCAACAGATTCTGGTCTTTCGGCAGATATTGTTCAAATACCTGCAAATATCCGGCCCAGAAGGTTACAACCACCATGAAAATACCCGGAATGGCAACGGCCAGCGTGTATTTGCCGCGATTCAGGCGGAGCAGCATGGTGGTGCAGACAATCAAAGCACAGGCGGCCAGCAGCTGATTGCTTAAGCCGAACAGCGGCCAGATGGTGCTGATGTTTCCGGTGTAAACCAGATATCCCCACAGAAAAGTGAAAACGGCACTGGTAATGACAATGCCCGGCATCCATTCCTTATCGTTGAATTTCGGCATAGCCTTGCCCAGCATTTCCTGCAGGAAAAAGCGGCCGACGCGGGTTCCGGCGTCAACAGCGGTCAGAATAAACACGGCTTCAAACATCACTGCAAAGTTATACCAATAGGCAACCAAATGGTCCATATACGGCAGATTGCGGAAGATGTGAGCCATGCCGACAGCCAGAGAAACGGCACCGCCGGTGCGTCCGTGCAGGTCAAGGCCGATATGCTCTTCATAATAGGGCAGATCGGTTACTGCAAAATTCGGGTGCGCAGCCAGCAAAGCCTGATAAGCGTCATGGGAGGCGTTAATCGCAAAATAGTCGCCCGGCATCATGGTGCAGGCGGCAATCAAAGCCATAATCGCCACAAAGCCTTCGGTCAGCATTGCACCGTAACCGACAAACAGAATTTCTCTTTCGTTGCCGATCATTTTCGGTGTCGTTCCGGTGCCGATAATTGCATGGAAACCGGAGATTGCGCCGCAGGCAATGGTAATGAAAATAAACGGCAGAACCGGACCGTTGATAACCGGGCCGCCGCCTTGGTCAAACGGGGTAAACATATGCATCATGATGTCCGGCTGAACGAAAATAATGCCCAGAGCCAGCATCAGAATTGTACCGATTTTAAGGTAGGTGGACAGATAATCCCGCGGAACCAGAAGCAGCCAGACCGGCAGAACCGAAGCAATAAAGCCGTACAGAGGAATGGCGATTGAAACGGTGTCTTTGTCCCAGTTGAACATCCAGCCCAAAACATCTTCCTGCATCAGGCCATGCCCCGAGATAATACCGATAACCAGCAGGGTGATGCCGATGATGCTGGCCAGCATAACGCCGTTTTCTTTATAGCGCATAATCAGGCCCATCAGAATGGCAATCGGCATGGTAATCGCAACAATGAACAGCGACCACGGCGCATTATGCATGGCGCTGACGCAGGCCAGAGACAAACCGGCCAGTGTCAGAATAAGAATAAACAAAACCGCAAACCCGGCGATTGTTCCGGTAAACGGGTCAATTTCCCTTTCGGCAATGGTTGCCAGACTCTCGCCTTTGTGGCGGACGGAGGCGAAAATAACCACCATATCGTGAACGGCGCCGCCTAAAACGCAGCCGATGAGAATCCACAAGGCTCCGGGCATAAAACCGAACTGAGCGGCCAAAACCGGTCCGACCAGCGGTCCGGCGGCTGCAATTGCGGCAAAGTGATGTCCGAATAAAACGTTTTTGTTGGTTTTGACATAGTCATGCCCGTCGGCATATTTTACCGCCGGTGTGGTGCGGTTGGCATCCAGGCGTAAGACTTTATTTGCAATAAATACTCCGTAAAAGCGATAAGCAATCGCAAAAATACACAAGCTTGCAAAAACCACGGTCAGGGCATTCATCCCTTCAAAATGACTCCAGAAGCCGGTAGTCGCAGGCGCCGCAGGAGTCCCCGCTGCTGCCATTGCCGAATTAATCGCTAAGACAGAGAATAGCATACTGAAAAACAATTTCTTCATAGTATCATCCTCTCCTGATTAATAACGAAATTATTATATCCGAAAAGGTTTTATAAGTCATTAATCAAAAACGTCGGGCCCATAATTTTTATTGGGGAAAATCATCTTTTCTGAAGCCAGACTTTAGGTGAGGCAACATTGAAACAGGGAGGTTACCATTCAATGATGCCGTCAAAGCGGTATGTCTGCCGCCAGCGCAGCAAATCTTCCGAGGTTTGCACGCCGTCCTGAATAACCGCTTTGTAATATTCAATGCCGCTTATTTTAAGTTCGTCCGGCGTTTCAAATTTCAAGCGCAGGATTGTTTTGCGCTGTTCTTCGGTCATGGCGGCGATTATTTTTTCGGCTGTTTTTTCAAAATAGCCGTCATAGAAAGAGCCTTTTTTTATTTGAATCAGGTCAATCTGCCAGGTTTGCGCTTCATCGTCTTCATAATAAAGATGCCACTCAAAACAGCATTCGTCGGTTTCCGCCAAATTGGCAAAAGTGCATTTCTTTATGCCTTTGTGACGGCAAAGCTCGGCTATAATCGCAAAGCTCCGGCCAATGTCCAAACTGTCGGTGTAAATATGAAAATCAATGTCGCGGTGCTTGGCCAAAACACCGATTCTGAAAGAACCGACCGGATTGATCGTTGCTCCGGCTTTCTCCCAAATCTCAATAAGGTTCAGTGAGGAAATGACCATCCGGGCTTTTTCCGTCTGCTTTTGCGAAAGTTGAATATATTTGTCGTCCATCATAAACCTCAATCAGTTGCTTTGTTCCGAACATAAAATAAAACCGGCGGCCGATCAAGTTTTTTGCAGCCGAGTAAATGTGAAATTTTAGAAAAACTGTGAAAATTTTGTCGACATTCTGTTTCGTTTATGTTATTGTGTATTCAATAAAATTTAGTATTAAGATATTTTTTTGTTTCACCTAAACTTTATTTAATTATGAAAAAAATCTTTTGGGTCGGATGCGTTCTGGCTGGTGTGGCACTTTTTGCAAGCTGCCGTGGAGAGAGTGGAAAGACTGTTGAGGGAACCCCGATCGGTCAAGGTTTAATCATTAAAAAAACAGAAGCCGGAAAGCTTCAGCTGTGTGACAGTCTCGGGTCTTCTCTGGCAATTGAAGACTATGATGAAATTGACGGAAACGCCTTCTTTATCATAGCCCGAACCGGAGACAACATCGCGCTTTACCGCAACAACGGCCAGTCTTTGACGCGTTGTGATTCTTTTGCCATCCACCGCTACTATCCGGTAACGGCTGATGAGAGAGAACGGCGCTATCTGGAGACAATCGTTGACGGTGCTCACCGCGCATTTGATTTGGACAGCCTGACAATTCGCTCGGCTACCGAAGGAGTCAAAGACGGAATTTGGCCCATGGCCTGCGGATACAGCATTACCAAACAGAATAAGCTGTATCAGCTGGATGAAACCGGCAAAGACGAACCGATTATGCCGGGATGTCAGGAAATGCATATTATCAACCATAAGGGGAAGATAATTCTGCTGGTCAAAACGGATGATTTTTCCGGTTATTGCTCGGTTGACGGGCAGGGAATCAAACGGCTGAGCCGTGCAGGGTTTGTCTCTGCCAAAAAAGCCGGAACGGTTCTGTGGTCGGCGGAAGACGGAAGAATTTCCGCTATTGTCAAAGAAAAAATTTAAATATGTGAAAAACAGGCCTTGCACTCTGAAGTGCAAAGCCTGTTTTTTTGTGGATGAAAATAACCCCGGTATTTTCCGGGGTTTGTAATATTATCTGCCGCCGCGGCTCCGGGAGGAAGGCCTTTTTTGAGCGGTCGTTTTCGGACGAGGTGTCGGCCGGGCCCGCTTAACATAAGTCTTTTGAGCCAGTTCTCGGTCAATTGCGACTTTCAGAGAATCTGTCGGACAATGATAGCGCGATTCTTCGCTGAAACGTTCCATAATTGTTTCCGGGTCTCCGCGGCAGCCGTACAAACTGCCAAGCGTGGCATTTTTCAAATTAACGATATTCTCGTCGATATTGGTTTGCTCATCAACCGTAATCTGCACTTCCCCGTGCAGAAAAGTCAGTTCATTCTTGCGCCGTTCCTGCAGCACTTTGTTGACGGAACCTTTTACATGGCAGTAATTCATAAACGCCTTGTCAAATTCTTTGCTGATGCTGTCGCCGCGTGTCGTAAAATATTCGGATGCCGTCAGGGCAAATTGTTTGGGGTTACCTTTCCTGTCGTGCAAAATACCGGTGCCGCAATTGTAGAACAAACTTCCCATAATGGCGATTTCGGCTTGTGTCATCTGGTCCAGCGGCAGGTATTTGACCATATCTTCCGACATCTTGTTGTCAATGTGGGCGCTTACATATTCCAAAGCCTGCTCTTCCGTACGGATACAATCGCCCGGTCTCACCGGCTTGCCGTCAGGTCGAATGGTGTTGCCGAGGTTAATTGTCCAGATTTTGGCGGCTTTGTCATAATAGGCCCGGCTTTTCATTCCTTCAAAATGGGCAATAACATAAAGCATAAGCTTCTCGGAAGCTTTTAAATTGGCATGCTTCTTTTCCAAAATGATGCTGTCTTGAAACGCTTTGCGCTCTTGTTCAATCCTCGCCTGAACACTATCCGGAATTTCCGCAATGCTTGCCGGTTGAATGCTGTCCGGATTTTCCTGAACGGAATGAAATTCGGTAAAGGTTTTTGCCGCTTTGTCGGCACCCGGTTTGGCAATCAGCTCGGAACGTTTGACGCTGTCCGGTTTTTCCGGCTCGCCGCTGTTTTGCGCTGCGGATGTCCCGAACCATGAAGACATAACACTTAACGCAATCGCTGCTTTTGTTTTCAAACTCATCGCCAATCTCCAACCTTACCTGCTTGAATATATATAATAAAAATAACAAATTTTCATCAAAGACGCAATATTTTTAGAGTCTTTTTGTCAATTTTTTTATGGATTTGAAATATTCCCTCTGGCCTCTTACCGGATAATTTGCAGTTTGGTATTCAAGCCGGCTGTTTACCTGATATGAAAGTTGCTTCCGCAACGTCAATAACTTTGTCAATACTTTCCCTAATGTTTTTATACGGCTTTGTTTTTTTCTTTTGCTGTATCATCGGTTTGGCTGTTGTAAATATTTGTTAAACATAAGGTTTTTGCCCTATATTACCCATTTTATAAATCGCAGGCGAGTATGAAGATCTGATGTTTAGGGTTGATTTTTATTAATTGGTGTCATAACATTCTCTTAAACTTATATTTGAAAGAGTATGACTATGGCACTGAATTTGAGTAAAACAGTAGTGGATATATTAAAAAGAAATCCTGGCAAATATTTTACAGCAAGACAATTAGCTGAATGGATTTGGGCTAATAAAAATGCCGAATGTCTCGCTAAAATGGAAAGAAGTAAAGCTACGGTTGTTCCTATTAATACGGAAGAAGCTTTGCTTAGTCAGCTCGTTGCAGAAATAGGTGCTTACAAAAAGCGCATTTTTGCACTATCTCCTAATATTAAAATTACGGCAGAACGTCCAAGAAAATATTACTATTCTGAAAAAACAGATGTGCAAGAAATAAAAGATGCGGAAAAAGTCTCAAAAACTAATGGCCATCCGGAACATGATTCATATCCTCTGTTATGTGAATATCTTTATAATGAATTAAACATATATCCTAAAAGAATAGATGAAAAAAAATCATCTAATTCAAAAGGTAGTAATGGTAATAAATGGTTGCATCCTGATATTGTTGGCCTGAAGAATCTTTCTGAGGGGTGGAATCAAGATGTAATATCTTGCGCAGGAAAGCATGCCTTTAATAAAACATCTTTATGGTCCTTTGAAGTAAAAATAAAAATTAACCTATCTAATGTAAGAGAATACTTTTTTCAAACAGTATCAAATTCAAGTTGGGCAAATTACTCATATCTCGTAGCTCAAACTATTGATGAAAAAGCGATGGATGAATTGCGAATTCTCTGTTCTGGCCATAATATTGGGTTAATCCAATTAAATTGTGAAAATCCTTCTGAAAGCCAAATCTTAATTCCGGCAATTGAGAAAAAAGAGCTTGATTGGGATATGATTGATAGAATTACTAAAGAAAATCCTGATTTTAAAGAATTTGTGAATTTAATTACAGAATTTTATCAAACAGGAAAAATCAAAACTAGAGAGTGGGAGGTTCCTCAAATGGCTTAATGGCAAATTACTGAAAACCTCCATAAAATGCATCAGATTTTAAACCGTATCAATCTATTGTATAATTAAGAGGCAGTATTATTTGGCAAGCTAAAATTTTTTGGATTTATGGTTTATTCCTTGTTTAAAACGAAAAAGGACCGTAATTTATACAAAGAACAGCTTACCCTAATATACATATAAAAATGTATAAAAGATATAGATTTACAATAATCTTTTTGAAAGTTTTATTGGAAAATGAATTGAACAATAAAAGTTGAAATGACAAGGTCGTATATCTTGTTGATATAAGATAAAACTTTTGAGGGAGAATATTTTTCGTACAGCTATTAATGTAGGAATTTGAAAGTTTGTCAGTTTTTTACAACTTTGCGCCATTGATAAATGTAAGTTAATACGCAATGAAGTCTTAGGTTGAAAAGTTTATGGGTTTTGATAATTTGGTTGCAAAAAGTTTAACCAAATATATACTGCTTTTTAATATCGTATTACGATATATTATAGGAATAAGATGATTAGTTCAAATTTTACATTATTACAAGAAAAAACGCCGCAGTTGTATCAAATTGCAACTTTTGCAGAAGAGTATGTATATTCGGATCCCCAATCATCAATAGCTAAAGCATGCTTATTTGCAGAACGAATCACAACTATTCTTTACAAAGCATATCGTATTGAAGTGCCACAAGCATCTTCTTTTGCAGATTTATTGCAAAATGAAAAATTTAAAAAGATGATACCTTCTGTTATCTTGTATAAGTTAAATTTTATCAGAAAAATTGCAAATGGAATTGTGCACGGTGGTAATGCTAAATCGGCTCAAGCATTACAACTTTTACAAGAAATTTATGAAGTTTCAAAATGGTTTGCGGTTATTGCTTTAGGTGTAAAAGCACAAGATTATCCTGATTTTATAGCTCCTAAGCCTAAGAAGCAAATTATTAATGAAGAAAAAATAAATGCCGCTAACATTAAACTTCAAGAAACATTAGATAAACTTGAAAAATTAGAATTAGAATTAGCGGCAGTAAAAACAGCTAAAGAAAGTAACAAAATTGCCATTGATGAATTAAAATATTCAGAAGAACAAACGCGTAAGCATTTGATTGATGCAATGATCCGAGCTGCTCATTGGAATATCTCAACAGATGGAAGAAACACAGATGAAGTTGGTCAAGAAGTTGAAGTAGATAATCAACCAACCCCAACCGGCAAAGGACGATGTGACTATGTTTTATGGGGAAAAGATGGCTCTCCGCTAGCTGTGATAGAAGCTAAGAAAACTTCAGAAAATGCTGATAAAGGTAAAAAACAAGCTTCTTTATATGCAGATGCTTTAGAAAAACAGTATGGAAAGCGTCCGATAATTTTTTATACAAACGGTTTTGAAACCAAAATTTGGGACGATGCTAACAAATATCCACCAAGAACCGTTTGGGGAATTTATTCTCGCGATAGTTTGGAAAGATTAATTTATCAAAGAGACAAGGGTGATATTGCTACAGCTCAACCAGATCCTAATATTACAGGTCGAGATTATCAAATTAGAGCAATTAAAGCAGTTTGCGAAACTTTTAGTAAAAAGCAAAGAAAAGCATTAATTGTCCAGGCAACAGGAACCGGCAAAACACGAGTTTCTATTGCATTAAGTAAGTTATTGCAAGATAAGGGTTGGGCCAAAAGAATTTTATTCTTATGTGACAGAAACGCTTTGGTTAAGCAAGCCAGTCGTAATTTTAATACCCTTCTAAATTCTGTTTTATCTTCAGTTTTAAAAGGCTGTAAAAGCCAGTATGCAGATATTGTCTTTTCGACATATCCTACAATGATGAATCAATATGCAAAGTATGACGTTGGTTATTTTGACTTAATTATTGCAGATGAGTCACATCGTAGTATTTATAATGTATATGCAGATATTTTTAAATATTTTGATTGCTTGCAAGTGGGATTGACTGCAACACCGGTTGATTTTGTAAATCGTAATACATTTCAACTTTTTAACTGTGAGGAAGGAAAACCAACCTTTTATTATTCTTTGGAAGAGGCAATCGAACAAGGATATTTGGTGGATTATGTTGCTTATCGATATGATACACAGTTTTTGCGTAAAGGGATTCACTATAATCAATTAAATCCGGAGCAAATAAAAGACTTGGAAGAAAGCGGTGATATTGATAAAGAATTGTCGGTTGAAGCCAGATCTATTGACACACAGGTAATGAATAGACCTACAACCAAGCTGATTATTCAAAATCTTATGGAAAACGGCATTAAAGATGCTGATGGTCAGACTATTGGCAAGACCATTATTTTTGCCCGCAATCATGACCACGCGGCTTTTATACTTAGCATCATTGATGAGATGTATCCGCAATATGGCGGCAAGATAGCAGCCGTTATTGATATATATGATGGTCGAGCAGAAAGTTTAATTGATGATTTTTCAGATAAGGATAGTCCTCTTAAAATAGCCGTTTCTGTTGATATGATGGACACTGGTATTGATGTGCCGGAAGTTGTAAATTTGGTATTTGCAAAGCCGGTAAAATCCAAAGTTAAATTTTGGCAGATGATTGGTCGCGGAACCAGATTATGCAAAGATTTGTTTGGTCGCGGAAAAGACAAATTATATTTTAAGATTTTTGATCATTGGCAGAATTTTGCATATTTTGAGCAAGATGATAATAAAAAGAAACAGATTAAAGCTCCCGAACAAAAGTCTTTAATGCAAAAGATTTTTGAAAATCGTATAGAAATATGCAAATTGGCTCAATCTCAACAAAATTTGGATATTCAGCAGCAGATGGTTGACCAACTTTCGGATATGATTAACCAGTTGCCTGAAAATAGCATATCTGTAAAAGAAAAATGGAAAGAAAAGCGTTTTTTTGCTAAAAAAGAAAATCTGGATTTTACAAAAGCAGATACGGAAGTTCGCTTAAAGGCAGATTTAGCCAAATTGATGCAATGGATAGATATTCAGGGGCATGCACCAAGTTTTCGCTTTGATAATTTGGTTACGAGCATAGAGAAGAGTATATTACAAAAGAAGCCATGCGAAGATTTACAGCAAAAAATGATAGAAAAGGTTGCTTCGTTGCCGACAAATTTGCATAAGGTTGCAGCCAAACAAGAAACGATAGATAAGGTATTGTCGCCTGAGTTTTGGCAAAGTGCGACTTTTGCTGACTTGGAGAAAATACGTCAAGATTTGCGAGATTTGATGTATTTGGCAGAAGATGATGGAGCTCATACTCTACCACCAAGAATTTTGAATATTTCTGAAGATGAAAGTCAAATTAAGTTTGAACAGGTTAAAAAACTTTATCCGAACGTCTCAGAAACATATAAACGTCAAATTACCGATATTCTGCAGCATATTATAGATACTGAACCGGTTATTCAAAAAATAAAATCAGGACAAGGTCTGAACGGTAAAGATTTTGAGCAAATTCTATCTTTGATTATGGTACAGAATCCGTCTTTAGATAAACAAACTTTGCAAGAGTTTTTCCCATCTACGGAAAAATTGGAACAAATTTTAATGACCATTTCAGGCATGGATGAGGCTTATATCAAAGCGAAATTTGCTGATTTTGTGCAAAAATATCATTTAACTGCAAGGCAAAATCAATTTTTATCAATGTTACAAAACCAGATTATAGCCAATAATGGCATAAATTTTGCAAGGTTATATCAAGCCCCGTTTACATCGCTGGATAAAAACAGCATCGACGGCGTGTTTAGCAGTGTCCAAGCAGATGAACTGTTTGAGATTTTGGATAATTTTAAGATTGAAGAGACAAGAGCCGAATAATGACTTATCAAGAGTTTAAGCAAAAAGTAGATGCATTGTGGGAAAAATTTTGGACAGGCGGTATTACGAATCCGTTGTCGGTAATTGAGCAAATTACTTATTTGATTTTTTTAAGAATGCTTGATGAGCAGGAAGATAAAAAGGCTCGTACTGCTAAACTGACTCATAAATCTTACAAAACAAATTTTCCTAATTTCAAAATCAATCCTTTTGATAAAAATTCTCCCGAAATTAAGGGGAAAGACGTTCGTTGGCGTAATTTAAAACAAAAAAGCGGAGATGACTTATTAAATACAATGCGAGATAAAGTCTTTCCTTTTTTGAAACAATGTGATTTTTCTAATACCAAAGCCGGAGCATATTTGAAAGATGCATATTTGCTCATTAATAAACCGTCTTTATTGAGTGATGCGATTAATGATATTGATAATCTTCCTTTGGAACAAGAAGACGTTAAGGGTAATTTGTATGAATATCTGTTAAGCAAGCTTTCAACAGCCGGAATAAATGGACAATTCAGAACTCCAAGACACATCATCAAGATGATTGTTGAACTGGTTGATCCTAAAAAAGATGAACGTATCACTGACCCAATGTGTGGGACTGCCGGTTTTTTGGTAGCGGCCTTAAACCATATTTTGCAAAAAAACAGTTCTGCTTCAGGGCGAGTAACCAAAGATTATTGTGCCGGTGATTTGCTTTCGGATATTGATCGCGAATTTATGCAAAAGGAAATGTTTTATGGCTTTGATTTTGATGCCAGCATGTTACGTGTTGCCTCAATGAATATGATGCTTCATGGAATTGAAAACCCAAATATTTTTTATCAAGATGCTTTTTCACAAAACTTTTATGAGAGAAATCCGAAACAAGCAAAATCTTATTTTGATGTGATATTAGCCAATCCGCCGTTTAAAGGCTCTTTAGATTATGATGATGTTTCACCTGATTTGTTGAGCAAGGTCAGAACCAAAAAGACCGAAGTCTTGGCTATTCCGTTCTTTTTAAGATTATTAAAATCTGGTGGCAGAGCCGGCATTATTGTTCCGGCTGGTATTCTTTCGACTGAAAATGAAGCTTATAAGCAAGCTCGTAAGATGTTGATTGAAGATAATCAGCTTGATGCGGTTATTACAATGCCTTCCGGTGTGTTTAGGCCTTATGCCGGTGTGGCAACGGCAGTTTTGTTGTTTGCTAAAGGCGGAAATACCGATAAAGTCTGGTTTTATGAAATGGAAAATTGCGGCTTTAGCCTTGATGACAAACAAACACCAATAAATGGAGATAATATACCTGAAATTTTAGAATTTTATAAAGATAAAAAAGTAGGCAACAGGTCTTTTAATGTGAGTAAAGAAGAATTAGTTGCTCAAGATTATTCGTTGTTGCCTTCTAAATATAAAGAAGTGGAATATAAACCACGTGTGTTTGAGCATACCCCGCAAGAATATGTGCAAATGATTATCGAATCAGAAAAGAAATCTTTGGCAATGCTAGAAAAATTGCAAAAAATGCTGGAGGTAAAACATGACTAATCCATTACCTCAAGGCTGGAAAGAAGAAGAGTTAGGAAAACTTGCGGATGTTAGCAGTGGTGATTCTGCCCCCCAATCGTCAAGCTGCTTTCTTAATGGAAGTTACCCTTTTTGTCGCACTTCTGATGTCGGAAAAATACATAGAAGTTCTAATTTTAGTGAAATAGAAGATTACATTAATGAAACAGCAATTTCAAAATTGCATTTGTTTCATAGAGGGACAATTTTATTCCCTAAAAGTGGAGCATCTACATTATTGAATCATAGAGTAATGTTATCTATAGATTCATATGTTTCTTCACATTTGGCAACGATATATGCTAACAGCATAGATAGATACTATTTATACTATTTTCTTTGTACAGTAGACGCAAAGCAATTGGTTCCAAACTTAGATTACCCTTCATTAAAAATTTCAGAATTGAAAAATATAAAAGTTCCATATCCCACAGATAAAGGTGAACAGAAGTATATTGTAGACACATTGGACGCAGTTGCAGAAATGATCAGATTGCGTAAAGAAACTATCCAATTAACTAAAGACCTTATCCCCGCCATTTTCCAAGAAATGTTTGGTGATCCTATCACCAACCCCAAAGGTTGGGAAATTACTACTTTAGGCAATCCTGATGTATGTACTTTACAATATGGATATACAGCAACAGCACAAGATAGTGGAGATACTAGATATATAAGAATTACAGATATTGGGAAAGATGGATATATTGATAATGGCAATAAGGCATGGTTAAACTACGATAATAAAATGGAGGATTATAAGCTATATCATAAAGATATTTTAGTGGCAAGAACAGGAGCATCTTATGGAAAGACTCTCCTTTATAACAATGATACTGATGCAATTTTTGCTTCATTTCTTATTCGGATTATATTTAATAAAAAGAAAATAATTCCAGAGTTTTATTGGGCTTATTCATTGACGGATTCATATTGGCAACAAGCCAACAGATTAGTTTCTGGTGTCGCCCAACCTCAATTTAATGGTAGTGCATTAAAACAGATTTTGTTAATGCTTCCGCCATGGCCTTTGCAAGAAAAATTTGCTAAAAAGGTTGAACAAATTAATAAGTATATTGTAGCTCAACAAGAAGAATTAGAGCATTTTGAAACTTTATTCCAATCTTTGTTACAAGAAGCTTTTACTGGTATTCTAACTTGGAAATATCCAAGAAAGGAAAACAATGACTGATAAAAAGATTGATATGGAAGAAATTAAGGGTATTTCAGAAGGAAGTATTGCTCATCCTGAGGCTGAAAAATCTTATGCAGTTGAAAAAGAAACTCAATGCCCTGTATGTGGGGCAAAAGCAAGTGAGTTTGTTAATTCTCAAGGCTTTGATGGCTTGAGGCTAGAATGTCCTAATTGTGGTCGCTTTGAAATTACACGAACGCTACAAAATATTGCAGCCTTTAAAAATCTTTCTCAAGATGAAAAGAGCAAGAATAAAATCTCTAACTATCTTAAAAAATATTATGCTGATTTTAATAGGGAGTTTTTGCTTCACTCTGCAAATTTTTCTCAAATTTATTTACTCCCTGAAAATTTTCTAAAAACGGCTGAAAAAGAGTATAAAGAGAAAGGAACATCTTATAGTAATTCTCTCATAAAATATGCTCGTCAGTATAAATATTTGAGATTAACTAAGGAATTAGAACAATCTTTTCATGAATTAATCAAAAAAGTTGAAGAACAACTTTCTCCAGAGCAGCGCCGTACAAATGTAACGACTGCAGAGCTAATGAAAAATATTGCATACTCAATTAAAGGAGGTAATTATATAGCGGATTTGGCCGCTGGGTTAGGTGGTTTAGTTTGGCAATTAGATCATATTGATTGTGTTCAGGATATTAATAGTGATGTCTTAGAAGTGGCTGAATTTATAGCACATCAAAAAGAAAATTACAAAGTTTTGGCAAAAGCATTAGATAGTATTAAAGATCCTTTACCTAATGATGGAAAAGGGATATTTTTATTTGATCCGCCAATGGGGCAGACTAGAATAAAACCTAAAGAATGGAACGGATTAGCAAAAATAAATGATTTAGATAAAAATCCTCAAAAAGGAACGTTCTCTTTTGGCATTCATCCCTCTCTTAGAGACATTATACCAAATCCAAATGAAGATAAAAGTACAGTTTCAGAAATCTTATTTCTTCTTAATTTTCTGCTTCGTGCAGATGATAATGCATATTTTATATGTTTAGTTCCTGAAACTTTTCTAACTAAAAATGAAAATGAGTATAATAGCTTAAGAGCATATTTAATTAAAAATAGCTTGATTGCAGTTATCAAACCACCTGCATCTCCAGGAATTAATACAGTTGTATTATTTGGGCAAAAGAAAAAAGAAGAAAATAAGCCGGTAAAACTTATTGTTACTAAAAAATATGATAGCAAGGAAGTTATTGATTATATTTTTGAAGATACAGCTATTAAAAGTGAAGAAATTAAGTCAGATAGTCTTAATCCATCAGAAATTGCAGAACCATACTTAATAAAAATGCCGGTTATTGCTGAAAGTAAGAGTTATGAATATATTCCTTCAGAAAAGATAATAGATTTAATTAAAGAAAAAGAAGATAAAAATAAAGATATAAGAGAAGTTATTTTATCTAAAGCAATTTTGCAATTTAAACCAGATAAACAGGTTAATGTTGAAGTACAACCAGACATAAAAGTTTGGTGGGACGATATCAAAGAGCCACAAAATCCTTATGAAAAGTTTTTAGATCAAGGTTTTACTGATTTTCAGCGATGTGTTTATTTGTTTTCCTCTTTAGGGTGTTTTAAAAAAGAAGAAAAAGAACAAGAGTTTGATGTATCTTTATTGAATACATTTATTAGCATATCTTGTTTTTGTGCTTTATTAGCATACGGTATTGTTAGAAAAGAAGAAGATAAATATATAATTGATACGCGGAAACCTGAACAACAAAATTTAGGGCTAAAAGAAGAAAATCTAATACAGGCTTATGATGAATACCTTAAACCTGACAAACAAAAAGGAGAGGCTTTTGTTTTGCTGTCTTATACCGATGAGTTTGTGAAAAAGGTTTATTTTGATATATGTCGATATTATATTTTAGGTAAAAATCAAAGCTCCACAGAGGTTTATTCTTCCAAAAGAGCAGATGTTTTGAGGTCTTTGAAAATATTAGAAAAATTAGGTTTAGTCAGAACACAAGTGGCAGCAGATAAATTTATTTATAATCATTATATGCCTTGTTATTATTTTGAGGGGAAATGGATATATGACTGATAATCAATTAACTAAAATAGAAATTGATAATTATAAGGCATTTAATGGCTTTGTTATGAGATTGTGTCCCCAGGAAGGATTGAATCTGAATTTGTTAATTGGTCGAAATGGTTCCGGGAAAAGTTCTTTTTTAGATGCTTTGGCTGAAATTGGTTGTAACAATTTAACTTCTGCCCCTGATAAATCTGTTGATAATACAAGATTTAAATATACCCTAACACTTAACAAAAAAGACAAGGTAAATCAAACAGAGAGAAATGAAACTGGTTTATGGGATAAGGTTGTGCGTTTTTATACCGGTTATACTGAGCGATCCTTTGAAGAAGAAAATCAAAATATAATTTCTGGAAATTCAGAAACCTTCAGAAAGGCTCTTTGGGTTTATTTGTCCGGTGGTTTTGATACTCAAGATGATAATTGGCATAAACTTATAAATTTGATTTTTAATAATAATTTTATAAACAAACCAACAGATACACTAAAAATTAAAGCGTTGTGGATTGATACTATTAACATTATTACTAAAGTATCACTTGATAATGGTGAAACGGAGGTAGATGATTTTATAAAAAATAATTTTGAAAATGAACCTGATGTTTGTTTACCCATGGCTTCAGAAGAGGGCAAAGATGTCAGAAGAAGTTTTTGGACAATGAGGTCTAATGGTATATTAGCTAAAGGTGTAAGAGATAATCCATATATCTTTTTGGAACAGTTTTGTAATGCTTTTAAGCAAAACAAAATAGATAAATGTGGTTTTTTATACGAATTAAATGGAAAAAATGAAACTTTTGAAGAGCAGTTTTTAAGTGATGGTGAAAACGGCTTTATGTCAAGATATGCTTTACTTTATCTTATTTCAAAAACAACAAATGAAAAGTTTCTTATATTATTAGATGAGCCGGAAACACATTTTAATGAGCATTGGAAACGATATTTTTTAAAGCTTTTGTGCGATGTATTAGCTCAAAAAAATGCAGATGTATTTGTTGCAACTCATTCAGCAATGCTGGTGTCTGATGTAAAGAAACATGAATTACATCGTTTTGAATTAAATGATAATGAGATTGTAAGCAATGATTGCTTATTAAATTCTTATGGTGCCAATATCATTGATATAGGTCAAATCTTGTTCAAAATGGAAGGAAATATTGGAGAACGAGCTAAGGATGAAATTGAAAAGTTATTAAATTCTAATTATAAAAAAGATATAGAAAAGATAGAGAGCCTTCTTTCTGAAGTAGGCCCTGGCGAATATCGTTGGCGTTTGCGTGCAAAACTTCAAGAATTAATGTCGCAGAAAAAAATTACAGTCCCTGTATGTCCGTTGGTAAGAAAGAGACGAAAGCATGCTTAAAGAAATTACGCGGGAAGAAGCATTACGCATTGTAAAAAAACGTTTAGACAAAAGATTTTCTGATAAAATTAAATCAATTAAAATAGCAAGAGATAAAATAAAACTTGATTATAATAATTTTTTAGATTTTCAGAAACATGAAAATTATTCTAAAGATGAAGCAGAGGCTTTGAATAAATTACATTTAGATGATACTTATAATAATGTCGATTTTACAGATAATGAAAAAGCACAATTAAAAATAGTTTTGAATCTTAAGCAATGTTTTCGTAAATATTATTTCGGATCAGCTCCTCAAAGATGTTGTTTTTGTGGTCAATTGTTAGAAAAAATAGAAAAATCTAATGGTGAAAATTATAACATATCAACGATTGAACATTTGTTTCCTAAAAGTAAATTTCCACAGTACGCTCTATGTATCAACAATTGGGTTCCATGCTGTTCAGAATGTAATAGTTCTGTAAAAGGCGATAGTTTTTTTGAGAGCAATCCAAGACAAGAATTTTATGACGCTTTAGTTCAACTTGGGATTAGCGAGAGTTTTGGAAAAGAACCTTTACAGATATGGAAAAACATTTCTTTTGATTTTTCCAAGATAAATGGGGAAATTTTGATTAAAGGTAAGCCTGAGGGGAAAAATAATAAAAAAGCATTTCAGTTGTTAGGGTTTTATGGCTTAAATAATCGTTATAAAGCTATTCAGAGAAGCTTTTATAACAATCTTTTTAATTTATTAAAATGTCATAATATCAGTAGTTCTGAGGCTATGGAAAGTTTTCTTGAAAGTTGTCAAAATGCCAATATGCAGGAAATGGTATCAGATTTTTCTTTTAATAATTATCCTAAATTATGGCATGATTTTATTGATTATGTTCTGTATGATTATAATAATCTCACAGCCCTCTGGGAAGAAATTAAAGAATACAATAAGTTAAAATATTTTAAGATGTAATATCAATTAGGTTGTGCAAATTTGAAGTTTGTTCCTTAGATAGTTTAAAATCTAGTAAAGGCATTATGTTAAAAAGAGACAAAGATTTTTATATCCTTATCATTCTGTTAGAGCATACAGTGTAATTTTTGAGCTTCAAAGCTATCTGTAAAATCATCCAAACAAAACAACGATCTCAGATAAAAACGTCCTTGGACGTTTTTATCATAAAGTACTCTTGTCAATTTAATTCTTTCTCCACACCACATTTATTTATCAAAAAAATAAATGTATTGCGGAAAGTTATCTTATCGTTGACAGTATAAGATAATGTAAATACCATAAGACATATTAATGATTGCAATGTAATTAAAAGAAAGAACTGTAATATGGTAAAAAATATTGAACCCAAACTTAGAAAAATAGGCGATTATCTTAAATTGGAAGATGATATCATTTTTACAATTCCTGAGTATCAAAGAGCATATTCTTGGGGAATAGGGCATTGCGATAAATTATGGCAGGATATTACAGATTTTGTAACTAGTGAGAGCAAAGATAGATACTTTTTTGGAACAATAATAATTAATTGCCAGGATAATGATACCAAATTGGGACTTATTGATGGACAACAAAGGACAACTACTTTTTTACTATTACTCAAAGCATTGCTCTTAAGTATTAATACTGCAATTGGTAAGACTGCTACTGATGATGAATCTGAAAGTTTATGTCGGGGATTAAAAGAGCGTAGACGAAGGATTATGGGAATTTTGTATAAAGCAGAAACGGAAGATATTTCCGACAATCCGGATCAAGAACGAGATAGAAAAATTTGTAACAATAGTCTCTTGTTAGAAAATTTCTCTATAAATGAGCTTTATAAATCTGAATTAAATACAATACTTCAAGCTGTTGATTATGAAGAAATTGAAAGTAAAGTAATAAAAATACCGTATAAGCAGAAAGATAATAAATATACAAATTTTTTTAGAAATTTCAAATATTTCTATGAAAAGATTGAAGAACTGTCAGATTCTGAATTAAATAGAATTACCAAAGCGGTTACAGATAGTTGTGAAGTGATTGAAATAAAAAGCTGGCAAGTAGAGCAGGCGATAACAATGTTTAATTCATTAAATTCTGATGGGTTACCTCTTTATGATGCTGATATTATTTCTGCTAAATTATATGCAGTTGCAGAAACAAAGAATAAAGGAAGAGAATTTACGGAGTTATGGAAGGAATTACTGAAACAAATCGGTGAGTTGAGCAGTACAAAAATTGCAAATATAGATTCTATACTGTCACAACAAATGTATTATGAAAGAGCAAAAAACAAGGAAATTGTAACAGAAAGCGGCTCTGTTAATGTCACAACTCCGGGTGTAAGAAGATATTTTACTGAAATTAATAAAAGTTTACTTAATGATCCCATAGCTCTTTGTGAAAAGATGATTAATTTGTCTAAAATATGGATAAAAGTTTCAAATTATCCGGTCGTACAGGTTTTATTTAAATTCAATGAAAACTCAAAATTATTTTTAGCGAGTTATTTTCACCGATTTAATGAAAATGATGTCTCTGAAGAAAAAATGGAGGTCATATTTGAATGTATGTTGCGATTATTTACAATTTTGGAATTGGTTGACACTGGATACTCCAGCAGCAATTTTAAGACCTTTTTATTTGGTGAAGTGGTAAAATTTGTAGATAATACTGTTTCTGTAGAAGATATAAAAGCAGATTTTGATACCCATATCTGTAGAAAATGGAATGAAGAAAATTTACGGGAAGAAATAATTGGATATGATGGAAATAGTCTTGTATATTTAAATGAATACCTATTTGCAAAAGAAAAGGGGGAAGTCTTCAATTTAGGAACTAAATATGATATTGAACATATAATGCCTGATAGCGGAAAAAATCTCCAAGAAATTCGTAGAGATGCAAATATTTATTCTGAAGAAGAATTTAAGGATGTCGTAAATAAACTGGGAAATAAAATATTATTAGAAGAAAAAATTAACAGAGCGATTGGTAACGAATGGTTCAGAACGAAAGTCTCAACAAAATTAGAGGACAAAACAGGCTATGTTGACAGTTCATATCCAATTGCCTGTGAGTTAGTTCGCAAATATAGAAATAACGATAAGCCATATTGGAAGAAAGAAGATATAGGGGAAGCAACGGAAAAAGCTGCCGATAGAATATTACGTTTTATATTGGGTAAATAACCAGATAATACAATAAATTCTTTCGTCCCGATATTGCCGCCGTCCTGAAGATACACGTTCACATATTCTGCCAGTTTATCTATGTTTTCGCTACAAAAGATAAGCCTATTTCTACAGGTTCTTCTATAGCAGATAATAGGTTAACCAAATTACCGGTCGTAAGAAAAGGAATTATATATATGAATGTGGGATATTTATTAGGAGCTTATACAGCACATGGAGTTAATGCCTATAGAGAAAGTTGTGGTAATCATAAGAAAAAATTAAGAATTAAAGTAAATTCAAAAGAAAATAGGAGTATAAGCAATGAAACTATGGTCAAAAGAAGCTCTGGTATTGGGCTGTATTTACGGTGTTTTAGATACTCCTTTTTCTTTGTTAGGGTTTGAGCTTATTTCAGGTGTTTTATTTTTATTATTTAATAATACTTCTCATTAATAAAACACCGAAATTCGTTTCTTTTGTTATGAATAAATATCCGCAAACATCATATTATTTGGCAGCAATCGGCTGGATACCATATCTTATGATTATTATCGGTTTTGCGATGATTGGAAACTATCAGATTTTGGGTTATGTTGATGCTTTGTTAGGACATTTGCTGTTCGGCCTGGCTGTATTGGCACTTCTGTCCGCCATAATTTCTTTAATCGTCGCTTATACTAAAGCTAAAAAACAAAGAAAAGGTCAATCTGAAACGAATTTATTTTCCTGATAACGCCTTCTATTTGTTTTCTAAGATTCTGTTCTTCTTAGAATTTTTATAAATTCTGCCGCAGTCCATTTAATATTCAAGGAAAACAATATGATGTTAATGATCCTGAGCAAAACATAGAACTAGGTGTAAGGGTTCTTAAATCAATATATGATGCTGTTCCTGATAAAAATATTGCCAAAATCGCTACTTTATGGAATGGTACAGGATTAAAAGAAGTAAATGATTATGGTGCTCGGGCAAAAGAATATTATAAAAATAAATCTTGGAATAACCCATTGGAAATGCCAAAAATTAAATCAAAAAAAGGAAAATAATGAAAATTTTATTTTATGTCATTCTGGAACTAATATTTATTATCGCCGCTTGGTTTTGGGGAGATTTATTTTTTATCTCAATGCTCAAACCTGGAGAAACATGCCTAACAGCAAATTATGGAATAAATATTGGTGACTATCTGGAATTAGGCTGGAATAACTATTTTCTATGGTTTTCAAATATAGAACAAATGCCATGCCGTATAACTTTTGCGGCATGGTGCTTATATTTTTTAAGTTGTTTTCCTGCATATGCTTTGTTAAAGGTGTATGGAATGTTTAAGCTTTCAATAACACTTAAATATAAATTTGTTATTTCAGAATATATATTTTACATTGCTTTATTTATGATATGGTTATTTTTGCAGCCAGGTCTAGTGTTAACAAGTTATAGTTTCATAAATGCTTTAATCGGGGTATTGCTACTATTTGTTCCTTTTATTCTGTGTTCTGTATTTATAATATATGGGTGTAACATGCATATAATGAAATTAAAAAGCAAATAAAAAGAGAAAACAATTAAAATAGCAAAATACATTATACTAGAGCTACTGATTATTGTTTTGTCTCTATTATGGGGAACAATGATGACGAATGACCATCAAAGTGGCGAAATCTGTATTACTCCTGCTTGGGGGGCTCAAATTCAAAACTATTTGGAATTTGGTTGGAATAACTATTTTCATTGGTTTAGAAAAGATGAACAAGCCCCATGTCGTTATGAAACATTTACAATCATCTGTTTTTATATTTTAGCCGTTCCTCTCTACACAGGGCTGAAAATTTATGGAAAAAATTATTTATACCAAGCCTTATCTTGGCAAGTAATAATTCCTGAATGGTTATTATATATATTTGTTTATTTGTATTTTTTGTTTAAACAAAAAAATATTATCTTAACACTTGGCAGTCTAGGAAATGCCATTCTTGGAGCAATACTCTTTTTTTTACCATTAATTATTTATGGTAGCTTAATTATCGTTGCCTTTAAGAAAAGAGAAAGTATCAGATGAAGAAATTCAATTTTTAGCTAGTATGATTTTGAGTCATCTGCTGTGTCACCTTGTTGTATCATTTAGCAGATCACTAGTAAAAAATCAAAAAAAATAGCTCGTTATTTCAACGAGCTATTCATATGCTTGGCTGGGGTGGCTGGATTCGAACCAACGAATGTCGGCACCAAAAGCCGATGCCTTACCACTTGGCGACACCCCAATATGTTCCGGCCGGTAAGCTGCCGGGCAGATCGATAACGTCTGCAGGCTTATATTTATGCTAAAATTTTTATTATTGCAAGACTTTTTTCTTTGCCTTTGCAAAAAAGGTTTTCACTTTTATTTCAGCAGCTGTTTTTTCTTTTCTTCGCGAGCCTTGAGAATGTCGAGGTCTCTTTCCGTGGCGATCCTGTCCAGAATGGTTTTAACCACCTGATCCAATTCGTGATTTTCCCGATAATCGGCGTGCAGCGCAAAGTTGACACGGTTGTCAACCAGCAGCCGCAGAGCTTTTTGTTTACTGGTCGCGCTTTGGTCATATACGGCAATGGCGTTGCCGCCGCGCTCTTTTGTCAGTTTCATTGACGGGATGTCGGTCATTCCGTCGCCGAAATAAATCATCCGTTTGAACGGAATGGGGCGTTCTTCATCGGGTGTAAATTCATTTACTGCAACGTCATCGTTTTTGCCCAGACCTTTGTTGATTTTGGAGAGATATTGGGTTTTGATGCTGTAATTGATGACCCGTGCCGGCCAAACCGGAGTGCCGTCAGCGCCGAAAGCATAAGAACAGGCAAAAATATCTTTGAAATACTTGCTGACTTCGGTTCCGGCCATAATCTCTTCGTAGCCTGATGATATGATGTAATGTTCGATTTCCAAATCAAGCGAAGCGCCGAAACGGTTAATCCGCTCAAACCATTCCAGAACGCCGGGAAAATAAATCACGCCTTTCCCGCATTCCTTCAGATTTTCTTTCGTCAGGCGAATGCCCATTTCTTTGGCCGTTTTCATAAAATAATACATACTGCCGGTCACTTGGTCGGCGCCGTTTTCACGCGACCATTGGTTGGCCTTGGCCCAGAACTCGTCCGGCGTCATCCCGAATTGCGGAATCAGGCAAAAGTCCTGCATATACTGAGTGCTCAGGGTTTCGTCAAAGTCATAAATCAGAGCGACTTTAGTCTTATTATTTTGCATTTTTGATTATCTCCGCTTGCTTTTTGGAATTTATTATTATACAAGTAAGAAGTTAATTTTTTACTAGTTTTAATAAAGAGGAAATTTCGAAATGGTTGCAAAGACAATGGACCAGCTGGTCTCCTTATGTAAACGCCGTGGCTTTATTTTTCAGAATGCCGATATCTACGGCGGCATGCAGGGGGTTTATGACTATGGTCCGTTAGGCGTAGAATTGAAAAACAACCTGAAAGCGGCCTGGTGGCGGGCAATGGTCTATGAACGTGATGATATTGAAGGACTGGATGCCGCTATTTTGACTAACCGCAAGGTTTTGCATTATTCCGGCCATGAAGACACTTTCTCTGACCCGATGACCGACTGCCGCAAATGCAAAGGGCGTTTCCGCGCTGACCACATTAAAGACGGAAAGTGCCCGAATTGCGGCTCGACAGATTTGACCGAACCCCGTCCGTTTAACCTGATGTTCAAGACAATGGTCGGCCCGGTTGATAATGCGGAAAATCTGGCTTATCTGCGTCCGGAAACCGCACAGGCAATTTTTACCCAATTTAAAAACGTGGTTGATTCCACCTCGCGCAAGCTGCCGTTCGGCATTGCTCAAATCGGCAAATCTTTCCGCAATGAAATCACACCGCGCAACTTTATCTTCCGCGTCAGGGAGTTTGAACAGGCCGAGCTGGAATATTTTGTTATGCCCGGCGAAGACGAAAAATGGCATGAAATGTGGAAAGAAGCCCGGATCAAATGGTGGGAAGAGCAGGGACTGCCGCGCGAGCACATTAATATTTATACCACGCCGAAAGAAGATTTGGCTCACTATGCCAAAGCCTGCTATGACATTGAATATCAGTTCCCTCACGGTATGGAAGAACTGGAAGGCATAGCTAACCGCACCGATTATGACCTCGGCAACCATACCAAAGCGCAGGATGAATTAAATCTGACCTCGCACTGTCATCCCAACAGTGAATCTACCACCAAGTTGTGCATTCGTGATGATGACAGCAATTCTTGGGTCGTTCCCTTTGTGATTGAACCTTCGATGGGGGTTGATCGCGGCGTTTTGGCTGTTTTGACCGAAGCTTATGAAGAGGAAGATCTCGGCAATAACAACAGCCGTATTGTTTTGAAACTGAAGAAACATCTTGCGCCGATAAAGGTCGCGGTTATTCCGTTGAAAAAGAATAACGAGCAGATAATGGCCAAATGCCATGAAATCAAACAAAATCTGCTTAAACTGGGAATTGGGCGCGTTGCGTTGGAAAATACCGGAAATATCGGCAAAGCCTACCGTCGCCACGATGAAGTCGGTACCCCGCTGTGCCTGACGGTCGATTTTGAAACCATTGAAAACCAACCGGAATCCGTAACCGTCCGCGATCGTGACACAATGGAACAGCATCGCGTTAATATTGCAGATCTGCCGGCTTATTTGCGGGAATATTTTCTGAGTTAAAAAAAGCTCCCTTTGGGGAGCTTTTTTTTAACTGCCGTAATAAGGAACGAAAGTAGCATGTACGTCATCTGCATCTATAGTTATCCTGTCACCCTCTGAGATATTGAAATAGAAAAAGGACCGTTGTGTTACGTCACCGGTTAACGAACCGATTTTTTTGCCGTTGATGATGATAAAAGCGCCATAATTTTTAATGTCATGAGCATGTCCGATAACAATTCCGTTTTGATAAGCCGGCCAATCCTGTTTTCCCGGAATATCTGATGCCCAAGCCCAATTTAATTTAAATTGATAAAATGTATCAGCTTTTTTAGTGCAGTTAAAATAGGAGGTGTTAAAAGGGCACTTGAGGGCAGGGCTGAGACAGTCAGAGGTGCTTCCGGTATAAGTATATCCCAAATCAGAGCACGAAGGCTGAGCGCCGCAGGTCTGGGCATAAGCGTTGCCGACAATCACCGAGGTTAAAATGCTCCCCGC